>Ga0208904_1000129_pt1 | contig 65403 bp, 75 predicted proteins | sample AntAceMetag02UKB_FD_184774 | JGI IMG/M metagenome (GOLD analysis project Ga0208904, IMG submission 184774) | Saline lake microbial communities from Ace Lake, Antarctica - Antarctic Ace Lake Metagenome 02UKB (SPAdes) (version 2) | ecosystem: Environmental > Aquatic > Non-marine Saline and...
CAAAGAGTTTCGCATGAGTTACAACGACGCCGACGGTTCAGCGACGGACTACGCAAAGATGGAAGTCGGATCGGCAGGATCGTTAACGATTACTACTGTAGATGCCGATGCATCCTTGGCTGATATTATTCTTGCGCCGGATGGTGATATGTTATTTAACACGACAACTAGGCCAACAGCTAATGGAGGCGGTGTTTTAGTTATTGGCAATGTAGATGTCAATAGCGTAGCGTTAGGCGCAGATACTTCAGGTTTTTATTCTGACAATGAAGGTGCATCATCTGAAATGTATGTCATGGATGAAGCAGACAATGCAACTAAAATATCGCCTCACAACGGGAAAGGAGAATGGGTCTTCTATTCAAAAAATACTAGAACAGGCCGCGTTGTTGAAATAAATATGGAAGCACTAGTTAAAGAAGTTGAGCGATTATCTGGTAAAAAATTCTTACATGAAAATAAACCGTTAAATAGTAATTACATTAAGGACATGAATTAAAATGAAAAAGAAAGCAATCATCATCAGTCTAATGTTAGCCTCTGTCGTAGCGGCTGTAACCCTGGAAATTGGCGTGCCTAATTACATAGTCACCGACTTACTGGCGGCATTTAACACTGCAGCAGGTAAGACTATTCGCATTGAGATTTATGCCAGTGATCCCGATGAAGGATTCTATAAAGCGGATTGGGAATTTGAAATACAGCCTAAAGGCGAAGCTGAAACCGCTAAGGAATTCGGCGAAAGGTTCATACGACAATTGACTCGTGGTCTGTATCGCACCGTTGATAACAAAAACAAAGTTGACGCATTTATTGCAGCCAAAGCGGCGGTTGTTAAAGATGCTCCTGCCGATCCTAATCTATTTGAGTAAGGGATATCATGTTAAGAAAAGTGTTTACATTAATAGTATTGATGGCATCCATTGCCCTTGGTTCGGTAGTTGAATTTGTGTATCCATCTGGGAGTACGGTTTATACTATTATCCGTAAACCTGCTGATGCGACCGTATGGCAAACTACTACGTCTACTTTTGTAGCTTGGAACAATGCCAACATCGCCAACTATGATGTGGCACTTGCAGATGGAAGCGGCGACTATTACTCTGTGACATTTCCAGCCGGTATAGCTGCGGGAACTTATGGGGCATCTGTTTACCTACAAGCAGGCGGAACACCCGCGATAACGGATATCATACTTGGCTCTGACTCGATGGCATCCAGTGGATATCCATCAGTTGACGTGGTCGAGATTGAAGCAACAGACGCAACGACTTATATCGAAACTCGAACACTTGCGTCTGCCGATTATACAATTGTTGGTGATACGATAGCAGGAGTGACCACTGTTACGAACTTGACCAATGCTCCTACAGCAGGTGATTTAACGGTTACGATGAAAGCAAGCGTTAATACTGAGGCCGACAGTGCATTGACTGACTATGATGGGCCTACTGACACTGAGATGATTGCACGAACACTGGTGTCAGCAGATTATGTTGTAGTTGGTGATACAATTGCCGGTGTGACTCTAGTGGCCACAACTACTACTAATACGGATGTTACGGCACTATCAACGGAAGTAGGTAAAATACCTAAGTCAGACGGAACCAGCACCTGGAATGCGACTGCATTAGCTGCGATACAATCAGAATCAAATGACGCTTTAGTTGCGTATGATCCTCCTACTGATACTGAGATGATTGCACGAACACTTGCAACCGCTGATTACTTCATATTTGGATCTGACGACGTTAATAACGTAACTCTTGTAGATGTCACCACAACAAATACAGATATGCGTGGAACAGATTCTGCAAATACAGTAGTTCCTCCAAGTGTATCGCAATTTAATGCACGAACACTTGCAACCGCTGATTACTTCATATTTGGATCTGACGACGTTAATAACGTAACTCTTGTAGATGTCACCACAACAAATACAGATATGCGTGGAACAGATTCTGCAAATACAGTAGTTCCTCCAAGTGTATCGCAATTTAATGCACGAACGATGCCAACTGCTGATTACTTCATATTTGGATCTGACGACGTTAATAACGTAACTCTTGTAGATACATCAACGGTTGTAACAACTAAAACCGGATACAGTTTAGCATCTACGGGACTTGATTTAATTCCAACTACTGCACCGTCTGGAGTTGCTACAACGTGGCCAGCTCGACAGGATCAACTGTGGCGACGATTCTTTATGAAAGTTGGTATTTCTGGCACAACGTTAACTACGTACGGGAATGACGGAACAACCGCTGTAACAACTCAGACAATGAGCCCTACAACAACTACTGTACAGGTTCAAGGAGCCTCTAACTAATGTTACTTGGTGACTTATTATCACTAGCCCCACCTTTTGAAATGGGCACATATCCAAAAGGCGGCGATGAACTACCAGCCTCATATATTGTTGCTGCAATGCTAATAGAAAAATTGAGCATAGGATCACTACCATCTTCCAATACTACGAATCCAGTATTTATAAGTCACGAACCTGATAAGCCAGATGCATGCATAACGATTTATGATACGGCCGGTATTGAAGAAATTAGAGGGATGCAAGGTGACCTTTGTATACATCACGGCATACAAATACGTACCAGGGGAAAAAGTTATTTAACAGCGTGGCAACTATTGAATAATATTGATAGTGAATTTATTAGTATAGCCAATGAAGAAGTTGCAGCGAGTGAGCATATTTATACAATAAATACGGTAACATCAACTTCTGATATAGTGTCTATTGGACCAACAGGTCAGAGAATACTTAATAAACTTGCTAAAAATTTTATAGTATCGATGACTAACAACTAACGAAAGGAGCTAAATGGTTACAGCTAATACACTACCAACATCATATGTTATCGCTGAGATGTTGATCGAAAATTTAGCTTCAGGTACTCTTCCGTCTGCTAACGCTGCTAATCCAGTATTTATAAATCATGAACCTGATAAACCAGATACATGTATTGTAGTATACGATACGCCAGGAATTGAAGAAAGCAGAGGCATGCAGGGCGATCGTGTAACACATAACGGCATACGGGTTAGGGTTAGGAGTAAAAACTACTTAACAGCGTGGCAATTGATAAATAGTATTAATACTGCATTTGCTGGAATAGCCAACGAAGCTGTTATAGTTAATACTTATACTTATACAGTGAATACTATAACATCAACGTCCGCTATAGTGACACTTGGACCAACAGGTCAAAGAATATTAAATAAGTTTACAAAAAACTTTATCGTCTCAATGACTAATAGATAAACAGATAATAAATTGAAAGGAATTGAATATGGCTGTAATGAATGATGGGCATCAAACTACTATTACGTTTACTTCTTCGCAGTTAACGAGTGCTGCGATCATAACTCTTGTTATGAAAGAAAAAGAAGTAACGCCTCCAGGTGTATCTGGTGGTGGAGCAAATGATGTGTCTACAATGCGTAATGAAACTTGGAGAACGTTAGCCCCTAAGAACTTAAAAACTCTAACTGAAGCACCGATTGTTGTAGCTTGGAATCCTGGACTATATACCGAAATGGTAAATATGGTTCATGATAATCAAGAAATAACTATAACGTTTCCAGATGGAGCAACGTTAGTATTTTGGGGATTTGTTGACTCATTTACTCCAAACTCTCAGGTTGAAGGTGCTCAACCGACTGCGAATGTTTCACTCATACCGTCGAACATGAATGGCGACGCTGATGATGCAGAGATCGCTCCTGTACTAACAGAAGCATAGTGTACTACTTCATTTATAGTAAGATTTAGAAAAGGAATATGACTATGTATTTTTCACTTATACTTAAAGAAGAGCAATTTCAAGTTACTGGTTTAGATGACATCGCTCGTACGTTTGTTTTAAAAGAACTTGACGGGCGTGAGCGGGACGCATACTTAAATAACATGGGTGGACGTATGCAGTTCACTGAAGATGGTAAGACTAAAGGGTTGTCAAATTACGAAGGTTTACAGTCCGGCTTACTTTCGCTGTGCGTGTATGATGAAGCAGGTAAATTAGTACCAGAGGACACTCTTCAAACTTGGCCTTCTCAAGTTCTTAATGCTCTTTTTGAAAAAGCTCAAAGCATGAGCGCTTTAGACAAAGGTACTGATACAGAATCAAAAAACGAATGAAAGGGGAAACTCTTGCTTGGCACGAACTAGCTTCACACCTTCATATGTCTAAACAAAGGTGCCAACTAGAGACTTCCTCAACTGAGTTCTTAGATTGGTTACAATATCTACAACTTAAGGTTAACAGCTTTCATAGAGAAGATTACTTTTTAGCTAACATTGCTAGAATGATCGTAGCAAGTAACTCAAAAGATCCAAAAAGCGTCACGCTTGATCCATTTTTATTAAAATTTAAAACAGATAAGCCGAAGAAAATTAAAAAGTCTTACAAGCAAACTTTAAGCAGAATAAAGCAGAGATGGTTAGCATGGGCAAGTGTGAAACGACAACCTCCTCGAAAGGATTAGAATGTCTTTTGGTTTAGACTTAGGCAATTTATTAGTTCATCTTAAACTTAACGACACGCACTTCGTAAAAGGAATGCGGTCTATCGAATCTAAGATGCAGGTGATGTCTAAAAATCTTACATCGATGGGCACTAAGATGTCTCTTGGTGTAACCTTGCCGATAACATTAGCATTAAGGAAAGCTGAAAAAGCGTTTAGTAGTTTTGATTTGAAGATGACTGAAAGTTTATCGATCATGGGTGACGTATCTACAGGGATGCAAAGCTCAATGAAAGAACTTGCCACTTCTTTATCACTGGAAAGTAATAAATCAGCAGATGATTTAGCTTCGTCTTACTTTTACTTAGCATCTGCTGGACTTAATGTTGAGCAGTCAATGGCTGCGTTGCCGAAAGTAATGTCTTTTGCCACAGCGGGAGCGTTTGATATGGCAACCGCTACAGATTTAGCGACTGATGCGCAAAGTGCTTTAGGTTTAAAAGCTGCTGATGCTACTAAAAATATGGAGAACATGATCAGAGTTACAGACACTCTTGTTGGTGCTAACACTTTAGCTAATGCTACTGTTGAGCAATTTAGTAAAGCACTAACTAGCGATGCAGGCGCAGCGATGCGATCAATGAACATTCAGCTTGAAGAAGGCGTAGCTGTTTTAGCTGCGTACGCTGATCAAGGACTCAAAGCTGAAGAAGCTGGTAACATGTTTGGTCGGATGTTACGACTTATGACTAAAAGCTTTTTTGATAACCGTCAAGCTTGGAAATCTTTTGACATAGATGTGTTTGATGAGTTTGGAAGTTATAGACCATTAGCTGATATTATTCAAGACTTAACTGATTCATTTGGTAAAATGTCGCCGGAAGCTCGTGCTGCGTCTTTAGCTATTTTAGGTTTTGAAGCGAGGTCACAAAAAGCTATTACGCCTCTTCTTGGAACTGCGGATGCGATTCGAGAATATCATAAAGAATTAAAAAGTATGGGTGGCATCACTGAAGAAGTAGCTAATAAGCAACTTAAAGCGTTCATTAATCAGATGAAACTAACTAAACATCATGTTGATGCAGTGTTCAGGTTTATCGGTAAAAAGCTTGCTCCAAAGTTACTTGAAATTGGACAGATCGTTAGAGAAGTTTCTTTATGGTTTTTAAGCCTTGGTACTGCGACTCAACAATTACTGATAAATATGACTTTAATAGTAGCTGCGACTGGACCTGTATTAATCGCAATGGGTTTTTTGATTAAAGCTTTGTTGTTCATGAAAGCTACGATCACAATTATAGTAGCATTACAGCTTAAGCTTTTACCGATAATCGCGATTATTGCAGCGATTGGAGTAGGCGTTTATTCTTTAGCGACAGTGTGGCGAAATAACTTCGCAGGTATGCGAGATACTCTACAGAGTTTCTTAAATGTGATTAGTGAATTTTGGGTAAATGTAGTAGCTGTATTTAAAACTGGGTATGAATGGATTATTAAAAATTGGAACCATGTTATTGGAGCATTCACAGCTAGCCTTGGTGAGTTAGCTAAAGACATTGCGGGCTTTTGGAACGCTACGAATAAACAAATGCAGCGTGGAATGCTAGGACCCGGTAGTTCGTTTAATGAAGGTGATGCGAATACTTGGATGCAAGATTTTATAGAAGGTCGGGATGGTTTATCAGCTAATCTTGATCGTATGGTAAAATTAGTGCCAAGTAAGTTCAAGGGTATGAAAAGAGAACTCGATCAAGTCGCTAAGTTCACAGGGCAGTCTTTTAAAGAGTTAATAGACTTAAATATTCAACAAGCAAAAGCTGATCTAACTTCATTCATTACTTGGTTAAAAGAGATGTCATCAGGTCTTAGTGATACGGATCCTTCGCTTAAAGTAATCGAAAGTTTAAGAACGCAAGCTGAAGCTCTTAAAAATACAATTGAAGAGATCGCACCTAAAATCGAGCACTTACAAGAGGGCGTAGCTGAGAGTACTAAGTCCTTTTCAGCTTCAGCAATACAGAAGTTCCAAGAATTTCAGACAAGTATTTCTTCAATCACTGAAAACGGTTTGATGCAAATGGCACAGAACTGGGAGGGCTGGGCCGACACAGTGAAGAACGTTCTTAAAGAAGTTTATTATGAAGCTTTAAGAATTGCACTAATCAGACCGCTAGCTCAAGGGCTTGGCGGTGCTTTTACTTCAGCTGCTAAAGGATTTATAAGTGCCATACCTGGAACTACCGCTGCAGTACCTGCTACAGCTCAAGCTGCTGACGGTGGTCGTGTAGAACGAACTGGTTGGGCTTTGATTCATAAAGGTGAAGAGTTCTCTGGTGTAGGTAAGACGCTTGATCAAAAATCCGGTGGTAATGTAGCATTGACTTTACATTATGAGGGACAGCCCCTTGTAGAAAGAAAGCGTAGAGAATACATCGAAAACGATCAGCGATTTATGGAAGTGTGGTTAAGGCTCGCTGATACAAATATGTCTGTACAATCAAAAGTACGGCAGTTAGCGACCTCATAATGAATACATTTCCTATACTATCAACAGTCGGTTCAGTTCGTGGTTGGAACGAGCACACACAAACAAGTGGTGCTCGTAGTACCGGCGATGCCTTTGTAGATACTGAAGTGACTTTTAATGCGGTTTCGTTTGAATTTCTATTGTTTAACCTTACTAGTACTGATAAAGAGTCTCTGCGAACTTTTTACAATAATAATAAAGATAAAGAGTTCTATTGGACACGTCCTAGAACAAGTGCTGTGTACATCGTAGCTTTTCAAAATGTTCCAACATACACATCTAATAACGATATCAATTCTTGGAATGTTGATATTGAGTTTATTCAAACTATATCTTTGGTAGCTTAATGCCTATATTAAACACTTATCCTACAATATCTAGTTATGGTCTGGTCTCACGATGGAGTGAGTCTGGCCATGCGCAAAGTGTGAATAAAAAACAATTTATAAGCGGCGCACCTATTGTTATTAGTACTAAAACTCTTAACACGATTTATTTTAATCATGAATTACGTAATGTAACTGATACGGATAAAGATACACTAGATACTTTTTATGCTGTAAATAAAGCAACTGAGTTTTTTTGGTTAAACCCAGATGATAACACAACATACGTTGTTAGATTTAATAGTGTTTTGAATTGGTCATCTAATAACGACATTAATTCTTGGAATGTTACACAACACTTTAAACAGTACAGTTCAGTGACGATATCAAACGATACTATAGAGGACACTTCTATGTTTATACCAGCGCATAATATACACGAAATTTCTGGTTCACCTGAACGATCCTCGCGGCTTTCGTTAGTTGGAGATGGGTTTAAGTGGACTGCTTCTAGTTCTGGTACAAATGAGTACTACGTATCACTTGCAGCCAGTGGAGACCCTTTAATAGCAGACGCACCACAAGAAGTGTACGAAGATGGGTTCTCTTTAGATGCCGCAACTGCCGGTTCATTATCTGCTGAAGAGTGGGATTATGCAGATAATGATAGCTTGGGATATTCTACGATATATGTACGATTATCAGATAACACTGATCCTGATTCAAAAGCAGTTGACTACATTGAGTACATTGATCTGTATCCTACTGAGATGTGGAAATTACCAAATGATGTTGATTCTGAAATCGGGTTTACAGTAGTAATGCCACCTAGTATTATATCTGGCACTTATAAAATACGAACTAAAATATCTTACAGTGGACAAAAGGGATCAGGATCTTTTCAAACATTATTCGGCTTAACTACATTATCTTCTGGTAGTGATATACGGACAGGATCAACTGCTGTCTATGCTCTTACAGTTCCAACTACAAATTATTTACTACAACAATCACAGGTCACCGACGGATTTTTATTAACTTTTTCCAGCGGAAGTATTGTTAAGGGTATTTTAAAGAGAAACGCTGATGCATCAGATGATTATCATGATCAAAGCTTATACGTACTTGGATTTGAATTAACTTTAGAAAGGCAGTAATATGTTTAAAAGATCGATCATACTTTCCTTAGTGCTCTGTAGTGTGTGCGTAGCTGATATAGCATACCGCGGAAAAATAACTGCTGATGAGTTAAAAGCTAAAGTAGCGACGATCAATACTTTAACAGGTGACGCTATTGGTAAAAATGTGCAAGCTTGGGACGATAATCTTGATGATATCGCAGCGTTAATTCCTATTAACGGTATCATTATGGTGGGGGATGGTACTGACTGGACTACAGAAACCGGAGTATCTGTAGATGCTAACTGGGTTCCTATGATAGAAGGTACGGAATCCGATGCAGAGCGGGTAACATGGAAAGGGGATGTTAATTTAGACCACGTTTTTGACGTAAGAGATTACGGTGTTACTGGCGACGGGGTAACAGATGATGAAGTTTCTATAGAAGCAGCTATTACCGCTGCTCAGGCTGTTGATGGTACAGTGTATTTCCCATCATCCTTAACAGCTTATTATTTTACGACGTCTATATCGGTGCCTAATGATGTTACGCTGAAGTTTGAGCCTGGTGCGTGGCTCAAGGGGGATGGCACAGCAATTATAGATATAGATGGCGGACTGGTCGCAGGCCGGACTACTATTTTTAATTATGATTCGATGACTGTAACAGGTAGCCCCAAAATTGACGCTGTTTTTCCTGAGTGGTTTGGTGTCACAACATCAGAGTCCACACCAACCGCATCTATCGAAACTAATAACACCAGTGCAATGGCGCCTATAATCAGTTTTACAAACAACAAAAGATTAGTTGTAGAATTTGGTTGTGGTCAGTACTTTTTCAACGGCACAATAGTAGAGAACATTACAGGCGGCGGCAATAAAATACATATTAGAGGACAGGGGCCACACGAAACGCACTTTGTCTTTACTGCTCAAGCTGTTGGTGATATATTTATCGATATCGACAAAGCATCGGCAGCCATCTTCACAGATTTTCGTTCATATGAATCAGCACTAAACCAACAGGGTATATGTTTCTCTTTCGGAGAGGACACTACTGATGACGAAGTGCAACACGTTACCATGACAAACGTAGAAATCGCGTATTACGACATAGCTATTCAGCATGGCGGTGGACTTTACGCAAATTACACTAACGTATATACGTGGAACAATGACATAGGCGTCACGTTTCCTTATGATAACGCTTCTGTGATCACTAATTGGTATAATTGCACGCATCAATCAAATTATGAATATAATATTTACTCCACTGAGGGTGGTACGAATAACTTTTTTGGTGGCACAATTGAGACAGCAAGTGGACGCTCAACAATTGCCGGTCTTTGGGCACAAAAAGGCTTTTTTAATTTCCATAATGTCCACTTCGAGCATAATGCTGGAAAAAATTGTATGCTTGGCTACGGTGATGGCACACAAACCTTATATGTGTCGTTTAACGATATGGCGTCGGCGGGTGGTGGCGCTTTTGATGTTAATGACGTCAACCAGCTTACGATAACAGGCAACTGGACTGATTCCTGGGCTGATTTTCACTATGACGGAACTGTTGAATCACTACGGGATTACCGAACAATACACACCGATACGTCCGGAAACTTAGAAGCAGGAGTCTCTGTTTTAACCGTAAAAAATGGTGGAACTATAGGCCAAGCAGCAGGGCCACTACAAACTTTCGATGACACGAATAACCTGTGGCACCTTAAGGGTGCTGACGTAGGGATCGGTGTTACTCCAGAAACAGACTGGCGTACATCTCCAGATTTTACGGCGATACAGATCGGTGGGACAGCATCGTTGTCAGCCCAAACAACCCCTGCGGCAGGCGATAGCTACTTCATTGGCCAGAATTTTCGACATACTAATACTGGAATAGATAAGTACATAGTCGCTGATGAGGCTTCTCTGATCCAGTTTACTTCGGGAGAAATACGATTCTATAATACCGATGCAGGTGCTGCTGATGGAACTATTACTTGGGTACGGTCCGGTGATATTAAGAAAGACGGCACTTGGCAGTTAGGTAGTGATGCCTCTAATGTGACTGTGAGTAGTAACGGCGTTGTATCTTTCACTAGTACTACAATAGCGGCAGATGACGTAACGCCTGATGTTTCGACGGGCACTATTTACGTTACATCTGCCAACACAGGGGCCACAGCGATCACAGATTTAGATAACCCAGTTGTAGGATTAATCGTGCGTATTATCGGTGGTAGTGATTCAAACAGCTCTACTATCGGTGATAGCGGCAATTTTAATTTATCTGCGTCCTGGACGGCTGCACTTGATGATGTACTTATTTTATATGTTCAAGCAGATAATGATTATATCGAAATTGGGCGAGTGGATAACTAATATAATAATGTAAAGGACCGATGATGACTGTAACGTTACCAGATAGTTTTCGGGAGAGTTTACTCAACCCGATGGATAAGAATCAGTGGTCATGGTGTGTGCAAATCGCTGTGCCGAGTGAAACTACGCAACGAATAACCGATAATAATGAGGAAGTAGACTACGGAAGTGATCTGTATAGTCCAGATGATTTACAAGTAGGTGCAAGAGATGTAAATAGTACAGGTACTATTCCAACGATCACACTTCGCACATCGGCTTTGAATTCTACAATATATACATTACTTCAAGAGACTAATGGGGCTGCGAATGCTGACATAAAGTTAATTAAAGTTAATAATGACTTCTTAAGTGAAGCTATACCGGCGTTAGAAGTTGATTATGAAAACCTGACTTCAAAGTGTGATTCGAACTGGATCTATTTCACATTAGGTGCACCGAATCCGATGCATAAGCGCATACCTTTACGGGAATTTTCTTCAAGTATTTGTCCAAATGCAGACCCAGTTCGGTTTAAAAAATCACGTTGTCGATATTCTGGTGGTGATTCCTCATGCACTGGTACATTCGAGGACTGTTACGCTAAAGGTAACGCAGAAAATTGGGGTGCATTTTTAGGCCTTGATAATGCATCAATGGAAGTCTAATGTTAAACCGATACTTAAACACTATTTTTGAACCTGAAAAAGGGATGCTCCCTTGCTGGTCATTTTGTAGATTTAGCTGTAAAACCCTCGGAATTAGTTTACCAGACTCAGTTTGGCAAATGACTAGATTTGAAAAATGTTCATTACATTCAATAGTTCTATTTCAATTTGAAGGTAATATTTGGCATACTGCTCTTATCTGGCCGGATTGCTTACACATCTTACACGCTATTGAACGACCTTCAGGAGTTTACGTTATAAAAAGTAGATTAGATAAGCGCATTTTAAAATACGTAAAAGGCTATTATGTCTGTTAGTACAAAACCAAAAAGAGTTGAAATAATTGTGTATAAGGACACAGCCGATAAGCCTTTATTCGCTGATTATTTCGTGCGACCTTATCGGCGTGAAACGCTACACGCTGTCTGTAGTAATTACGCGGAGAATTTAGGTTCAAAAGAGATTCTAGTAAATCGTGAGGTAGTTGCCCATGACCTATTACTTAGTACTAATGTTATTCCAGGCGATAAGATTGAAATAACTCCAAGACCTGGATTCATATTTCAAGCTATTGGGTGGATAGCATCAACCATTTGGGCATCAGCGCCCTCACTTCTGCTATCTATGGCTTTTAGTTATCTTGGAGGTATGCTATTCCAGCAGAACTTACCAGAAAGTGACGGGAAACAAGGAACAGGCGAGCAGTCTTTTGGATTTGATACTGCGAATACTCAGGTTGAAGGTATACCGATAGCTGAAGAGTACGGCGAAAATATTCGATATGGTAACATTGCTTCAAGATGGACTAATATCGATGAGAATGGTGACGAGCAACTGTACTTAAAGATTGTTCATTGTGAAGGACCTACAAGTGGTGTAGACTTACAGAAAGTTTATATAAATAACCAACCTGTAGGTAATTTTGCTGATGTAACTGTTACACAGAATTTAGGTACAGATGATCAAACCGCAATGGCGGGGTTTGAAGTTGATAAAGTTGAGATACGAGATAACGCAGAGATTACGAGTGCTGATGGCGCTCAGACTTTTAACTTACCACGAAGTGGGTTTGATGAGATAGAATTCACATTAGGTTTTGATCGTGGAATTTATCACTACGATAAAACCGGTGATCAAGAATCTAGTTACGTCGGTGCTAAGGTTGAGATCGCTGTTGTAGGCAGTGGGTCTTGGACCACGTTAGTTAATGAAAATGTAATACGAAACCAACTCGCTCCGTATTATAAAGAATATTCCACTGAAGATTCTTCGATATCCTTTACTATAAATAGATCTTCACACTATCAGTTACGAGTAACGAAGACTAGCACTGATCGAAATAAATCAAGATACGGTGACGAGGTAAGACTTAGATCTTATCGTGGCGTAATTGACGTAGCGTTTAATCATCCTGGTATCGCGATGATTGGCATTATCGCTAAAGCTTCAGATAGGTTACAGGGCGCCGTACAAGTTAAGTGTGTAAGAGAAGGAAAGATTCTCAGAGTATATAATGGAACTTCTTGGAATTGGGAATACAGTAATCTAAGAGCATGGGTAGTATACAACATGCTAACTCAACCAAGCGTAACTGGTAATGGTAGTTCAATAGCGTACGATGTTGAGTTTTATGAGTTGTTCCAGCCTTCATCTATGAACACCGCATTCTTTTATGAATGGGCACAGTTATGTGCTACTCTAGTAGATGATGGTGACGGAGGAACGACAGAGATATTACCTTGTAATATCATGATTAATCAAAGTTCTGAACTATGGAAAACTTGTTTTCAAATAGCGTCAATTGGGCGTGCAAGATTATATTGGGATGGGCTAGAACTTACTGGTTGGCTTGATCAAGCTTGGGACGGTGATTATGAAATTATAACCGACCAAAACATATTAGCAGACTCTTGGCTTCAAGAATGGACTCAGCCAATAAATAGAGCTGGTACATGCGTCATAGATTATGAAGACGCTGATCGTGGGTATAAGCGTATCAAGTGGCCTATCAGTAATTCTAGTGCAGGTAACTACACAAACAAAATTGATATAATGGGATTAGGAATTAAGAAGCGGGCTTTAGCTACCAGAGTAGCAGCTTTCGCTTTAGGTCGTAATCAGCTTATTAATGAGTTTAATACTTTTGCGATGTATAAAGATGCTTTACTCTACGAGTTAGGAGGTGTTTATAAAATACAACGGACAAAGCCTAACTGGGGCAAAAGTTACCTTGTGTTAGAATCAGATGATTCATCCGGTAGTGAACTTACGTTAGATCGAGATGCTAGTACTGATGATATTGGAAATAAAATTTATATTCGATCTTATGTTCCAAGTTCTGGTCAAGTATTAACTCATGATTACACTATCACAGGCATCACTGGCCCTTTAATTAGCATTGCACCTGCAAGCTTAAGTTATGATGTGAGCTACCGAGACATCGTAACTATCGGGGCTGAGACCGACTTCGTAATACGTAGGATTATTAATAAACAATGGAATTCAGATCATACTTATACTATTGCTGTTGAGAATTACGCTCCTGATTTATTCGATATCGATAGCGTAGCACCAACAGTTGACTACCCGGAGTACACTCCTGCACACACTGAAAATAAGCTCGCTGAGCCTTCATCATTATTTAATGTTCAAACAATGATCGCTAACGCGTTACCTCAACAGCCATCAAGTGACATCCCATGGACTAGCAATTTAACTTGGGACCATACGGGTAGTAGTGGAACAGCGACCTGGGAAGCTACTGATGGAACTAACCCTATTTATTTTAGGTTTAAAGATACAACTTATAACATCACAGCTGATTCAACAGATAAGGAATTTATTTATTGGGACCCAGACTTTACAACTATTTTCAGAACAACGGATGATATTAACGAAGCAATAGCATCCGGTAACTGGTTGATGGCAGTTAATGATAATGATAATGGTGTTGTTCATCCAGCGAATGGAATGCAACTAATTCATGCTGGTGTTTTATTAGCAGGTACGATACGCGCTAGTGCGTATGCAGAGTTGCGACAAACAATGGCTTGGAATGGTAACGATTCGGGAGATGCTGCACACCCAGTAACTTTAGATTTTAAAATTCCATCAGAAACTACAGATATAATTTCTGTAAAGTTATCATTTAAAATAAGGGACTTTAGGGCGTATTCTACTTCTGATGCAGAAGAAGCTTCTTTAACTATGCAGTCGTTTGCAGGACCCGTATTAACTGTTAGTACAAACATATCTGGTTTAACCAGTTATGCTGCACCAAATAATCCACATAATCACAGTATCGCAAGTTCACATACGCATCCAACTACTGACCTTGGACACACACACATAATGCTGGCGCATACACATGGCTTAGTGTTTGGAATTTACGAAGAATCAAACTCCATAACGTTGCATTATAACGTTGATGACGGCAGTGGATACGGTTCATCGTCTGGAGATTATACAGGCGATCAAATTGATATTGATATTACAAGTTTAATTTCTGGCACCGGATGGAAGTCAGTACGGTTTACGGTTGATGACCTCTGTCGTATTACCGCAATTGTTGAAGTTAAAGTAGATATTACAGCGTAGGGTACTATGGATGTTTTAATTTATCTATTAACTGAGGGCGCTTTAGCGTCATATTACAATTTTTTAGAAATACCTATTTGGAGTGTTTCTGATTTAATTTTCAAATCATTACATCTTCTATAATATAACTCTAAGTCGTTACAGGTAAAGTACTTATAATCAATGAAGTAGTGCCTGAGCATAAGTCGTTATAAACAAAGGACTTATGATAGGACACAGGATCGATTCTAAGGCTCTTAAGCCTTCTAGTGTATAATCAATCAAATAACAGTATAAAGTGCCTTAGAGTATAAGTAGTGGCCTGTGGTAAGGTATTAGAGTAGTATTTAAATAACGATTGGAGATTCGCATCATGTACAACGAGATTTATCTGATAGGTGGGGGAGCAAGTCTTCGTGGATTCGATTTTTCTACGCTTCAGCACAAGACTACAATCGCGGTAAACATGGCGGCGCTTGACGTTCCTTCCCCTACGTTTTCAATCACCGCTGATTCTACAATTCTTAAGCGCATACAAGAAGGAGAATTTACCGGGATAAAAACTACATGGGTATTAGTTACTAATCCTGATCATTGTACAATGAAGTTTCGTGATGGTGTGTTTAAAAATATTCACAACGGATACGTGTACAATCCCTTTGTAGTTAATATGATTATAAGAAATGCAGGCGTTGAAGGCTTAGGATTTTCGTTTAGTGATTTTAGAACTGGATACAACAGTGGTTACTGTGCGATGCAGTTAGCAATACTTTTAAAGTATGATGTTATCCACCTGCTTGGTTATGATTTTACACGCACTGACAAAAAGTGCCACTATCATAACAGATATAAGCATGGGATTAGCGAACAGAATTTTAATAAGTACTTAATGTGTTTCATTGAAGCAATTAATGTTTTAAAAAATCATACACACATTAAAGTAATATCACACTCTAAAATAAGTGTATTAAATAACCATATCGAATATCAACCATGGGTTACATTATGAATAAAAAGCTATCAATTTTGATTTGTTCTCTTGTAGAGCGTAAAGAACTGCTAACTAGGTTGCTTAAATGCTTAGAGAAACAGGTAACTGATGAAGTTGAAATCATTACAGAGATCGATAACCATAAAATAACTACCGGACACAAAAGGAATAATTTAATAGTAAGAGCTATAGGTGAGTATGTAGCTTTTATAGATGATGATGATTTAGTCTCTGATGATTATGTTGAAAAAGTTTTGAGTGCTATCGAACTAAACAAAGACTGCTGTAGCTTACAAGGTGAGATCACAATGACACGGGGTACAAAAAAACTAAAGCGAGTGTTTAAACACTCATTAATGTTTAAAGAATGGTATGAGAAGGAACGAGTATACTACCGTTCACCGAATCATCTTAATGCTATTAAGAAGTCTATCGTTGAGCAAGTACCTTATAAAAATATAACTATAGGTGAGGACAAGGATTTTTCTGAGCGTGTTTTACCATTGATTAAAAGTGAAGCGTTGATTCAAGGAATAATATACTATTACTTTGCGAGCTGATATGAAGATTCTATTTAAGTATCCTACAAGATCAAGACCAGAATGGTTTATAAAAACGCTCGGACTATACTACGCGCGTGTTAGTGATAAATGTAACTTCGAGTTTGTAGTTACTTTAAATGACGATGATGAATCTATGAAACAGATGCGTGTTGTTTCGTTAATGAAATCAATAACTAATTTAAACTTTTACTACGGAGATCATCAAGATAAAATCGATGCGTGTAACGCTGATGTTGATAAGTGTAAAGACTGGGACATTTTGATTCTAGTGTCTGACGATATGATCCCAAACAAGCAAGATTTTGATTTAGATATAGTTAAACTAATGCAAGATCACTTTCCAGACACTGACGGGGCTATTCATCTTAATGATGGTAAGTTTGGAAAAAACCGAACTATAACTTTGTCTATAATCGGTCGAAAGTTGTATGAGCGATTCAATTATGTTTATCATCCAAGTTATAGAAGCTTTTACTGTGATAATGAATTCACTGATGTAGTTAAAGCTTTAGGAAAATGCTATTATGATAACCGTGTGCTTATACATCATGATTGGTGCGGAGGCCCTAACTCAAAAGACGCGCTGTACCGTCGTAATTCAGCAATGGGTGATCCTGATAAACAAACGTACTTGACCAGAAAAGCAGCTGGATTTCCAATGGAGATAATGATATGAAGATTTTTATTCTAGCAAGTGGAGACGCTACGCGATGGGGTGGCACTGTAAAACAGCTTCAGCAAGTGCGAGGTACTACAGTGCTGCAGCGCCAGATTGATATGGTGAAAAAGTATGGATATCGATATACTGTATTGTCACATCAGCCGAAGATTAGAAGTATGTGCATCAACCAGTGGGTAGTACCAGAAAATCACGACACACTTTTGAATACAGTTAAGAGTTCAGCGAATCTATGGAAGACACACACAGAAGTAATATTTTTACTGGGCGATGTCATCTTTACGAAGAAATGCTTTCAGACTTGTGTGAAGCAAAACATAAATAAATCATTTCAATTCTACGGTTCGTTTGATGAACAGTTTTGTTTTCGATTTACTGAAATGATGTATGATAAAGTAATTGAAAGTATTGATAATATTTTAGCACAAAGTGCAATTGGATCTGCATGGGAGCTTTACCGATCACTGGTAGGAATTCCAATAGACAAGACTTGGACCGATCAATGGTTCAGGACGTTAATTCAAGATAAAACAGATGACATCGATTATCCAGAAGATTATAACAAGAAAATTAAGTCTGGTTATTTTGATGGTGCGGAGTTTAACCTATGAAGAAAGTGATTAGCTTAGCTGTATTCGATCACAAAAAGCACGTCGGACGTCCTGGGTATTATTGGCAGCACTTGAAGCATTCTGTGTGGGGTTATCTCTGTTTGTTTCCAGACTATGAACTTTGGATTTATCATGATGAAAGTCTTTATAACAACTATTATGGTGGCGTACTTTTACGCTTGGAAAGTGCTGGGTTAGTTAATCTTAAATTCATGGGAACTAATCCAGACATATGCAAAGCTATGATGTGGCGCTTGGAACCGATGTTTGATCCTACAGTTGATTACTTATTTTGTAGGGACGTTGATCATTCGCCGACGCATCGTGAACGTGCAATGCATGAACAGTTTATTGGTTCAGGTAAAACACTGCACTGTATACAAGATAACACATCGCACTCATGCCCAATGCTTGGAGGGTTGATAGGGTTCAAAGCTAAGGATGCAAAGGCCGCGTTAAAATGTAATTCAGTTAATGAATTAATACGTCGTCACGGATATGACAATAAGCTTAATGAACACGGAACAGATCAACAGTTATTAAATGCGCATGTATGGCCTGTATTAAAAAAGCATTCAGCATTTCATTCAGTTAGACATCAGCGACAAGGTGCAGTTGACTTACCGATTGTTAAACCTACTACGGTGATTGATAAGTGTATTCCTTTTATGGGTACTGCAAGATGCGACTGGGATGCTTGGTACACTGAACTAAATAAAGTAGGGCTCAGATGTGCCATAGACAAAATTGATTACGCGGAAAAGGGCGCGTATGTTGTTCAAGATTTTTCACACTTGAATCTTGAAAACGCTTGCATAAATAGGAGACGGGTAATACTCGCGGTTGATGCTAGCATTACTTACTTTTTCTTTATGGGCATTGTAACAATGCTATGGCAGAAGTACATGGGGTTCTGCCCAGTGATTCTTATAGCCGACAGTATCACCAACTGGTTGAATGATCCTGTAAAGAAGTATGCGCTTAACTTTGCTAGAGCATATGGGGCTGAAATTCATTTCATTAAACCAATTGATAAATTTAAGTCTTCTACCATTGCACAAAATGCACGCATGTATGCATCGTGTCTACCAATGTATCATGATGAAATGTACATGATGACGAGTGACATGGATATGCTACCACTTAGTAAAGCGTTTTTCAATAAGCAGAACATGGATAAAGAAGTTCACTTGGATTATGCTAACGCGTACGGTGGTTCACATTTTCCGCTTTGCTATGTTGGAGCAAAAGTTAAGACTTGGCGCGAGATCATGCAGCCAGCTGATGCTACTAATATAGAGAAGAGTTTAAAAGCTATATTCTACACTGATGGTTTGGATAAGCAGCAGGACGGTATGAGGCTTTGGTGTTATGATGAAGAAATGTTCGGTAAAAAAATAAAAGCTTGGAGTGGATACCCTGATAAATGTCAAATGTTTGATCGTCGCGGTGGACCTCCAGTAGATCGTATTGATCGTTCGTGTTGGCCTAAAAGGGTTAGTATTAAAAATATGTCTGATTGCCACTCAGTTCGTCCAGGGCATATTTCACCTAATTGGGAGAGGATTGAGTCTGTATTAATTCAAATACTTAGTGAACAAGACCTACAATTGATTCGTGGATACCGTTGGAATTTTTGTACATTAGTAAACAAGGAGAAATAATGGACTGTTACGCAACTCATATACCTGTGCTAACTACAATGTTATGCAATAGAGATCACGGAATGAATAACCCAATTCTTGAAATGGGTTGTGGAAATTACTCAAGCTACACATTAGGATTATACAGCGGAGTAGCTAGCTGTAAAGTGTTTACTCTTGATGAAAAACAAGATTGGATTAATCAGTTTAAGCATTTAGAAACACAGTCTCATTCGTTTCAATGGGTTGATAAGTGGGAAGAGTGCGCTTTAATTGATGAGTATTATTGGAGCTTAGTCTTGGTAGATCATGCACCGGGTGAGCGAAGAAAATTTGATATTAAACGCTTAGCTGATCGAGCGGATTATTTAGTAGTTCATGATACCGAAGAAGCAGGCTATGAGTATGAACCCGTACTAAGTCTATTTAAGTACCGATTTGATTACAAAGTAGTGCGACCGTGGACTACTGTAGTAAGTAATAAATATTCCTTGGAGTTTTTAAAATGAACTATGAAAGAGTACTTGTTAGTCTAGGCGATAGAGGTATCTATCTTAAACTCTTAAGGCGGTTAAGGGATAGTTGTGTTGAATATAATGTTCCTCATATATTTTGGAAAAAATTACCAGAGAGTTCAAGATCACACAGCGAATCACCATATGGCTTTAAGTTGCACTGCATCCAAGATGCAATTAAACGAGGGTTTAAAACAATTATATGGGCAGATTCTGCGTGTTATGCAATAAAAAACCCAACTAAGTTGTTTGAACTCGTAGAAGAACTCGACATTTTGTTTCTTAGCGGAACTGATAATTTGGCTCATTACGTGAATGACAGAAGTTTAAACAGCTTAGGTATAACAAGGCAACAGATTAACGGGCAGCCTTTAGTAAGTGGTTCACTATTCGGTTTTAACTTTAATAGCCCGAAAGTAATTGAGTTTTTTGATGAGTTACTTTCGTATGAAAAGCATAATTACTTTGTTGAAGATAACCAAAAACCGGATGATTTATTTAAAACGCATAGACATGATGAAGCGATTATAAGTTTAATGTTATACAAATATAATATCTATGCACGTAACGCTTATCAATATTTTCAAGGGGACGGTAAGGACGTTATGTTTAAAGCGGGAAAGGATGTATAATGGAACTCCAATTAGTTGAAGAACATACTATTGCAGTACTATCAGACGATAATAGAAAAGTACTTGATGTCGGATGCAGGCACTTTGATTTTGCACTTGAAATGTGTAATAACGACTATGAAGTATGTTGTGTTGAAGCTGATAAAAACGTGGATCAGACTCCATTCTTTGATCGCGTTAAGTTTATTCATGCGGCGTTAGTTCCTGAATCTGAAAATCTTCAATTAAAAACGTTGTATACCTTCGGTAATGGTACTGCGAATCATCTTGCGGATGTAAGAGGTGCGAACCCAAAAAACAAACAAGTCCAAAAAGTAACTGGTAGATCACTTACAAACCTAAGTAACATTTTTGAAGTTGAGCATTGGAGTGTTATTAAACTCGACTGTGAAGGATCAGAATACTGTGTACTTTTAGAATGGCCTGGTCCTATTTCTGATCAGATCACTGTTGAATTCCATGAACATACTAACGCAAATACAGATGGTGAATACGTGTATGATAATATTATAAAACACTTATCACAATGGTACACGCTCATACAACACGAAAAATCTACAAGACACTGTATTTCTACTCCAAACTATTGGGATTCTTTGCTTGTTTTAACTAAGCTTTTATGATTCATGAAAATTTATCGGTGAGTTTTCATGCACACTTTTGGTAACTGATAATGTAATGTCCAACCAACTGATTATATATCTTTGAAATTAGTCTCTTATCTCTGTATACTTAACTAGTATACCCTTTATTATATATATATATATATACAACGGGTTTTTTAGGATATAAGTGTATATATAACAATAAGTTACAATTTTGTAATTCAGATAGAGATAGCTTTTTGAGTTGTATAGGCAGTTGATAGAACATTACATTATCAGTTACCAACAGCTTTTCAGAGAATGGGCTAAACTACTTGGTTTAAAACGAGATGTTAAAAATAGGTAATACACTAATGAAACCGTGGATAGTAGTATCTTATTATACTAATGGTACTTTTTACAAAGATCTTAGCGTTGAGTTTAAAAAATCTGCTATACAGCACAAAATTCCGCACCTTGTTGCTGGTGTGCCTAATTTAAAAGACTGGAGTAAAAATACTAACTACAAACCAACGTTTCTTCTGCAAGCGTTAAAAGAGCTTAAAGGACTTGATATTATATGGGTAGATATCGACGCTAAGTTTAACGCGTATCCGAAATTGTTTGATGATTTAGAGTGTACAATCGCAGCGCACGAATTTGACCAAAGAAAGTACTATGGTAAGCATCACGTTTTAAAAGAGCTTTTAAGTGGCACAGTTTTTCTTCGTAATAATGATGAAGCACTTAGTGTAGTTCAGCGATGGACTGAAGAATGTAAAAGAAAGCCAAAGCAATGGGATCAAAAATCATTGCAAACAGTAGTTGGAGAAAATTACTACAAACTACCTGGTGAGTATTGCACTATTTCTGGTAGAATGCGAGACATTAAACACCCTATCATTGAGCATTTTCAAGCGTCTCGAAAAGTCAGAAAAAATAAACAGCTATTGAGATGAAGATGCTCAATATAAATGCAAACTTTATGAAATTAACAGTGTACAAGTAAGTTTATTTGTTGTATAATACGTATATTGAATAAGATAGAACGACGTACAACGTGTATTAAAGGACACAGTAATGGATCACGACGTAATTACTCAAGCATTTCTTGAACCTCTATGCGATTCAACTCGTAAGTTATTAAGACCTGTATCACTTCAGTTAAACGACTATCTTGAAATCGATATTGATAAAGAAGGTAAGCGTTTCATTTTAAACTTCTACGCACTGATCAAGGATTGGTCAAATCCTACAGAGCTAAAACGTAGAGGGCCGTCTTGGAGTGTACGGCACTTTGTAAAACGAATTCCAGAACGCAAGCAAGTTCAAAGTGAACACCTGTGCGAAACCTACGTTGTAGGAGGAACTGATTTTTCAGCTATTATAATTCATAGTTTGTGGCCAAAAGACCGATTAGAATTTAGAACAGATGAAGCTAAGTTTTTCTTTGAGTTTCTACTTACACGGTTTTTTAGTCAGACAGAAAAAGCTAAAATAAAAGCCTCATATAAAATTAATAAAGAACTTCCAGAAATGCCTGAAGACTTTATTGATCACCCAATAAGACCTTTAATGTCTTTTCAAAAAGTTGCAGTCGCCGCTTCTGTTAGTAATGATGACAATCTTTGGATGGAACAGGGAACTGGGAAAACTCCTATTATCATATCAAGGATTTGCTACGAAGCGCATCGTGTGTACAAAAAAGAAAAGCGAATGTACAGTGCACTTATTATCGTCCCTAATTGTGTACGTATGAATTGGCATAATAAATTCATTGATTTCGCTGTACACTCTGGAAAATTAACAGTGCTACGCGGGTGTCAACTAACACGTATTAAACTTTTAGTTGAAGCGTTTAAGACTGAAGAGAACTGTGAGTATACTGTTGTAATCGGTTCATACGATACAATCATAAATTCTTGGGCTGCTATCCGAATGATTGAATGGGATTTCTGTGGTATAGATGAAGCCCATATGATTAAAAGCCCGACCACAAAACGATGGAAAATTCTTAAAGAACTTAGAGATCTTTCTAAAAATCGAGCAGGCTTAACCGGAACTCCAATTGCGAATAATTTGTTCGATGCATGGACGCAGCTAGAATGGTTAGGTGAAGGTCTTAGTGGGTTCATGACTTTTAAAGGATTTAAGTCGTACTATGGTAAGTTCGTTAAGTCTCAAGACGGGCAACGTGACATCCTTAATGGGTATAACAATTTGCCGATTTTACAAGAGCGATTCACCCGCTTGTGTTTTATGATTACGCGAGCAGAAGCAATGCCTGAACTGCCTAAAAAAACATATGACATTTATGAAGTTGAAATGTCTAAACAACAACGAGAATTCTACACTCAGTTACAAACGCAGCTAGCTATTGAGATCGAAGCTGAATTGAAAAGTGACACTAACAAGCAACTTACAGCGAATCACATTTTAACCAAGCTTTTGCGCTTATCACAAATTACATCAGGATACCTAAAATGGGATGATCAAGTAACCACTGAAGGGGAAATAGAAGTAGGTAAAATCGAATATATCAAAGTTAATCCAAAACTTGAAGCTCTTATCGAAATTCTTAAAAACAAAAGGCCTGAAGAAAAAACTATTGTTTGGACTAACTGGGTGCCAGCGATCAAATTTATAAGTCAAAGACTGCTTGAAGAAAAAATTGAACACGTCGTGTATTATGGAGGCACATCTGAAAAAGATCGAATTGAAGCTGAACGCCGGTATAATCAAGAAGCATCTTGTAGAGTTTGGCTTTCTAATCCTACGGCTGGTGGAGTTGGACTTGATTTATGGGGTCATATTCCCGAATGGGTAGGAACTTCAAAAGATCATGGCTGTAACACTACCCAAGAAATTTATTATTCTCAAGATTGGTCAATGATTAAACGTACACAGAGTGAAGACCGTGCGGTACGTAGAGGCACACGAGTATCAGTACAGATAACAGATTTGATTATACCAAAAACAATTGACGAAGAAATAGCTTGTAGAGTACTTGATAAAAAAATGACAGCTATGCAATTACAAGACGTTAGATCAATTTTTCAACGAATCATTAATAACATTTCAATTTTAGGTGAGACCAATGAACAGTAGAGTATTTTTACTTGAACCAACTAAAGCTAACATTGACCTTACAAGTGCCTTAACTTTTGGAGATCTCATCTACATTTTTCCTGCAAACAAAAGGCGGTGTAGTGTGTTTAACAGCTCTGCATATTGTAAAGCGGTTATTAACAGATTAGCTGAGTGTGAATTTCATAAAGATAATGACTATATCTGTGCGGTAGGCTCTATGATTTCTGTAACTACAGCAGTGATCGCAGTCGCTCAACTCTATGAAAATTTTAACGTGTTACTCTTTAACAGCGTTGAAGACTCATATGTAGCTAGACGATTTAGTAAAGAAATTTAAAAGTATGAAAGGGCACATGATGATTTGTGATGATTTGTTAGGAATGATGAAAAAGTTTGAAGAGTTTAATGACTTTTTTCTTAAGTACTATGGTGAGTTATCTGCTATTCGTGATAACATTAAAAAGAATAAATACCCTTTAAAAGAATTGATTGATTTTATATATGTTATACGTACAACTTCAGAGATGTTTAATGACTTAAGAAAAGAAGCAAGCGGAGTTGAAGTTTCTATGATTAATGTTGCTTGCTTGTTGTACTTGAGTCGTGGTAAAGATGGACCTATCCGAGGAGACTTAGCTACTGGTACACCTAATGTTACTATGTCAGCTAAGATTCCATCACTTAAAAAAGATCCGGACAACTTCATAAAGTTAATGGAATACTTTGGTATCCCAGCTAGTCCGATTAAAGAAGGAATTCTCAAGCCGTATTGGCCTGGTTTATGTGAACATATTTCAAAATGTGCCACAGAAGGTAAACCGTTACCGCCAGGTATACAAAAAGATTCACAATACCCGGTATACAAAATGCAGATTAGAAACAAGGTTGATATTATTAACGCTGTAGAGTCAGCTCAGAACGGGGGCGACAATGAAGTAAATGAATGATGAATGATGAATGATGAATGATGAACTTATAAAGGACAAAATCATGGCAAGAAAAAAAGATTTAAGTAAAGAGACCACCTTGGTCGTACCGCAAACAGTGAATGAAGTTCCGTCTTTTATGCAAGATGAAGAAGTCACCGGAGTTGAGGATTTAAAGCAGTATATAACTCCGCCGTTCATTAAGCTTATACAGAAACAAGCTTCTGACGAACTATTAAAAGAGTTTTCAAAAGGCGACATCGTTCTTTCCCCGTCAAAAGCTATTATAGCTGAAATGCCTTTAGATAAGAAAGGCCGCCAAATTGAAGGAGAGATGCCTTCGTTTATGTTTACTCCTCTGTTATTCTATGTTGAATGGGCGACATGGAATTCGATTAAGCTTAAAGGAACTGAGCCTACGATCGTGTATCGTACAATCGACGAGAATGATCCTATCGTGGCGAAAGCTCGAAACCCTAAGTTGCGAGCAGAGCCTCACCCTAATTACCCGGATGATCGTAAGTATGATCGTCACAATGTTGAGCATTTGAACTTTCTCATATCACTAAGAGATCATCCGTTAGGTTCTGATCCTATTATTTTAAGTTTTTCAAAAGGTAACTGGTTCGCTGGTAGCCGATTTGCGTCGCTTATTAGCATGCGAAAAGCTGCGTTGTATGGGTGTGTCTTTCAAGCAACCCTTGCTCTTCGGCCTAATCCTTCTGGTGATTATTATGGACTTGATATAAGTAATCCTGATGACGGGAACTCATGGGTAAGTGAAGAAGAGTATGAAGTGTTTAAAGAGAAGCATCTTGAGTTAAAGAGGTTTCATGACAAAGCATTGATTCGTGCTTCGTATGAGCCCGACCAAGACCCGTCTGAAAGACCAGCTACTGAAGATTTTTAATTAAAAGTTATAGTACTATAAGCAGCAGCTATCTTATAGCTGCTGCTACCTTTAAACGCTTTCTAAAACGGCGGAAATAATGAATGATCAAATCCATATAATCAACGTAATCAATGAGTTAGATCGTTGCGGAATAAAGTATGAGTTTGCTACTGATAATGAAGTAAAGACTTGCTGCCCGTTTCATAAAGACAAAACTCCAAGTTGCAGTATCAATACTGAAAAAAATCTATTCAAGTGTCATACCGCTGTGTGTAATGCTAAAGGTGACATAGTTACTTTCTTAGCTAAAGCACTTAAAACAACAAGAAGAGTAATTTGGGAAGACCTATCTACAAGATATGAATTATCAGCATCTAAAACGATTAATGCTTCAGTGATAGAAAAATATCACGAAGCAATTTGGAAAGCTAAACCGTTATTAAAAGAGCTGTATAATAGAGGTGTCACAGACGAAATGATTCGTAAGCACCGGTTAGGGTTTGATGACGGTCGAATTTCGATCCCAGTTTATAACGAGAATAATCTTGTAGTAAATGTTAGACGATATTCTCCAGGAGCACCTGGTCCGGAGAAAATGAAAAACAAACGCGGCCATGGTAAAATCAGGCTTTATCCAGTTGAGCAACTTAAGTATGATACGATAATTCTATGTGGTGGAGAGATTAAGGCCATCGTAGCTGCTTCACTTCTAAATAAACATAAAATAGGTGCGATTACTGCAACTGCTGGTGAAGGTAACTGGCACAAAGATCTCAGCGCTCAACTTAAAGATAAAAAAGTGTACGTGTGTTTTGACATAGATTCAGCAGGAACAGTCGGAGCAAATAATGTTAGTACTCAACTTAAAGCTAGTGCAAAATGGATCGGTATAGTAGAGTTGACACTTGATGTTGATCAATATCCAAATGGTGACATAAATGACTATTTCGGCGTTGAAAAGAAAACCGCAAACGACTTTCTTAAGTTACTCAAAGACGTTAAAGAATGGACTGTCAAACTTAAGCAGTCTATAAATATGTCTGAAGAACCGATTGATCTACACTTAAATCAGGCCTCTCACGCGAAGTACACTGGCGAAAGAATTAAACTAAACGCTACAGTGACTGCTATGGACACTGCACCTTATGTTATTCCGAAAAGAATCCGTGTTAGTTGTCAGAGAAATCAACCGTTGTGCGGGGCATGCCCGGTGTTTGCTAAGCAGTCTAATGAGTTAAACGAAGTATTAATGGAGATCCCAGCGGAGTCGCCTGCTATTCTTGAAATGGTAGCAACTTCAAAAGCAACACAACGAGATTCGATTATGCTTGGTTTACAACTACCAATGTGTAAAGTCGTAGAGTTAATACCAGATCAGTTTTATAACGTTGAAGATGTTCGTTTATCTCCTCAGTTAGAAATTAGTTCGAGAGCAGTCGATGATATCCTACAACCCGCTTTATGTGTTGGGCATGAGTTAGAAACTAACGAGTCGTATACATTCACTGGTAGAATGTACCCGCACCCAAAATCGCAGCAGTCAGTGATTCTTGCTAGTAGCTATGAAACAACCTCTGACGCGTTATCAAGTTATGAACCTTCTGTTGCTGAGCTTGAAAATTTAAAACTTTTTCAACCAAAGAAATGGACTGTGGAAAGTATAGAGGAAAAGCTCAATGATATCTACGGTGACTTATCAGCTAATGTTACTCATATTTTTCAACGAAAGCGCTTGCACTTAGCTATCGATCTTACTTATCATAGTGTGCTGCTATTTAAGTTTGATCAAAAATTGATTAAAGGATGGGTTGAGCTATTAATTGCAGGCGATAGTTCTCAAGGTAAGTCAGAAACCATTCTTAGATTGATGGAGCATTACGGACTAGGCGAACGTGTAGAGTGTAAGAACGCTACTGTCGCAGGTTTACTTGGTGGGTTACAACAAATGAACTCAAGTAATAGATGGTTCGTAACTTGGGGTATAATACCTACTCATGACAAACGTCTTGTAATACTCGAAGAGATCAAAGGAACAAGTACAGACGTTATTGGTAAGTTAACAGATATGAGGTCGTCGGGCGTCGCAGAATTACCGAAAATCGAAAAAAGAAGAACACACGCTCGAACACGCCTGATTGCAGTTAGTAATCCACGAAGTGACATGCCCTTATCTGCGTATAATTTTGGAATCGAAGCTATTAAAGAATTGATTGGTGGGTTAGAAGACATTCGTAGGTTTGATTTTTCGATTTTAACTTCCGCTGATGAAATTGACGTTGATACTCTTAATCAGCTACAACGGTATCGGCCTAAGATTAAACATAAGTATAAGGACAAAGAATGTAAAGAACTTATTTTGTGGGCTTGGACTAGAAAACCAGAGCAAGTAATATTTACATCTGAAGCAACCGATTTTGCTTTAGTTGAAGCTACTAGACTATGCTCGATCTTCACCGAATTAATCCCTATTGTAGATCGCGGGTCAATGCGGTTTAAAATATGCCGATTAGCTATATCTCTAGCTTGTAGAACATTTTCAAATCATAATCTACGTTCAGTTAAAGTCAGAAAGTGCCACGTTGAATACATCACTAAATTTTTAGAGGAGACTTATTCAGAAAGTATGTTTGGGTATAAAGATTTTAGTGATGCGATCAGTGCTAATAGCAAGTTATTAAACCCTGAGATTTTAAAGACTCATATACTACAGTCACCATTTCCCAGTGATTTCATCCAACAGCTGTTGTATAATAACGAAATTGAATTTAGAGATATATGTGATTGGTGCGGCTGGGAGAAAGGACCGACCGCACAACTACTGTCGTTGTTTGTTCGTAAAAATGCGCTGCGTAGAGATGGAAGAGGTTACAGAAAAACGCCAAGTTTTATTCAGTTTCTAAAGGGGTTGCTCGTATCCAAGGAATTGGAAATATGTAAACGACCAGAGTTTATAGAAGAGGAATTTTAAATGTCACTCCAATTAATCAACGGCGACTGCCTTGAAGAGATGAAAAATATCGAACCCGGCAGTGTGGATTTAGTGATGGCCGATCCCCCTTTCAATCTTGTAGAGAAGATGGGTGGAAGCATACATTTATTTAGACAATCCGAAAAAAGCGGCGACGGTACTTATGATGCTGATACAATGGGATACGATACAGGTTTTGATCAGCTTAAATGGCTCAGTGTGGCACTAAGTACACTGAAAAAAGGCGGGCATATTATCATCTTTAACGACTGGGAAAACATGGGGGCTATTTCAGGTGAACTAAGAAAGCATAGAGCTGTAGTAAAATCTTTGAATCACTGGCAGAAAACAAACCCACAACCTGCTGAATGGAAGAGGAGATTTGTTCCAGGTAGAGAGTATTTTATACATGCCGTAAAGAAGGGAAGATATACTTTTAATTTAAACAGTATTCATCACGGAGATTTTGTGATGGGTTTGACTCCAGGAAAAGAAAAGATTTACGGAAACCATCCAAATCAAAAACCTATTAAATTGATGTCAGAGATAGTTGAAATATTAACAAATGAAGGTGACACAGTTTTAGATCCGTTTATGGGGTCAGGGACTACCGGCGTAGCGTGTGTGAATTTAAAGAGGAACTTTATAGGGATTGAACTTGATACATTTTATTTCGACGATGCGGCATTACGTATCGATCCGAATTATAAAAACCCTAAAGATAAACGTATCGATGATAAGCTCGATAAATATTTTGGAAAGTAGAAAGGACGATAAAATGAAAGCATGGGTTGTCGACAGTGGATGCGTTTCCGATGGATGTCTGCTTGTGTATGCTGAAACATGTAACAAAGCTCGATATGCCAGCTTGGATTTCGCTATAGGATTTATGTCAGAGTATGAATATGTAAGGGCGCGACGTTCGCCTATGTTTGATCATTGGTATACCAGCAAAAAGATCGTTAGTACCAATGAGGAATTACCAAACGATGCACCGAAATTTTACTGCGAAGAGGAGTTTTAAAATGGCAAATATAAATTTCGAATTTAAAGAGTGCCAATCGTGCAAGGCTAAATCGGGAACCCCGATTTTGTGTATAAGCTGTTTGCACAATCAATATGTTATCAATAAGCTTACAGATGTGCTAAAGGATGTACAAAAATTAGCCAAGGAGGTGACATAGCGTGAGTAAATCAACAAGATTGACAGGTCCTTTAAAGTGGCACGGTGGTAAATACTATTTGGCGAAATGGATTCTCAGTTTAATGCCTCCGCACTTGCACTACGTTGAAGCATATGCCGGTGGGTTACAGGTACTAATGGCTAAAGACCCGTTTGACCCTAGACATGAATGGAGCAAAAAATGGTTTTCTGATTCGTCTGAAAAAGGATGCAGCGAAGTTGTTAATGATCTTAATAAAGATCTGATGAATTTTTGGTATGTGATGCAGGATGTAAGAGCGTTTAAGAAGTTTCAACGAATAGCTGAAGCGATACCAATTTCACAAGATCAATATGAAAAGGCAAATATAGTTCCTACACGTGAATTGGATGTTAAAGCAGCAGTTGCATTTTTTGTAAGGTGCAGGCAGTCACGTGCTGGAAATTTTGGCAGTTTTAGCCCTTTGGGACGCACTGGCACAGCAAGGGGAATGAGTGTTAACTCTTCCCACTGGCTGCATAGTATTGATGGACTTGACGATGTGCATGAGCGCTTAAAGACTGTTGTAGTTCTGTGCGATGATGCACTAAAAATCATCAAGCGCGAAGACTGCAAACGCACATTGTTTTATCTTGACCCTCCATATGTTCACAGCACTCGCGTTGAGAAAGATGTATATTGTTACGAAATGACTTATGAAGACCATGAGAAGATGCTAAAGGTTATTTCAAAGTGCAGCGGATCAGTTATGTTATCTGGATACTCCAATGATTTGTATGATACTAAATTAAAAGATTGGAACAGGCACGACCATAAAATTGCTAAAGCTTCTAGTGGGCAATATATCAAACCCGTAGCAGTCGAATCTTTATGGTGTAATTTTTAGGAGGTGACATGAGTACTTCAAGATATATCAAAAAGTTGAAGACGTTTGCTGCAATGAGTCACTCACTCAACGATTTGTCGACGTGCAAGCGCACTTCAGTTAGTGCAATTATATTTCCAATTGATTGTTCACAAGTCTATTCAATTGGCTACAATGGACCGTCTGCTGGATTGTCGAATGAAAGCTGCACGAATATAAAAGATCACTGTGGTTGTGTGCACGCTGAAATAAATGCACTTATTAAGTTCAGTCCGATGGGTGCTAAACCTAGTTTGCTGTATTGTGACACAATGCCGTGCGTCCGATGCGCAAGCGCAATTTTAAACTGTGATAAAGTTATTGGAGTACTGTGGAAAGATCCGTATCGTAATAAGCTAGGCGAAGATCTGCTGCGTAAGACTCTGCGCATTCATGTTATTAATATTATTGCTTTGAATATATGTAGCGGAGTGATTAACGATTGGATTTCAATGAGTAAGCCTTGTAATGCATCTATGTAGGAATGTAAAATGAGAGATAAACCGATGTACCGTGACATTCCAACAATTCCAGATTGTTTTGGCACTGTTACTAGTTGTCAAGAACAAGCAGAGAATTGATGCCGCGATTGTTATTGGTTATGGTTAAACGAATGCTTAAGCATAAGGCCACGTGATATAGTAACAGATGACAGGAATGTAAAATGATATACTTAGCATCTCCATATAGCCACGACGATCCAAAAATCAGAGAAGAAAGATTTAACAAAGTGAATAAGGCAGCAGCTAGCTTGATGTCACAAGGCTTAATAATATTTAGCCCAATAAGTCATACTCACCCAATAGCACTAGCAGGTGCGCTACCTTTAGGATGGGCTTTTTGGCATGAATATGATTATGAATTTATATCAATGTGTAACAAGGTGTTAGTTTTAAAATTAGAAGGATGGGAAAATTCAATTGGAGTAAACGCTGAAATTGCAATTGCGCAGGAATTATGTATTGAAATTGAATATATTGATGACAGGAATGTAAAATGATAAAGTACGACAACGGTGGAATACTTGTTGAGAAATTAAGTGAACTACCGAACCTTAGTAATGCAAAGTCACTCTTTCTTGATACTGAAACTCGATCTTTTGATCCTAAAGAGAAAGCGCTTAAGCCGTATCATGGTCATCGCATCGCTGGGTTTGGAGTTACAGCGGACGATGCTAAAAATGCATGGTATATACCGATTCGATGTGCGTATGAAAAATGGAACTTAGAATTAGAGCCTGCACTTAAATACCTTGATCAAACTATTAATTCTTGCGATGATTGGGTTAATCACAATGTGAAGTTTGATGCACATTTTTTAAGACAAGATAACATTGATTTTAACTGTCGTCTGGTAGATACTAATACTTTAGCAAAGATCGTTAATTCAGATAGATATTCGCACGCATTATCTGCACTATCTCTTGATTGGTTAGAAGAAGACATCTCAAACTACGAGCTTGAATTAAAAAATTATCTTGCTAGCTTTAAAAGTAAGGATTACGGTGACATTCCTGGTGATATAATCGGTGAGTATGGATGTCAAGACGTTTTAACTAATCGTAAGCTATACAACTATATGCTTAGGCGGAAACCAGAACAAGTTAACAACGTGTGGGAAACAGAGATAAAATTAACTCCAGTTCTTTTCGACATGGAAGTAGAAGGGATGCGAGTTGATCCTACACAACTTACTATACTCCAATTTCAAACTCTTAACAGATTACTTAAGCTTGAAGAGGAGCTACATAAACTAACAGGCGAATCAATTCGTCCACATACTAACTCTGACTGTTATGATGTTCTTTGTAGTAAATACGGATTACCGGTGTTAGGTCGTACTGAAAAGAACGAACCTTCATTCGATAAAGCGGCGTTAATTTCTTATATGTCATATCCAGCAGTGCGTGAGTCACAGGAACTTATGCTTATCGTTAAAAAAATTCAGTCTTATCGAAAATTAAATACTCTTAATAACTTCTTCGTTAAGCCATACCTTGAACATCAGGTCGATGGTTTAATGCACTCTGATTATAATCAAATAGTCAGGACTGGTAGGATGTCATGTCGACGGCCTAATGCGCAACAATTATCTTATGAAGCGAAAGAATTGATTCTACCCATTAAAGGATATGACATTTCAAGTTGGGACTACGCACAGATCGAATTCAGAATCATTGTTCACTATATAAAGGACCCTGACGCGATACAGTCTTATAAAGAAGACCCGGATACAGATTTTCATAGCTGGGTAAGCAAGCTGTGTAATATCTCAAGGAAACCAGCTAAAAGTGTGAATTTTGCTATCGCATTCGGCGGCGGTAAAGCTCGTGTTGTATCAATGTTAGCTTTAGATATGTCATTGATGAGTACACTCGCTGATAAAATCGATCAATTAGTAGTGAGTGGAAAAATCGAAGAGTCGTTAAAAGATCAGCTCTTTTCTACACTGAGTTATAAAAAGGGTGAAAAAGTCTATAACGAATACCATAGTAAGATGCCTGGAATTAAGCGCGTAACATATGATGCAAGTAACAATCTAAAAAGTCGTGGGTACGTGTTTAACATTTACGGTAGGCGTAGGCATTTACCAGAGAAAGCTTCTTATCGAGCGTTCAACTCAATCGTGCAGTCTTGCGCTGCTGATGTCATCAAAGAGCGTACGGTTGCATTAGCTCCACGATATAACAAAACGATGCGAGAGTACGGTATTAAGTTTTTCGCGAGTGTACATGATGAAGTCGCAATGCACCAGCCGAAAGGGTTATCTAATGATTTCACCTCGCTTAAAAAGATTAAAGCGTCTTTTGAAGACGTACCTGTGAACTTTAGAGTGCCGATGCGAATGTCCTACGGAGTGTCGTCTAAAAACTGGGCGATTGCATCAGGAGACGATGGTACAGTGGACTTGAAGAATATGTGATTGTAAATCATTGTATACAAACGACTTATGAAAGATTGATTGTAAGTCATTGTGTATGCAGTACTTATAGACGTACACTGTGTAAGGGCCTGTGAGGTGATTTAAGACGCTCTAAGGGTCAAGGGCGTATTGAATATAGGCTGTAGGGTGAAATGGTCACACAGTTGAACGTGTGGGCTCATATTTAGGTGCTTGTGGCGTGTTTTAGGTTTGCGTGAGATTTAATAAGGTTTGTGTGATGTTTGGTGGGAATTTACGTGTAAAACGTGACGGTTGAAAAAATTTTGCAAAAATTGACGTGTTTTTTCTGGGTGCGCGTGTTTTGTAATTGGTTTTGAAACGTGCGCAGGTGTTCGTTGAAAACATTTACAACGCGAGTGTTTCGTTTCAAATGCGTTAAAGCGTAACAGCCTTTGTTAAAAAAGTTTCAACATTTGTGTTTAACCCAAGTGGTTTATATTAAACCACTTGGGTTAAAAACGTTAACGTTAAGCAAAAACTTTCAAAAGTTTACTGGATTTATGTTGACCATTAACCGATAAGTGATTATAGTTTCATTAGATTGAAAACTGAATAAACAATGTAGGACGCCTGGACGGGCAAATTTTTGGAGCATCTTTGAAAAGTTAATAATATGGAGCTAGGACGAAGCTCGAAACAAAATTGGAAACTGGTGCTGATTCTGATCGACCAGAACACAAAATTAACGTCGGAGTAAAAATAAAGTCGAAACGCTGAAACATTGTTTCAGCGTCGTGATTGGGTTAACCGCCAACGCTTGAATAAGACAGGTTGAACTTTTCATAGGAGATTGAAAAATGAAACTGACTCAAGAACAAATCAACGAAAGCATCAACGACGCAACAGAGGCGCTGCTGAGCAACGGAAGAAAAAACACAGCTATAGTTTACCCTCAAGGATTTGTTGCAAACGCATACAGATATGCAGCGCCAGCGACACGAATTGTCGTCCAAAGAATTGGAATGGGAAAATTTGTATCACGTACCGAAGGGTACGACAGGAAACGATCATACGGAAAAGGTAGATATATCACTCTTTGGAATCAGCTAAGATAGCTGATAGTTAAAGTACTTATAGAACGAATTAAGGAATCGAAAATGAGACGCGGACTTGTAGAAATGGAACGTCGGGCGAATATCAAAATTCGCGTGAACCACTGTAATTTGTTTAAACGTTTAATGCTTAGTTTTGCATCGTAAATGGCCTCCTCCTTCTCAAAACCCGCCGGTCAACGCGACGGAGGGTCATTTTACTTTGTTAACTTTTTCATAGGAGATTGAAAAATGAAAACGATTGCAGAGAACATCGAAACACTTGAAAGATTGCTGAAAGAAGTAAATGATCACTGCATGTGTGCTTGGTTTGAATCAACGAGCGATGCTTACCAGGTTATTTATCCAATCGGGTATTTCCCGAACGGTGTACGATGCAATAAAGGAATGGGAAAAGCCAAAGCATTGAAACGGATTTTGTCAACTATGGAAAAGCACTGGCAAGAATCGTGCTGGTGGAATAATTAGAGTGAACATTAAAGCACTTATAGAACAGGAATCGAAAATGAGACGCGGACTTAAATCAGGACTTAAATCAGGACTTAAATCAGGACTTAAATCAGGACTTGTAGAAATGGAACGTCGGGCGAATATCAAAATTCGTATGAATCATTGTAATTTGTTTAAACGTTTGATGCTTAGTTTTGCATCGTAAATGGCCTCCTCCTTCTCAAAACCCGACGGTCAACGCGACGGCGGGTCATTTTACTTTGTTAACTTTTTCATAGGAGATTGAAATGTCTATAGTAGAATTAGATACAGTTGGTCCGAGTGATGAAGACTTTGTTAGGTTCTTAAAAAGCAATCATATTAAAATGACTGTGGTTGATCCGCACGGTCCTGGTGGTGGTTTTCTAGTTTGTTCTTATTACGCTGAACGAGTGAAGCTTGAAGCATTAATCCTTGAGTGGTGGGATGATGATGGTTTGTTCAAGTATATTGTTGATTGAGCGTAGTTTAAAGTATTTTATAGAACGTAGTAAAAGGAGAAAACATGAGACGAAAGCAAGGTATCAACGAAATGTATCGTAGAGCTTCAATTAAAATTCAAATGAATCGCTGCAGTTGGTTGAAACGAGTTTTATTAAGCTTTACACTTTAATCGAAACGCCCAGCACTCTCCTTCACATGACGTGCTGATCCGCCTCACATTTCATGCTGCTGGGCGTCTTAATAGGATGGCTACCTATTAACTGATGAGATAAGCCACTAACATCTTTCTAAGGAGATAGTACTATGGCAAAGAAATCGAAAAAAGTTGCATCAAAAAAGACTACGAAAAAAGTCACCGTTGATTTTCGGGATGCTAATTTGCGAGGCGCTGATTTGCGAGGTGCTGAAATGGTAGCAATTGGTGCTGAAATCAATGCTGAAGATGTTACAGTTAAAAGTGTTCTCAACGCTATATCCTGGCTTCAGTCGATTAATCATGATGAATTAACCGGTTCATTAGAAAAGTTAGGTCAGCCGATTAACGTTAGTATGAGTCGACTTGAGTCACTTGCTAAACGGATAAGTAAAGCAATCTGTTACGATGAAACAAAAGTAGCGCGTGAAGCGGTTAAAATAGAGCGTGAAGCTTTGAAGACAACTCGTCGGCGAAGAATCGTTAAAAAGAAAAGAGAACAACTAGCATCACTTCAAGCTCAAATCGATGAACTTGAAGCTGAGTAAGCGCATCACCCCTCCGAACCTCGAGGCTTCGGCCTCGGGGTTTTATTTAGAGGTTAACTTTTATTCTTAAGGAGAATAACATGGGATCAGCAAAGAGCAAACCGAAATTCACTGAGAATTACTGTAAATCAACGAAACGTTGCAGCTGCGGTTACAAGATCCGTGGTATGAATCATGAAGCTGGAAAGCATCATAAAATGGGAAGAAACCACAAATAAATCGAAATCGAAACGCTCATCACCAATCCTCTCCATTTGACAATCAATAACTAAGTGATGAGCGTCTTAACTGGACGGCTACCAGTTAACTGATGAGATAAGCCACTAATTCTATTTAAGGAGATTTGCATCATGAAACGCACAACCAAAATGACGATGGTAGTATTAGTTCTTCTAGATTGTATGTTAGGGGTGAGTTCAGCCGCGGTGTATGACTTTTCTGGAACTGTCTTAGGAATTGAAGATGCTGGAGGGTTGCTTGATGGATCAGTAATAAACGGATCTACATTTAGTGGTTCTTATTCATTTGATCCTGGAGCTCCAGCTATTTTAGCAACGCCCCCTTTTGATACTTCATTCGCGAAGTATTCAAGCCCTGGAAGTTCAGTCGTAGGAACTGTCGGTAACTATACGATGATTAATGGACCGACCGAAATCTATATCTGTAATGATTTTGGAAGCTTAGAGCTTGACGGGTACGGCCTAAGTTCAAGTGCCAATAACACTTTCGTTAACGGCATAAGCACATTTATAAAAGTTGATTTTGTTTGGGGCTTAGAAGATAAGGGCGGATCAGTTTTTGATTCGCTTGATCTTCCTTTGTCTCCGCCCGATTTAAATGAGTTTGAATCAAACTACTTTTTGATCAGATTAGAAAATTCATGTGTTGATACTGCTTGCATCTACGGAACAATGAACGCACTTACTCCAGTGCCTACTCCTTCAGCTATGATTCTTTGTAGTGTTGGAGTTGGGATCGCCGGGTGGGTGAAAAAACGTAAAATGATTTAAGTCGAAACACTCGAAAGAGTGTCTACCAGATTAGCATACTAGTACCGATGAGACTGCTAAGAATTTGTAGTATTACTTTATAGGAGATAGAACAATGTTTAAAAAGGTTAGTGAAGTTGTATTAATTGTTGGAGTAGCGTGCACAATATATGGTGTGATGTTAACCACTGTGATTGTAGAATTAATTTTGAGGAGTTAGTATGTGGAGAGAAATTCGGATTATAACGTTTTGGGCAATCATAGCACTAATGTAGTATAAAGCACAAGGGGTTTGTAATGGCAAAAAAAGAGTTTAAGAAATCGAAAGCATTATATGCTGTTTCAATGCCTGAAGATTTTAATTTTGATGAGCATGCCGCGTTGAATCGTGAAGATTTTGAAAATGATGGTTTGTTCTTACAACATAAAGCGAAGCAATACAGATACCGTGCTTTAATGTTAGATGAAAGAGCAGATTTCTTTTTTAAATACGGTTCGAAAGCAACTGTTCGCAAAGCCGCGAAGCTAGTAGCTTTACTCGAAAAAATGAAAGCTCTTAAAAAGGAGCTTGTTCAGAAAGGAGTGCCTATTGACGGGATCATAGAGGGTAGCACAAAGTAGCAGTGTTTAAGACGCTCAAATAGTTTTAATTTGATGAACAGATCGACTAGTATTAAAGGATCCAAAAATGGCAAAAGCAAAAGTAAAAGCACCGCAGCAAACCCAGAAAAAAGGAATCGTTAACGTTAAGCCCACACCTAAGAAAGTTCGTGAACAGAAGCCTGAATTCGAAGTACCTGAAGATTTGTTCACAGAAGCAATGCCAGAAGATTTCGAATTCGGTAAGTATAAACCACTTCGGAGATCTGACTTTGCACAGATATGGATGTACATCGAACATCGCGCTTTAGAGGCTGAGTTTAAAGCTGAGTTGCTTCATGCTGAAGCAGCACGCGTTAAGAAGCTTGGTTCTTCTGCTGACCGTAACAAGGCCAAACGTTATCTCAAGATGAGCGAGAAAATGGAAGAGCTGCGTAAACAACTTGAAGAAGCTGGTTTTGATACTGATACACTTTTGGAAGACGAAAAAGAAGAGGAAGATGGCAGCTAACGCATCATACTGGAATAGACACTAAGACGTGAGTTATGTAATCCGACGGCAGGATCACTCACTGCCGTCGGTTTCATTTATAGGAGATAAAATGAAACCAGCTGATGTAAGACTAAAAATTAAGCAACTCAAAGAGTCTTTAAAACTTAATAAAGTGCTTACTAAAGAGTACGCTAAATATTTAGAAAAAGACTACTTCGAACGTCGCGTTAGAGAGCAACAAGAAGTAATTGATGAAGCTCAAGCAAAAATAGATACTATAACAGAAAAACGTAATAACATTATTTTTGATATAGGAAGAATTGAGCAATACGATAAGCATCGTAGAAAAAGATTAGTGTATCTACAAAACATTAAGAAAATTATGCAATTCAAAGAGCTCATTGCTAAGATTAGAAAGGAGACCGCAGATGGCTAAAGTAATCTGTATCCGTAAATACCAAGACGTAATTGAATTAAAATTACATAATGAGGTTATCGCTAATATTGTTATTGCTAAGTCCTCTAGGACTTCATCTGTGAATCTCAGTATAGAGTCGCCTTCAAAAGTCAAGATTAATAGAGTAAGTGTTAAATAAACACGGGAGCTTCAAATGTGTAAAGACGACGGAATACCGAAGTTCATTTTATCCGCAGACAGACCAAATGCTGCAGCGGCTTTGAAAGCTTTTATCATTAATTTAAATGTGTATTCTGATGAACGTTGCTATCTTGAGTCGTTGTACGATGAATTTCGTAAATACATCGAAGATCACCCTGAAGGGGACTAAAAATGATGCTCATAGATATGTCGATGGTTATGCATCGTTGTTATGCTAAAATGGATTTTCTCAAGAACTCTGAAGGTGATCCAACTGGAATGGAATTTGGTAGTCTACGCATTATTCAAAGTTTAAAGACTAAGTTCCCAGATCAAAAAATTGTGTTGTGTCTTGATAGCCGAAAAAGTTGGAGGAAAGAAAAGTATAAAACGTACAAAGCAGATCGTGTAACACCGAGCGATCGTAGTTACAGAAGTCGAATAAATACACTTTTAAAATTTCTACGTGAAGAGTATAATACTGCTGAAGCTGAAGGGTACGAAGCAGACGATGTAATGTATTCTTTATCATTACTACCAGGGATTCATTACATTTATTCAAATGATCATGACCTGCTACAAGCGGTGACTGACCGCTGTACAGTGCTTAAATCTTTTAAGTCAGTTCTGTACCACTGGGACATCGACAAGGTGGTAGAAACTTATGGTGTTCCGCCGAAATTATTGACAAAGTATTTTGCATTTACAGGTGACCGTATAGATGCAGTTGCCGGTGTGCCACGGATCAGTAAAAAGCATCTTGCTGAATTACTGGTATGGGCTGATGCTGTGAATCGTAACGGCGTTGATGAAGTTTGCACTGCTGACTGGCCTATAAATATGAAAATGAAAATTCATGATTATGTGAATAGTGGTGAGTACGCAAAATCTTATGAGCTCATTAAGCTTTGTGATTTAAACAAAGTTGCAGAGTTTGATAACGTCAAGTGGTGTAACGAACCTCGTGGTGATGTTGGTTTTGTTAAAGAGTGCTTGCAGCAATGGAACATTTACTCGTTGAGTCTCAGTAAAAAGTATCAAGTTGTAGGCACTGAAGAGTTCTAAGGAGAAAGCACAATGTGGACGCACGAGCGGTTGAAACCAAAGAAGTGGGCTGAGCAGCCAGCGAAGTACAAACAAATGAAGTACAACGGCCATCGATGCACGTTTTTTAAACAAGGAGACGGCCAACTTGTAGGATTCGAACGAACGATTAGAGCTGACCGCGAAATTAGGTTGCTACGACCAAAGATTAAAGAGTACCGGTGGTGGAAGATACTAGATAAGATTCCGCCCATGTCTTCAGTCGACGGTGAGCTTTACGTTGATTTCGGTAATGCAGGTGACGCTGCGCACGCTATTGCTGAATGCTCTAAGGATCTTGATTTCATGCCGTTCGCGGTGCCGTACTGGGAAGGATTCCAGATGTACAGCCAAGGCGTGTTCTTTTGCGAAAAAGAATTGAAGCCTCTTGGGCTGAAAACCGCTGAGGTGTTTGGCGTGTATGAACATGATACGTACGAATCAATGTGCTATGATGCTGAGCAGTTGGACATCGAAGGATGGGTGCTGAAAAATTATAACTATGACGAGTGGTGGAAAGTTAAACCGCAGCGTGAAGTTGATGCAATAGTCACAGGGTTTGTTGATGGCAATGGTAAGTACCTCGGGTTGGTAGGTTCATTGAAGTGTTCAGTTTATATCAATGGTGAACTCGAAGAGATTGCTAAGGTCAGCGGCATGGACGACGAGGTACGAATTAATATTGATGAAGAAAAAGATCTCGGCCGTGTATGTGAGATCGAGTACCAAGAAGTCGGTAACGGTGGAAGATTAATACATGCACACTTTCAGCGATGGCGGGACGATAAACCCGTTGAGGAGTGCGTTGTAGTTAGGAGCGACTTGTAAATATTAACTACGCTTAAGGAGGTTTGTGATGAAAACTCTATGGTTAATTGTTGTACTAGTAGTCGTGTCAGGTATCACTGGGTGTCGAACACCTGAAGAGCAATCGATTATTACGCCTACTGTTGTGCCGATCACTACTGAGAAACTCTACACCGAGAAAGAAGTATATGAGTTGATGTACGGTAAAGAGTCGGTATATGAGCTTGCTCTTAAACAACAAATGCTGATTCATAAAATGTTTGTAGAAAAATACGGAGAATAAGGACGGCTGGTATGAAAAAGCCCACAGTGTTAGTTTGTAAATTAGGTGTTGCATTTTGGACGGATGAAGAACGGAATAAAAGGAGTGCAAAATTTAGTAGCGCTGGTGACCAAGGAGAAGCATCAAGTATTGTTCGTCATCTCATTGAGCGCGACGACATTAATACGGTTTACTTCGGCAAGTGGAACGGCAAAATTCCTGAAGGCCTCACTGTGATAAAGCCGAATGTGCAAGGCATAGAAACTTTCTGCACTGCAAGAGAACAACGCGAAAGATGGGAAAGTGATGCACAAGTTGTAGCAAAATTCGATCCTAAACTTTTTGTCACCGTGTCAGGATATACCCCTACTAGATTCGATATCGGTAATAAGCACGAGGAGGCTGTGCAGTTGTGCTCAATGAGGTATGTTGGACCGGCCTTGAGTATCATTGAACGATTTAAGCTTAAACGGTTGGTGGTGTTATGTGATACAAGAAACATCCCAAAGGAAGCTGAAATGTATTACGGGTTCCCACATATTAAACCGGCTGCAGTGTTATCACTCCGTGAGCATGAAAGTAAGCGTGTTATAATGGGTGTTAAGACTTTGATTCGTGAAGTCTACGGAGCAAGATACTTGATTGATGTGAGTAAGTTCAGTTCACGAAATAAGCCGTACGATTGCACAATTTTTCAGCATGCTCATATCATGACGGATAAGCATCTAAAAGGGTTTGATGACGTATGGAGAACCGTATTAGCTCCAGATGATGATCTAAGAAAGATGGTGGCCTCTGGATTGAGGTTATATGGTAAAGGGTGGGAATACTACAGTAAGTATGACGCGTCCTTTATGAGGCCTCCTACAACCTTAGATCAGATGCTTAGAGCATACGGTAACGCTAAGACCACAGTGCTTGCTACAAATAACAGATTTTATACATATAAGATCCGTTTTTGCTTAGAGCAAAATTGTTTGCCCATTTTCTATGGAAGCGGTGAAGAATACACATTTGATCCACTCGAGTTATATTACCCGCTAGATTCGCCGCTTCGAATTAAAGAACCTGGTGATATGAAACGACTTGTTGAGTTTTGGAAAAATGACGCTACTGCTCGTAAGCAAGAAATTAAGCGCTTGAAAAAATTAACATTACCTGACTGGAGTTTGTTTGACAGCTGTGTTAGCGATGTACTTAATGGTGCTGATACTACAAGTGACTCTTGGTGGAAAAAGTACGGAGGCTACCGTGAACTTTGCAAATGAAAGTGCATACACTCGATGGTTCTGTGAAAGAGTCGAAAAGATGGGCTCCAAAGTTGTTGCGTTTGTTGGGAACTCTTACCAAAAATCTGGGATACCCGATAGGTACATTTCGCATCCTATATTTAGAGGATGGATAGAGTTCAAAAGACATAATGTGCAGTGTAAAACGAACCAACGAATCTTTATTAAGGATGCATTACGTGTGGGAGATACCGCGTTAGTTGTACGATTATTGAAAGATTATCATACGACTGTTGAAGATACTCATCAAACAGTGTATGCGTATCTTGATTTAAAACCTGTAATTTTGATGTCTAAAACAGAAGCTGGAAGAGAACTGCTAGGGTTCTTAGCTAACGGTTGGAGAGCAATGCAACACTAACTAAACTAGTGAGCAAATAATATTAACTATAAAATTTTATTGATTAGCAAATGTATGATACACCGAAGGTAGATCTTTTATAAGTTAATAACAAGGTATTTGGTTGAATCCTCTTTCTAACCTCGGTTCGGCGCAACGCTGACTGAACCTCTGTGAAGTAGTCGCAATACTTCTGTTGCTCACTAGTTTATAATTTTAAGGAGAAATAGAACAATGTATATATACGGAAAAAAAGATGATAAGAGATTTGTGATCGGCATTTCTGCTAAAGAAAATATTAAAGATGCAATTTGTGATTTGAGACTTAGAGGGTATACTTTACAGTATGCTGATTTATGTGAGGCTAATTTACGTGAGGCTAATTTACGTGAGGCTAATGAGTGGGCAAAAGTAGCAAATTATGAAAAACATGAACTCATTGACCCAACATGGTCTTGGGATTGCGGTTTTAAACTTGATTTCGATGGACCAGTGTGTCGTGTATCTTCGAGATTCTATTTTGATAAAGGTGATCAAATGTTAAGTACTTCTTTAGGAGGAAGTGTATGCGTGTGTATTAGTAATGAACTAATAACACGAAAAGAATTTAAAGCAGTGACAATAGATGAATTACGAATTAAAGTTGAGTTCTATGTGGCCTCATTGCAGCAGAAATTTATAGTATTTTTAAAGGGCGTAGGAAATGAAGAATCAAAGCCAGATGAAGAATCAAAGCCAAATGAAGAATCAAAGCCAGATGAAGAATCAAATGAGGAAAGTAAATAATTGGAGAGAGCTGAATCAGAAAATGAGTTGGAGAGAGCTGAATCATGGAGAATTTAGCTGGCACATTAATTGGTACAAAGTACTAGTTGGATTTTTCGTTGGAGTCGTGCTTGGGTTGATTGTAATTAATCTCAGTGGGTGCGGTCGTTTCACGCGTGAAACTTTGACGTATAGTAAGAAAGGCGGAGCCGCGTTAGCAACTGACCTCGGTGAAATGATGCTGAACTTCGGTAAGGGTCTAGGAGCGGCTGAATCTTTTGAAGGTGGATTACTACCACTTAGTGGGATGGGTTCAATGGCTAGTGACCAGCTCGCACATGGAGGTAGTGAGGTCATTACGATGGATAAGGTTCGTGAGATCGCTGGCCAATACGGATATACGATTGAATAAGGAGAATGAAACAATGTATATATACGGAAAAAAAGATGATAAGAGATTTGTGATCGGCATTTCTGCTAAAGAAAATATTAAAGATGCAATTTGTGATTTGAGCCTTAGAGGGTATACTTTACAGTATGCTGATTTATGTGAGGCTAATTTACGTGAGGCTAATTTACGTGAGGCTAATTTACGAGAGGCTAATTTACAGAGAGCCGATTTACGGGATGCTGATTTATGGAGCGCTGATTTACGGGACGTTGATTTACGAAGTGCTGATTTACGGTGGGCTAATAGTTTACGGTGGGCTAATTTACGGGGAGCTGATTTACGGGGAGCTGGTTTGCGGTGGGTGAATTTGCGAGGTGCTGATTTACGGTGGACCGATTTACGAGACGCTGATTTACGAAAGGCTGACTTGCAGTATGCTGATTTGCGATATGCTAATTTACGGGGTGCTAATTTACGGAGAGCTAATTTATGGAGCGCTAATTTACAGGGCGCTGATTTACGGGACGATAATTTATGGAGCGCTAATTTACGGGACGCTAATTTACGGGACGCTAATTTACGGAGCGCTAATTTACGGGACGCTAATTTACGAAATGCTAATTTACGGCGGACCGATTTACGAGACGCTGATTTACGAAAGGCTGATTTACGGTGGACCGATTTACGCGATGCTGATTTACGCGATGCTGATTTACGTGATGCTGATTTACAGTGGGCTGATTTACGGCAGGCTGGTTTACTAGACGCTGATTTACGAAATGCTAATTTACGGTGGGCTAAAAGATAAACGTCTGATGTACAAGGAGAAATAAAGTGTTGATGTACAAGGAGAAATAAAATGTTGATGATTCAAGGTGTAGAATTAACTGAAGATGAACACTATCTTGCACCAGTTACATATGTGCCGGTACATGCGCATGGAGATCTTTCGCATGAAGATTGTGAATTAGGTGTGATTATTCGGTGGAATAAGTATCATGTTTTCGTGTTGTATTGTAAAACAAGAGCAGTACAAGCCACCAGCCCGTACGATTTAGTATGGGGCTAGTACAATTAAAGTAATGAAAGGATGTTGTATGAAAACTGTTCTGTTATTCATAATTGTTATATTGTTTTTTACAGTCTTAGTTGATAGCTGCAGCTCGGCAGAGATCACTGATCAATTTTTGTACGGACTTGCCTGGGTTGAAAGTAGTAATAATCATAACGTGAAGCCCGGTGATGGTGGACGCTCGCATGGATTACTACAAGAGCAGAACATTTATCGCCGTGAAGCTAATCGGATTAAAGGATATTATCTGTTTAGCTTTGAAGACATTAAACGATCACCTGAAGCACAGAAAGAATGCGCTAGGATCGTGCTAGAATTCTGGAGTAAGTATCACAGGGTAATAGATCTACCTGAGATAGTTTCGCTGCATCGATGCCCAAATACTAAATGGAACCGTAGAAGGATGCACACTGCACATGAGCAAAGACGCACTAAAACGTTTTGGCAACACTATAGCAGTAAACATTGAGTGTTCATAAATACATGTAAAATGATCTTAATACTCCTTAGGATAGGCGGTTAATTGTCTCTGTTGCACTAGCCCGCGTTTCGATTAACCGCCACTTTTTAAATCTACAAGGAAGTTATACCGCCACTTTTTAAATCTACAAGGAAGTTATACCGCTACTTTTTAAATCTACAAGGAAGTTATACCGCTACTTTTTAAATCTACAAGGAAGTTATACCGCTACTTTTTAAATCTACAAGGAAGTTATACCGATACTTTTTAAATCTACAAGAGGTTTATCTCAATAAATGGGCGCAGATTATTGTTTGAAATCAAAAATAAACCTTTAACCACTTAGTTAACGGTCTGTGCACACTTTTGGTAACTGATAATGTAATGTCCAACCAACTGATTATACAACCCCAAATATATAGTCCTATCTGCCTGTATACCCTACTAATACCCTTTATTATATATATATATATATACAACGGGTTTTTTAGGATATAAGTGTATATATAGTAATAAGTTACAAATTTGTAACAGAGATAGAGATAGCTTTTTGAGTTGTATGGGTAGCTGGTCCAACATTACATTATCAGTTACCAACCGTTTTTCAGAAAACGAGTTAAACTACTTGGTTTAAAAATGAGATGTTAAAATAGGTAAAGAGCAATGCGTAAAGATAAAATGAGCAAGCTTTTTAGAGATGCAAGAAAAACACTGGAGATGAAAAACTCATCAAGCGTAACGCTCAAAAAAGATTGGAATGAGACGTGGGTTGAGTACACTAAGAGAGGTCGAGTGTATAGGCGACAAGCTTTACTAGACTACTATGTGCCGCATAGAAAGTGTCCAATTTGTGAAAAAGTTAAAGTGAAATCGAAGCAATGGATATTGATTGTGAAACAACGCAAAAAGTTCACGAAGCATAAATGTATCTGTAAAAGTTGTTGGATGGTTATTAGAAATAAGGAGATAGAACGATGAACTCAATTTACCAAGCAATTGTTCTTGTACTAGGTGTAGTAGCTGTGGTATGTCTTTCAGCTGCGGTAAAAACACATAATCAAAGAAAAAGTAGAGAAAGGACTAAAGCGTATCAAGAATCTATTCAAACTCAAGTAGTCAATGATTTACAACACCGTAAAGACCTTTATGCACTTGATAGGAGTTTTCATGAAATCGGTGTAAGAGAAAACAAAACATTTTGTGTTAACGGAGCCAAGGTCGTCGTTATATCAGAACATATAAAAAGTTTCACTGAAAAAGAAACGGTGAACTTCGCTTTACTTTATTTACTTAAAAACATTAATCTTAGCATAGATCCAAATCTGTATAATGAGATACAAAATAAGTTACTTCCGAAGCAAGTAAAGTAAAGGAACAAACTATGTTTAAGTTAGTTGACAAACGTTACCAATTAAATGAGTTCGCTTTAGTTAAATCTCGAGAAGAGTTGAAAGTATCTCGTAGTCAATTCGCATTTAAATGTAATTGGAGTTACCAATATCAATGGAGGCTTGAATCAGGTAAGTATGAAACAATAAGTGAAGCTACTAAAAATGTTATAGAGGGTACGTTAAATGAAAATCGTATGTAAAAATTGTAAGTGTTTCGATCATGCAACTAACACATGTGCATTAAACAATGATTATATAAGTAAGCCTAATAAGGTCATATGCAAAGCTCATCAAGATTGGCCGTATGCGCCTGACGGTAAAAGGAGACCAGCGAAATGAAAGTATTTGAATGTTTATGCGGCAATGTGCCTCAAGGCCGTTGTAGTAAAGTTACAATAGGTAATGGATCGATGTGTAAGGTGTATTGGGTTGAGTGTGAATGCGGTATGCGCACTACACATTTTGAGGACTACGACATTACAGGAGAAAGATGTATGTTGAGTGCTATTCGCATTTGGAATAGAGATAGGGAGTTAGTAAGATGAAAACATCATTAAGTCTTGAGTTTGATATTGAGTCTATTGTAAAAGTTCAGTGTAATAACACTTCGTGTATCTATCACTTAGATAGAGAAGGGTATAACTGCTGCAAATTAAAGTATATCGAAATCTCTAATGAAGGTGAATGTAACCAAGCGACTAGTCAAGAATAAAGCTTTAACCGACTAGTTAAAAAATAACAATGTACATTTCGGTTAAATTAGTGTATAATTCATATCAGAATAAGGAGTAGATATAATGTCAGGTGCTCCACCCGATGGGCATAAAAATCAATGCCAAGCGAAGTCACAACGAACTAGAGTACGATGTAAAAGATGGGCGTTACGTGGAGCTAATAATTGTCAATTCCATGGCGGTCGTAGAGCTGCGGCATTGTACTGTAAAACAGGAAGGAGAAAATTGCCAAGCTTTTATTCAAAATATTTAGGACCTAAACTTTCAGACAAAGTTAAAGAGCTTTTAGATGTACCGCATGATGAACAAGTTAGTCTATATCAAGAACTTGCGATTGCTCGTGCCAATGCTTGCGAAGCTTTAAAACTTGCACAGCCATTATACAATGACGATGCTACTAGTAAATTGACTCCTGAGTTAAGGAGCTTAATGATAAGCACGCTTCGAGACGCAATGAGCAATGTAAAAGATTTGGTACTTGCAGCATCGAAACTTGAAAAAGAAGCAGGCGACAAAGTAAGTATAAAGGTTATCAATTTGATAGTTATGCAAATCATAATGGCTATTAATGATGTATGCGGTACAGAGAACGTGGTAATCGCTGAAGCAATAGCAAGAGCAATTGATGAAAGAGTTCGGCTACCATTAAATGATAAGCTTAACCCAACGATCAAAGTAAACTTATTACCAGCGGCTGATTAAAGCACCTTAAAGCACTTTACCCTAACATAGTATACTATAATGAAATTAATCATTAGTATATTAGGTAAGACGCTTGATAACATTAGATATACAATGCCCTGACCATTTAAAAACAGTCTTCGATGAGAGGCCGTTTTTAGAAGTAGATAGCGATGAGCGCAATGTGACTCGTGATACACTACTTTTATGGGCAGCATCTTCGAAAAGCGCTTTATGGTTAAGCGAACATCCCAACGACGCACGTGAAGCATTAGCTGAACGTTTTCAAATCTACCCACGAATTAGTTTTAATCATATCACTTTCACAAAGCCTAGTGAATTAACTAGCACAGTTTTCCAGAAGAGTGTCATTGAGTGTAGTGATTTCGATGTAAGAAAACTACACTCTAAGCAGATACGCGTTATAAAACAGACTAATTCACATACCGCGATCGATACTCTTGGGTTACCGCTAGATGAGCGTATTCAATTGCTTACAGAATTACGCCTTGGGAGTACTGTACAGTATGATGAGTATGAATTAATAGCGAGTATTACGAGGGAAAGCTACTTCCAATTCATCAAAGAATTTTGGGGAGAGATCATTCAAGAAACGCCCGTATGGAATTGGCATATTCCGTTTATCGCAGGCGAACTACAAAAGGTGGCTAAACGGGTATTCAACGGCCAAAAGCGTGAGTATGACTTGATCATTAACATCCCACCAGGAACTACAAAATCTACGATGTGTTCAAGAATGTTTTCACCCTGGATATGGACCAATATGCCATCAGCTAAGATTCTTGGTGGAGCGTACTCTGGAGCATTAGCAGCGAACCTATCTCGTAAAGCTAAAGATCTTGTAGTTTCAGATAAATACCTGCGTGCATTTCCTAGTATTAAACTTAAAAAGGATATGCAAGCTAAATCACACTTCGAAAACACTCAAGATGGTAGCCGTTACAGCTTCGGTATACAAGGCACTGTAACAGGTATGCATGCACACTTTATAAACATTGATGATCCCCTTAATCCCGAAAGAGCTATTAGTGAAGTCGAACTAAATAAAGCCAACCGTGTAATGTCTGAAACGTTGTTTACCCGTAAGGTCGATAAAGAGATCACAGTGACATCACTTATCATGCAGCGACTTCATCAAAATGACTGCACGCAGCATATGTTAGATACTTACGAAAAAGTAAAAGTTATATGTTTACCTGATCGTCTTGATGATAACGTTCAACCTGAGCGCGTAAAGCAGTTTTATGTCGGTGGTTTGCTTGACCCTATTAGATTAAATGAGAGTGTTCTTAAGTCAAATGAAAAGGCATTAGGCACCTTTAGTTACGCCGGTCAATTTAGTCAACGGCCAGTGCCTCGCGGTGGTGCAATGTTTAAACCTCTTCGGATTGTGGTCGATGCACGCCCACTAAATAGATACTTCCAGCAACGAGTTAGGTATTGGGATAAGGCCGGTACACAAGGTGGCGGGTGTTATACCGCAGGTGTCGAAATGGGTATACATAATAATGATAGCATATGGATACTTGATGTTATACGCGGGCAGTGGGGAATGGATGAGCGTGAAGCTGCGATAAAAGCTGCTGCAAAGCTTGATGGTCGTGAATGTAACGTATGGGTCGAGCAAGAACCTGGTAGTGGCGGAAAAGATTCAGCGTTTTATACGATTAAAAATCTAAGGGGGTATCATGTTCAAGCTGACAAAGTTGGAAGCAGTGATGGAAACAAAGTAATGCGGGCCGGTCCTTTTGCAGACCAAGTAAATATCGGAAATGTGTTTATGGTTAAAGCTGAATGGAACAAATCATTCATTGATGAACATACTTATTTTCCTGCAAGTAAGTACAAAGATCAAGTGGATGCTGCATCAGGTGCGTTTAACAAATTAACTGTTGGCGAAATTGAAGTTGGAGCGTTGTAATGGCACAAGCAAAAGTTCAACGATTAACGCAACGCGAAGTATTTAACGCTGAACAGATGCACATTGAAAATGCATACACAATGCGGCGTGAAATCATCAACAAACTTCTTGATGACAGTCGAGACATCGATCTTGAATGTGGTTATCCTACTAATATTGATATTACTGATTATCAAAAGATGTTTGAACGTAATGGTGTTGGCCAACGTGTTATCAGATTATGGCCTGAAGAGTGTTGGAACGTATTACCAGAGATTAATGAGGACAGCACAAGTGATGATACAAAATTTGAAAAAGTGTGGAGTGAGTTAAATAAGAAGTTTAAATTCTATAACAATTTAGCACTACTTGATATGTTAACGGGCATCGGTCGGTTTGGTGCGATGTTATTCGGAATTAATGATAACAAACCGCTGCACGAACCGATAGAAGGGTTTGATGAAGTAACAGGTGAAGTAAAATCACCCGGTAGTTATGAGTTAATGTATCTTAAACCTTTGAGTGAAAGTATCATAACTGTTAAAGAGTATGAAAGTAGTACTCAATCACCCCGGTATAGGATGCCAACTAAATACGCATTTTCTTCAACGAACATTGATGGGCAGTCTACATCTACCGAAGAATCGATTCATTGGACTAGAGTGCTTCATGTTATTGATAACAAAACTACAAGTGAGGTGTTTGGTGAACCTCGATTAAAACCAGTTTATAATTATGTTCTTGATATCAAGAAGGTTATTGGTAGTAGTGCTGAAATGTTTTGGAAAGGTGGCTTTCCTGGATATGCATTCGAAGTAGATAAAGAGCGAAGCAAAGCGTTAACTACCGCAGAGAAAACAACACTTCGTGATGAGTTCACGAATTATAGTAATAAGCTTCAGAGGTATATAGCTCTAGTAGGGGTGACAGCTAAATCATTAAGTCCACAGGTAGCTGATCCAAGCGCGCACTTCTTAACGCAATTAAAATCAATCGCTTTAACATTAGGCATTCCGTATCGCAAATTGCTTGGAACTGAAGAATCAAAGCTTGCTGGCGCTGATGATAATAAGACTTGGAATCGTCGAGTTACAAAACGCCAAAATGATTATTTAACTGATTCAATGGTTAGACCATTTATTGACCGTCTTATACAATATGGTGTGTTGCCTGAGCCACAAGACTATGAAGTCGTGTGGCCTTCACTTGAAGAACTTGATCAGAAAGACAATGCTACAATAGCTAAAGACCGAACTGAGGCTATGTCTAAGTATGTTTCATCTGGGCTTGATGTACTTATGCCGCCTGAATTATATTTAACTATGATTCTTGGATTCACCGGTGAAGAAGCTGAAGCAATTACTAAAGAAGCTGAAATGTGGGCAGACGATCACGTTGATGAACGCGCAATTGAGCAAGCTCGAGTTGAAGATGAAAGAGCTCAAGCAGAACTAGATGTAATTAAGAAAGCACACGAAAATTAATGTTTAATGAAAGGGCGTGAAGATGAAGTTTAGAGAATTTATTGTGTGTAGTGTGTTGTTGTTTCTTGCTACGATGAGCTACGCAGATGAGATCGTAATCACTGGTAGTATTATTAACATTAGCAATGATTCGCCAATGGATGATCCGTTTGGCGGTGAAGTGCAGTATCGTCACAACATCGGGAAAATTAAAGAAGTGCCTATCGCTGTTGGATTCTCTTTGGGAATGATCGATAGCGAAGTGCGAGATAATCATGCAGGCTTCGAAAGATTTCTGTGGTGGAGAATACCCTGGAGTATGGATGGTTCTATTATCGATATTCCTATTGGTATCTCCGCAATCACTAAAGTACCACTCGGTCCTAAAATGGACATAGTAGCGCAAGCCGGTGCAAAGTATCATATAATGACTGATCACCTTACTTATAAACTAGGTCCTCTTAAAGCTAACCCGACGATCGATGATTCTACTACTTTGAATTTTGGGCTTGCTTTAGAACAAAAACTTACGAAAACTGTTTCAGCATTCATCGGTGCAGAATATCAATACGACCTATCAGAAAATTACGTAGCTATAAACGGCAATAGATTGTTTAAACATGATCTCACAGGGTTTGCTTTCCGTGCGGGCGGCGTAATTAAATTTAACTAAGGGACTCGAATACTCATGACTGTTTTGCAACTTGATCCAACACGAACTACACTACTCAGGCGAAAATTCGTCGCTGACATGACGAGACGCTTTAAGAGCTTGTCTCGTGAAGTCTATGAACAGGTGGCAGTGAACGATGTGTTTGGATTAAGATTGCAAACGCTACGACAAGAGTACCGATTCTTAACTGATTCTGAAAAGGTAACTTCGTATCAGGCTTGGTTAAAAAAGCAAGTCGACGAAAAGATTTTAACTTCAAGTCAAATAAATGGTCAGCCATGGACTTCTGTGTATATTGGATCAGCACATAAAAAAGGGTTTGAAAGAGCTGTAGCTGATGTCAGTAAAATAGAAGGTGGTTTCTACGAAGGAACTAAGGGTGAATTTATCCGTACTGCTTTTACACAACCTGAACTGCAAAGCAAAGTTCAGTTATTATATACCCGCACCTTTAATGAATTAAAGGGCGTCACGGACACTATGGGACAACAAATGGGGCGTATCCTTGCAGATGGGCTATCGCAAGGTAAAGGTCCCGTTACGATTGCTAGAGACCTTCGTAAGAATCTTACTAAATTAACTAAGACAAGAGCTTTAGTTATTGCTCGTACAGAAACGATTCATGCACACGCTGAAGGGCAGTTAGATAGCTTAAAGCTTCTTAAAATTGAAAAGGTATCTGCACAAGTTGAGTTCAGTACAGCAGGTGACGATCGGGTTTGCGAGCAATGTCAAAATCTCCAAGGTGAAGAGTATACAATAGACGCCGCTCGTGGAATCATTCCTATTCACCCCAATTGTAGATGCGCATGGATGCCTGTTATTAATATAACTAAACGAAATAGGAGCATCAAATGATATTAAAAATGATCGCTAATCTTGACGGTAAAGTCAGGTACGACACAATGGAAGGAAAAACATATCTCGTTGCTCCTATGGTTATGATGACTGAAGGTGTGCATGAGGGAAGTGGCGGACCGTTGTATTACCCAGTGGAAGAATTGTCTTTATGTCCGCAAGCATGGAACTGTAAACCCGTTGTAGTATATCATCCAACACGAAACGGTCAAAGTGTTAGTGCGTGTGATCCTATCGTTTTGAGTAATCGAAGAATCGGAACTATAATGAATGCACATGTCGGTGACGTCAGCATCGATAAAAAGACTACGCTTAAAGCTTTAAAAGCTGAAGCGTGGTTGGAAGAAGACCGCATTAAAAACGTTGATGAACGGATCGCTACCGCCATCGAAACAAACTCTATGATGGAGCTTTCAACAGGACTTTATGTAGACTCTGATAAAGAAGCAGGCGAATGGAACGGAGAAAAGTATATCGCAATAGCGCGTAATTATCGACCTGATCATTTAGCTGTATTACCAGATATGAAAGGAGCGTGTTCAATTGAAGACGGTGCCGGCTTTCTGCGTAATGAGTCAGTAACTATTAAAGCGAATTTAGAAGTGCTCCAACTTGTAAATAACGCGATGAGTCATAGCAATATCCGTTCATTGATTAACAGTTGGTTAACCGAAAAATATAGCGATGCATGGACAGAGAATGTGTATGATACGTTTTTCGTATTTGAGGATAGCGGAAAGTACTACAAGTTAAATTATACGCTTGAAGATAACACGATCGTTATCTCAGGTCAAACAGAGGAAGTAATTAGAGTAACAGAGTATCGCACTAAAGATGGCACGTACGTTGGAAATGATAAAAATATTAATGTAAAGGAGCAAAACATGAACAAAGAACAAGTTATTAATAAACTGATCGAAAGCAAGTCGAACAGTTGGATTAAGGACGACCACGACACTCTTGCGTCATTAGACGAATCTGTTCTTAATAAAATGCTTACTGATCAGGATACTGCTGCTGAAATGGCAGTGGAAAACGCTGCATTGAAGAGTGAAAAGAAAATTCTTGAAGACTCGATTAAAGATTCTGAGTCGAATAAAGAAGAAATCACTGACAACACTGATAAGGACGTACCCGAAACTACCGAGAGCTATATTGCTAAAGCTCCTACTGAAGTTCAAGGCGTTCTCAATTCAGCTCTTGCCCAAATGAAAGCAGTGCAAGAAGATCTTGTAGCAAGTATCTTGAAAAATGAGCGTAACACCTTTACTAAAGAAGCACTGCTAGCGAAGAACATCGAAGAACTAAAAGCTATCGCTAAGTTGTCAGGCATTACTGAAGCGAATTTTGCCGGTCAAGCAATTGGGAATTCTTTACCAGAAGTTAGCAGTGTAAGTAACTCTGATGAAAAACCTCTGCTTCCTCCAAAAGTTATGAGCAGTTAAATACCACTACAGTACTATAGTACATTGCAGTATTTAACTAACATAAACTTAATAAGTTGAAAGGAACATTGTATGTCAAATAGAATTCATGTAAAAGGCCCTTATCAGTTCGAGGAATACGTCTCGACTGAAGACTTGCTACCAGGGCACTTAGTAGAACTTGACTCTAGCGGTACGATTGGTAAGCACTCGACTGCTTGGGGACGCAACGAACGAATGTTCGTTGAAGAAAATGCGCTAGAAGGGCAAACTGACTCACAGACGATAGATTCTGGTGAGACCACTCCAGTGATTATCCCAAATATCGGATCTCGTGTTCGAGCGTTGTTAGCTGATGGTGAAGTTGTAGTAATTGGTGACTGGCTTGGCAGTGCTGGTGATGGTACTCTTCAAAAGTTTGATGAGGATAGTGCTGATACTGATGACTTCGCTGTAGGTGTAGCAATGGAAGCAAAAGATTTATCAGCAGATTCATTATCAACTGCACAATTAATTGATGTTCGTATAGGCTGTCATTAATTGATTAAAAGATATTTTGAGCACAAGACTTAACTAATTACAACGAAAGGTAAGCCAGATGAATAGAACAGATTTACAAAAAATGATCGCAAATGGTGGGCTATCGGGTGAACCAGCTGATCGCTTGCTTGCTGCTAACGGCGACGTAAATGTTCTTCGCCCATATATTGGTAATGATGGCCGATCGTATGTTACACATGTGTCACCGATGGGCCTAGTTGAAAACCAGTGTCTTTCTAACGCGACTGCAACAATGCGTAAAGATGACTGGCTTCTTCTTGATGGCGCAGTCGTTGCTGCATCAACTCAACGGCTGAAACTTGCAAACTATCTTAAGAGCAAAGGTCTTACGTTTACTATTCCTCAGGGAATGGGCAAAACGATTCTTGAGACCGAAACGCAAAGTGAAGTAAATGATGCTGCTGTTAGTATGGATGGTCTTCGTGAAAGCGAGAATGACCGGCCAGAATACAACACTGGAAGTCTGCCTTTGCCAATTACGTACAAAGATTTTCAATACAGCGCGCGTCAGATTCTAGTATCACGAAATGGTGGAAGTCCGTTAGATACTACTACCGTTGACGTAAGTGCTCGTAAAGTCGCTGAGTCTGTTGAGAAGTTCGTCCTTGGTAGAAATGCAACTTATACATTTGGTGGAGCTAGCGCTTATGGGCTATTGAATTTTCCAAGTCGTATAACACGCACTATCACTTCGCCTGCTGCTGTTGGTTGGACCGGAACTACGTTGCTTAACGATGTTATCGCATTACGACAAGACAGTGTCAACACTGGCTATCATTATGGGCCTTGGGCACTGTTTGTAGCACCCAATTGGGATACATATCTTGATGCTGATTTTAAGACTCAGAGTGACCGCACTTTGCGTGAGCGTCTTGAATCTATAAACGGTATCGCCGAAATCACCACCCTTGATTACATGCAGAATTATGATATGATTCTGGTTGAGTTACAATCAAATGTGATTCGCCTTGTAATTGGAATGGACATAACTGTTGTGCAGTGGGATACGAATGGTGGCATGAAGAAGAATTTCAAGATTATGACTATTGTTGTTCCTCAGGTTAGAGCTGATTTCAATAGCCGCACGGGCATCGTTCACGGATCGGTTTAAACAAGGTTAAAGCACTTAATTTAATTCGATAAATTATGTATAATTGGAAAGGACTGTCATATGAACACTTTTAAATTACATCCGAAAGCAGGGGTTCATACCGAAGCCTTGTCAAACGGTGAAACACAAGAGTATAAATCTGGAGATATTATCAAAACTGAGCGTGAGCTTGACAAAATGTTTCTGGGTAAGTTTCTTAGGCTGTCTGCTCCGACTTCGATAGAACCGGGTGCTGATCAACCAGTAATTCCGGTTCCATCGAAGTTTGTTTCTGAAGTTGAAGATCTAGACGATGTAACAAAAGCTGCTATTAATATGGTGACAGTTGAATCAATTCAGCAACAAGACCTTAATTCAGCGAAAGTTGCTAAGAAAGCTAAATAACGATGCCGCGTTGGAGACTTACAGATACTTGGAAAGGCCGTGATGTTTTTGTTATAGGCGGTGGTGATTCGTTGCGTAACTTTGATTGGAACCTGTTAAAACGTGAATCTACTATCGGATGCAACAATGCATTTAGCTTAGGTAAAGAGATTTGTGATATCTGTATGTTTGGCGATGCAAAATGGTTTAGAACGTTTCATACACAGCTTGCAAAGTATGACGGATTAGTCTTTACAAGTCAACGAGACTTTGCTCGAAGTAAACATTCGTGGATCTGGTTTTTGGACCGCCAACCGAAAGGTCTCAGTAAAACTAAACTTGGCTGGAATAAAAATACTGGGTCTAACGCGATTAACTTAGCATTAATACTTGGAGCTAAGAATGTTTATTTACTTGGTTTTGATATGAAACTTTCAAGTAGTAATAAGCCTAATTGGCACGACGATATTATTTCTCCACCTGAGGCTAAATCATATGTTAAGTTCGTTAAAGGCTTCGATCTTGTAGCTAAGGATTTGCCAGTAGTATTTCCAGAATCATCGATTATAAATGTCACTGATAATAGTAACTTAACTGTATTTCCAAAAATAGGTGTATCAGAATTTTGGAATACACGAAAGGTTAAAAATGGCTAGAACAACATCTACAGCAGTAGCATTAATAATTGAAGTCAATGCAAGTATCTCATTAACTCCGTTTATTGAGATCGCTAATGCTTTTGTCACTGAGTGTTGTTCTTCTGTCACGACATACGATGCCGCACGATTAGAATTAATTGAACGCTGGTTGTCAGCTCATTGTTACACGATCAGAGATATGAGAGCTGAGTCTGAAAAAGCAAGTGACGTCTCTGAAAAGAAACAGTCGAAAGTCGATTTAGGTTTTGATACTTCACACTACGGTCAAATTGCAATGCGAATTGATACAGCAGGTGGACTAGCTAAACTGAATGAAGAAGCCAAGTCAGGTGGTATTCAAGCAGTAGGTGTTAGTTGGCTTGGAGATGAAGATTTAAGTGTTGAAGATTGAAAGGAAATATAATGAGTTGGATAAGTGAACACGCAGATGAAGTTTTAGCAGTTATCGGATCTATGTTTGTTTTTCTTAGGATGTTAGTTGCATTAACTCCAACACCTAAAGACGATCAACTTTTAAAGAAAGCTAATACTAAGTTTCAAACAGCTCTTGGATTTATATCTAAGGTCGCAGGACTTGATACGACACAAGGCATTTCTAGCGATAAGAAATTAGCACCGAAAGCGACGGTTTTAATCGTCAGTTGTATCATGATGCTTTGCGTTACTGGGTGTAAAACTGTAGATCCGATTATAGAAGCTGAAAATGGAAAACTCTTGCTAGTTCAGAAATCTTTTTCTAGCGCTGTTAATTCTTTAGTAGTGTTAAACGAAGCAGGTCTTATTGACGGAAAAGAACAACAACGATTAACTGATGTTATTCATTCGGTTGATACTTACTTAAAAGAGTGGGAAACATCTAATAAAGTGGGAGTTGATCGCCCAGACATTATTAAGTATATCGGACCGCTTTTAATTGAGTTGCAGAAAAAGGCCGGTGTGAAGCCACTAGTTAATGTAAATACTTTAACCCCGTAAGTGGAGATAGAACTATGGATCCAGCCTCAATGTTATTGATAGTGCAACTTGTTGCTCAAGGTATTGGAGTTGCGAAAGAAATTAAAGAGCTTGCTAAACGAGTAGAACGCGGCGAAAACATTACGCAAGAAGATATTAGTAAAGCTCGCGCTGAAATTGATAAAGTAGTGTCTGCTTGGGATACAAGCGTAAAACCTACACTGATTAATAACGGTGACTAAATGGGCTTACTTGATACTTTATTTACGTATGATACAGCAGTGTATTGGGCACCGGAGACTTGTGCTAATTCGTTTGGTAGAGTTACGTATGAAGAACCTATCGAAATAGAGGCAAGATGGTCAACGTCTGATAAAAAAGTAATGGACCAAAATGGTAATGAAGTAAACGCAACTGCTAAAGCTTACGTCGATAGAGATCTCAGTATATTAGGTAAACTTAAACATGGCGAATTAGATAGTACTACTCCAGACGATCCAAGTGACGATGATGATGCTTACCAAATTATTCAAGTAGATAAATTGCCAAATATCAGACACACTAAATATTTAAGAACGGTCTATGTGTAATGTCACAGTTAACGCAAATAACTGGAATGAAGCAAATAGTAGACAAACTCAAAAGCGTTAGTAAAAATCTAAATCGAGATTTAGCTAGAGGCTTCCGTAAAGGCGGAATATTTTTACAGCGTAAGAGCCAAGAAACAGTTCCGGTGCAATTAGGAAACTTAAAAAATTCAGCATTTACGCGAGACATTGGGCTATTAAGGCCCGATGTAATCGTTGGATACACTGCTGAATATGCTGTATGGGTGCATGAAGACTTAGAAAGAGCAACGCATGGGACGAAGTTTAATATAAAGCACGCAGAAGACATTTCTGCAGCTAAAGGTACACCACGAGGTACTGCTAAAGGTGGGATGTTTAGTCGTGGAAAAAATCAACAAGCTAAATTCTTAGAGCGACCAGCTAGAGAGCATAGGGATAAGATACTGCAGATTGTTTATTTTGAAGCGAAATTTAAATAGATGAGGAAAAGACGAGATGACAAAGATAGCAAAAGATTCAAGTGTGACTTGGATTAGAATCACGTTAGCTTTTATGGCACTTGCAGTCCCATTAGCATTGGGAGGAGTTGCATCCTTTAATCAGTTAAAAACAAATCATGAAAATCAAAAACAGCTAGCAGATGAACGATACAATAAACTTTGTGAGGACATGAAAAGTATTGTCGAAAAAATGGCTACAGAGAACTCTCGTATCATAAAGGACTTGTCAGAAAAGTTAGCTACATCTAATAGTGATTTGAAAGATGAGATACACAGAGTTGATCTTCAAGGATGTATTCCTTCAATGGAAGCAAGACAAAGGATATCAGTCTCAGAAGCAAAGATTGAAGCTTATCAAGCAGACGTGAAGGAATTTAAAGCAGATATGAAAGATATCAAGACTCTTTTAAGAAAATATTAAGAAGAAACAAAATAATGATTAATAAAAATATGCTATTGATTCTGATAATCAGTTATGTAGTAGTCAGCAACGCGGCCGACCACTATGTCCGTGATGGTGCATCTGGATCCGCTGATGGCAGTGATTGGACAAACGCATGGGATGAGATACCAGCCTCTTTAACTAGGGGCGATACGTATTTTATTGCTGATGGTACATATGGTGGAATTTATGGGGATGATGCCGAGTCAGGTACTACTATAATACATATTAAGAAAGCCATTTCAACTGATCATGGTACAGAAACTGGGTGGGAAAGCTCATATGGTGATGGGCAAGCGGATCTAGGAGAGGGAATTACGTTTAGCTATGGATTCTATAATATTGATGGTCAAGTAGGTGGCGGGCCAGATAACTGGAAAACTGGCCATGGGTTTAAAATGACTAGAACAATGGCGGGATATGCTGTGGATTTTAGAGGTCCCGGTACTTGGAATGCTACTTCATGTAATAATATAACTTTTAGCCACATAGAATTTGAAGGTCGTGGATCTGGAATTGACGCAGTAGATAGAATACTTAATATAAAATATGTTGGAACTGATGGTTCATTTGATGGTCATCAGAATGTAACTGTTGAGTATTGTTATCTGCATTCTGTGTCAGGACAGATGATACACATGGATGCGAGTAATAATTTCATACTACAGTATTCGTGCCTATCAACAAATACGTCTACTGCTACTAATCACGGTGAAGGTCTGCAAATCAATTGCTCTGGAAATGGGGTTGCTCGATACAATTTGTTTGAAGACATCGAGGGCTCAGGGATATTTGGTTTTAAAACAGATAGCGCGTATGATGATGATGAGTGGGATATTTATGGGAATGTCATGATGTATAGCCAAAGTTACTTCAACAATGCTCCTGTAGGTATCGAGGGTATTGCGAACGGAGTAATTATGACAGATTCACAGGTTAACGGGACGTCGTCAGCAGATAATATACGATTTTACAATAATAGCATAATCCGTGTAAGAGGCACTCGGACAGGCTGTGAGAATTATTTTGGAAGTACAACCTCTATTAATAATGTTTGGTACGATTGTGTTAGGAGTAGTTTGACAGAGGGATCTGTGTATTTCAATTCTGATGCTTTATCACCACATTCGTACAATTCATTCGTGTCGCCAGAAGACACAACTATTGAAATACTATATGGATATGGTGAAGGTAATGATTGGTTATTAGGTACATCAGATGAAATAATACTGGAACAAAGTAGTCCATTTACAGCCTATCTTACGTATGATTTTACATTAATTAGTGGTAGTATACTAACAGCAGGGACATCCCTAGGGTCACCCTATAACGTTGATATGTTTGGCAACACTAGAGGTGAAGACGGTACATGGGATCGCGGAGCCATTGAATATGTTTCCGGTTTAAAATATTTGATTGGGATACAATAATGAAAACAAAGTTACTTTATTTATTAGTGTTATTAATCTTTTTTAGTAAAGCAAATGCGGCCAATGAGGATTTTGAAACCGACTATACTGAAAAGGATGAGGCTGCTGATATTTCTGCCTCTACAGGGACGATTACTGTAACCAGTGCAAATAGTAGGGGCAATTACTGGGCATTTTATAAAGACTTTGGAGCCTCGTATTTTGGTACGTCGTTGCATATTCAATTTGTGCTAAATGCAACCGTAATGAACAATATCGGTCATGCAACTGCTATGGTTTTGTCGGGGCCAACTCTCCCTACTGGAACTCAAGAAGTTTATGACCTCTTTGGTGCCAATGATGAGTTTGTTAAAGTCTATATGTATGATGCCTCAGGCACACGAACTATACGACTTCTTATTGTTGAGGATGGCTCGGGGACAGAGGACACTTCGTCAACAGTGTCATTGAGTACAGATTACTATTGCGATTACGTTCGATCAGGACAGACACATACACTGACAATCCGTACAGGCAGCCACACAGGTACAGTATTTGACACACTAGTTGCCACAGAAACATCTTATACCACCAGTTATAGAATGTGCTGGGGTGTAACCTCATGGGATACAGGTTCTGGGTCAACGGTATCCTATACTGTTAAAGACATGGATCTTGCTGTAGCGTCCTCTTCTCCAATTGTTCCAAAGATCATGCAATATTACCGTAGAAGACATTAGGAGTTTTATCATGAGGTAAAGTATATTTTGCTTCTTTATTATCTTGGCTAACTTTGCCGGTGCAAGTCAACAGGTAATTAAAGGTGGCGACACTGATCAGAGTATTGTTATCCCAATAATCCAATATCAACAACGCAGACACAGAAACTGGTAGAGGCAACTATGAAAAAGCTACTTGTATTACTATTGATGGCAATGGTTACGAATGTTGTTGCGGAAACGTATACGATTAAAGCAGGATCAACAGACCAGAGCGTTGAAATATTTATCATGGATGCCACTGCTGGCACACCCGAAACTGCTGTAGCACACGATACAGCCGGTATTGATTTATGGTATCGTAGAACAGGGGAAGTTGCTATTGATATCACAGAAGCTTCATTAGCAGCTCTCACAACTGCTCATACTGATGGTGGCATAGAACCTATCGGTGATGGACTATATAGATTAGATCTTCCTGATGATGCTGTAGATACTACGGGCAGTTCTGTTTGTTGCACATTTGGTGGAACCATTACTGACATGATTGTAGTTGGAGGGAAAATAGATTTAGTCAGCTATGATCCATACGACACTGTTCGTCTTGGCTTAACTGCCTTACCTAATGCGGCAGCTGATGCTGCGGGTGGCTTGCCTGTTAGTGATGCTGGTGATCTTGACTTGGATGCTATGAACACGAATATAAATGATATAGAAACAGACACTGGAACCACTCTTGATGGTAGAATCCCTGCTACATTAGTCAGTGGCCGAATGTCTAGTGATGTTGTTGCAGTATCTGGAGATACAACAGCAGCTAATAACATGAAACTAGACTATGACGGAACTGGATATGCTGGAGGATCAATAAATCGTAACGTTGATGTTGCTGAATGGACGCTTGCACCGCACTCTGTCGCAACTCAATTCAGTGATGCTATTACTAACGCAAGCATAGAAGCTGAAGCGGTTGATGCCTTAGAGAGTTTCCAATTAGATCATCTTTTAGGTGTAACAACTGAAGTTGCCGCCGATGGAGATATGTCAGCAATCGTTGTTGATGGTTCAGTAATGGCTCACATTATGTCTACTGGTGCCGCTGTTGCAACTGCGTACAATGCAACCACAGATTCTCTAGAAGCTATAGCAAATAGCCCTGGTGGGGATGCCACTGAAGCAAAACAAGACTCTATTATCGATGCTGTAATCACTAATGCTGCCGGCACTGATATTGCAGCGGACATAATTGCTCTTATCGAAGAATACATGAGGAAAATGAATTTAAAGAATTAAAAACGATGAAATAACAAATTTATTATTATACAAGAAAATCAGGGATGAAATAGAGGCTCTAAAATGAAACACATTGTACGTATGATTATTGTGATATTGTTGGCCAGCGTTTCGTCTGCGAACGTCATCCCGTACACATATCAGCCCTGGACTATACTTGGAGATGATGTCTATTATTCCATTGGCAATGTCGGCATCGGCACCACTGCACCGGACGGAATTCTCGAATTGAATATGGGAACGGACAAAGAGTTCCGCATGAGTTACAACGACGCCGACGGTTCAGCGACAGACTACGCAAAGATGGAGATTGGTAGTGCAGGACTGCTTACCTTAACGACTGTAGATGCTGATGCAGCACTGGGTCATATCGCATTGATGCCAGATGGCAACGTCGGGATTGGGACTGCGAGTCCTGCGGCTCTGTTGGATGTTGCGGGGACTATTAGTTCGGAACAAATACAGTTAGCTCAGAAGGCATGGAGCGAAAGTTATGATAGCAGTGAAGCATATATTTACTCATTAGCCACCTACAACGGAAAACTATATGCCGGAAGTGCTTCTGGAGGTAAAGTTTTCGTTTACGACGGCACTACGTGGGGTGAAAGTTATGATAGCAGCGAAACATATATTTTCTCCTTAGCCGTATACAACGGAAAACTATATGCTGGAAGTTTTCCTGGAGGTAAAGTTTTCGTTTACGACGGCACTACGTGGAGTGAAAGTTATGATAGCAGTGAAGCATATATTTACTCATTAGCCGCCTACAACGGAAAACTGTATGCTGGAAGCGGTGATGGAGGTAAAGTTTTCGTTTACGACGGCACTACGTGGAGCGAAAGTTATGATAGCAGCGAAACATATATTTTCTCCTTAGCCGTATACAACGGAAAATTATATGCTGGAATTTATCCTGGAGGTAAAGTTTTTGTCTACGACGGCACTACGTGGAGCGAAAGTTATGATAGCAGTGAAACATATATTCGCTCCTTAGCCGCCTACAACGGAAAACTATATGCTGGAAGTTATCCTGAAGGTAAAGTTTTCGTTTACGACGGCACTACGTGGAGTGAAAGTTACGATAGTAGTGAAACACGTATTTACTCCTTAGCCGCCTACAACGGAAAATTATATGCTGGAAGTAATCCTGAAGGTAAAGTTTTCGTTTACGACGGCACTACGTGGAGTGAAAGTTATGATAGCAGCGAAACATATATTTTCTCCTTAGCCACCTACAACGGAAAACTGTATGCTGGAAGCGATGATGGAGGTAAAGTTTTCGTCTACGGAGATACCTATGATGTGGTCAGAGATAGCACTATCGGTTCTTTATCTATACACAATCAAGCTAACTGGTGGACAGATTATCAAGGAATTATTGATAATAATATTTTAACTTTTGGCTCTGATAAAGACTATTCCATAGGATACAATTCGTCTTCTGATAATTTAGAATTTTTGAATGGAGCCACTATTGGTTCTGATCAAAGAGTGGTTATTGACCCTGATGGCAACATCGGCATCGGCACCGCCGCACCGGACGGAATTCTCGAATTGAATATGGGAACGGACAAAGAGTTTCGCATGAGTTACAACGACGCCGACGGTTCAGCGACGGACTACGCAAAGATGGAGATTGGTAG
>Ga0208904_1000130_pt1 | contig 65396 bp, 76 predicted proteins | sample AntAceMetag02UKB_FD_184774 | JGI IMG/M metagenome (GOLD analysis project Ga0208904, IMG submission 184774) | Saline lake microbial communities from Ace Lake, Antarctica - Antarctic Ace Lake Metagenome 02UKB (SPAdes) (version 2) | ecosystem: Environmental > Aquatic > Non-marine Saline and...
ACACTTCTTTTTTTGACAATTCTTTTCCTTTTTTTATCTGAATAGTTACTTTCATTTCATCTCTCCTTCATCCACAAGTAAGCAGACGAGGTTAAAAAGATTACCATTAACTTTAAAAAATAACAAATGTAATAATTAACATGGAAACAGAGTTTGGAAAACAGCGAAGCATAAATACTTCTAGACTTGTCTCTATTTTCAATCTTTTGAACCAAGCTTAACATCTCCCACTTAAACGGGAGAAGTATGCAAATTTAAATAAATCAAATACCTAATATTTTTATGGCACTTCCACCAGATATACAAAAACGTAAAATACGAGAAAGGCTAATTAACCTAGCTGGGAAAGTAAGATTAAATGAAATAAGAAAAATTTTGGAGGAATTGCCAGGGTATAATAATGGACCCTACGGGGAAATAAGAAAAAATCTTCTCCAAGAAATAGAAACCACAAAAACTCGTTCTAAGATTAAACATCAAGATTGGCTGGGCGTTCCAAGGCAGGGAGATAGGCAGTTCGTTTTAGTCGGAAGACCAAGTGTCGGAAAGAGCTCCTTACTTTCTAAACTATCAGGGATGGATATAAAAATAGCAGGTTATGATTTTACAACATTGAAACCCATCCCTGCGATAGTAAAAATAAATGGTGCGCAGATACAAATTGTAGACCTCCCAGGACTTATCGAAGGGGCCACGGATGATGCAGGCGGCGGAAAGCGACTTATGGGAATTGTTAAGAATACTGACGGAATAATTTTCATGGTAGATTTAACAAAGCCAATTGACAAAGCAGAATCTATTTTCAACGAGCTTAGAAAAGCCAAGATCGAAAAGCCGATGATTATAATTGGAAATAAGATAGATTCTCCAGAATCAAAAGACAATGCGGAAAAATTAAAGAAAAGATTTAGTAAAAATCTAATCCTAACCTCAACTCTAACTGGAAAAGGTCTAGACAGTTTGAAGAATAAAATTTGGAAGGAAAGTAATTTAATTAGGGTTTATACTGAGGACTCTAAGGAGCCAATGATTCTAGAGGCTAACTCCACTGTAAGGGATGCCATTTCAAGTATCCATAAAAATCTATTAGAAGAATTTAGAGAAGCGGTAATTAGTGGGCCTAGCGCAAAATTCCCTAATCAGAAAGTTGGGTTAGACCATGTCTTAGAAGATAAGGATTCTTTAAGGATAATTACTATTTAATGTATCCACCTTTCTGCAAATTCCAAAGTTTCTTATATTCCCCTTGCTGATTAATCAATTGCCTGTGTGTCCCCATTTGAACAATCTCGCCTTTCTTCATAACAATAATCTTATCCGCGTGCATGATAGTTGACAACCGATGCGCAATAATAATTGACGTACGGCCTTCCATAAGCTTCTCAAGGTCTTTCTGAATCTCATGCTCAGTCTCGCTATCCAAAGACGAAGTTGCTTCATCTAAAACTAAAATCTTCTTATTTGCCAAAAGCGCCCGAGCAATTGAAACTCTTTGCTTCTCCCCGCCAGACAACTTAACCCCCCGCTCACCTACAATCGTATTCTGTTTGTTCGGCATCTCACTAATTGTATTATCCAACTGCGCAAACTTAATCGCCTTTCTAATCTCCTCATTTGTAGCAGATGGATTAGAGAATTTAATGTTATTCCAAATAGTATCATCAAACAAGATACATTCCTGTGGTACAATCGCCATCTCACTCCTAAGAGATTCTTGTTTGAAATCTCTAATATCTTTCCCATCAATCAAAATCGCCCCTTTATCAATATCATATAAACGATAAAGCAAATTAACCAACGTCGACTTCCCACAACCTGAATGTCCAACCAACGCCACCTTCTTACTCCGAGGAACTTTCAAATTAAACTTATCAAACAATTTCCTATTTCCATACTTAAATTCAATATTCCTAAAATCAATCTCCCCTTTCCCAATACGCATAGCCTTCGCCCCAGTTTTATCCTCAATCTCATTCTTTATCTTCCCATACTCAAACAAATCCTGAAAATCAATCATCGACCTATAATATCCCCTAATCCCATGAACAAACCCAAACAAAGGATTAACAACATTCCCATAAATCGTATAAATAAACACAATCGCCCCAATCGTCAACTCTCCATTCAAAAATTGCACCATAGGAAAATAAATCAAAAAGAAAACCCCACCCCCTAAAATAAGAACCTGCCCCACATCAAGATATTTAAAAAATACCCAAAAATTCTGAAACGCAATTTTTGTATCTTCACTCAATTTGAAAAATCTCTTTCGAACCGCATTCTCCTTCCCAAAATATTTCACTGAATTAATGTTTGTCAAAAAATCGCTAATGTTCCCCTTCTCCTTATCTTCTCTCTTATTCGCAAGAGCCCCATACGGTTTAGAATATTCCTGAAGCACAATACTATAAGTAATAAAAACAGCCGACATCACAAACAAAACAATCGCTGCCATAACATTAAAAAATAACAGCGACACAATAACAACAATCATTGCCGAAAATAAAGGAGCAATATTATAAATCAAAACATCATTCAACCTATCCAAAGATCCAGCCCCCCGACTTATCCTAGAAATCAAACTCCCAGTCTTATGCGTCGTATGAAAATTATGCGAAAGCCCGACAATATGATTAAAATATCTCCTCTTCAAATCAGCCATCATATCCGCGGATGCCTTTATCAAAATCGTCTGATTAATCCACTTAAGAAAAGTCCGAACAACCAACACACTAAAAAAAACAACAATCAAAATCCATAAAATACTAACAAAAGCAGTCTGAGACAAAAGTCCCCCCGAAAAATCCGTCCCCCTATCAATCAATTCCTTAAAGACATATTTATCCGCAACATAAGAAAGCGACAAAAGAAAAGTCAAAACTAACAACGTAAAAAACTGCCACTTATACACCCTAAGAAAACTCCAATATTCCTTGAAGTTATACCTAAAATCAATATCCTTCTTCAAATTTTTCTTTTTCTTTGCCATAACCTTATATACATCCTCGCCTTCTATTTAACATGAATGAAGACATCATTTACGCTCCTTACGTAAAAGATAAAAAAATAATTACGGACGAGCTTCTTGACGATGAATGCCAATAAATCGTAAAATTTCTTTTTAAATTTATGCTATAAAACTATTCTATCCGCTTCAATAATTCTTTCAACTTAGCCTCATCAGCCGCACGATTCTTTATCTCAGAAACTTCATAAGTCTGATTCTTCCCAATCTCTTTTCCTTTAACTGCCTTTAAATCTCTAAGTAACTTTTTCCTAATATCATCGGAGACAATCAACTTCCCATTATCCGAATCCGCAATTCTTTTTGCAAGAGAAATGGTGTTTCCAATACTTGTATACTTCAACTTCCCCCCTGCTTTAGAAGCAATCAACTCGCCCGCATGAACTCCTAAATTGAAATTAATATTTTCCTTAAACTTTTTATTATATTCTGTCAAAGATTTCATAATCATAAATCCTGCTTTAGTTGCAAGAGCCTCATTATTATATGTTTTCGTCGCTAATGGAGAGAATACAACAAACACATAGTCGCCCCTCCAATCAACTAAGCCCTTCATATCTTTTGTCCCATTAATTATCTCAATCAAAGCTTTCTTCGCATGGTCTTTTAATGCTGAATAATTCTTGACACTTAAGGCTACAACCGCCGATGGGTGCTTCTCACCTTTCAAGACTAAGGTAGATTCCGCGGTCCCTACAGTCTTCTTTGTCAAATCAACCATACTTTTATCTTCGTGACTATAATTATCTGAATCAAGTCCTTGCACCTTTGGGGATTTAGTGGTAAAATTTATACTTGAGGCAACATGGTTTTTCATTTTCGGAGGAAGTTTTGAATGAAGTTTTGAAGCAACCTTAGAGCCAACTGAACTGACAGTATCCTTTACTGCCCCGACGCCACTTTTAACTACACCAAGAGTTTTGCTAACTTTTCCTTTCCCTCCAAGCGTCCTTGTTTTCCGATATCTAATAAAAAAGACAATTCCAGCAGCAGCAAGAATTAGAATCAAGAAAATCCAAACAATCGAATAAGCCTTAAAGATACTCACATTCTTAAGATCATTAATACTCACTGCATTACCTGTCAATAAAACTTGCTGACTAGTAGATGTTTCACCATCGCTAACAGCGACTTCATATTCGCCTTGAGGAGCCCTAAGACTAAATTTCCTGACCTCTCCTATTTCCATAACCAACTCAAGCTCCAGAGTTTCATTACCAATCTCAACATTGATGGTCCCATTATAATCTGCATTCCCAACGCTTCTAACAACCAATACCCCATCTTCTTCAAACTCAAATTCAACCATTGGATTTTCAAGAACTGTAAACTCTCTCTGTTCTGCGAGAAGATTAAACGAGGTAATCACTTTCCAAACTCCAGGGGTAGCATTAATTGGAAGATTGAAACTTTGGAATTCTCCTGTTGGAATCGCTAATTCTATATCTTCATTTTTCGGAGACAAAACTTTTACCGAAACGGTTCCAATCATTTCAACACCAGATTGGTCATAAATTTCTGCACCAATTGTAAACTCCTCTCCAGGCATTACTTCATCCCCAGACAAACTAATCACCATATTAGAAGCAACTTGATTAATCTTAAATGAAACTGTCGTGAAACCCTCATTAAGAACTCCATCTTTCCCCCTATCATAAGCTCGGATTCCCAAATCGTACGTCCCTGCCTCGATAGTTTCGGGCATAGAAAATACTTCAGTTACAAAACCATTTTCAACAGCTTTACTAAATATACTAGAATTCATCCCCTCGATAAATCCATATAATAAATCTCCATTAGCCTTAACCGCTTCAATGTTTACTGTTATTCCTTCTCCAGGATTATAACTTTCTTTCTCCAACACTGCAGTCACAAGAATAGTGTCTGTAATAGTAAAAATTTTTGTAACTGCTACCTGCCTTCCAATAGTCAATTTGACCTGGCAATTTCCGAGGATATCTGTAAGATTTTCAATATCTAAATCTTCTTTATTCAAAAATTTATATCCATCTGGAAGGCTATATGGGAGCGCTTCTTCCCCATCATATCTCCGTGCAGACATGCTCTCTAAATTAGTAGTTCTATTCCCACAAATTAAATCTACATTAAGATTCCCAATCTCAACACCCATTAACCCTTCAGCAGTAACGTAGAGTTTGTCTCCAAGATTATAAACATCCTGTGGTTCAAGTAAAGAAATATCTGCGAGAACAAATGAAGCCATAAAGATAAAAGCAAACATTAAACACACTTCTTTTTTCATAAAACATTTAGCCAAGAATACTATTTAAATATTACTTGCCCGCAGTTCTAGCCCTGAAGCCATCAATAAATATAAAAAGAACTTTTCAAATACTATATTATGACAAAAACGGTGATAAATCCTTGGGAAGTAAAAGGTGATGTGGACTATAAAAAACTAATAAAACAGTTTGGCACAACACCAATTTCGGATTCCATAGTTGATAAATTAAAAGATTGTCACCCGCTTTTAAGGAGGGGGATTTATTTTTCTCATAGGGATTTTGACAAATGGTTAAAAGCACATGAAGATGGAAAAAAGGTTTCAGTAATTACTGGACGAGGTCCTTCAGAGAAAATGCACATCGGACATTTAGTCCCATTCTTAGTAGCAAAATCTCTTCAAGATAATTTCGGATGTGATGTTTATATCCCAATCTCCGACGACGAAAAGTTCTTTGTAAAGAAAAATCTAAGTTTTGAAGAAGCCTTAAAATATTCAGAAGACAATATTTTAGATTTAATTGCACTCGGTTTTGATCCAAAGAAAACATTTATCTTCCAAGATTTTGTTTACACAGACATTTACAAATATGCGGCACAAATTGCAAAACGAATCACATACTCTACGGCAAAAGCAGCATTCGGTTTAACTCCTGAAAAAAATATTGGGTGGTCATTCTATCCAGCCGTTCAGGCAGCGCATATCTTATTCCCTCAATTTCATTCTAAGAAACATATTTCTGTAGTTCCTGTAGGGATAGACCAAGACCCTTTCATTAGGTTAACGAGAGATATCGCAACACAAAAAGACATCGACCTGGAAAAACCAGCAGCTCTTCACTCAAAATTTGTCCCATCCCTTCACGGCGGTTCAAAAATGTCTTCTTCAGGAGAAGGAGTAATATTATTATCTGATGATCCAAAAATCGTTAAGAAGAAAATAAACAAATACGCTTTTTCTGGGGGACAAGCAACAGTTGAAGAACATCGAAAAAAGGGAGGGAATACAGAAGTAGATGTATCCTTCCAATATCTAAAGGCCTTTTTTGAACCAAGCGATGAAAAACTTGAAGAGATAAAACAGAAATACGAATCTGGTGAAATGCTAACTGGGGAACTTAAATCAATATTAATAGAAAGAATTAATGACTTCTTAAAAGACCATCAAGAGAAGAAAGTTAAAGCAAAAAAGAATTTAGATAAATTTATCCTAAAAAATTAATATTTATTACTTCTTGTAACTGTGTTATTTTTTAAGAGATTGTTCGTCGAGGGCAAACTCAATCTCATTGGGACTTGAGGATTAGCACCCTTTGGAGCAATATGAATTTTCTCTTCTGTAGGGGCAGGTATTGTGGCTATAGGTTCTGAAGCTGGAGAAATTTCTTTTTCATTAGTTTGTGTTTCAGTAGGAGCTATCTTATTCTCCACAGTATTAATCGTAGATGTAGGTGCCATAACTTGAATTCCTTTATCTGTAATTGTCATTCCAATAGCTTTCCGCTCGTGTCTCGTTCTCCTCATCTTAGCAATTCTTACTGCCCTATCTCCACTCCCTGCAATAGCTGATTCATAAAAAACACTCACAGAATCAGATAAAAATCTTAAGATATCTGTTTTTGTCCATTCACCTCCTGTTGATGCCCAAATTCCTTCCTCTAAACTTTCATCGGAAAAAATTGTTGTAACCTTGAGTCTCTTCATCAGCGAAGACAACTCAAAGATTGTCTGTCTCATCTTTCCTGAATCATTACTATTTAATGCAAGTACAGAAATCGGATCAAAACAAATTCTCTTGATATTATTCTGTGAAATCATCTTAGTTAATTCTACTTTTAATTCTTCTATAGAAGTTTGGGGAGCAAAACGCATAAATTTAATTTTCCCCTCGCTGCTCATCCGAGTAAAATCCCAACCGTAAGCCATAGCATCATTCAAGGTATCTACAATATCTGGTTCAAACGAACAGTAAAGACCATTCTCATTAAATTTAGAAACTCCATTCCAAAGGAACTGTAATAAAAAAGTAGATTTTCCGGAACCTGGTCCGCCGACAATGAGGTTATCAGAATTCCTTACAAAACCTCCTTGACAAATTTTATCAAATCCTACGATTCCAGTTGGACACCTATCAATCACCCCTACCATAAAAGAAATACAGCATAAATCTTTATAAATTCTCTTATTCTATAACTTCTATGAAAACATTGAACCTTCACTGCGATTACATCAATTTCAAAGCATTAAAAAAGGCGTTAAAATCAGTCGATGAAATCGCACCAAATCAGAAGCTGGAAGGTGAATCAAAAGAATGTCTGGTTGTGATGGTTGCAGTTGAAAAAGGAGACTCTAAAAAATCAGTTCCAGAATTAATTGCCTCAATCAAAAAAATCGCCGAAGATGTCAAAACAAAAAATATAGTTCTCTATCCTTATGCACATCTCTCGAGCAATTTAGGAAAACCTTCAACAGCAGTAGAAATCCTAAACGAAACTGCAAAAAAACTCAAAGGTTTCAAAGTTGTTCAGGCACCTTTCGGTTATTACAAATCTTTCGAACTAAAAGTCAAAGGACATCCATTATCTGAATTATCTAGGGAATTTGTTGTCGAGGGAAATGAAGAAGAAGCCGAATTAGATGATAAAGAACGGGGACGACTTTTGAGAATGGTGTCGAGGGCGACGCTTGATACTTCAAAATTGAAGGAAAATGATCATAGAATTCTTGGGAATAAAATGAACTTGTGGAGTTTTAATAACATGGCCCCGGGGATGGTATTCTGGCATCCAAAGGGACTCCATATAAAAAATAAGCTTATTCAACTCTGGAGAGAAATGCATCGAAAAGCAGGTTATGAAGAAATTTCTACCCCTCAAATTTTGGATAGAAAACTTTGGGAAATATCCGGACATTGGTCAAAATACAAAGACAACATGTTTACAACAGAATACGAGAAAAGAGAATTCTCGGTAAAACCTATGAATTGTCCAGGGGGAATGCTTGTATACAAAACTTCTCCAAAGACATACAAGGATTTACCTCTTAGGTCTGGAGAATTGGGTATTGTTCACCGTAAAGAATTAAGTGGAGTTCTTGCAGGATTATTTAGGGTAATTCAGTTTACACAAGATGATGCTCATATTTTTTGCACTGAAGAACAATTGAAGGAAGAGATAGGAAAAATCATAGATTTAATCAACGAAACATTCCAATTATTTAATCTAAATTTCGACCATATTGAACTATCAACTCGTCCGGAAAAGAAAATTGGTTCGGACAAAACATGGGACTTAGCAGAAAAAGCACTTGAAGAAGTTCTTATCGAAAGGAAAATAAAATACAAAATTAATAAGGGAGATGGAGCATTTTATGGTCCTAAGATTGATTTTCATTTAAAGGATTCTCTAGAAAGAACATGGCAATGTTCGACTATTCAACTTGATATGGCACTTCCAGAAAGATTTGATTTAACATATAAAGACAAAGATGGAAAGGATCAAAGACCAATAATGCTTCATAGAGTTATTTATGGGGCAATAGATAGATTCATTGGAATTCTAACAGAGCATATTAATGGAAAATTCCCATTATGGCTTTCTCCAAATCAAATTAAAGTAATGACCCTCAACGATGATGTCAAGGGTTATGCAAATGAAATTTATAAAAAACTTTTTGATGAAGGATTTGAAGTTGAAATTAATGATAAAAGCGAATCAATGGGAAAGAAAGCCCGAGATGCCCAAGTTCAAAGATTTAATTATTTGGTGACTGTCGGAGAAAAAGAGAAATCTAAAGGGAAGATAGCAGTTCGAGGAAGAGATTCAAAAGAAATAACTATGATGGATTTAGATAAATTTATTTCTAAGTTGAAAAAAGAGATTTCCGCAAAAACCTTATAAACATCTTTATTCTGTAACTTTTATGAGGTGGGGGAAAATAGTTTTGATTTTTCAAGCGGTTGTAACTTTAATAATCGGGATGGTGTTCTTCGCACAATTTCTCGCTATTGACCAGGCAAAAGTTGAGAAACTTGAAATTGAGATGAATAAAGGTTATGTTATCTGGGATGATGATGCCCCTCCTGTAATGGTTGATTTAAAACAAAGATATTCTATTGCAGCTTATGTATTGCTTGTTATCTCCCTATTTGAAATCCTGCTCATTTCACGGCTCGTGACTTAGATTTTTAAAGACTAATTAGCCAGTAGTTATATGAAAGTTTCAGAATTATTAGAAGAATTAAAAAGAAAAGAATCTTACAAAGATTTCAGAGAAGAAAATCCCGAAGCATTTTTCTGTTCGGCAATGATTATCTTGGGGGATGCGGATAAAGTAGATTTGAATTTTTTTATTCCGAATATAAATAAAATCTCTTCATTTTCTATGCCTTTTGGGTCATTAATAAATCATCAAGAAGAAATTAAAGGTCAAGAAGAAATTAAGGATTTAAATTTTAAAATTGATGTGGATAATTTAAAACAAGTTATAGAAAATGAAACTGGGAAGAAATTTACAAAACTTATCGCAGTTCTCCATGATGGAAAATGGAATGTAACTTGTTTAAATGGTTTGGATATGAGCCGAATGAATATTGATGCTTACTCTGGAGAAATAGAGAAAAAAGACGAAGGGAGTTTGATGGATATGGTGAGGATTAAGAAGAAGGTTTCCGGATAATAAAATTAATATTTCTCTTCTCCCAAGAACGAACAATCTCAAAACCGGCAGCTTTCAATTCTTCTTCTAATTCATTAGCGTCATAAATGTATGTATATCTTTTTTTAATTCCTATAGAAGCCCATGGCACAAAAGTTTCCTTGGGTCTATTTTTCAATCTCGGGGAGTTTCTGCTCCAAACTGAAATCAATCCTTTTCCTCCACTTTTCAAAACCCTATAAAATTCTTTAATTGTTTTCTGTCTTTTTCTTTTACCTTTAATGCAATGGAGGACCGCGATACAAATTCCAAAATCGAAAAAATCATCTTTGAGCGGAATCTTGGTTGTGTCAGCCTTGATAGTTTTAATATTAAGATGTAATTTTTGTGCTTTTTCTTCTGCATATTTTAACATCTTCGCCGAAAAATCGACGGCATATATTTCAGAATTTTTTGGGATATGGGGGAAATTTCTCCCACTCCCCGAACCTAAATCTAATATCCTTCCCTCCCTACCCTTAAGGAATTTTTCAACAGCCGGAAACGGTATGTTCTTTAATTCATTCCATTTCGGAGCAATCTTTTCCCAAACTTCTTCCTGTTCCATAACCAACACAAAATTCAACCACTTAAATAAATTCCTAATCACTCATCAACAAACAAACTGACTTCTCATTTTAATTCATATATGCGATTATATCAAAATAATAATTACTTGTGTCAGGGTCTGTTTCATGAGCAAATGTTTTAAACCTGCCTTCTGAATCTACCCAAACAGTTCCAATACCAACACGTGTTGCATCATTTCCTGCAGCACAAAATCTAGTAGAAACAGCCTTTTCTGCGCTTGTCCCTACTTCATAATCATAAGGTACAGAGCTTATTATTACTTCATTACACCAACCTCTTAAAAGAATAATTTTATTTGCATATTCTGGATAAGTCCAAGTTTTATATTTATCATCCTTAAAATTTTTTTCGGTTACTACTCGTATCGGAGTTTCTAACCAAGTTATCCCAGATGTAGAGGTATCACCACTTCCACTTCCGCAACCCCATCCACCATCAATCTTTTCCAATATCTCTCCAGTCTCACAAGCAGGCATATTTACCTCATACAACTCATGTCCAACCCCAGAAGGACCAACAAAAGCCACAGACAACCCAGCCCCAATCAACAAAATCAAAACACCCACAAAAAAATAAACTGCCTTCCTATCAATATTAATATTAACACTCACCATAAATAATTAAACATCAATTCGTTTAAATAACTTTCCATTGACAACTATATAAATAAACCAACGATATAATTATAGGACAATAAAAAAGGTGTTACTCTCGCTACTACTAGTCCTATCCCTAAAATTCCGACCACTTTTCGGCGATGGCATCCCAAACTTTTTCCTGATCTATTAAACAATTTAATTTTTAAACTATAAAACATTTCCCATTCTATGAAACCTCAACGGAAGCCGACAAAAACGATTTCTGGTGTAGCTCCGCTTGCTGTTATGCTTCCTCCGAGGCCTTGTCCCCATGGAGCGTGTTTATATTGTCCTTCATTAAACGCCCCGCAATCCTATACTCCCGAAAGTCCTGCAGTTCTCCGAGCAAGACAATGTGATTACGACCCGGTAAAACAAATTAAAGCAAGACTTAAGGCTTTCAAAGTTATGGGACATCCAACTGATAAAATAGAATTGATAATTATGGGTGGAACATTTTTAGCCTACCCTGAAAAGTTTCAATTCAAATTTGTGAAAGATTGTTACGATGCATTAAATGGGAAAAAGGCGAGAACTTTGGAAGCTGCTAAAAAGAAAAATGAAAAGGCGAAACATCGATGTACTGCCCTTTGTATTGAAACACGCCCAGATTACTGTAATGAAAATCACATAAAAAATATGCTGGAGTGGGGAGCAACGCGAGTTGAGTTGGGAGTTCAAGCTATCGACGACGAAATCTACAAAAAAGTAAATCGAGGTCACAAAGTTCAAGATGTAGTTGATGCAACAAAGCGATTGAAAGAAGCAGGATTCAAAATTGGTTACCATCTAATGCCAGGTATACCTGGTTCTAATCCTAAAAAAGATATACAAATGTTCAAGAAAATATTCTCATCAAAAGATTTTAAACCGGACCAAATAAAAATCTACCCTTGTCAAGTTCTGAAGGGGGCAGGTCTAGAAAATTTTTATTATGGGGGGGAATATGTTCCTTATACAAAAGAGCAAGCCGCAGAGATAGTTATTAAGATGTTAAAACTTACTCCGCGCTATTGTAGGATTATGCGAATCATGCGAGAAATTCCCCCAAGTTATCTAATCGCAGGGATAAGAAATATCGACATGCGAAAAGATATTGAAGAAGTAATCAGAAAAGATAAAACTAAGATAAATGAAATAAGATTTAGGGAGATAGGATTTGCTTTGCGGGATAAAAGAAAAGTTGATGTGAAGGTAAAATTGAAGATTGTGAAATACAAGGCGTCGGGGGGGGCGGAGTATTTTATTGAGGTGGTGAATAAGGAGGGGATTTTATTTGGGTTGTTGAGGCTGAGGTTAGATAAGGGTGCGCCTGCGATGGTTCGTGAGCTACATGTTTATGGTCCGGCATTGAAATTGAGGGAGAAGGCTGTTGGAGAATGGCAACATAAGGGTTTGGGGAAGATGTTGATGTCCGAGGCTGAAAAGATATCTTTGAAGAAAGGATATAAGCAGATTAGGGTTATTTCTGGCGTCGGTGTGAGGGAGTATTATAGAAAACTTGGATATAAGTTAGATGATGATGGGGTTTATGTTGGGAAAACTATTTCTTGAACTTCCTATGAATACGAATACCAACGAATCCGAATAACACTAATAAAATGAATCCGCTAACAACCATCCCGCTTGCCGTCCCAACCGCGCCGGTAACTGCTCCGGTTATTGCTGAGAAGAATCCTTCGGGTTGAGAAACGTTAGGCTTAACAATATCCCCATCAATAATCATTCCATCATCATCCTCAGACATCCCGCATTCCTGATAAGTCTCGGGCTTTTCTAACTCTGTCCCACACTTGTTCAAATCATCACAAATTCTTCGCATATCGTTTCCTGTACAATCAGTCCAATCCTCACATTCCCAATCTTCGACACATACATAACTACTGCCGGAACTTCCTCCGCTAACTCCTCCTCCTCCATTGTTTCCTCCGCCAATAGTGATTTCGTTCGCAGTTGCTTTCCCTCCAAGTTCTCCAACTAAATCAATAGCATAAACACTGTAAATATATTTGCCACTCCCTAAATCATCAGTATCAGTATAACTCAAAGTATCTCCATTAACTCGGTCAATCTCAACACCATCTAGAGAAATAACATATTCAGCAATCCCGCTACAATCAGGCTCATCAATTGAAGCCCCCCATACAAGAAGTCTAGAACTCGCATCTCCAGAAACTCCCAAGCCCGACGGAGCCGTCGGCGCATCCAAATCAATACATATCTGTGTCCCAGCACTAACCAGACCAATCATTAAAATTGCAATCAAAAAAACATACTTCATCATAACACTCCACAGTTCCCTAGTATATCACATGCCCTCGCCTCAAGCCAATAAGAGCCACTAATAAAATCGCTTCCACTAATATTTATATTCACCACAAAATCAGAATTCCAATCAGCAACCCATCCACTATTATAACAACTATAATTACCAAAAATCACTCCGCTATCAGGACAAAATGACCCATTAACTATCTCACTAATTCTATACATTACACTATCGGAATTCAACCCAGCCTTCTCATCACTAACATTAACCTCAATAATCAAACTATCATTCTTTCCATAAATAGAACTTGAGTTAGGCTGAATCAAATCAATCACTGGGGCAGTTCTATCAATCTTCAAAATCACCGAATCATTCCCAGGATTATTATATTCATCCTTAGCGAAAACATAAAGAGGATAATCTCCCTCAAGAATATCTGTAGGTGTATTTCTAGAGAATCGATAATCTCCAGATTTCTCAATAAACGGAACAATCCAATTTTCATAACCTAGGAAAGCTTCGCCCCATTTCTCTACAATCTCCGAACCATCATTAATAGTTGCAAAGATTTCAACATTATCATTCTCCCTATAATATTCCTCAAACAAACCCTTATTCGTAATATTCACAAAGGGCGCCCTTTCATCGGTTAAGTAAAACAATTTCGCCGAAAGATTATATTCGCCGGGATAAATAGCTTGATGGGACACAATATTCAAAGTAATTTCATCTCGCTCATTCAAACTTAAATCTCCTTCTTCGTTATAACAATAAAACACACCATCTCCAGCTACAACATTTTGTGCATCAAGAGGATGTTCAATTGTTTGAATAGGTTCCTCACTACAATTGAAATCAACAGTCTTAGTCAACATATTAAAGAACCAAGATTTCTCAACCTGGCCACTAATTACGAAATCTCCTTTCATAACTGGATAATTAACCTCATCATCAGAAACAATACTCAAATTAATAATCAACGGCGACCCTTCTTCATTATCCCCACCATAAATATAATCAAAACTAAAACTCGCCTCAAACGGACTCCCAGCAATAACACTCGATGGAATATCAATACCTACAACATTAGATAAAGAATGATTAGCGCTAACTACTCCAGCTAACAGAAACACCATAGTTAAAATTAATATTTGTTTTCTCATTTTGCCACCATCTGCATCCTAGACTCACCAAGATAAACTTTAATTTTAGAATCAGAAGGACTACCATCATTCAATAAGAGTTTTATCCTATCGGTAGGATTAATATCCAAAAGTATATCCTCAACATCACACATAATAGAAAAATCATCTCTTTCATCTACCCCTAGATAAATTGTATCACATAAAACTTGATCTCGTGTAGATCCACTTTCACGAGAAAGAAACACAATCATATGTATAGCACCACTCTCATTTAAACTCTCATTCAAGTCAACCATCTCCGCATCAAGAATTATATTAAAATTCAAAGGATAAAACCCATCAACACCCAAGCTCTCAGAAAAAAATTCTCTGGAATCAGTATCCCCAGCAGTTAACCAAAAATAATCCCCATCTACATCATTATCATTCAGCTTCAAACTAAAAGAACCATCCCCCATAATTTCTGTTCTATCTAAATAAAACACAGGTCCCTCAACAACAATAGTCCCAGTAACAGTATTACTCAAAAAACCGACCAATCCCGCACTCGCCAAGCTAATCAACAATACCCCTACAATTCCCATTCCTACTATTATCTTCTTCATCTTGTCTTTGCCGAGCCTCGGCGTGAGTATAAGGGCATTTCTGCCCAGCCCCTAAAAATTAACGGGGCGGAAATTTAAATTTGATTTACTTTTTGTATCTATGGATAATTAGGTTCTAGTAGCTCAAAGTTAAACACATAATCTCCAATAGCATTTTGCTTAAACGTAGCTTCAGCCTGGATTTCGTCAACTCTTCCAACAGCATATGTGTCTGTTGCAGGGCCAAACATTAATCTAATAGTGGTAGGATCAATTGTCCAACAATTTGCAGAGCCTCCCAATAGGATATCTACTGGTGCAATAACCCATGGAGCAGTCATCCCAACCATAATTGAACTAAAATCATCACAAGTAACCCCAAGTGTGTTTGTCACAGTTATTGAAGTATTTGCAGTAATCGCAACATCTGCTTGATTTGTAATTGTTATATTCAAATCCGCAGTTTCTCCACCATATACAGCCAAATCTCCCTCAACAAGAGATACAAGCATAGGACTATCAACATTCATAGTAGAAGTTACCATTCCAGATAAATAAGGAATGTCTGGGATACCGCCCGACTACTACGAGAACTTTTGAAGTGAAAGATTACGCTGGAAAAACTCAATCACAATAATATTTATATTCTGAATAATCAGATAATTGTATGGCTAAAAAATCTTTTGAAAAGGTCTTCTCAGAAAAGTTGAATAACACAAATGAACGGGTGAAAACTTCTTTTGTTTTGATTCGGCAGGATATCGGGGAGATGCAAGGCACGGTGGATGCTATGCGTAAGTATCTTAAGAGTAAAGATAAGCAATACCAGTACGCAAAAAAAGAGGATAACAAAATCCGAGATGAATTCCGGAGAGATATCAATGAATTCACGCAAAAGATTAGTCAGTTAAAACTCGCGCTCTCCGCTGTTAGAGATATTCAAAAAGAAGTTGTTGCAAAAAAAGACCTCGCACAAATTGAAGATGGGATAAAGACTTCCTTCAAAAATGAAATTAATGGATACAAGGAAGAAATAAAAGATTTAAAAAAAGATTTGAGGGAAGCAGACAGAAGACTTAATGCGCTGGAAAATGGAAAAGTTATCGAGAAGAAAAAGGGTTGGTTTTTTAAAAAGAAAGAAGAATAGATTAATCCAATTTTATTAATAATCATGAATCACACAATGAAGCTAACAGCCGATCCATTTGAAAGAATCAAAAGAGGGATAAAAACAATGGAAGTTAGACTCTTCGACGAAAAAAGAAAAACCATGAAAGTTGGAGACTCCATCACTTTTTTTAAATTGCCAAATTTGGAGGAATCAACAAAAACAGAAATAACTAAACTTTCAAAATTTAATTCGTTCAAAGAACTTTTCTCTTTCTTCAAAACAAAACCATTTGGTCATCCAGAAGATATGACAACCGAAGAGCAAGTTCTGGGAATGAGAGATGCATATTCAGAAGAAAACGAAAAAAAATTGGGTGTCTTGGGGATTCATATAAAACTAATTTCTTGAATCTAATTCCCTTTTTGAACTCACAGCGTTCTCCTCCGATAATCTCCCAAAAACTTAAAAGCAAAGATAACAATTTTTCAGTTATGTGGTCATTATATGAACGAAAAGAAAACGAGGAGGGGGAAGGAGCTAATTTATTTAATTACTCTGGAGAAAAACTTGAACCTCTAAAATTCTCGAATGGAAAGACTCAAGCAGATGTTGTAAAAGAAATCTTGGATGCTATAAATGAAGGCAACAAAATAATTTTCATAAAAGGAGTTTGTGGAACTGGAAAATCCGCTATCGCGCTAAACTTGGCAAGACATTTTAAAAAAACTTCAATCGTCGTCCCGATAAAATCTCTCCAATCTCAATATGAAATAGATTACACAAAAAAGAAATTCATAATGAAAACGGATGGAAACCCTTTGAAAATTTCAGTAATCAAAGGCCGGAATAATTTTCGATGTCCTTATAATGGGGAGCGTGCCGACGACACTGAGCTTCCGTGCACAATTGAAATAAAAAATAAAAACACAGAACAACTTTTAAAATATGTCGAGCAAAATCCAGAGACCGAAAGAGAAAATTTCTCCGAAGCCTCAGATGTCAGAAGGATGAATATTGCTCCTGCTTGTCCATATTGGGCTCCACTAATGCCATCCGAAGTAAATCCTAAGGGGTTACCTGATGTATCTAAGAAAAAATACGAAGCAATCTGTGGAAAAGAATACGCCCTCTTCTGCCGAAAAAGCGGATGCGGTTACTACGACCAATACAAATCCTACAAAGACTCAGATGTCTTAATCTTCAATTCAATGAAATACCAAATAGAATGCTCGCTCGGAAGAAAACCAAAAACTGATATTGAGATAATCGACGAGTGTGACGAATTCCTTGACAGTTTCGCAAGTGAAAAGAAAATAAATTTAAATAGATTACATTCCGCACTTTCCAACTTGATGCCTTCGGACCAAGAGAAACGGACAAAAGTAAAAGAACTCCTTCATGTGATAAATGATATCTTATTTAATCCGCCGGAAATTGAAATTCAAAAATTAAAATCTTCTCCATTAAAAGGCTTGATAGATATAATAATTGAAAATCCAAACCTTGCTGAAGATGAGGAATTGAGTTATTATAACACCGTCGTGGAAACCGCGAGAACATTTGAACACCTTCTAGATGAAACTTACATTTCCCTAAATCAAATAAAAAAAGAAGACAATCAAAAGGGTTTGTTCGATGGAAAGCGGGGTTCAGATGAAGATACAATCATGGTAAATTTGGTTTCGATAAACCTTGCACAAAAACTCCAAGAACTAATTGACCAAAATAAAGTCTTAATATTAATGTCTGGAACTCTACATTCCGAACAAGTTCTAAAAGATATTTTTGGATTAGAAGATTTTAAAATAATCGAAGCTGAAACTGAAATGCCTGGGAAGATTCATAAACAACGAACTGGGATGGAACGAAATTGTTCCTTCGCAAATTTTTCAAATGGAAATATTACAAGAAAAATGTATCTCAAGATTTTGGATATGTGTATGGCAAATGCCGAACCGCCAACTTTAGTTCATGTTAGTGCATTCAAAGACCTCCCGACGGAAGAAGAAAATGCTGAGATGAAATTTGATAATTTAATTACTCGAGAGCGACTCCGAGAACTCCAGTCTCGTGGAAACACTGCGGTAGATGACTTCACCTCAGGCGCAGAAGATATTTTATTTACGACAAAATGTTCGAGGGGGGTGGACTTCGCCGGCGATAAATGCAACTCAATCGTTATAACAAAATTTCCCTATCCAAACATCCAAGGTCTATTCTGGAGAATTCTTAAAAAAGAACAACCTGAAAAATTTATGGAGTTCTATATGGACAAAGCAAGAAGGGACCTTCATCAAAAAATCGCAAGAGGCGTCCGGTTCAAAGGAGATAAAGTTAATTTATGGAGCCCTGATGCAAGAGTGATTAATGGGAAGTTGGAATAACCTCTCAATATCTCAACTTATGCTTCTGTTTATACCAAAGCACAATAACCATCTCTATAGCGAACAGCAACGCAAACTCGCAAAGAACACTCGCAAACTGAATCTCTAATGCCGGAAGGAACAATAAGAACACAAATGTCGGAATTGTAAATATGAACATCCCTAACATTCCTAGATGAGCCATCCTTCTTTCATACATCAACTTCGCACTAACCGAAGCAAAATAAAATATAACCACGGCGGCTATTAAATACAATAGGTAATATAAACTAAAAAACTGGCCTAATAATCTTCCTCCAGAATATTGAATAAAAACGCTGGTACAAATCGCAGATTGCTTATAATAATTTGAAATCACAAACATCAAAATAAAAAATACTGGTGGGGCGTATATCAGAGCATGCCAATAAAAATTTACTTTCTTCCGATAGACAATTAACGCATACGTTATCCCCAATGCAGGCATAATCGCAGTCGTACTCATCGCAAGTCTTGTAAACAAATTTAAACTAGTAACACAAATCAAAAATTCATTAAGCTGATAAACTCCTAACATCAACGAAATCAAAGCAATCATCCGATTAAGTTTATCTTTGGGATTCTTGAAAAAGAAAAACGCAGCTAGTAAAAATTCAATTACGAAGGTCGATAACGAAATATACGGCGCGAAACACATTATTATTATAAATTTTTTAACTATTTAACTCTTTTAGTTATTCATAGAAGAATTAACCAGCATAACTTCTACTTGAATCGTCCAACGCCGCTCGTGCGCTCTTCAAATATTTGGACTCTACTTGTTTGTATCTCTGTTGGTCGTTCTTGGAAACTGAGGGTTGGACTTTTTCCATTGCTTTGTTGAAGTGTTTGCTTGTGATTAGTTTTGTATTGATGTCTTCTCGGAGGGCGAGCATTGCGGCTTCTCTTGCTAATGATTCGATGTCTGCTCCAGTATATCCTTCGGTTTCTTCAGCTAGCTTGTCGAGGTTTACTGACTTGTCTAAGGGCATTTTCTTTGTATGGATCTGGAAAATTTTCAATCGTCCTTCTTTTTCTGGAACTTGGACATGAACAATTCGGTCGAAACGGCCGGGTCGCATTAGTGCGGGGTCTAAAATGTCTGGGCGGTTTGTTGCTCCGATAACGATGACGTTTGTTAAGTCTTCTATTCCATCCATCTCAGCTAATAATTGATTGAGAACATTCTCGGTTACTTTGGCTCCTCCGCCGTAGTTTGCTCCTCGTTTGCCGGCTAAGGAATCTATCTCGTCAAAAAAGATTATGCATGGAGAAACTTGTCTTGCTCTTTCAAATATTTTTCTAACTCCTTCTTCGGATTTACCGACCCACATACTTAGCAGGCTTGGTCCTTTTACTTGGATGAAGTTTGCTTCGGATTCGTTCGCTACCGCTTTTGCTAAGAGGGTTTTACCGGTTCCGGGAGGGCCGTAGAGTAAGACTCCTTTTGGCGGGTTGATTCCCATTCGAGTAAATGAATCTGGAAATTTTAATGGCCATTCGACTGCTTCCTTCAAATCTCGTTTCACATCATCAATTCCTCCGATGTCTTCCCATTTGGTGTTGGGTGTTTCTACAAGAACTTCTCGCATTGCTGAAGGTCTGACAGTCTTTAATGCTTCGTCGAAATCTTTTTTTGAAACTCTTAGCTCGTTTAGAACTTCTTGGGGGATTTCTTCTTCGTCCTCTAAATTAAATTTATGAAGATTTTTTCTTAGCACAGTCATTGCGGCTTCTTTTGCTAACGAACTTATATCTGCACCGACGAACCCGTGGGTCTTTCTTGCTAATTCTTCTAAGTCTACATTTTTTGTTAAGGGCATTCCTCGTGTATGAATTTTTAAAATCTGTAATCTCCCTGCTTTGTCTGGAACAGAGATTTCTACTTCTCGGTCGAAACGGCCGGGACGCCTTAGTGCTGGGTCAATTGCGTTTGGGCGGTTTGTCGCTCCGATTACTACAACTTTTCCTCGTGCTTGAAGCCCATCCATCATAGTTAATAATTGGGAAACAACTCTTCGTTCGACTTCTCCTCCGGTCTCTTCTCGTTTTGGTGCAAGTGAATCTAATTCATCAATAAAAATAATTGAAGGAGCATTCTTTTCTGCCTCTTCGAAAATCTCTCTAATTTTCTTTTCAGATTCTCCATAAAATTTTGACATAATCTCTGGACCGTTTAATAAAATGAAGTGTGCTTCGGATTCGTTTGCTATTGCTTTTGCTAGGAGGGTTTTACCGGTTCCGGGGGGTCCGTAAAGTAGGACTCCTTTTGGCGGTTCGATTCCTAATCGTGAGAAAATCTCGGGTCGCTTTAATGGGAGTTCAACCATTTCCCTAACCTTCTTTACTTCTCCGGTTAAGCCTCCGATGTCTTCGTAAGTAATTTGGGGTATTGATTCTTCGGAAATGTCGACGGCTTTTGGACTTAGAGTTATTTCTGTGTTCTCTGTGATTATTACTGGTTGATTGGGATTTGTTGAGACGATTGCGAATCTTATTTGTGTTAATCCTCCTGGAAGTCCTCCGAATCCCATTTGGCTGAATATCTCATTCATGTCTCCTCCGAATAAATCTCCGAAGCCGTCGGACATTATATCTTTTCTTCGTTGGGTCCCCCCCATTACTACGATGTCTCCTTTTGTAACTGGTTTTCCAAGAAGGCCTCGTTTAAAATTATCTGGGTCGCCTTGGACTACAATACCTTGCTGTGCTGGAGCGATAGTTATTTTTTTTGCTTCCTTTATTCTAACGGGTTTGATTTCAATTTGTTCTCCGATTCCAGTCTTACAATTTTTTCTTGCGATTCCATCCATCCGAATTATTTCTTCGCCCATGTCTGCAGGATATCCTCTGTCGACGATGGAATATGTTTCTCGGTCGCCTTTTATAGAAATAATATCTCCTCTTTCGAGATTGAGTTTTCTCATCAGGTTTTCGTCAATTCTGACGATTCCTTTGTACGCATCATCTTGTAATGCTTCTACAACTCTTAGTTTGATTGTATTTTTTTGTTCTTCTTTTTTCTTTGTTACCATTAGTATTCTTCCTCTTCTTTTGATTTATAAATTTTTGTTTTATTTTTTTCGGGGTTTGCTGAATCAGAAACTTTTCTTATATGATATACTGGTTTTCCATTTCTTACGACGCGAACTTCTTTGGAGCTTATAACTCTTGAGTTTTGTTGTTCGTTATTTGAATCGAAATCTAAACTAATTTTTCCTGCCTCTTCGAAACAGAGTCTTACCATTTGATTCATCACACTTTCCTGTTCTTGCATGAAGTCGACGATTTCTCGAGGGATAGAAACGGCGTATGAATTCCCGACCATCCTCATTTTTACATTATATTCTTTTTGTTTTAACCTTATGAATTCTTCATACTCTCTTTTGTCTTCGGGATGAATAATTGATTTTCCGCAGTGCTCACATTTTACTGCTCGGAGATTGAAACCATTTCGAGTTATAAGGCCTGCCTCCATTTTTTTGTTACATTTACTACATAAGATTGTGTGATCAAATATATCTTCCATGTGTATACAGGAAGGTATATACTTTATAAATATTTCTGTTGCGAAGTTATATAAAGTGTTTTTGTTTTTTGAAAATATGAAAAAGGTCGTTGACTATTGGGAGAAGTTTTGGAAGTTTCTTAAAAAAGATAGTTGGGCTTCGTTTGCGATTACTCTTTTGATTGCGTTTGTGATTATCAAATTCATATTCTTTCCAGGACTTTCATTAATTACTGGAACTAGTTTGCCGATAGTTATCGTCGAGAGTTGTTCGATGTATCATCACGAGGCTGGTTTTGAAAATACATTTACGAGTCCGATTTATGGGCAATATGGGATAAATATTCAGGATACTGGAAGTTGGGATTTTCAGAATGGGTTTTCTAAGGGAGATTTAATTTTTGTTGTTAGAGCTAAAGATATTGAAGTTGGAGAGGTGATTATATTTAGTAGAGGAGAAGGCACTCCAATTATTCACCGAGTTGTCGAAGTCGGAGATACTACTTACACTACAAAAGGAGATAATAATCCAGAATCTTATCACTTTGATAAAAATATCCGCGAAGAACAAATTATTGGGAAAGCGTTGTTTAAGATCCCCGCAGTTGGATGGGTTAAGTTAATCTTCTTTGAATTGGGGCGACCTCCGGCTGAACGTGGACTTTGTTAATTAAGGGAACTTTTATATATGCTTACAATTAAGATATTTGATGGAATTTTGTCCGAAATGTGGCGCGATTTTGATGATGAAGAAAACTAGAGCTGGATGCCCTAGATGTAATTATCTTGCGAAAGGAAATGTAAATATGGAAATGAAAGAGGAAGTTAATGAAAAGGTCCCTGTTGCAGTCGTTAATGAAAAAGAAGGAGAGGTTCACCCTATTACAGATTTTATTTGTCGAGCTTGCGGGCATAAGAAGGCATATTTTTGGATTAGGCAAATGAGGTCGGGGGACGAGCCGGAATCGAAATTTTACAAGTGTGTGAAGTGTAAGAATGTTGTAAGGGTTGATGATTAATTTTTAAAAATAAAAAATGGCCTCGGGGGGATTTGAACCCCCGACACCTAGATTAAGAGTCTAGTGCTCTAACCAGGCTGAGCTACGAAGCCAATAAATTAATTGAGAGAATTTCATTTAAAAAACTATGCTTAGGCAACTAATTTTCTTATCGCTGCTATGTTTTCTGCAACATCAGTTCCTTTTTTGGTAAGTTTGATTATTTTGATTCGACCTTTTTTCTCGAAGCTTACAAGTCCGAGTTCTTCGAGATTTTGTAGAATTTTTACGGCGTGGGAATATGTGCAATCAACTTCTTTTGCTAATTGAGAACCATACTTTGCTCGGGAGACTTTTTTTAGAGCTATTAGCATTAAAGCTGGCTTTCTTCTGAAAAATAAATCGAAATTGTCTCCCATTGTAATTGTTAGGAACTATATGTTCCAATGTATATATTAGAGTCAAGAATGGCTTATAAGTCTTTCTTAAAAAATTCGTCCACGGGCAGTAGATACAGAAAATTCTGGAGTAGTAGCAGTCGGCTTAGGGAACTAACAGTTCCCTGAAGCTTCACCCTCCCTTGAGATAGATTTAAATATAATACTGGAGTTATTTGTTTTATGATAGATATTAGATTGATTCGGGAGAATGCGGATTTGGTTAGGGAAAATATAAGGAAAAAATTTCAGGATGATAAGGTTGGACTTGTTGATGAGGTTTTGGATTTGGATGCGAAATGGCGGAAGGAGAAAAAGAAGGTTGATGATTTGAGGGCTGAGAGGAATAGGATTTCTGAGGAGATTAATGTTTTGATGAAGGCTGGGAAGAAGGCGAATGCTAATAAGTTGATTGTCGAGGCTAAGGGGATTCCTGCGAAGATTGAGAAGATTGAGAAGCGGGTTGGAAAGATGGGTATTGAGGTTCGGAAGATTATGATGAGGATTCCGAATGTTATTCATGATTCGGTTCCGTCGGGAAAGGATGATTCTGAGAATGTTGAGGTTAAGGTTTTTGGGAAGCCGAAGGTTCCGAAGTATGAGGTTTTGAATCATGTTGATTTGGCGGAGAGTTTGGGTGGTTTGGATTTGGATAGTTCGAGGAAGACTTCGGGGCAGGGGTTTTATTTTTTGAGGGGTGATGTTGCGAGGTTGCATTCGGCGATTTTGGCTTATGCTCGGGATTTTATGATTGATAATGGGTTTGAGTATTGTGTGCCGCCGTTTATGATTCGTGGTGATGTTGTGACAGGGGTTATGAGTTTTGAAGAGATGGATGCGATGATGTATAAGGTAGAAGGAGAGGATTTGTATATGATTGGGACGTCGGAGCATTCTATGATTGGGATGTTTAAGGATAGGGTTTTGAAGAAAGGGGAGTTGCCTCAGAAGTTGACTGGTTATTCGCCGTGTTTTCGGAAGGAGAAGGGGGCGCATGGGATTGAGGAGCGTGGGCTTTATCGGGTTCATCAGTTTGAGAAGCAGGAGATGATTGTGGTTTGTGAGCCTGAGGAGAGTTATGATTGGTATGATAAGATGTTGGGTTGGACTGTTGATTTTTTTAGGAATATTGATGTGCCTGTTAGGAAGTTGGAATGTTGTTCTGGGGATTTGGCGGATTTGAAGGCGAAGTCTTGTGATGTTGAGGCTTGGAGTCCGAGGCAGAGGAAGTATTTTGAGGTTGGTAGTTGTTCGAATTTGACTGATGCTCAGGCTCGTCGTTTGGGGATTAAGATTAATGGTGGGAAGGGGAATTATTTTGCGCATACTTTGAATAATACTGTTGTTGCTTCGCCTCGTGCGCTTATTGCTGTGTTGGAGAATAATCAGAATGCGGATGGGTCGGTTAGTGTTCCTAAGGTTTTGTGGGGTTATATGGGTGGGTTGAAGAAGATTGTTAGGAAGTAGGAAGATTTTTAAATCGTTCTTAGGTTTATTGTGTATGGCAGATATGGGAATTCCCGGCATGGGTGGCGGTTTGATGCGGTATAAGGAAGAGTATAATTCTAAATTGAAGTTCGGACCTGGTGTTGTTGTTGGGATGATTATTGCGACGATTGTTTTTATTGTGGGGCTTAAACTTTTTGTGAAGGTGGCTTGAGATGTTTCCTGGTGGAATGAATCCTGCGAAAATGCAGGGGATGATGAAGAAAATGGGGATTTCGCAGACGACGTTGAATGTTAAGAAAGTTATTTTTGAGATGGATGATGGGAATTTGGTTATTGATGAGCCGTCGGTTGTTAAGATTGTGATGCAAGGACAGGAGAGTTATCAGGTATCTGGCGAGGCTGTTGAGGAAAGTAGTGAGAGTTTTGGTGATGAGGATGTTGCTATGGTTGTTGAGAAGACTGGGAAGAGTGAGGAAGAGGTTCGGGCGGCTTTAGAAGAGAGTGATGGGGATATTGCTGAAGCGATAATTGGTTTGAAGTAGAGTGTAATAATCCCTTTAAACTAGAAAGTTCTTAAATTAATATGGGGGATTTTAATGAGGCGTTGATTAATGCGAAATATCATTTGGCTGTGGCTGAAAGGATGTATTCTGGTTATGGGGAATTCCCAGATAAAAGATTTCTGATTGGGATTATTAATGAATCGGCTCGAGCTGCATCTAGTCTGATAAAGGCTTTTCTGATTAGGGCAAATCGTGGCGGGAAGGATTCAAAGAGAAACATTAAAATTTTCATGGAAGAGATTGCTCCGCAGTATCTTGATGATTTGACTCGAGAAAATTTATTTAAGGTGCTGGAAGTTGAAAAGGCGCAGAAGACTTCACCGATAGAATATGCGAAAGGAGATAAAATTATTTTGTTGATTGGTGAGAAATATCGTTTTTTGTCAGCGGGGAGAATTGGAGAGTTTATTGAATCGATTGGGGTTGGAATTAGACAATTCTGAAAATTTTCGACACATATAAAAAGGTGATTCACTTTGTTTTTTTTGCGCTAAAGGAATGGGTTTATACGATTGAAGAAATAATTAAGGAAAAGACAAGTGCCGACCATCTTTTATACGTCAGTTTGAAATATACAAAAACTTGTGACGTAATTTTGAATTTATTGGCTCGGTGGAAAAGTTTAATTGAACTTAGTTTTGACAGACTTATCGAACAGAAAATTGAACAAGGAAAAATTCTTCATGTTCCAGAAAGTCCGAAACAGAGGGTTGAGTTTATGAATAAATATTTTAAGAAATCTGAAGAAATTCAGGCAATTGTTCCATTATATATTTTTTTTAAGAGAGTTCCGGATTTGAATAAAACTCGTGGAGGGGAATTCAGGAAAAATGTTAATTTGAAGGTGATTGAGCCTATAAAAACTACTGAAATTAATATGGAAAAACTTGGAGAATACGCTGAAATTGTGGAGAAATTTATTAGCGAAGTTAAAAAGATTTTAGCTAGTTGAAGAAAAGTAACTTTAGACAAGTTTCATGTTTTCATTTGTTTGGGGGGAAGTAAAAAATGAAAAAGTAACTTTCAAAAAAGTTTCGAGTTTTCATTTATTTGAAGGAGTGAAAAATAAATGAATAAAGCTTATAAACCGAGTTTTTCTGATATTTATATTCGGAATAAAAATGGCGCTCAAAGAGTACCATTAATTTATGAGGAAAAATAAATGGCGTACACGCACAAGTGTTACCGTCATAAGAGACTTTCAGTCTCAATCAAAATCATGGCGCTCAAAGAGTACCATCTATCAATAAGGAAACAAAAAATAAATGGCAAGAATAATTGTTATAAACTCGGGTAAGGGTGGCGTTGGTAAAACTACTACGGCAATTAATTTAGGTGCTTCTTTAAATAAATTGGACAAGGAAGTAATTATTGTTGATGGAAATTTGAACACGCCGAATATTGGTTTGCAACTTGGTGCTCCGATTGTTCCGGTGACATTGAATCATGTTCTTAAGGGGAAAGCGGATGTCGAAGATGCAATTTATGAACATTCATCTGGGATGAAAATTATTCCTTCATCTCTTTCGGTTAAAGAACTCACTAAGTTTAATACTAAAAAGATTCCAGGGATTGCAAAGCAGTTAAGTAATCTTTGTGATTATGTTATTATTGATTCTGCTGCTGGGTTTGGTGAGGAAGTTATTGCGGTTTTGGAAGCGGCTGATGAGATTATTATTGTGACTAATCCTGAGATGCCTGCGGTTACTGATGCTTTGAAGGCTGTTAAGGTTGCGAGGAATATGGGGAAGAAGATTAATGGTGTTGTTGTTACTCGACATAATAATGCTAGGTATGAGATGCCTTTGAGTTCGATTAAATCTATGTTGGAGTCGCAGATTATTGGTGTTGTTCCTGAGGATAAAGCTGTTAAGGAAGCTTTGAATTTGAGGGATGCTGTTTGTCATACTCATCCGAGAAGTAAGGTTTCTAGGAAATATTTGGAGATTGCTCATAAGGTTGATGGGCGGAAATTTGAAGAGAGGAAGGGATTTTTGGGTAGGATTTTTGGGTAGGGATTTTGGGTAGTTAACTAACAGAACTTCCTGGTTCTATATCTTGGTCTGGAGAAATTAATGATAGTTTTGTGTGGTTTTTGTTTGATGCGGCTAGAAGCATTCCTTGTGATTCTATTCCTCGGAGTTTTCTTGGGGCTAGGTTTGTTAGGACGATTATTTTTTTGCCTTTGAGTTCTTCTTTGTTGTAGAATTCTTTTATTCCTGCGCAGATTGTTCGTGTTTCGTTTCCTAGTGAGATTTCTAGTTTGTATAACTTGTCTGCACCTTCGATGTCTTCGGCGTTTAGAATTTCTGCTACTCGTAGGTCTAATTTTTCGAAGTCTGCGTATTGAATTTCTATTACTCCTTCCATCTTATATTTTCTTGAATAGTATTTCTGATTTTTTAATTTTATCTGTCTTGAATGTGTTTGAAATTTTTTCTGATGTTTCGGGGATGAATGGGGAAAGTAGTTTTGCGATTTCTCGGATTGCTTCTACTAATTCGCCTAAAACTTTTGAGTCTTTTGTTTCCCAGGGTTTTTTGCTTTGGATGAATTCGTTGCAGACATCTATGAACGCGAATATTTCGTTTAGGGCTTTGTCGAGTTCGAAGTTGTCGATTTGTTTTTCTATTTGTTTGAGGTTTAATTTTTTTAGAAGTGTGCTTGGGGTTTTTGTGATTCCGTATTTTTCTGCGAGGGCTGATGTTCGTGAGACTAGGTTTCCGAGTTTGTTTGCGAGTTCGTCGTTGTGTCTTCGGACTAGTGCTGTTTCGCTGAAGTCGCCGTCGTCGCCTGATGAGAATGGGAATTGTCTTAGGCAGAAATATCGGACTGAGTCTGCTCCGTATTTTTCTACGAGGGTTGTTGGGGAGATTGCGTTGCCGAGTGATTTAGATATTTTTTTTCCGTTAAATGATAGGAAGCCGTGGCTGAATGTTGTTTTTGGGAGTTCGATTCCTGCGGATTTTAACATTGCTGGCCAGTATACCGCGTGAAACCATGTGTTGTCTTTGCCTAATAAGTGGATTGTTGGTTTGCCCCAGAATTTTTCTTTTCCTTTTTTTCTTGTTGCTGTATAGTAATTTATTAGGGCGTCGAACCAGACGTATGTTATGTGTTTTTTGTCGAGGGGAAATGGGATGCCCCAGTTGAATGATGTTCTTGTTATGCTTAGGTCGTTAAGTCCTTCTTTGACTCTATTGATAATTTCGTTTCTTCGGGATTTTGGTAGGATGAATTCTGGATGTTTTTTGTAGAGGTCTAAAAGGAAGTCTTGGTATTTTGATAATTTGAAGAAGTAGGTTTGTTCTTTTATTTTTTCTAAGGGTCGGTTGTGGAGTGGGCAGATTTTGTCGGGATATTCTTTTTCTGTGTAGTAGGCTTCGCATCCTGTGCAGTATAATCCTTCGTATTCGCCTTTGTAGATGTCGCCGTTTGCTTCGCATTTTTTTATGAACTCTGTTACTGTTTTTTTGTGGTCAGCGTCGGTTGTTCTGATGAATCTGTCTGGTCGAATGTTTAATGCTTGCCATGCTTTTTTGAATTTTTTTGATACTTCGTCTACGAATTCTTTTGGGGCTTTGCCTGCTTTTTTTGCGGCTTCTTCGACTTTTTTTCCGTATTCATCTGTCCCGGTTACGAAGAATACTTCTTTTCCTTGAAGCTTGTTCCATCTAGCTAAAACATCTGCTACGATTTTTTGGTACGCGTGTCCGATGTGCGGTTCTGCGTTTACGTAGTCTATTGCTGTTGTTACGTAAAATTTTTCTGCCATAAATTAATGAGATTACGTTGGTATAAAAGATTAACGATGCGCGAGCCGGGGATTGAACCCGGATCTCAAGCTTGGGAAGCTCACATACTACCACTGTACTACTCACGCTTAAAAATTGGGAGATAGTTATATTTTTATAATCTTCTAACAAGGTATTTATGTGATGCTCAAGGATATTAGAGCTGATAATATTATGGTAAAAAGAGATGTAATTTCTGAGGGTGGAAAGACGCTTGGGGAGGCTGCAACAGTTGAACATCCAATTGTTCAAAAGAAGATTGATAATAGTTTGAAGATGAGTGTTAAGGAAGGTTCGTTGGCTTCTGTTTCATCAGGGTTTGGACTTTCTTATTTTTCTCCGTTTGCTTTAGCGATGAATGCTACTTCGAGCCAGGTTGGAATTTTGTATGCGATTATTAGTCTGGTTCCAAGTGTGGTTCAATTGTATGCGGCTAATTTTATTAAGAAATTTTCTAGAAAGAAAATTCTTTTGATGAGTATTGCTCTGCAATTATTATTATGGATTCCGATTCTATTGGTAGGATTATTATTCTATCTTGGAGTTCCACATATGGTCTGGGTTTTTATTGGGTTGATTGGAATTTTTTATGGGATTGGGGCGATTGCATATCCGGCGTGGTTTTCATTAATGGGTTCGTTGATTCCGGAAGAGAAACGGGGGGAATATTTTGCTCAAAGAAATAGAATTGCGGGATTTTTTGGTTTGATTGCAATGATTATCGGTGCGATTATTTTGGATTTTACAAATAAAGTGGGGGGGATTCAGGGAGATATTATTGGTTTTACATTATTAGGTTTTGGTCTTTTGTTTGTTCTTGCAGCCTCGGCGAGAATTTGGTCTTGGACACTTTTGGCTAGACATTATGAGCCTCGATTGATTGTTCGAAGAAAGGATGGTTTTTCATTCTGGGAATTTTTGAAGAAAGCGCCTACAACTCCATTTGGAAGATTTACTTTATTTAGGGGAGTTTTTAGTATTGGGATTGGAATTGCCGGACCGTTCTGGGCAGTTTATATGTTGAGAAATTTGGGCTTTTCATATATCTGGTTCATGGCGATTACAATCTCTGGGATTGCGTTCCAGTTATTGTTCTTGCCACTTTTAGGGAAGGCATCGGATAAATTTGGGAATATTAAGATAATGAGAATTTGTTCGGGGCTTACATTTTTGGTTCCATTATTATGGCTTGCTTCGGCATTAATTAATTCAGATATTGGTGTAAGGATTTATCTGTTGTTCGTTCCGGCAATAGTTAGCGGTTTTTCATGGGCGGGTTATAATCTTGCTACGAACAACTATGTTTACGATGCGGTCGGTCAAAGAAAAAGGTGCTATGGTGTTTCCTATATGAACTTGCTTGTCGGTCTTGGAGCTTTCGTCGGTGCGAGTATTGGTGCATTGATTGCATGGCAAGGAGTTCCTTTTATGAATACAATATTGTTTATATTCATAGTTTCTGGGGTTGTTAGATTCTTTGTAGCGGTTTTCGGAGTTAGATATCTGAAGGAAGTTCGGCATGTGAGTAAGTTCTCATCGCATTATCTTATTAAGGAGTTCAGTCCAATGCAAGGAATAGTCAGAGAAATCCAGCATATGAAGTATATGGTTGATGAGGTTCAACATTATGTGAAAAAAGGTGAGGAAAAAATCTTGCCTGAGAAATTTATGATATAATTAAATTTAAATAGGTATAAAGTTTTTTGTTAGTATGTTAAAAAAAAAGTGCCCGGCGTGTGCGAAGAAGATTGAGAGGAAGTTTAATTATTGTCCTTACTGTGGGGTCTCGTTTAAATCTAGAAGTGAGCAAGAGAATTTTGGGATGTTGGGTCGTAATGATTCGCAGGGGAAAGTTCAGGAGGAATTAAAGTTGCCATTTGGGATGAATAAAATTGTTAATTCTCTTGTTAAGCAATTGGAGGGGCAGATGAATAATCTTGGTGATGGAAGTGGTGAAGGAATTCCTCGAGGTTTCAAGATTAGGATTGCGCAGGGGCAGCCGCAGATGAAGCAGGTTGTTAGAGAAGAGTCTAAGAAAGTTGAAGAGGCTCCGAGGATTTCTGATGAAGAAAATGATAGAAGGGCAAGTTTGCCGAAAGTTGAGATTGAATCTAAGGTTCGGAGACTTGCAGATAGGATTATTTATGAGATGAAAACTCCAGGGGTTCAAAAAAGGAAAGATGTTATTGTGACGAAGTTAGCGTCTGGTTTAGAAATTAAAGCGTATTCTAAGGATAAATGTTATGTGAAATTTATTCCTTTGACTGTCGAGGTTATTGAGTATTATGTTGAAGCTGAAAAGGTCTTTGTTGAGTTTAAAGCTTAACTCATGAGTGAGGCTGCCAGGATTTTACTCGAACTTCACTCTAAAATTTTTCAAATATATCTTTAAGAAAAATTCGAGCAAAGGTTCTCGCCTGGGACGTCCCAGTTTCAAATGAGGCTGCCAGGATTTGAACCTGGGACCCCCGCCTTATCAGAGCGATGCGCTACCTGACTGCGCCACAGCCTCATGTAATTATGTAGCGGAATTTTGATTTATAAAACTAATGATTAGATTTAAAAAGGAATTTTTTGATAAGATAATATGAGTTTGACAAAATTTTTGAGAGCGGCTTGGAAGAAGCCTGATGTGAAGGTGCTTCGGGCTCGGATGATTGAGTGGCGGAAGGGCGATTCGATTGTTAAGGTTGAGAAACCACTTAGGCTTGACAGGGCTAGGAGTCTTGGTTATAAGGCGAAAAAAGGCGTTGTAGTTGTTAGAATTAGAATTAAGCGAGGGGGTCATAAAAGAAGTAGGCCGAATAAGGCGAGGCGGACGAAGAGACTTCATATTAGAAAGAATTTGAGGATGAACTATAAGGAGATTGCGGAGACTCGAGTGGCTAGGAAATATAATAACATGGAAGTTTTGGGGTCGTATTGGATTGGGAAAGATGGAATGAATTATTTTTACGAAGTTATTTTGGTAGACCGAGTTGAACCTGGAATTTTGAAAGATAAGCAATTGGGTGCTTTTGTTAAGGCTCCGAAGAAAAGGGCTTTGAGAGGAATTACTAGTGCTGGAAGGAAGGCTCGTGGTTTGAGGAATAGCCCGGTTAAGGCTCCGAAGGTTAGGCCGAGTTTGAGAGCTAATAAGAGACGAGGAAATTAAATATTTTTTAGAATTATAATTTTTGGTCAAGCCATTCTTTGATTTTGGCTTCGGGTTGTGCGCCGACGAATTCGTCTACGACTTTTCCGTCTTTGAAAAGTTTTACTGAGGGGATTGACATGACACCGTAATTTCCGGATTCTTTTTCGTTATTTTCTGTCTCGGCTGTTGCGAGAATAAACTTGCCGTTATATTCTGCTGCGATTTTTTCTAGAACTGGTTTTAGTATTTTACAAGGTCCGCACCATTCTGCCCAGAAGTCTACTAGGACTGGGATTGTTTCGGATTTTTTTACGACCTCTTGTTCAAAATTTTCGTCTGTTACTTCTATTTCCATGAGTTATTATAATTGGCTTGTTTTATAAAAGTTGTTATAGATGATGCATATGTTTAAGTAGAAATTTTGGTGTGGTTTTGTATGGGTGATGGGGTGCGTTACTTGACGGAGATGGTTGCGAGGGTTGTTGCTCGGAATAATCCGGAAGATTCTAATGATGTGAATTGGTTTGCTGCGGAAAGAGTTGCTCTTAATTTTTGTAAAATGAATTTGTTGTCTGATGGTGAGGTTCGGTCACATATTGCTTCTTTGCCTGGGAGTGATGCTGTGAAAATGAGTTATGTTTTTGATGGAGTTTTGTGATTTTGTTAAGATATAAAAAGTTGGTTTTCTTTTTTTGATGATGGAGTATTCGAAGGTTTGTGAGGTTTATCGTGGGTTGGAATCTACGACGAAGGGGTTGGAGAAGACGGAGATACTCGCGAGTTTTTTGGGGGAGATTCGGGATGAGCCTGAGTTGATTTATCTTTTGCAAGGTCGGTTGTTTGCGGATTATGATAATCGTGAGTTGGGGCTTTCGCATCAGTTGGTGATTCGGGCTATTGGGAAAGCGGCTGGGATTGGCGATGCTGAGGTTGTTGATGAGTTTAAAGAGTTGGGGGATTTAGGTAAAGTTGCGGAAAGTGTTTTGGGGAAGAAGAAAAAACAGACGGCTTTGTTTACGAAGAAGTTGAGTGTTGAGAAAGTGATGGCGAATTTGAAGAAAGTGCCGACGCTGGAGGGGAAGGGGACTGTTGATTTGAAGATTGGATTGGTTGTTGAGTTGTTGCATTCGGCTACGGCTGGGGAGGCTAAGTATATTGTGAGGACTGTGCTTGGGGATTTGAAGATTGGTGTTGGGGCTGGGATTTTGAGGGATGCGATTGTGCAACATTGTTTTGCTCCGAAGGATATGGATGATAAGAAAAAATATGTTTTGAAAGTTCAGGAAGCTTATGATAAGGCGACGGATTTTGCTGAGGTTTTTGAGCGGGCTTGTGATGATTCTCTTGAGAAGATTAAGTTGGAGCCGGGGAAGCCTGTGAAGGTTATGTTGTTTCCGAAGGCGAAGGATATTGATGATGCGTTTCGGATTGTTGGTCGGCCTGCGGCTTTTGAGTATAAGTATGATGGGTTTCGGGTTATGGTGAATAAGGAAAAGAATGGCACGGTTAAGGTTTTTACTCGGAGACTTGAAGAAGTTACAAATCAGTTCCCGGAGATTGTTGAATATGTTGAGAGTCATATAACTGGGAGGAGTTTTATTTTGGATTGTGAGGTTGTTGGGTTTGTTGCGGAGACGAGGGAGTATACGGATTTTCAGGCGATTAGTCAGAGGATTAAACGGAAGTATGGGATTGATGAGATGAGGGCGAAGTTGCCGATTGAGTTGGTTGTGTTTGATGTGATTTATTATGATGGAGTGAGTTTGATTGAGACGCCGTTTAAGGATAGGCGGAAATTGATTGAGAGGATTGTTCGCGAGGAGGAATGGAAGATTGTTTTGGCGAAGCAGATTGTTACCGACGCTGATGAGGATGTTGAGAAGTTTTATGAGGCGGCTTTGAGTGATAATCAGGAGGGTTTGATGGGGAAGAATTTGGGTGCGCCGTATAAGCCTGGTGCTCGTATTGGTTATGCTGTGAAGTTGAAACCTGAGGATAAGGAATTTGATTTGGTGATTACCGGGGCTGAGTGGGGGACTGGGAAACGTGCGGGATGGCTTACGAGTTTTGATGTTTCTTGCCGTGATGATGGGGAGTTGTTAGATATTGGGAAAGTTTCTACGGGGTTGAAAGAGTTGAAAGAACAGGGTTTAAGTTTTGGTGAGATGACGGATATGTTGGAGAAGTTGGTGGTTAAGGTTGATGGGCGGAAGGTCAAGGTTCGTCCTGAGATTGTTGTTAGTGTTCAGTATCAGAATGTTCAGAAGTCGCCGACTTATTCTAGCGGTTATGCTTTGAGGTTTCCGCGGATAACTCGGTTGCGTGAGGATAGGGGTGTTGGGGATATAGCGACGGTTGGGGAAGTTAAGGGTGAGGCTAGTTAAATTTTTCCGTCGGGTTAATCGGAGCCTTTATAAAGGAAATTTATTATTATTTGTTGTATGGTAGTAGCGAAAAAAACGAGTTCTGCGAAGGATACTTCTTTGAAGGTTCAGAATATTGTTGCGACGACTTCTTTGGAGGAAAGTGTTTCGTTGACGAAGTTGGCGAGGACGCAGCCGAATACTGAATATAATCCTGATACTTTTCCTGGTTTGGTTTTGAGAGTTAAGAAGCCGAAGAGTGCGGTTTTGGTTTTTAGTTCTGGGAATTTGGTTTGTACTGGGACGAAGTCGGTGGCGCAGGTTAAGGATGTTGTTCAGCAGGTTATTAAGCAGTTGAAGAAAGTTAATGTTCATGTTAAGATAAAACCCAAAATTACTGTTCAGAATATTGTTGCGTCGGGGGCGATTAATCTTGATTTGAATTTGAATACGCTTGCTCTTGAGTTGGAGAATACTGAGTATGAGCCAGAGCAGTTCCCTGGTTTGGTTTACAAGTTGGAGGAGCCGACTGCGACTTTTTTGTTGTTTAGTAATGGGAAGTTGGTTTGTACTGGGACGAAGAATAAGGCTCAGTTGGATAGTTCTATGATTCAGTTGAATAGGAATGTTCGTGCGGCACTTAGGAGAATCAAAGAGATTCAAAAAAACAAGACTGATGAAGACGAATTCTAGGCAAACACTTAAATATGGATTTTTTTAGAGTTAAACATGGTAGTTGAAAAAGGCAATACGATTAAGGTTGAGTATACTGGAAGTTTTGAGGATGGCGAGGTGTTTGATGCTTCTGAGAAACATGGTAAGCCGTTAGAGTTTAAGGCTGGTGAAGGTATGGTTGTTCCGGGATTCGATAATGCTGTTCTTGGTATGGAAGTTGGTGAGGAAAAAGAATTTACACTTAAGCCGGAAGATGCTTATGGAGAACCGAATCCTCAAGCGATTCAGAAAGTTCCAAAGGATAAATTTCCTGCGGAGGCGAAAGAGGGAATGATGATTGGTGTTCCCTTGCCGAATGGTCAGCAGATGCCAGCTAAGATTGTTAAGATTGAGGATGATGGAGTTACGATTGATATGAATAATCCTATGGTTGGAAAGACTTTGGTTTTTAAGATTAAGATTGTTTCTATCGAGTAATTTTTAAAGTTAGTTTCTTTGATTATACTATGGTAAATTTTAGGGAATATGTTACGGCATCGGGTTTGCGTGTGCTTGGTGGGAAGTCTTCTGAGACGAATGATGAATTAGTTAGTCGGGCTGGAAGTAAGGATGTGATGTTGCATACAGATGCGCCGGGGAGTCCGTTTGTTAATGTTGGGGAGAATCCGTCTAAGAAAGATTTGAATGAGGCTGCGATTTTTTGTGCGAAGTATTCTCAGGATTGGCGGAATTCGAAGAAGGATGTTGTTGTGAATATGTTTAAGCGAAGTGATATGAATAAGGAAGTTAAGATGAAATCTGGGACGTGGGGAGTTAAGAAGCGGGAGAAGATTAAGGTTAAGGCGACGGATATTTTGAGATTTGAGAAAGTTTTAAGAGCGGAGAGTGTTAGTAATAGGGAGGATTTAGAATGAAACAGATTAAGAGATTGCAGATTGGAAAGAATGGATTGACTGAGGCGTTTATTGGGCAGGTTAAATCTATTTTTGAGAAAGAGACTTTGGTTAAGATTTCGATTTTGAAGTCGGCGTGTCGGGATAAGAAAGAGGCTGAGAAGATTGGGAATGATTTGGTTAGGGTCTTGGGGAAGAAGTTTGATTATAAGTTGGTCGGTTATGTTCTGACGATTATTAAGTATCGGAAAGCGCAACGGTGATTGTGTAGGATATAAATTATTATAAAGGGATTGGGGCTTTGTTTTTTATGGGAGATGATTTTGAATTGAATGGTAAGCAGATATACAGGGATGAGCGTTGCAGGGTGCATTTGGCTACGACTCCTGATGAACATGAAATGGTTTTTGGTGGGCACTATACTCATCTTCCTCGAGGTACCTTGAGAGGAATTGGTAGGGGAGATAAACACGCTCTTGATTATGTGATGAGAGTGTTTGTGGGTAGTGCTGTTGATAGAAAGGGTGTGGAGAGTTCGTTGTTGAAGGCGAGGGTTGCTGAGTTGGAAGATGAAGTTGATTATCATATTGCTGAGACGAGAAGGGCTTTGGGGCAATAGTAAGTTTTATAAAGTGAAATTCTGATGAGATATTAGGTTAACGAGTTTCGGCTTGTCTATCTCTGTAAAGAGAGCCTAAAACATAATATGGCAAAATTGATATATGTAAAGGACCCTGTGAAGTTTGTTCCGGCCTTGGCTGAGGTGCTGAAGGGTATGGATGAGTTTGCGGTTCCTGAGTGGGCTAATTATGTTAAGTCTGGTGTTTCTCGAGAGAGGCCGCCGGTTAGTGAAGATTTTTGGTATACACGAGCGGCTTCTATTTTGAGACAGTTGTATATTCATGGGGTTGTAGGTGTTGGAAAGTTAAGGACACGTTATGGTTCTAAAAAAGATAGAGGGGGAAGCCCGGACAAATTCAAGAAAGCTGGTGGGAAGATTATTCGAGTTATTTTGCAACAGGCGGAAGCGGCGGGTTTAGTTGAGAAGGTTTTGAGATTACAGCATGGTCGAAGATTAACTGCTAAAGGTCGAGAGTTATTGGATTCTATTGAAGTTGAATCTAAGGAAGGTTTGAATTTTGAAGAAGTTAGTACGAAGCCGATGGAGATTACACAAGAAGATGCTCCTGAAGAAGTTGGGGAAGTGACTGAGGAAGAAGTTAAAGAAGAAATTGTGGAGGATGTAGAAGATGCCAAGTAGAAAAGCGAAGATGGCGAGTAGCAAGAAGAGGCATCTTGATAGGGCTAAAAGGCAGACGAACTGGGCTCCGTTTTGGACTGTTTTGAAAAAGTTTGGGAAGGGAAAGAAGATTCATCCGTCGAGGATTACGCATGTTAAGAGAAGTTGGAGTAAGACTAGTTTGAAAATTAAACCGCGAAAAATGAGGAAGGCGAATTTAGGATAATGGTAGACGAAGTTAAGGAGATTAAGGTTGAAGAGAAAAAGGAAGTTAAGGTTGAGAAGAAAGTTGTTAAGAAACTTGATGATGTTAAGGATAGTGAAGAGAATAAGGCTGCTATTGCTGAGGCTGAGGGAAAAGTTGAAGAGAAGAAAGTTGAGAGTAAGCCTGCGGTTGCTAAGGTTTCTAAGAAGAAAAAGGATGAGGTTGTGGTTGAGTTGGAGAGGGAGTATGTTGTTCCGTTGAAGAAAGGTGTTTTGAATGTTCCGCAGTATCGGAGGGCTAAGAAGGCGATTAGGGTTTTGAAGGAATTTATGGTTAAGCATATGGGTGTTCGTGATAGGGATTTGAGGAAAGTTAAGGTAGATATTAATTTGAATAATGAGATTTGGTTTAGGGGAATTAAGAAGCCGATGAATAAGGTGAAGGTGAAGGCTAAGAAGATTGGCGGGATTGTTTATGTTGAGTTGGCTGAGATTCCTGAGTATGTTGGATTTAAGATTGCTCGGGAAGCTCGGAAGAAAGCTGAATCTGAGAAGGCTAAGGTTAAGGCTCCTAGGAAGGTTAAGGAAGAAGTTGTTGAGGACGCTGATAAGGATGGTGTTGCTGATAAGACTGAAGAGAAGGAAGATAGGAAGGCTGGTAGTGAGATGGATGCTAAGATCGAGAAAAGTATGGCTAAGAATGTTCAACATACTGCTACTGGAGTTCACGCGAAGAAGACTATGCCTGTTCGGAAGTCGTTGAAGAAGTAAGTTTTTAAGTATATATTCTATTTAATTTTATGATATATGAAGAAATGCCGGAGGATTTTGATTCTTCTTGCGAAGTCGTTAGTTGTTTTGTCGAGCACGATGGGAAGATTCTTATGTTGCATCGACAGGATCATAAGCCGCAGGGTGATACTTGGGCTGGACCGGCGGGGAAGGTTGATGAGGGAGAGAAGTTGAAAGAGGCTTTGATGAGAGAGGTTTTTGAGGAGACTGGTGTTGAGTTGCAGGACCCTAAGTATTTTAAAAAATTGTTTGTTCGATTTCCTGATTATGATTTTGTTTATCATATCTTTCACGAGATGTTAGATGAGCTTGGGGATGTTGTTTTGAGTGAAGAGGAGCATAAGGATTTTCGATGGGTTGAACCTAGTGAAGCGTTGGAAATGCCATTGATGTTAGATGAAGACGCTTGTATTAAATTGTTTTATGAGCTAGAATGAAAGACTTACTTAATTTCGGTTTGATTAATATTGATAAATCTGCGGGTCCGACTTCTTATACGGTTTCGGAGTTTGTTCGTCGGGAGTTGGGGTTGGGGAAGACGTCGCATATGGGGACTTTGGATCCGAAGGTTGGTGGGGTTTTGCCTGTTACTTTGGGGAGGGCTTGTAAGTTGGCTGGGTATTTTATTAAGCATGATAAGACTTATGTTGGGGTTTTGCATACGCATAAGGAACAGGAGATTAAATTTTTGCAGAAGTTAATTGAGGATAATTTCGTTGGGAAGATTTTGCAGACGCCGCCGCATCGGTCGGCTGTGAAGGTTCAGGAGCGTGAGAGGACTGTTTATTTTTGGAAACTTTTGGAGGCGTCGGATGATGGTCGGGATTTTTTGTTTGAGGCGAAGGTTGAGGGCGGAACTTATATTAGAAAGCTTTGTTCTGATTTGGGTGAGATGATTGGCGGGGCGCATATGGGTGATTTGAGGAGGACTGAGGCTGGGATTTTTGATGAATCGACTTTGGTTAAACTTGATGATTTTAGGTCGGCTGTTGGGAAGTGGAAAGCTGGGGATGATGAGAAGTTGCGGGCGATGATTGTTCCTGCTGAGGATGCGATTAAGAAAGTCTTACCTGTTGTGATGGTGGATAAATCTGCGGTTAAGTCTTTGCATATGGGGAAGCCGTTGTTTAGGAGCAATGTTGTTGGGGATGTTGAAGATATTAAGGAGAAGGATGTTTTTGCTTTGTTTTGTGGAGATGTTTTTGTTGGGATTTATCGGAGAACTAGTGAAGAAATTATTTTTGGGCGTAGTGAGTTTGTGTTTAACTGATATATAGTTTGTAGGATAGATTTATTTTTAAGTGGGGGTTTGTTGGTTTTGGGATGGTAGAGGATGAGGATAATAGGGGGAAGATTGAACCAATTAAGCAGGACGATTTTTTGATTGAAGCGAAGGCATTTTTTGAAACGAATCGAAAGCAGATTGGGAAAGTTGCTAAAGCGGGAGAAAAAATCGTACATATCAATTTTGAGGAGTTTTCAGAGCATTCTCCAGACCTTGCGGAACAACTGATTGATAGACCTGAGGAGACTATTCAGTTATTGGAAATTGCATTGGAGGAATTACCATGGGCGCCGAATGATGCACGAGCAAGATTTATGACTATTTCTCCTACGCAAGAAATTTTAATTAGGAATATTCGAGCAAGGCATTTGGGGAAGATGATTAATATTGAAGGAATTGTTCGGCAAGCTTCGGAGGTTAGGCCGTTAGTTACAAATGCTAAGTTTGAATGTCCGAGTTGTGGAACAATTATTTCAGTTTTGCAGATTGATAAAAAGTTTAAGGAACCTAGTCGGTGTAGTTGTGGTCGTCGAGGAGGATTTAAGGAAATTAGTAAGGATATGGTTGATGCACAGGTTATCACAGTTGAGGAGGCGAGTGATAATTTATATGGAGGCGAGCAACCTAAGAGGATGACGATTTTTCTGAAGGAGGATTTAGTCGACCCTCATATGGAAATGAGAACGACGCCGGGGAGTCGTGTTAGAATTATTGGAATTTTGAAGGAAATTGCTATTTCCTCTTCATCTGGGGCGATGCTGACTCGGTTTGATTTGGCGATTGAGGCGAATAATATTATTCCGTTGGAGGAAAGTTTTGAGGATATTAATATTAGTGAGGAAGATGAGCGAGTGATTAAGGAAATATCGGCGGACCCTAATTTGATAGATAAAATGGTGGAGAGTATTGCGCCTTCAATTTGGGGGCATAGTGATGTTAAGAAAGCGCTTGCGTTGCAGTTGTTTAGTGGGGTTAAGAAGAAGAGGAGTGATGGGACACATATGAGGGGGGACATTCATGTTTTGTTGGTGGGGGATCCGGGTGTTGCGAAGTCGGTTATGTTGAGTTTTATTTCGAGCGTTGCTCCGAAAGCTCGTTATGTTTCTGGGAAGTCAGCGACGGGTGTTGGACTTACGGCGGCAGTTGTGAAGGATGAGATTTTGAAGGGTTGGAGTTTAGAAGCAGGAGCAATGGTTCTTGCAAATAAGGGGATAGTTTGTATTGATGAGTTTGATAAGATGGATGAGGAGGATAGGTCGACGATGCATGAGGCTATGGAGCAACAATGTATGTTGCCGGATTTTAAATTGATGTTGTCTAATGGGCAGAGTGTTGAAATTGGGAAGTTTGTGGATGAGTTGATGAATAAGAATTTTAATAGAGTTTGTAAGGGGAAGGATTGTGAGATTTTGGATGTTGATGATATTGAGTTAATTTCTACTGATTTCGAGAATCATTTTCCTATGAAGGCTGCAAGAGTTAGTAGGCATATTGCGCCTAAGGAATTTGTTGAAGTTAATCTCTGGAATGGTAGAAATATCACTGTTACTCCGGAACATCCGTGTTGGGTTGTTGAAGATGGAAAGATAAAAACCATCGTCGCTGAGAGATTAAAAGAGGGGATGTTTTTTCCTGTTCCTTCCAAATTGGATATTAAAACTAGGAAGTATGAGCGGAAAAATGATTATCTGTGTAAGATTTTAGGATATCATATTAGTGATGGTTGCTATGAGCTTAACCGTGGAAAGAAAAACGGAATTCAGTTTTGGAATAATAATGAAACTTTAATAAATGACTACAAGAATTCTGTTGAGAAATATTTCAAGGTTAATCCAGGTATTACTCGTAGGGACAAACAATTTGCGGTGAGAGTTGTTTCGAAAAAAGTTGTTGAAGAATTTATGAAACTTGATTCTAGATTGATGGAAAAATGTCGTCACAATAAAATTCCTGAAAAGGTTATGTCTTTTCCTAATGAGAATATTAGATATTTGATTAGGGCACTATTTGATGGGGATGGGACTGTTGTTAATCAGGCCAGGAATGGATGTCGAGTGACTTTGGCTGGGGAGAATCGAGAAATGCTTGAGCAAGTTTCTGATTTGTTGTTGAGGTTTGAAATTCAGTCTTCGATATTTAGGGATGAGAGTTCGAATGTTTGGAGACTTGATATTAGTGGTCAAGAAAATCTGGGCAGGTATTTAATTAATATTAGTTTTTTGTCGTCGCATAAAAAGGCGCGACTTAGGGAATATTGCGAGAAAACAAAAACTTATAGAACTATTAGAGATTTGATTCCTGGTTGCACTGAGAAGATTAGTGGTATTTATAAGAAACTTGGAATCTCGATGAGAAAGGAACTTGGGCATGGGATTGATTTGGGTGTTGAGAAACAAAGACGGCATTTGCAGAAACTTGTTCTGGTTGCTGGGAAATACTTGGCCCTCAACGGGCATGACTCTGGTGAGCCCGATGGGGTGAGTGAAGAAATTAAAAGAGATTTGGAAGAAATTAAAAAATTGGCTTTTGGTTATGCCAGATGGGTAAAAATTAAGAGTGTTTCTAAAGTTGCGAATGAAGACACCTTTTGGGTTTATGATGTTACAATTGAACCGCATCACACTTTTATTTCAAATGGAATGATATTGCATAACACGGTTACGATTTCTAAGGCGACGGTTCAGGCGACGTTGCGGGCTCAGACTTCTGTTCTTGCTGCGGCGAATCCTAAGTTTGGTAGGTTTGATCCGCAGCAGTCGATTCCGAAGCAGGTTAATTTGCCGCCGAGTTTGCTTTCTCGTTTTGATGCGATTTTTATTATGAGGGATATTCCGAGTAAGGATAGGGATGAGGCGATTGCGATGCATGTTTTGGGGGAGCATAAGCAGGAGGTGAAGCATGCGACGATTGATAAAGAACTTCTTAAAAAATATATTTCTTATACGAAGCAAAAGTTTGACCCGGTTTTGACGGATGAAGCGATTAAGGAAATAAAGGATTTTTATGTGGGACTTCGGAATCAACCGCAGATAGGGGAGAGTTCTAGTCGTCCGATTCCGATTGGTGCGAGGCAGTTGGAAGCTTTGGTTCGTTTGGCGGAGGCGCATGCGAGGATGAAGTTGAGGAAGAAGGTTACGGTTAAAGATGCGCAGGTTGCGATTGAATTGGTTAAGGGATATTTGATGCAGGTTGGTTATGATGAGGAGACTGGGCAGATTGATATTGATAAGATTAGTGGGACTTCTTCTTCGCAGAGGTCTAAGATTAGTATGGTTCGTTTGGCTGTTGAGGAATTGGAGAATAAATTGGGGAAGTTGATTCCGTTGGAAGAGGTTACGAAGTCGCTTAAGGATAAGATGGATGAAGCAGAGATTGATGAGGCTGTTGGGAAGTTGTTGAAGAGTGGGGATTTGTTTCGGCCTAAGCGGGGATTTGTTCAGCGTATGTAGGCTCCCTTTTAGAAAAAGGTTCCCTTTTAGAAAAAGGTTCCCTGGAATCAAAACTTGGTTTGGTGAACTGCGTTCACTATATATCAAATAAATTTTTCTTTACGCGCCTGTCATGCTTCGCACGACCCTGTCGCTAAAAAATTGATTTGTGACTTGTTCTGCTGGGAGGCTGGTTGGGGCGTTCTAAAGATTTTTAAAGTTAACTTGAGTGGGATGTTTATGGGTAATGAAGAAATTATATTATCAAAACCTCCCTATAAAAGATTCTGGTTTTATGGAATTGTTGCTATAATTGTTCTATTGGTTTTGATTAGTATAATTTACTTTCTAGGGGAGTCTTCAATTCAATCCCAATTATTGGATGGAAAACATATTTATGATAATATGGAGGAATGTATTGGCGTTCCGACTACTGATTGTTATAAACAATTTATTCTAGAAAGGGGAGATATTAGTATTTGTAGGGAGATTGATGATCCAAAATTTTCTTATGATAACTGCGTAACTTTTTTGGCGCTTTCCCAAAAAAATCTTTCTTTATGTGATTTTGTTTCTGAACAGGAAATAGTTTCTTGCAAAAATAGTGTATTAAGCCATATTGCAAACGTAGATAAGGATTATGAGTATTGTCTTCGAATAAATGAAACTCAAGATAGAGACTTTTGCTTAAGGATAGTTTTATTTTACTTGAAAGATCGTGATCTATGCACTCTAATTGTTAATGATAGTCATCGAGATTGGTGTTTGTCCGCAGCAATTCAAACTGAAGCAGAGGCTTCGGGCAACTATAGTTTATGTTATGAAATTTCCCCAGAGCTCATCTCGGGAAATCCTTACAATAGGCAAGACTGTTTTTGGAACATAGCAGTTCAGACAGGAGATAAAGCAGCTTGTGAAGAAATTGAGGATAAAAGAATGAAAGGTATGTGTATTACTGATGTATTAGAGCTTTCATTAGATTATGAGTCTTGTTTTGAACTTGAAGATGGAGGATACTCAATAGATAACTGTCTTTATGATATCGCAATTAGGATTAATGACCTTGATGAGGCAATAAGTGTTTGCAGGCAAAGGTCAGAGGTACGAATTCAGGACTGGTGTGTAATGGAAGTAAGTGTCAGACTTAGAGACGATACTTATTGTTCTGGATTAACCCATATTGAGACCTTCTTAGATACAACAACAGATTACAAGGAAAGTTGTTTTGAAAGAGTTAAGGTTCTAAAAGAATGGGAAGAATCTAAGTCTTGATTGCTCAGGAATGAGTGGTTGTTGCGTCCAGCAATTTTGTGATTTCCATAAATTCTTATAACTCAATCCCAATAATCCTTATAAAGTCAAACTCTTTTTCTTGGACATGGAATCGGACACGCCTGCGGTTGGTGGGCAGGAAATTAGAAAGAGGAATATTGCGTATAAGATTCGGATTGGAGATATTTTGAAGGGTCGGCCGATGAGGGATGGGGAGAAGTTTTTGTTTTTGGAGATGGGGGATAGGAAGGTTGTTCGGGTTAATGTTCTTGCGAATTGTGTTGATAAATATATTCAGGAGGGCGAGAGGCAGTTTGCGAGTTTGACTGTTGATGATGCTTCGGGGCAGATAAAGTTGAAAGCGTTTGGCGATGATATCGGTCCTTTGAAGGATACTTTGCAGGGAGATACTTTGCAGATTATTGGGAATGTTCGTGAGTGGAATGGGGAGTTGTATGTGATTCCTGAGGTGATTAAGAAAGTTGACCCTCAGTGGTTGCTTGTTCGGAAATTGGAGATTCAGAATTCTCGGAAGGATTTGCCAGTTGAGGAGAGTTCGCCTTTGAAGGGTATGGTTATGCAGAAGATTAAAGATGCGGAAGCTGATGGAGGGATTGATATTGATGCGATTATTATGGATACTGAGGCGAGTCCGGATTCTATAAATAATGAGATTAAGAAACTGTTGGAAGAAGGTTTGGTTTATGAGCCTCGTCCTGGTCGGTTGAGGTATTTGGGATAATTATTGTTCGTATTTAACGAAGTAGGTGTTGCAGTTTGTGTTGTTGCAAACTGGTTGGGTATTAACATAATCTACTTGTTGGTTGCATTCTGGGCATTGTTCTCCTGTGATGGGTTTCATTTTTGGAGTGTCTGATTCTCTAGCTATTCCTTCTAATTGTTGTGTCATTTTATAACTCATCGATGTCAATATCTATGTCTAAATCATCTCCAAGGATTGCATCGGTTTGAATTCTTTTTCTTTTTGTTATCTGTTTTTCTTCTCGCTCTTTTTTCATTTCTACTAAATCATTTAGAGTTACATTTTGGAGATTTTCTCTTCGCGAGAAATCCATTTCTCCTTTCGCAATCTTGTCTATAGTTTCTTCTCGCTTCTCGGAATATCTGGAATCGGAGTCTTCTCCAAACATTTTTTCTTCAACAGATTTTATGATTTCTTTTTCTTCATCAATCGTCCTTGTAAAATTAATTATTGGCTGATGGTTTTTTAGGAGCTTTATTCCTAGAAAAGATTCTAGTTGTAAAAATATCTCTTTGAAATTTTCTGGTATTCTTCCTTGCTCTATAGATTTTAAGATATTTGCATCTATTTTTATTAAATCTGCTAATTGATTTATACTTAGTTTTTTTCTTCTTCGTGAGATATTCAATGTCCAGTAATAATTATCTAAGACATCTTCATGAAACTGTTTTTTTGGGGGGACTCGTAATTTTGCTAGATTTCCTTGAGTGGTTGTTTGGTCATCGCTTATCTCTGTTGTTTCTCTAATCCCGGACATTTTTTCCATTCTTTCACGCACAGAATATCGCTCATCTGCCTTTTGTAGTTGGTCCTCTGAAGGCTTTTTAACTAAGGGGACTCCTTCGGATTCCGCACATTCTTCGCAGATTCTTATCATTTCAGATTTTAGAATCCCTTCGAATAACTTCACTTCATCACTTTCTCTTTTGCATATCATACATCTCATGGATAAGTGAGCTAAAAGTTATTTTTAAAGAATATTGTGATTGGATGCATATATTCAAGATAGTCTTACGGCAAAACCGTGCGGTAAAATCGGTCGCCTCACTTCGTTCGTTGCTGCGATTTTAAAGATTTATAGAATTTTTATATAGTCTTAAAAACGCTACGGATTCCCCACCAAATTCCTTCAAGATTTTTCTCCTTATGAAACTTAGTGAGATTAATTGAAGACTCCCCATCATATTTAAGACTGAGTTTCAGTGGTTTATGTGTATTTTTTTCTAATAAAACAAACCTGAGAGCCCTATCTTTTTTCTTTTTGAATTTTATATTAAATCCCTTTTCCTTAAATTTTGTAAGATACTTGCTCAGTTTTATCATTTTATCATTTTCATAGATAACAAATCTTGGAGTCTCTTTGTTTATCTGTAAAAAATCGGGATAGTTCTGCTCGTAGGCATCGATATTCAAAAAAGCTTTTCCTTTAAATTTAAGAACCCTCCAAAATTCTTCGAGAAGTTTTGCTTTATCTCCCACATAAGGAAATGCTAGCTGACTCACTATGGCATCGAAAAATTTTGACTCAAAATGCAGACCATTTCCAGCATCATAAAAAAAAGGTTTAGGGAGAAGTGTTATTTTCGGAATCGGTAATTTGTGAATTTTTGCATTCTTTGCAAAATCACTTCTTCTATACATCCCCCCTTCTTTCTTGTAGTTAATCCCATATAATTCAACTCGTTTGTCTGGAAAAAGTTTTCTTAAATCTAATAAACATTTTCCCTCGCCAAATCCTAGTTCAAGAATACGTACGGTTTTTTCAGTTTTTAATCTTTCTCGGATAAATTTTTCAAGAGGTTTGTTCTTCCCAAAACGGCTTTCCATTTTGTCTAGACCACGGATTCTCCACCATAGTTTTGGTTTATCCTTATCTTTCATGTAAAATAAAGAGGGATTTTACCTATATAAATCCTGTAGGTTAACTCTTTAATCGATAGTTAATTTTTTGGGATTTTGTCTTTGAAAACCCAGTGAAGTGATCCAAAAAAAGTTATAGGGATTGCGGCAACTATTCCTATTACTGTTGCGATGTTCGCGTTGATTGTTCCATTTCCGAGTACAGAATTCATTAGGAGACTTACTGAGAGATTTATTATGATTGCGATAGTGTAGATGATTAGATATTTAGTAAATTGTTTTGTTATTTTGCCCGAGCGCGCGAAGAAAGTTATATTTCGGTTGATTGTGAAATTTAGGGATAATGCTAATGATAAGGATAATATTTTTGATGGAAAGAAAGTTAAGAAAAGAAAGAATATATTGAAGGAAATTAATTCGAGTATCGCTCCGGAAGCCCCGGCAAAGCAAAACGAAAGAAATTTTTTCTTTAATCCCATTTTGATAAATCGGAGGTTAATTATTTAAAGCTATTGCATTTTTTTATTTTATGAAACTCTCTATAATCATTCCGGTTTATAATGAATGTAAAACTGTTGAAAAAATATTGGCTCGTGTCAAGAAAGTTAATCTTGGGAAAATTCGGAAGGAGATTATTGTAGTTGATGATTTTTCTAGTGATGGGACTCGGAAAATTTTGGAGAAGATTAGGGGGATTACGTTGTTGTTTCATGACGAGAATAAAGGTAAGGGGGCTGCTTTGAAAACTGGGATTGCGAAATCATCTGGAGATATTATAATAGTGCAGGACGCAGATTTGGAATATTCCCCTGAGGAATATGCTGAATTGATAAAACCAATTATTGAAAAGAAAACAAAAGTTGTTTATGGCTCTCGATTGTTGAAGAAAGAAAATCATCAAGGGAAATTTTTATTTTATCTTGGGGGTAGGACGGTTACTTTCTTTATTAATTTATTATTTGGGTCTAAGCTTACTGACGAGCCGACTTGTTATAAGGTCTTTCATAAAGATTTGAAACCAATTCTTTTGGGCGCGGAAGGTAAGCATTTTGAATGGGAACCAGAAGTTACTGCAAAACTTATTCGGAAAGGTCATAAGATTTTTGAAGTTCCGATTTCGTATGATGCACGAACTGAAGAAGAGGGTAAAAAGATTGGATTCAAGGATGGGATACAGGCACTTTGGACTTTGCTGAAATGGAGATTTAAAACGATAAGTAATTAACTACCCTACAGGTTTTTAGAAAGGCGTTGCTTGTCCATTCTGAGTTGAATTTTTTTGAGAGTGTTTGACAGGGGTAGGAGGTCATTGGATTTGAATATCCTTGAGGTCTTAGGCAGTTTTCTGTGGTGAGATTTTCATTTGCGATTATTATATAGGTTTCTGTTTTGATTAGTTGTGGATAATCATTTATTTCGGATTTATTGAATAGGTCATCCATCGTAGAGTAATTGTAGAATAGTAGGATTATTTCATTTTGTCTTAGGCCTTCCTTGATAGTGTATGGAAAAAATCGAACGTTGCCAGTATAATAGTTTACGGGGACCCAATGAGGCGATAGGATTCGGCATTCTGTTAATCCCAAGTTTTCTATTCCTTGTGCTGCTTCCATGTACATCTTATCGGAATCGTCTATCTGGAAGTATTGTTGGCTGAGGATTATTATAGAGATTACGAATCCAGTCATTAAAAAAGTTATGAATATTTTTCTGAAGTATTTTTTTCGTAGGTTTTTTATTATGAAAATTGAACCTAATGTTGAGAAGAATGCGATTGGTAGGGCCATGTTGAACATGTATCTTGTTATTTTGAATGGGATTGTGTAAATGTCATAGAAGAAGAAAAGGAATATTGTAGCGAAGAGAATTTCATATTTGTAAGAAGATATTTTCCAATCTTTTGAACGGATTATTATAATAATTGGAACTAAGAGGCCGATAATTAGGAAGGGTAAAAACCAATTAATTATCTGGAATAGGGAAGAAAAATGGAATGATTGAATTCTATCTAGTCTCGAGAAGACATTTAGGTAGAAAGCGTCGGCAATGCTCGTGAAGAAATTTCCCCAACGAATTTTGTTAAAGAGTAACCACGGAAATGAAATTATGAAAAATAGTCCAAGATTTTTTAGAATCTTTTTTATGCTCTTATTGAAGAATAGGAATGGGATGAATACGAAGAAATTATATCTACTTAAGAAAGCGAGGGCGAGCCAGTGTCCGGAGTTTTTGTTTAAGATGAAATATGCTAAGAATAATTGGAAAAATGAAAGTGCAAGAAGTTCAGTCCCGACTACTAATCCAAATGATAGGACGAAGACATTCAGGCTGAAGAAATAGAACAAGAATAAAGTTGTTTTTTTGGAGATGTTAAATCTGTTGAAATATTTTTCATAGAGTGCATCGGATAGTTTTTTTGTAGAGTATAGGAATAGGGAGGAGACTAATAGGATGTAGAGATATGGGGCGGCTTTTCCGAAGAGAAGAAGGGGGGCTAGAATTAGGCTTATCATCGGGGCTCGGTAAACCTCGTAATAATTCCCTCCGTAGAAAAGATATTTTGCGTTGATGATGTATGCTGCGAAATCCCACGAGAAATTGAAATAGTGTTGAATGAGAAAAAATAGTGTTGCTAATACAAATAGCGTCGTTACGAGTGGATTCTCTAGGAAGAAAGTTTTTGTTTTATTAATTAATTTCATTATCTTAGATATTGTTCTATTTCGTTGACGTTATTAATTTGTGTGAATTTGTGTTCTTCATTTAACATAACTAAAGGTTCATTTCCGATATGGTACTTTTCTTTTAAACTTTTCATTATATCGCTATCTAGATTTATATCTAGAGAATAAAGTACTAAGTTATCTTTGTTCCGGTGGTAGATAGGTTCAAGAATTTTTCCTAGCTGTTCAGAATTGTCAAGGTCAGCTTCCTTGTTTGAATAGAAGAAGAGGATTGAATTTATACTTTTATTACATTCCTTATTAATTAATTTTATAAATTCGAAGTGTTCCAATTGGACCAAGGTATAGAATTTTTTTCTAAAGATAACTTTGGGATCATTAACCCCAAATCTTTTTTCTAATTGACCAATTAATTGTCCTTGATATCCTAAATCGCCAGATATCTTTTGGTAGGTCTCTTCGGTGCATATGTCTTTGCCAAATAAACTATATTCTAGCTTGTCCCCAAAGATTTCATAGGAGATTGGGTCCTGGAGAGATGCAACTCTTTGAAATTCTAGATAAGAAACGAAATATGAGCCCTTAATGATTAAGAAGAATATTATTGCCGCGATTATTGCTGCCCAAAGATACCTTTTTTTATCGCTATATTTTCTATTTTCCATAAATTTTGTTGAGCATGTTTATTTATATAATTACCTCCAAACAACCTTCTTATTAAAGAGACTATAAACAAGAGTCATTACCCACCAAAAACCAAATAAGATGGGGTACAGAATTAAGAAGACAAATAGACTTAGAGAAAAATTGCCTGTTTTTCCAATTCTTTTTGTTGCGTATCTTGCGTAGAAGAACATCATACCTACAAATAAAAGGAAAAATAGAATGACGGGGTCTGCCAGATATGTGAAAAATATTCTCTCAAGTAAATATTTGTTAAATTGGAGGTAACCCCCAAAATAAAAATTTATACTCATAAGGAATGAAATCTCGGAGATTATGCTCAAAACGCCTTTTATTACCATATAGAAAAGGAAGAACACTGAAAAGAAAATTGATATCCAGGCGATTGGAAGAACGAAGGTTCCGAGGTCTCCGTATTTTCTTGAAAACATTTGTCTGTATTTTATAGTGTTATGTATTAATCCAGAATACCATCTTCTCCTTTGAATTAAAATTTCTTTGAATTTTGTTGGGGCGACAGTATATACTAGTGCTTCTGGACAGTTTTCGATTTCGTATCCATTATACTGTATTCTAAAAGTTACTTCCAAATCTTCAGTTATGTTCCCTTCCTCGTATCCGCCATATTTATCAAAAAAGGATTTTCTATAGGATGAGAATGCTCCGGGGGCGATATGTTCTGCGTTGACTGAGGCAAAGGCGCTTCTTAAAAAAATTCCTAAAAGGTATTCTGCATGCTGAAGTCTTTGAATTGCACCTTTTGGTTTGTATGGAATCATTGAAGGGGTAACACACATAACTTCTGGTTTTTTGAAAAATCGGTTCATTGCACTTAGACTATTTTTTTCAACATAGGTATCTGCATCCATCGATACAATAATTTCTCCGGTCGCGATTTTTAGCCCTGCATTCAATGCCCCACCCTTGCCAGTATTTTCCTGATGTAAAACTCTAACTCTAATTCCTTTTCTTATCCCTTCAAACTTTTTTGCTATGGATAAGGACTTATCCTTACTTCCATCATCAATAATTATCAATTCTAACTTTCCTTTAGGGTATTTAAGATTCAGCGCAGACTCTATTGTTTTCTTGATAGTTTTTTCTTCGTTAAACATAGCAATTAAGATTGATGTTTTAGGGAGTTCTTCGAATTTGTATTCTGGAACTATTTTCTTTTTTGCAGCAATCATCGATAAGACATAAAAGCTAATTGTAAATAGACCTATATATATCGAAATGTAAATTACGGTACTCATTAAGCTCATTATTCTTTCTGTTCAACATCCTTGAAATTTGAAGGTGTTGAAACATCCTCGAGTTTATTCTCTTCTATAATTGAGTTGTTTTTATTGTGCACATTGAAATACTCATAGAATTCTTCAGATAATGAAAGATTAAATGTATGTCCTTCTTTTTTTGCTGTAATTAATCCAAGGTCTCTAAATTTTTTGATGTGGTCGTAGGATTTGTTGCCTCGAATTTTTATAATTACAGATTGTTTTATCAGTTGTTTATATGCGATGATTGCAAGTGTTTCTTGTTCTGCTTTTGTGAATTCTGCGTTTCCCGTCGCTAGTTTGTTAATTATGTAATGGTATTTTTCTGCGACATCCATCTTCCATGAGTTGGTTCGGTTGATTAGTTTGAGGGCACCTGTTGAGTATTTTTTTTCTAAGCGGTGGAGGATTCCTTTGAGCATTATTGGGTTGACATCGGTTAGTAGAATTATTTCTTGAAGATTTAGAAATCTGCCTGCGATGAAAAGTGCCGCCTCAACTTTTTCCTGGGATTCTTTTTCATTGTTTTCGAATTCGTTTTCTATTTCTTCAGCAGTTGATTCTGTGATTACTGGTGCAGAGTGTTCTTCCATGATATTGTATGGAGGGGGAGTTTTAAAACTTAATCGTGGATTTCGAATCGTAATATGCCGCCGATTCCACCTAAATTGTCGAATTGGACTCCTTCTGCGGTTTCGTTTGTTACGAGATGTATTTCTGTTGAGGATGCTTTTGCTAGTTTTTCTAATATCTTTACTTTTTCTCTTGATAATGTTTTGGAAATGATTAGTTTGTCTACGGCTCCTCGGCTTAATCTGTCTTCAACTTCAGCTTCGCCGTATGCGACTTTGTTGGGCTCTTTTGCTAGTTTTTCGAAGAATAGATCTAGGATTACTCTTTGCTTTGTTATTTCTTGTTCGGATAGAACATCCTGGCAACGTTCGACTAGTTCTTGGAGCCCGTGCATTCCGGTTCCGCCAATGTCTTTTATTGCGATTACTTTGTTTTTTAGTTGTGTTACAAGTTGTCCTTGTGCTAGGAATTCGTCCTTTGTCGGGATTGGTCCTCCGACTAGGATTCCTTTTAATTTTTTATTATCCCAGAAATGTTTTTTCATGTGTTCTGCTACTCGCTTGAAAAATTCTTTTGCTGCGCTTTCTCGAATTCGTGCGAACCTTTGTGCTGACTGTCCGCCGGCTCGTGTTTTTCCTGGGATGCCTGATGTCATGTTTTGCAATAGTTTGATGTGTTTTCCGTCGAGGATTCCGATTGATGCTTCGTTTCGTTCGATAATTAGTAGTCCGTAGACTTCGTCTGTTTCTAACATTTCTTTTAGGGGTTCTAGGACGAATGTTTGGTCGCAACGATAGATTTTAATTTTTAATTTTTTGGGGGGTTCAATTGCCCAGACTTCTAAGCTTTCTTTTCCGTCTTTTGTTACGTTTCCTGAGAAAACTGCTAGGCCATTTTTTGGAGTTCTTCCTATTTCTTTTAGTTTTCTGATTGCTCGTTCTAGTGCGTTGATTACATTTTTTCTCGTTCCAGAAGATTTAATATTTGTCGCTGTTCCTTTTTCATCTTCGAGTTGCTTTGTTGTTTGGGTTAATGTTGCTCCGGCTGGGATTAAGACAGTGATGAGTTCTGTGTGTCTGCCTCGGTAATTTTCTAGTTCTTCTACTAGTGTTTCGAGTTCGAATTTTTGTGCTTCGTCCATGGTAATAGATGAGAAAAATTGTTTATAATGTTTGTGTTAAATGTTGTGGCAGGCTTTGAGGTCTTTTTGGAATTCGGATAATTCTTTTGGGATTTTGATTCCTTCTATCGAGTTTCTAAGGGAGATTCCTTTTTCTTTTTTTGTTTTCCAGATTTGGGAATTAAATTTTATGATTGTGTTCATGAGTTTGTTTGGCGTTGTGGGTTTTGGACTTGGCCATTTTGCTGTTAATAGATTGATGCCTTTTTCTTTTGCGATTAGGGATGTTATTTGTGGGATGATTGGGTAGAGAAGAGTCAGGAGTCTTTCGAGGAGGAAGTGTAATGTGTATTTTGCGGATTTGGATTCTTCAATTGTGAAATTCTTTTTTTCATTATAGGTTCTATTTTTTACGAGTTCAATGTAGTTTGATGCGAATGTGTCCCATAGGAATGCTCGTAGGTCTTGGGCTGGATGGTTGAAGTCGTAGGTGGTGTATGATTTTTCGATTTTGGATGTCATGTTCTCTATGTGATTTATGAAGAGTTGGTCTAGTTTTGTTAAGGTTGGTTTTATTTTTGTTTTGTCGAACATCATTACGAATTTTGATACGTTCAATAATTTGTTTAGAGATTTTCTTTCGGCTTTGATTTTTTCTTTTGAACATATGAAATCTCCTTTGGAAAGGTCACCCTCCGTCGCTGCCCATAGCCTTAGTGCTTCTGCTCCATCTTCTTTTAAAATTAGTTGTGGGTCGATTATGTTGCCGAGGGATTTTGACATTTTTCGTCCGTTGCCGTCGAGGATGTGTTGATGAATCCATGTGTCTTTAAAGCAGGCTTTTCCGGTTTCTAGGAATCCTCGGAGGATTGTGTAGTATAACCATGTTCGGACGATTTCTTTTCCTTGTGGTCTTAGCGTTGCTGGATATGATTTTTTGAAAAACTCGTCGTCAGTTTTGTATTTTAACATGTTGAGTTCGGAGATTGAAGAGTCGAACCATGTGTCGAAAACTCTTTCTTCGCCTTGCCATTTTTTCTTTGGGAAGTCGGCTACGGTTCCTTGGGATTTTTTTGTTTCGGCATTTATAACTTCGGATTCTTTTGGTGGGCTTTGTCTCCATGGTTCTACGTAAGTTCCTTTTGGGGCGATTGCAATTAAGTCTTCAGAATACCATAATGGGATTGATGTTGCGTAATATCGTCGTCGTGAGATTGGCCAGTCGATTGCTACGGAGTCGATCCATGTATCTAATATTTTCTTTGAATTTTTTGGATAGAAGTTTATGTCTTTGATTATTTTTCGCATGTCGTTTTTGTAGTCTATTTGTTTTAGGTAGAACTCTGGCATTTCTATAAATTCGATTTCGGCTTTTGAACGTTCGGAGATTGGTGTTCGATGTGTGATTTGTTCTTGTTTTACTAGGAGTCCTTTTTCTTTTATTAGTTCTATAATTTTTTCTCGTGCTTCTTTAACTTTTAGTCCTTTTAGGATTCCTGCTTTTTCATTCATTCGTCCGTCTTGGTTGATTGCGATTTCTGGGGTTAGTTTCATTTCTCTGAAGAATTGGATATCGGTTAGATCACCCATTGAGCACATCATTACGATTCCTGTGCCTTTGTCTATTTGTGCAGATGGGTGTGATTTGATTGGGATTTCTTTTTGGAAGATTGGTGATATTGCTGTTTTGCCTTCGAGGTGTTTGTATCTTTTGTCTTCGGGATTGAAGATTACCATTCCGCATGTTGCGATTAGTTCTGGTCTTGTTGTTCCTATTATTATTTCTTCGTCGGTTTCTTTTACTTTCCATTTGATGTCGTTGAACGTTGATTGGATTTCTTCGTAGTCGATTTCGGAGTCGGCAATTGTTGTTCGGAGTTTTGGGTCCCAGTTGTTGATTCGGGATGCTTCATAGATTAGTCCTTTTTTGTAAAGGTCGATGAAAGTTTCTTGTGTTAGTTTTCGGTATTCTGGGGAGTCGGTGTTGTAGATTGCTCCGATTTCGTTTCCTTCTTTGTAGGACGAGAATGAGATTCCGAGTTTTGCGAATGAGTCGATTGATTCTGCTGATGCTTCTTTTAGGAGTTGCTCGCATAGCTCTACGAATTTTTTTCTTCCGACTTTGAATGGGGATGTTTTGAATTTTTTTTCTGTCGCCATTTCGATAGGAAGGCCGTTTCGATCTAAGCCTAGAGGGAATAGAACTTCTTGTCCTTTCATTCTTTGGTATCTTGCGAAGAAGTCCATGAAGCAATATGTTACGGCGTGTCCCATGTGGATTGGTGTGTTTACGTATGGTGGCGGTGTGTCGATTGAGTAGATTTTCTTTTTTGTTTTGGGGTTGAATTTGAATAGTTCTTTGGACTTCCAGTTCTCTGTGATTTCTTGTTCGATTTCGGTGTTCCAGTTTTTTATGTCTTTTAGGTTCATGGTTATTGATATAGTAAGAGATTTAAAAGAATGTTGGTTGGCTGTTGTATGGAAAAGAAGCTTAGGATTTTGGCGGCGGGGGATTTGCATGGGGATTTGGGTATTGCGAAGAAGTTGTCGGTGAAGGCGAGGAAGGAGAAGGTTGATTTGGTGGTTTTGGCTGGGGATATTAATGGTTATGATGAGGGTGATGGGGATATTTTGGCGCCGTTTGAGAAGGCTGGGCAGAAGGTTGTTTTTGTGCCTGGGAATTGTGATTTTGATGAGGAGCATGAGGTTTTGAGGAAGCGGGCGAGGAGTATTCATAATTATTATGTGACTTATGGCGGGGTTGGGATTGTTGGGATTGGGAATCCGAATTGGAAGTTGAGTTTGGATAAGGGAGATTTGAAGAGTATTAAGAAGAATTTTTCTAGGATGAAATCTGGAAAGAGGATTTTGGTTTCGCATTTGCACGCGGCTGGGACGAAGGCGGAGTTTTCGGGGATTGCTGGGGATGAGGTTATTCGAGACGCTGTTGATGAGTTTAAGCCCGACTTGTTGATTGCGGCGCATATTCATGAGGGTGAGGGGATTGAAGATAAGATTGGGGGAACTAGGGTTGTGCAGGTTGGTAGGAGAGGGAAGGTTTTGGAGATTTAGGGAAATATTCTTATAGGGGTTTAAATTATTGTTAATATGGCTAAGAAGAAAGTTGAGAAGAATACGACTTTGATTATTACGGAGAAGCCTCAGGCGGCGGGGAAGATAGCGGCGGCGTTGAGTGGGGCGACGGATGAGAAGATTACGAATAAAGATAAGGTTTCGTATTATGAGTTTTATAAGGGGGAGCGGAGGTATATTGTTGGTTGTGCGGTTGGGCATTTGTTTGGGATTCAACAGAGTGCGGCGAGGGGTCCGTTTCCTAATTTTGAGGTTGAGTGGAAGCCGGCTTATAATAAGAAGGGTGGAAGTTTTACTAAGAAGTATTTGAGTGTTTTGAAGAAGTTGGCTAGGGAGGCTGATGAATTTATTGTGGCTACGGACTTTGATGTTGAGGGAGAAGTTATTGGTTGGAATGTTGTGAGGTTTGTTTGTAAGCAGAAGGATGCGAAGAGGATGAAGTTTTCTTTATTGACTAAGCTTGCTTTGGATGAATCGTTTAATAATTTGTTACCTACTCTTAATTGGGGTGCGGCGATTGCTGGGGAGACTCGGCATTATATTGATTGGTTTTATGGTATTAATTTGTCTAGGGGGTTGATGAAGGCTTTATCATCTACTGGGACTTTTAGGATTCTTTCTATTGGGCGAGTTCAAGGTCCTGCTTTGAAGATTGTTGCAACGCGGGAGAAGGAGATTGATGATTTTATTAGTGAGCCATACTGGAATGTTTATTTGAATGTTAAGGATATTAAGAATCAGAAAGTTGAGGTTAAGCATCCTAAGGATATTTTTGATGAGGGTGAGTTGTTGAAGTTTAAGCATTTGCAGGGGAAGACGGGTGAAGCGACTACGACTATTAAGACCGACGAAGTGAAGGCTCCGACTCCTTTTGATTTGACTACTTTGCAGACCGAGGCTTACAAGAATTGTGGTTCGACTCCGTCGCAGACTTTGAAGACGGCGCAGAGTTTGTATTTGGCTGGGTTGATTTCTTATCCGAGAACTTCTAGTCAGGAGTATGATGAGTCGATTGGTTATGATAAGATTTTGAAGCGGCTGAAGAAGTACACGACGGCTGTTAAGTATGCGACTAATAAGAAGCCTACTGAGGGGAAGAAGAAGGATCCGGCGCATCCTGCGATTTATCCTACTGGGGAGAATAAGAAAGTTCCTGAGAGGGATAAGAAGATTTATGATTTGATTGTTAAGCGGTTTATTTCGTGTTTTTGTGATAGTGCGTTTTTGGAGAGGAAGCGGATTGGTGTTAAGGTTAATGGTTTGAATTTCAATGCTAATGGGACTCAGATTAAGGAGAAGGGTTGGATGAATGTTTATCCGCATGCGACTAAGGAAGCGAAGTTGCCGATTATTGAAGGTGAGGTTGATGTCTTGGAGATTCGGACTGAGGAGAAGGAGACTACGCCGCCGAGAAGATATTCTGCTGCTTCTTTGGTTAAGGAACTTGAGAAGAGGAATTTGGGGACGAAAGCTACGAGGGCTAATATTATTGAGACTTTGTATTCTAGAGGTTATGCCAGGGAGAAGAGTATTGAGGTTACTGAGCTTGGGATGAGAATGGTTGAGACTCTTGAGAAATATGCGCCGGTTATTTTGGATGAGGAGATGACTGCTAAGATGACTGTGGAGCTGGAGAAGATAGAAGTTAGTGATAAGGATTTGGATAAGAAGGAGGCGAAGGTTTTGGATGAGGCGAAGGTGGCGGTTACGAAGATTGCTGAGGGTATGAGTAAGAATATTGCAGAGATGGGTAAGTGTTTGGCTGACGCTAATGCGATTGTTTGGGAGCAGGAGAAGGAAGCGAATACGATGACGGAGTGTCCTGTTTGTCATAAGGGGAAGTTGCGAGTTATGTATGGGAAGAAATATTCGCGGTATTTTGTTTCGTGCGATGCTTATCCTGATTGTAAGACGATTTATTCGTTGCCGCCGAAGGGTGTTGCTAGACCGTCTAGACTTTCTAAGAAGCAATGTGAGGAACAAGGTTTGCCTGAGAATTCTTTAGAGAAATGTGAGGAATGTGGTTTTCCTAAAGTTGCTTTATTTAAGAAAGGTGGAGCTCCTTGGAGGTTTTGTTTTAATCCTGAATGTCCTACTAATGAGGATGCGATGAAAAAGAAGGTGGAGTTTAAGGCGAAGTTAGTTAGTGGTGAGATTGAGATTATTGATGGGAAGATTGTGGATCATGGGAAAGAGGAGAAGGGGAAGAAGACTAAGGCTAAGAAGAAAGTTGTGAAAAAGAAGAAGGTTGGGAAGAAGGTTGGGAAGAAAAAGTAGAGTGCAATAATTTTTAAACGGCGTGTGATGAGATCTCAATATCGCTTGCATTTCTTGATATTTTTTCAAAATTTTTAATGTCTTGCATTTTGTCTTGAAAGGCTCTGTGTTGTAAGGAATCTCTTGTGAATGCTCTGGATAGTCTTAATTCTATTAAATCTCCTAAGAAGAATGTATGTCCTCCTCTGTCAATTTGCATTAGTTCTCTGTCTACTGCTTCTGTTAATACTTTGTTGAAATAGGTGTCCATGAGGATTTGTCTTCCTTCGAAATGGACACGTGTGTATGGTTCTGATAAGTGTTCTTTAGCTTGTTTATCGTTCCAAGTATCATTGTTTGTTGGGCCGGTATATTCTACATTTCCTGTGTTTCCAGATTTGAATTCTAATCCTTTTTCTGGACGGTTAATTGGGCTTGCAATTATTTTTGGTATTTTGAAGTCGAAGTTAGTGTTGTAATTTATTTCTCCGTAGGTTGCTAGGTATTTTTTGATTTCAGAATTGGACATATTGGAAACTTCGCGAGGGGTTTTGTAGAAATTTTCGAAGGGCTTGCCTCTTTGCATTATGTTGTTCTGAATGCATACCATGGTGATTGAAGTTGGCTGTTCTTTATAATAATTTGTGTGTTAGGAATAAAAGGAAGTAGAGTGCAATAATTTTTATAAAGGATCTATGGGTGTTTGGTTTATGGATTTGAGTGAAGCGTTTTATAAAGATTTGCGAAAGAAATGTGCTGAGCATCCTAATGAAACTTATCTTGTGTGGAGAACTTCAGATGGGTCGGTATCTGAGGAATATTTTTCTAGTCTGTGTGATGCTTCTAGAAAGTCGTCTGAATTGATTCGGGATGGGAGAGTGCAGGAAACTTTTATGCATGAAATAACGGATAGGGATGCTAATGGTGATGGTAAGTGGAAGGATGTTATTGATGAGGATTTCCCTCGGACTGAAGGGGATTTTCCTACTGATAATGATTTAGCTAAGCACCTGGCTATTGGAGATAGAGATAGGGATTAGAATAGTCCTCGTTTTTTTATTCCTGTGTTTACTATTTCAAATGCGAGTTCTTTGATTGGGAGGCTTCTATGTTTTCTAAGAACAAGTTTTCTTTTACCTCGGAAGTTTTGGATTTCTATTAAGCATTTGCTCCAGTATTTTAGGAGGTCGCCGCCGACCATGGATACTCGTGATTCGGTTTGTCGATCTTCGAGATTTGGGGTGAAGGAAGCGTAGACTTGGTTTGTGACGATTACTGGGATATTTTGTTTTCGTGCGATTTCGTTTAGGGATCTTAATTGTTTTGCTAGTTTTCTATTTACTTCGGAAATTTTTTCTGAGTCTTTGGTTGATATTGCGTCGCCGAGTTCTAGACGGTAGAGCATTGCTATGCTATCTATTATTATTAGTGAGATGTCACCTTTTTTGACGTGGGCTAGTAGGGTTGTGAATGCTTTTTCTTGTTCGGCGAATGATGTTGGTTTTAGAAGGAGAATGTTTTGGAGGTCTTTTTCGATTTCTTCTTTTGGGCCTTGGTGAACTTGTTTGAATCGTTCTGATGAGAATCCGCCTTCGGTGTCGACGAATATTACTTTGTTTCCTTTTCGGGCTTGGGATGTTGCGACGATTATGCAGAAGTTTGATTTGCCTGAGCCACCTGGTCCGTAGAGAGTTGTGATGATGTCGGTTTCGTAGCCGCCGAATAGGAATTTGTTTAGTTCGAATGCGCCTGCGGATATTCTTGTTTCTTTCATAGATATGTTTGGAAGATATTGGTTATAAGAATTGTTGTGGTTGGATTACTTTAGCTTCTTGAATTCGTCAACTGCTTTGTCGATTTCTTTTTCGAGTGTTGCGATTGCTTTTTTTAAGAGTTTTTTTGGGTTGTCAGCTTCGATGTGTAGGACTGGATTTTTTGTTGGGTGGTCTCGTTTCCATGCCGCTAATTTTGCGCCTTCTTTGTTGAGATATACTCGTAGAACTTCTGCGATTGTCAAGCTGTCTATTTCTACATCGAGCTCGTTCTTTTCGTCTTTTAGAATTTTGATTTCCATATATGTAAAGGAGAAAATTGGTTTAAAAAGTTATTGGATTGATGAAGTTCCGTCTTTCTTAATTCTTATTACGTCGTTAACGAAACCTTCGATTTGCTCTTCATGGGAAACTATAATCAATTGCTCTGTTTTGAGTTCATCGAATATGTCTCGCATTTTTTTGATTTGTTCTATTGAGAATCCGTCTGTTGGCTCGTCAAGGATTACAATACCTTTTGTTTTGATGTTTGATTGTGAGTTTAAAACTTGGTTAAGGGAAAGTCTATATGCTAAGGCTATTGCGGTTCGTTCTCCCCCAGAAAGGAAGTCGTAATCTATTTCATAGTCTTGATTTGAAATTATTGGAGTAAAGTCTTCATCGAGTCTAACTGAAAGAGAATCGGAAACTAGCTTTGAGAACCACTCATTGAAAGTTATTGAAAAATCATTTCGAAGTTGTGCCATTTTATTTTTTTCATTTAAGCTTACCAATGTAATAAAATTTTTCTCTACCCAACCTTGTAGTCCTCGAAGACGATCAATTTGTCCCCTAATTTTTTCTTTATCTTGGATTTCTTTTAATAGTTCTCCTAATCTTATTTTTAAAATTTCTAGTTCTTTATTTTTTGTTGCGAGAGTTATTTCTTTTATTCTTATGATTTCATTAATATTTTGAAATTCTTTTTTTATCTGAATAAATTCTTCTTGTGATTTTGAAAATGTTTGTGTTTTTATTTCGAGTTGTTTTATTTTATTTTTTATATCCATAATTTCATTTGAGGTCCTATCTAGAATAAATGCGTCGGATTTTATTTTTGTTTCAATTGTTTTTTGATGTTCATATTTTATTTTTTCTTGTTGGAAATTATTTTTATCCATCCCATAACCTTTTGTTAATTCCTTCTCTTTTTCTATTTCCCTAATTATGGTTTGTTTTTGTTGAATTTTTTGTTCGAGTTCTCTGTTGATTTCTTCGATATCATATTGGATTTGTTTCCCTATTCTATGTTTGTGATCTTGGCCTACAGATTGTAAACATGTCGGACAATTTTCCAGAGATATTATTTGGTCTTTAAGCTTTAGAGGTCTTTCTTTTTTTGAATCTAAAACAGAAATTTGTGATGATATCTCTAGAAATTTTGAATTTTTATCTTCAAGGATTCTTTGGTGTTTTTCTAAAAGCTCGGAGACTGCTCTTAATCTTTCTTCGGAGAAATCTGATTTTTCGTGGATTTGTTTTTGCATTAATGTAATTTCTTTTTTCATCCTTGTCTCTAAATCTTGTCTACCTTGAAGTGAAACTTGAAGTTTTGCAATTTCGGAATCTAATTCTCTTTTCTCGTCTATAATGTCTTGAATTGAATTTAATTTGTTCTCTAGTTCTTCTTTTGTTTTTGTTAGTTGTTGGAATCCTATCCCCATGTCATTTGTTTCTCTCGCTAATGCTATTTTCTTTTCGTTCTCTAGAGTGTGTTTTTCTTTTAGAAGATTTAATTCGGGAAGTAAAATTTCTTTTATCTTAATTGACTCTTTTATTTTCTTAAGTAAAATTTCTGCGTTCTCTTTAATAAGTTTGTAATCTGCTATCTGAAAAAGGTATCGCAAGGTGTTTAGTCTAACTTCTGGTTTTTCTTGGATAATTGCTTTCATTTCTTCTTGGGGAGTATATACTGTGAACCTATAAAGAAGATTCGATTTTTTTGCAAATTCTTTTGGATAGTTTAATAATTCGATTACCCTATCTTTCATTTCAGATGTTGAAAGTTCTTCGCGTTTTGAGCCTATTGTAATTATACTTGAATCTTGAGTTATGCTACTTTTATTTGGAGTTATGCTACTTTTTGATCTTTTCAGGGTCCTTTCAAGAGTTATAATTTCTCCATCAATTTCTATATCTAAGCAAGTGTATGCTTTATCTGCGCCTTGTCTTAAGATTGAGGAGCCTTTTTGTCCGGGCTGTAAGCCGAAGAGTGCAAACTGTAATCCTAAAAGAATTGAAGTTTTTCCAGAACCTATATCCCCAGCTAAAAGAATTGAATTTTTTAGAGATGTTGTTGGAAATTCTATTGTTAGGTCTTCGTAGCTTCTAATATTTTCTAAGACTAATTTCTTAAATAACATTATAATATTTCCGTTATCCTTAGGAGGGTTTTTAGTTCAGACATGAGTCTCTCTTCATAGATTGCTGTTTTTTCATCTTCATGTTTTTCGAGCTTGAGTGCTTCCATTAATGGATAAAGATAATTGTTAAAATTGTGAGGGTTCTTTTTTTTGAATTCTTCTGAATCTCTTTTTTCTCTTTCTTGATAATCTTCTGTGGGGTTATTTATTATTAATTTGTGTGGTTCGATTGATGAAATGTTTCTTAAGAATGCGTATGCTTCTTTCTTTTTTATTAAGTCTTCTATTTCGTTAAAACGGATATCTCCGGTTTTTCCTTCGGTTAAAGTCCCCTTTAGTTTTAGTAAGACAATTTTATCGTAGAGCGCAAGTTTGTCTATATGGGATTTTATTTCTTGTGTGGCTGTTATACTGCTTGTGATTTCAAGTTCGATTGTTACGACTTCTTTTAATTGAATTTCTATGGGTTCGGTTTTGATATCTATACCATCAACTTCTACCATTTGGAAACTTCCATGTTGGAGATCTGAGAGTTCTTGGAAATTATTTGGAAAAGTTGGACCAGGATAAACATATCTAGAATTGTCTTTGTAATCTTCAAATCTTTGATGGACATGTCCTAAGGCATAGTAGTTTGCTAGGGGAAGTTTTTGTTTGTTTACTGATTCCATTGACTGATCTGCTATAACTTCCCTTATTGTGGTGTGGAGCATTAGGATAATAAAGGGAGGAGTTTGATCAATATCCTGTATATTTTTTATATCTGCAACTTCCATTCCAGATTTTTTTCCGGGGTATCCGTAGATTGCTATGTTGTTGTGCATATAGGGTATAAGCTTTATTTTTTCTTCTTCCCCTACTCCATGGATTTCAAATTTACCTACATTTTTACAAAAACCTGCTTTTTCTAAAACATCCAGAAATGTTTTTCCTGATGCTGAGAAATCATGTGAGCCTGCGATTAAGTATACTGGGATTTTAGCGTCGTGAACTTTTTTGAATTCAGCGAATGAATCTTTTAATATTTCTATTGGAGGATATGCTGAGTCAAATAAATCTCCTGATATTAGGATGAATTCTACTTGTTCTTGAATACATCTGTCCATTATCTTTTGAAAAGATTGAAAATTTAGTCTCTGTAATTCTTCTTGCCTCCAGCTTCCTAAATGACAATCTGCGAGATGTGCGAATTTCACCATAACAATTTAAAATTTTGAGAGATATTTAAATATAGTTGTATTTTAAAGGATATCTTGGGAATTGGGCTTATTTTATAGAAAACCGGTAGTTGGTTTATAAATCTTTTGTGAATAGGTTCGACGACGGAAAGCTTTTTAAGTGATTTTCGGGTTTTTGAGTGATGTCACAATCTCGTAAAAAGGACTCTGATGATGATGAGCCTGGTGGTGGAAAAAAGTATTTTACTAGCATGAGCATTTTATCGGGGATGTTTTCTGAATTATCTTCTATATTTTCTCATAAAAAGAAGCCTTCTGTAAGTTTAATTATTCCTGCTTATAATGAAGGAAAGACCATTGGGAAAATGATAAAACAGGCTCAAAAAGTTAAGGCGATTGAAGAAATTATAGTTATAGATGATAACAGCAAAGACAATAGTGCTAAAATCGCTAAGGAATTAGGAGTCAAAGTTATTAGTCATCATAAAAATCTAGGGAAAGGGGAAGGGATTAGGACTGGAGTTGCCCATGCCTCTAAAGAAATTGTATTAATACTCGACGCAGATTTTTATAATATCGTTCCAAAGCAAATAGAGAAACTAATCAATCCACTGCTTAAAGGAAAAGCTGATTTTGTTAAGGCAAGTTTTAGCAGAAAGGGTGGCGGTAGAATTAATGAATTTACTGTAAAACCAATGCTGAAAACCTTATTCCCTGAAATGGAATATGAACAACCAAACAGTGGGCAGTGGGCAGCAACAAAAGAATGTTTGGCAGACATAGATTTTGAATCGAGATGGGGAGCTGACTTAGCTTTATTCCTCGATGCTATAAAATCTGGAAAAAGAGTCTTAGAGGTTAATATTGGTGAATTGAAGCATAAAAATAGACCTGATAAAAGCATTACCGCATCTGCTAGATATAATGTTGATATCATATTACAGAGGGCTGGACTTTTAGCAAAAGAGCATAAAGCTATCATCTTTAGTGATA
>Ga0208904_1000132_pt1 | contig 64776 bp, 124 predicted proteins | sample AntAceMetag02UKB_FD_184774 | JGI IMG/M metagenome (GOLD analysis project Ga0208904, IMG submission 184774) | Saline lake microbial communities from Ace Lake, Antarctica - Antarctic Ace Lake Metagenome 02UKB (SPAdes) (version 2) | ecosystem: Environmental > Aquatic > Non-marine Saline and...
TGCCCTTGACAATCAAAAATTTTATTGTCAAGATTAGCAGGAGCATTAATACAAGTTCCTGAACTTGTAATATCAGTTGTTAATACTACCGTATCAGCGTCTACAACATTTAAAGCTGTTTCACAAGAATCACAACTATTACAATCTGTAGCAATAACTTGCGAACAGCATGTTAATAAACAAAACAAAAAAATTATTTTTCTCATTTTCAGTCACACACCGCATGAGTTCCCGTTCCTGCTGGACTAGTCAAAATAATACAAGTGCTATTAACCGATATTGAAGCTCCATTTTTCCATGTTACATTAGCATCATTATCTAACAAAATATTACCACCGAAATATGAAGATGAAGTTGTGTTTGAATAAATACTATAATTTCCTTCAGGAGCAGTGTCTGTTCCTATTAAAACGCCAGTATTTTTTGTTCCAACTGTTACATCTTCAACCATTACTCCTGTATTAGAACTGAATGTTCCACCATAGTTACCTAATTCTTCTATCCTCAATCCAGTATAATCAATAACACTATCACTAAAAACCAATCCAGATGCTAAAAAACCATTTGCTTTAGTTATATTACCACCTACACCAGAAGTAAATGCCAATACTGCGTCAGATTGTGATATTGTACCACCACCAGTTCTAATTATACCAGCCATAGCAGTTGCTCCTGCAACTGTTGTATCAGCTAAATGTTCAGAATACGCTTCCAAACCGCGCATATTTCCTGCAACATTATAAGGATTGTTAGGAGCTGTTTGAGCATAAACTTGTAATGCCGTTTCACCCGCACCTTCAGCCGTATAATTCCAAATATTTTGAATCTCTACAGTTGATGAATCAGAAACGGTAACAGTTTTTGATACACTAATTGAAGAATTTCTAGTTGAACCAACTATTCCTATATCAATTACTTCATTATGAATAACTGCTTTTCCTTCAACAGTTAAATTACCTACAACATTAAAATCTCCCGTTGCATTATCTACAGCAGAACACGTTATACTATCCCCCAAATGTGTTATGTAAGTGTCTGCTGGACAAGCCGAAGGATGGCCATAAATATCTGACCAAGTAATATTTCCCGTTAAATTTAACGAGTATAAGGCTGACCATAGTATTGTGCTCGAACCAAGCTCGAAAGTGCCAGTGGTTGTTGGATAAATACTGCCGTTTATAGTTGCTGAAGTAACGTTTAAAACTACTTCATCACCAAGTACAGTAAAATTACCATTAACATTAACATTGCCTAAATTAGAGGTTGAAATTGCAACCGCGCCTCCACAAATAGCTAACATTATGAGTATATATGTTATTATTTTTTTCATTTCATAAACCTCTAAAAAGAATCTGCGTCAACACTTGCGTCTAACAATAGTTGGTTATCAGATTTTCTAATCTTGAATAAAGTAATTGAGCCCACTTTAACATCGTAATTTGTGCCGTCATCTACAACTGTCATGCCAGTAGTGTTTCCTTTGCTTGAACTTCTATAAACAGCCATTTTTAAGCACTCCTCTTAACAGCTATTGTCCATCCGCCATCAGTATTAGCACTATCTCCAGTTCTAGTAACGTCAACTTTAACAGTTCTGAAATGACATGGAGTGTCCGCAATGAACAAATTGTCTCCTGTAACACTAGAAACGCCAAAAACTGCACTTGTGAAATCTTGGTAAGCCGTTCCATAAACAGAACCAGATAATTTATAACTATTTGAGCCGGCTACGCCTGCAACGTCTTCTATCTGTAAAGTGAAAAAAGAATAATTCTGCATATTGAAATAATACTCTGAACTTCCATCTCCTTCCGAAGAAGTAGTCCCTATTGTAACTAAATCATATTTATTTACTGTTGCCATATTTAATTCCCCCAAATAACCGATTTTTCTCGGTCTTCTAACAAGGTATATAATATAATATGTAAGTTCTACTATATAAAACTTTCTATTTTTTAAAAAGATTCTTTAATTTAAAAAATAAGAACGAAAAAGAAAATTTCTTAATCTTTAAATCACTAACAACCTTTTCACTTGTTCTTCTTGTCATTTATCATATTCTCCCGTAATTTGTGTTTGAAAATGTCATCTCTATTAGACTCGACAACCGTACCTCTTTTAACACTAACTCTGCCCTTAATTTCTTCTCTTTGATTGGAAGAGACTGCATCATATAAAGCTACCAAATATCTTTCTCTACAATTTGTGTGGTTATAAAACTCAGATGCCTCTAACGCATAAGCGACAACCTTATCATAAAACTCTTTATCAGTGTTCAATTGATTAATTAATTGTCTAGACTTGTCAACGTCATAAGGGTCAACACAAGTGAACGGGTAACAAACACTCATGCTCTGAGTCCTGTTACTTCCAACAACTGCCACTCCCAACGCCGCACAATCAACCACACTTCTATCGTAACTATGGAAAGTGAATGGATTAAACACAATCTTACTTTCTCTCATTTGGTCACAAAAATCAAAGTAATTGGCACCGCCCAACACATAATCATATAAAGGAGTACACACATGGCTTTTAGGATTAACCTTAGAATCATACCCTATAAGCTGAGTAGTCAATCCTTGATTTCTAACACACAAATGCGGTATGTACCAATGATTATCATATCTTCTCCAAATGGTGCTAATAATATCTTTCTTTGGAATTTGCGGTATTGTCTTAAGTCTTTTCACATCAGCAGGATGTGGTATAACATAACACTTTCTACCAACTAACTCGCTTAAAGCGGTTGTTTGATAATACTCTGTTCCGAATAACATATCAGCACCATTGACTTCTCTTGCCATAACATAAGGACTGTCAAAAGAAGGACCCCACATTTCTGTAGTGTAATCGTTATTAACAACTAACAATGTTTTACTATTCTCGCCCAATTGCTCTCTTATATTCTGAACTAAATGAATATCTTGGCCGCTCATATTAACCTGCACAATATCATAAACAGAATAATCCGGAACATCTCTAGGAAATTTAACATCCCCTCTGAACACGTTAAGCCATTGATACAGACCAGTTCTAGCAATTTCTTCATCTAACAACTGAAAATGTATAAAATTCGTACAATATAAATATTTAATGTCTTTAGAAGCCTTACTAAATAAATGTTGGCTTATAAACTCTATTCTATCTGCTTGAGGCATCTCCTCAAGTTTACTCATATCAATTTTGTCTAAAACCATAGTTCTCACCTAAATCTTTATTCAAAAATGTAAAAAATTACTTGCGTTTTCTTGTAAACCTTTTTTTCAATGGGCTTTCAATAACGACCTTTTTTTCTTCAACCTTTTCTTCAACTTTTTCAGCTTTTACTTCTTCTTTAACTTTAATAGTAACTTCTGATTTATAAAAGTTTCGATGGTTTAATCCTGCATCACACGACATAAGTATCCCCTCATATAACTTATTAAACACAAACATAAAAAATAAAAAAAATTAAAAGAAAAACTTAAGAGTGGTTTACGTTGGACGAACCAACATTACCGGCGCCTTTTTTTCCTTTTGTTCCAGCTCTAATCGTGTCTGTTTCAGGAACTCTGCCTTCTATACTAGAATCAACAACTTTTCCTGTAAGACCGTTATTAGCTTTACCAGTACTTCTTTTCTCAGTTGGATAATCAGCCATTTTTATTGCACCTTACTTAACCAAAGCAACTTAACAGACTTTCCAACTTCCATTGCTGGTAGTGTAAGTGTGTGATAAGTTGAACTTAAGGTCATTGTACTTGCATTTGTGGTTGAATAAGCACTACCGTATCCGTATGATATAATGTCGTCAAACGAATTTAACTTGTATGGAAGACCAATTCTTCCAACATACCCAACGTTAAGGTCGCTTGAACCAGATACGGCGTTGGCAACCATTTTTGTAATGCGAGCAAATGCATTGTTTGTAGATGAAACTGTATTACCTGTTTGGGCAGTAGATGAAACTGTAACTGCTTCGTTGATAAAGTTTCCTCTTGCGTCATACCCATAAATAGTTAATGTGTCGGTATTAGCGGCAGTACCATCATTGATAGCCTGAACACTGATAGCCATAGGGTAAGGCGGTTGAGCCGAAAGACTCGTACCTGTAATATTTGCTGTGCCATGGGCGCCCAAATCAAAAGCTTCTAAAATAGCAACAGTTGATTGGCCAGCCAAATCTGGAATAGCATAATTAACAGGCATCTTATCCTGAACTGTGAATTTTTTAACGGTTATTTTACCGTCTCTCCATCCGTATTGTGTCATTTTATTTATCCCCCTTCAGCATTTTTTATATCAACAAGACCTCGCTGAAAGATTTTTTTTAAGTTCTTGTAGTAAAATTAAACTAAAGGCACCCTTTAGGGCACCTTAGTTTTTAACTAAAAATTTACTTATCAGCAAAAATACCGATAACTATAGCTTTCTGGTTAATTCTTGTCATTTGATACCAAGCATCTAAAAGAACATTGTGTACTCTTTCATCGTCTTTGGTGACAACTTTAACTTTAGCTTTTTCTTTCCAAACAATTCCAGCGGCTGCACTTGGGTCAATCATATATGCATAATGCACGGCGACGCCCTGTGTTTTAGATGAACAAAGTGTAGAAGTTTCAATTTTAACTCCAACATATTCTTCAACAATACCCTTTCTGACAACTGAAGGTGCTCCAAACTCAGCCGCATTTGTGAATTGGCTTGATTTTAAAAGTGCCTTAAATTGGTTTGGGTGTAGTAAAAGAACAGCTTCACCATCTTTTTTCGCGAAATCTTTTGCTTGTAAAATTATCTTCATATCAACAATCTTGTCAACATCAATAACATCTCCAGCAGAAAGACTTGTAGTTATAGCCGTGTTATCATCAACACTTGAACCACCAAATACTGAACCAGCATAGGTTGTTGAAGAAATTGTTGCGCCTTCAAGAATTTCGTTTGCATCAGTTTCTATTGTGTTAAGATATTGCCTAACTAATTGTTTGTGAGCCATTTCTATAATTGAAACTCTTGTTGCAGAAGCAGTCTCGAAAGAGATTGAACATCCACCAAGCTTAACATCTGCTGATGTAAGACTAACGGTAATGTTGTCTGCTGAATCAAATTTAGTCATGGTTCTTGCAATACCCTCTGCGCTTCCAGTTCTTCCGCCCATAAGACTTACATCGCCTATTTTTGGAATTACTATTGTAACATCGTTATTGCCCATTAAATCGTTGAATTCTAAGAAATACTTAGAAAGTACTCTGTCAGGTTGTGCATCAAACACAATCTTTTCACTCCATGTAGAGCCCATGACGGAACCAATTCCTGAAGTTTGTGAACCCCAACTTGATGTACCGACCATTGTTACTCCAGATGTAAGCTGTTCTGGTGTTTTTAAATTACTCATTTTATCTTTTCCTCCTCTTAGGATTTATAAATATTTAACTCTGTTGTTCGCATTTCCTAATTGTTCATTAGTAAGCGTACCACAGATATGTTCAAAAAAGTCTTCTTTCAACTGTTCAGGTTTTTCTTCCTCAACAACTTCATCTTCCACAGTTTCTTCTTCACTTGTTTCTTTCACTTCTTCATCCTCGGCAGCTAATTGTTCAGCTTGTGAATTAGATGTTACACTAGGCGCTTCTGAAACTTCGCCAGATTTTTGTAAAGCCAAATCTACAACAGTTTCAAATTCGTTAAGAGTGTTTTCATCAAACGCGCTTAATTGCTCAACAGTTTTCTCTTGCCCAAGGGTTTTAAACTTAGCAGATAATTGTTCAAGTCTTTCATTCTTCTCTTTTTCAGCTAAAACCTTTTCGGCTTCAGTGTATTTTGATAGTTGTTCTTTCATAGCAGTCGCTTCTTGTGTAGTCTCATCAAGTTCCTTAGTTAATTTCTCAACAGAAACTTTAAGGTCTTTATTATGTGCATACAAAACAACTAACTCATTTCTAACTTCCTGAATCACTGAAAGTTCTTCTTTTGTTTTTTCGATGTCTTCTTTAACATCTTCTTTAGCATCTTCAACTTTTACGTCTTCAGCTTTTTCTCCCTTTTCTTCGACAACTTCTTCTTCCTCTTCTTCAGAATCGGGCTCGTCAGAAACGTCACCTTCTTCTTCTTCAGTTGTGTCATCTAAAGATTCAGAATCTTTCTTCTCAACAGCCTCTTCTACCTTATCTTCAGAAGGTTCTTTAGGAGCTTCTTCGGGAGTTTCTGTGGACTCTTCTGCTTTTTCTTCAACAGGTTTATCTTCAGTAACTTCTTCAGTAACTTCTTTTTCAACTTCTTCAGTAGGCGCTTTAGGCTCTTCTTTTACTTCTTCTTGAGTTTCCTCAACTTTTTTAACTTCTTCTTCAGCCATGTTTATGCCTCCGCAAATTTATTACACTCATCCCCTTAAATTTCCAAGCCAACGTTCAACGTTATGCTGGAAAAAATCATGACGACTATTTTTTTCCATACTATCTTTCTTAGTGAATCTTTTTTTCAAAATTGAATTAGCGGCTCGAAAAGACCTTTCTTCTCTCACTTTTTTACTAACCTCTTCTGTTTCCAACTTTTTCCAAGTTGAATTAAAAACGTGTCTCCATTGTGATTGTATCTTGCCAGAATATTTTTTAATATGTTCTGGTATTTCTTTAATACTTGGATATGGCATTTTACTTATCTACCATTATTGAATTATGAGGTTCTGCTCCATCCATAACCAAACTTAATTCTTTATAAGTTAGGTTCAGACCAACGACACCTAAAACGACATCTTGCTCTGGAACTGAAAATATTGTAGCACTAACCTGTTTTATCGCCGCATCAACAACATTACGAGCGCATGTCTCATCATTAATATGGCCTTTCCACCTGAGCCCTTTAATTTTCGGGTCAAACCAAATTTTATCAACCATGCCTATAACATAAGACGCTTCTTTATCTCGATGGTCTAACATCAACGGAAAACTTTTATTAACAGGATTCTTAGTTGATTTTTCCAACTCTTCCGCACTGTAAAACTTTTTTCGTGGGCGTCCTTCTGTTAAAAACACTCCACGAACTTTCAAAGGTAACTTAAACTTTCCAGATAATTGTTCAGCACTTTCAATACCACAACTTAAAACTTCTTCAGACGCTTCAGTTCCAAATGAATCGTAATAATCACTTAATATCGTTAGTCTTGACAATTTTTCTTCTGATAAATACTGGTATCTAACCATATTGATATATTTATCTACTCTGTTTAAAATTTCGTCTGTTCTATTCATAGTCTAATCGGTCAAACATGTGATGATTCATGTTATTTTTAATTTCTGTATGTAATTCGACAATTTCTGGTCTTGTAATATCTTTACTTCCGCTTCCATAAAGTTTGTGTAATAATGTATGCACTAAAAATTTCGTATTACTGCCCATTTCATCAACTTTTAATTTTGAAGTAATTAAAAGTGCTTCTGAGGACATAGAGCCTCTATCATCCCCAGAAGACTTAGATTTAGGTGAGACAAACGGAATTTTTTCATTGCCACCAAGCGCCTTAGACAATTTAACCATTAAATCATTATATGTTTCTTCTTTCATTTTGTAGCACCACTCACCATTGAAGCAGGACTAACTTTCTGTGTAGCTTTTATTCCAGCTTGGCTTCCCGGCGCTTTTCCCGGACTCTCTGGAAACTGAACTTGTCTATCAGCTTTTTTAATATCTTGAGCAACTCCCTGAATTGGTTTTTGACCGCCAACAGTTTGTTTATCAAGCCCTATCATCTCTCTAGCTTCATTTTGGTCAATTATACCAGCAGTAAACAAGTCTATTGCAGATTGCCCCATTAAATGAGCGTCTTCGGCAATATCGTTAAACACTAATTTAGGCGCTTCAAATTTACCAATTTTTCCATACTCTTCAAATATTCTATTGAAAAAGTCTTCTTGATACCTCTGCATACTTTTTATCAACGCATAAAAATGTCGTGATAATATGACGCCCTCAGCTCTATTCCCTGAACCTCCACCATCTCCAAGTAATACTGATTTTGGAACTCCAAAACAACTTACTATCGCGTTCAAAAAATATTCTGAATAATCACTAAAGTTTTGAGCTCCCGGAGATTTGAATTCAATATCCATGCCTTCAGGAATAAAAATTTGTTCTTTACCGCTCACTCTTCCCAAAATAGTGCTCCACTGAGCAATCTGGTGAGGTGATTTGGTATTACATTTTCCAATTATTAATGGATTCGCAGTCTTAACTGCCGCCTCGGCCGCAGAATACTCCATATTCATAAGTCTTATTATTGTATCATAACCGGGCTGTATTGTGCTTATACCAGTAAATTCGTCTCCTAACACATTATATCTCAAATGTTCTATTCGTTTTTTATCAACTGGCTTTTCTGTTTCTTTATCAGTTTTATCTGTAAAAATTTGAACATACCCTACAGGCTCTTTGTCCTTTCCAATTAATATTTTATCTGTGGTTTTATTCTTTTTAAACCCTAACGTTAAAGGATGAACATGTTTAAGTCTAGTAATTCCTGTTTTATTAGCATTATATATTTTTTCTAAAAATCCGTCTCCAGCAATATCTACATTAACACTTAGTTGCCAAAATAGATTTATTCCACCACTTTTCTCAATAAGAGTCTTACATTTCTCTTGTCCATCTTTACTTCCGCCGACAAATTCATATCCTTTGGAAATTAAAGTGTCCGCTCGAACATTGATAGCTCTTGCAACATATTGATTTGTTAAATATAGCATAAATAACTGTTTAACCGATTTCTTAACTTTACTTAAGTCTTGGCCTGTATCAGAACTAGGCGTTGTCAAAGCCATTGCACTAGGATTAGTAATCTGCTTTCTTTCTTTTTCGTCATGTTCTTCAGTTTGACGTGCAAGAATTTCTTTAGCAACTTTATCTAATTCATTATTTAATTTTTCTTCGGTCTTTTCTAAATTTGGCTCTTCTTGTTTATCTAAAACTTCTGGAGTGGGCTCTGTTTCCATTTTTTATAATCTCCTATATGTTCTCACCATATAAATCTTTATATATTTTTTATTTCTTCTCTCAAATAGATAACTTTATATATAGTAATATGTGACTTCTGATATATAAAGCTTTTGGTTTTATAAACTATAGTAGTATATGAAATGCTATACTCGCTCGTTGTCTAATCTACAAAAGACTTTCCAATCCGTATAGAATAGAAAGCTTTATATATAAGAAGTTACTTTATAATATGTATGACGAATGGATTTCTTATAACATACAAGCCCAAAGATGATAATGCGAAGACTTTGCTTCATCATACTTTGTATGGAAGACTTTTACATAGAAATTATAGAGGTCGTAAATATGTTGTATACAAAAAGGGAATATTAGACGCTGTTAATTTTTTCAGAAAAAATGGCGGTAATGTATTTGTAGAAACTATTGAAGAAAACGATATTGACACTCTAAAAATATTTGGAGAAATTTCAGTAAAAAAATATGAAATAAACGATGATATTAAAACCCAAAATGGCAAAGAATACTGGGAAAATGTTGCTAAAGAAAAAGACTTTTTTTTGAAAAAATGAATGAAAAAATAAATTTGAAAAATAAAGGGAATGTTCTTAAAGTTGTAGAACTTGGTTTAGAAAATCGTGTGTTTGACGAAATGAAAAAATCAAAATTTTCAGTCGAAAAAGTAACAAGAGAGCTTAATGATGAAGGAGTAAAGATAACAGCTCAATCCATAAGAAAATTTATTAAACAATCGAAAGTTGCACAGAAAAAAATCATCGCACAAGATTTGCAGGCCGCCGAAGAATTTAAGAAATTAACTATGGATTATGGTCGAGAACTTAAGTCAATCCTTGTCGAGGTAGAAGAAGTAAAATCTGAAGCAAAAACAACAAAAGATTTTGCAACATATAACCAAATGGTAGACAAACTTTACAAAGGTATCGAGCTGATAGCCAAACTCACTGGTGACATAAAACCTAATGCCAGTGTCGATATAAATATCATTTACAACGAAATTAATTCTAACATTGAGACGGAAATGAAAAATCTTAAAAATGAAATTTTTAAAAACGTCGTCGACATAGATTCGGATATTAAAGAAGAAGACGAAAAACAAAAAGAAATACTTGAAAATGGGTGAGACTAATGGACAAAGTAGCAATTGTAGGCTTCGGTGAAATAGGACAAAGCATATCACAGCTTTATGACCTCCGGAAATATGAGGTTTTAGCGGTTGACCCCGCCCTTTATAATATAATAAATAATATATATAAATATAACAGTAATCATAGAACAGAGCTCTTAAAAGGTCTTAAGAAGGTGATATTAAATAAGACCTTAACAGGTTATACAGACCTCAGCAGAGTACGTAACAGAGCTGTTACAGAACCATCAGATGGTACAGAACCTTCTGTAACGAGCTCTAAGACTTCTGATTCAAAATCTTATAAAGATTTAAGTCATAACATAGAATATCATAATAATATAAATATATTAAATATATGCTTTGGACATTCTGAAAGTTTTATCGAGTTTGCGGTTGAATACGTCAAGTTTTTCAATCCTGAACTTGTAATCGTTCACAGTACAGTTCCCATTGGCACTTGCAGAGCAATTGGAGAAGCTACTGGCGTTAAGATAGCTCATTCTCCCGTTATTGGCAAACATCCCGATTTAACAGAGAGTTTGACAACTTTCGAGAAAGCAGTCAGCGGTATAGATGCAGAGACTGTTGAAATGGCGTGTTCGCACTTAAACGAGCTTAATGTGGATTGCGTTCCTACAGATAAGCTTGAAAACACTGAATTAGCTAAAATGCTGTCCACTTCATACTACGCTCACTGCATTGATTGGATGCGAGATGTTAAGCAACTTTGCGACGAGCAACATGTTGATTTTGCTTTCGTTTATAATAAATTTAATAATATTTATAATAACGGCTACGAGAAGATGGATATGAGCCAGTTTAACCGTCCTGTGCTCAAGTACATGGAAGGAGCGTTTGGCGGTCATTGTCTCGGAAGTAATTTGGAACTGTTGAAAGAAATTTTTCCGGCGGCCAAAAGCTTGCTAAAAAAAGATATTGAGTTTTCAAGCAGAAAGAATGCGATTAAGACACTACCATAGGTTTGCTCGAGGATTGCACCTGTTGCCACCTACCGAACTTTAATTTGTTTTTGATGTCTAAGTATGGCTGAAATAATAATCGCTTAGGGAGCATCTATTTGCTTCGGGTACGAAAAGCTTATAAAGAGTAACATTTTGTTTATAAAGAAAACGAAACATATATAAATGATGAGAACAAAAAAAGGATAAAAATGACAATGTTCAAATGGATTAGAAATTACGTGAAGCAATATTCGTTCATAACAAGAACCGAATTCAAGGGAGCAATATTTTATATATATTATAATAAAAATAATAAGGAATGTGTTAAAAAACTTCCTTATAGAGCGGGCAAAACTATGCTCCGGAACAGAATCGAAAGTATTAAAAACGAAATTGGTTATTATGAAACCAAACTGTTAAAATCCAAAACAATTATCGAGGAATTAAAAAATGAAAAACGAGAAACAATCCCCTTCGGTCACTCCTGAAAAAAAGCTTGTGCATTTTCAAATGATTGGCGGTGTCGAGCAAGATATTCTAAACTTGGTTGATGCGCTTGGTAAAATGAAAAAAGAAGGTAAACTGCCAGAAGGCGTTGAGTTTATCGTCACAAATGACAAAGTAGAACTTCGAGATATGAAAGACTTGATGAAAGACTTACTGCGTCTATACAAAAAATATAAAGAACTAAAAGATGATAAAAAATGAAAACTGAAAACTTATACGTGACAAAATTAAAACTTAAAGAATTAGCAACAGAACTTGGCGAAGATACTGCTATGTTTGTAAAAATTTATCGAGATGAAGAAATAAACGCTTGGAAAGTTGATTGGAGGCCTAAACCATGATATTAGACTTTTTGAAAAACATTTTCTGTTCTAACAACGAAAAAATAAAAGAGTTGGAAAATGAACTGCAATTGCTAGTTGACGAGCATACAGAAATGCTCACATATTTAAAGGAAAAAAATGAAGATTTAGTACTGGCAAATAAATTAAATAACGAATATAAAATCATTATTTCGTCAAAAGACCAAGAAATTAAAAACTTAAAATACAAGTTAGAAGGCCAAAATGTTAAAGTGGAAAAACCAACTTTTTTAAGTGGTAAAATGCTGTACAGGCCCAAAAGAAGATTTGTAAGTAAAACAAAAGATTTTCTTTTCACATTTGAAAAACCACAACATACATTCGACAAATCTCCATATCTTAAAGAAATTTTAGAAAAAGGAGGATATATAGGATGCGCAAAAAATATTATTAACGCCAAAAAAATTAAAAATTTTGTGACTGTTAATTACACCTACGAAAGAGATAATAGTGATAATTGGAGACCTGTAACTGATACATTGCTTTCTGGTCTTGGTGATTGTGAAGATGTCACCCAAGTGTTAGTCTCTGCTTATGGAATTTGTGGTTGGAAACCAAATGAAGTTTTTAATGGATGTGGAATATACGATGAACAATTCGGCCATAGTTATGGAATATTAAAAATTGGAAGTAAATGGATGATTTTTGAAGGTACTAACAAAACAAATCTTATGAGTTGGAAAGCTCATCCAGAATACCGAGCTAATTACGGAGTGTGTAATTGGAAGTTTGACGGTATGATTGCTTACGGCGGAAAAGTTGTTGATAGAATTTTAGATGATGACGAAATGTAGTTGTTGTGGTGAAGAATGTGAATATTGTAAAGATGAACATGATATTTGTCCAAATTGTGAATCAAACGAATTAATGACTAGGTGAAATAAATGAATAAAAAACGAATAGGATTCTTATCTTACTGGGGAACTCCGAGAGGGTTGTCTAACGTAACTTTAAATTACGCTAAAATGTTAAAAGACAGTGACTACGAAGTTTTCATTTTAAAACAAGGTGAGAATGAAATAACAGAAGATTTCAAAACTGTGGATGTAAACATTTCAACAATTCCTAATTACGTTGTCGACCCGGGCGTATTCAAAGCATGGATAAAAACACACAAGTTAGATGTAGTAATTTTTAATGAATTTGACCAATGGAACGATTCAGGAACGAATCTTGTGAATATAGCTAAAGAATGTGATTGTAAAGTTTACGGGTATTTAGTTCTCGAAAAATTCAACGAAAAACAAACATATCCATACGATAAAATTTTAGTGCCAACAGTAAGCGGTAAAAGATTCATGCGAAATAACCAAATAAGAAAATTTGCACATATCCCTTACAGCATTGACTTAACAGAATTTCCAATGCCAGAAGAAAAGAAAGAGAATGAAAAATTTACTTTCTTTCACCCTGCTGGAATGGGCGGAGTTATGGATAGAAAAAACACTGATGTAGTGATAAAAGCATTTAACTTATTACTAGAAGAACGTGATGATGTAAAACTTGTCATAACTTCTCAGAAAAAGCTTGAAGGAGAATTTCCAAAAGAAGTAGAAGTCATTGACAAAAATTTAGATAGAAAAGATTTAATACAAAAGTATTATGAAGCTGATTGTTCATTACTTCCTAGTAAATGGGAAACAATAGGCATTCCAATACTTGAAAGTTTAGCATCAGGAACGCCAGTGATAACAACAGACGTTCCGCCAATGAATGAATTTATAAGACCAGCTCTTAACGGTTATGTTTGCAGACCAGAACTTAAAAAGTATGATGGAATAAGCATTTATGCGGCCGAAATAGAACCTGAAAATTTAAAAAACCAAATGGCAAGTATGTGCGAAAGAGGTTTACACAAACTCTTATGCAAAAATTCAAGATATATTGCAGAGAAATTATACGATTTAGAAAAGAACAAACAAATATTTATAGATTTTTTGGATAAAGAACTAAAATGATTAAAATACATGACACGCTAAAAGAAATTTGCGCAGAATACTACAATATTTCGCCTGTAGAATTAGATAAAAGAATAAAAGAATCATCAGAAAATTTCATTAAAGAATGGAACGAAAAAAAATCTATAATTAATTTTTACGAAGATACTGCACAATATGTGTACGACTTACTAAATTTTAATGACGATTTTAGACTGAACACAGTTTTGTATCCGTTAATGTTTTACAAAAACAAAAAAGTTTTAGATTATGGAGGAGGAATAGGGATTATTTCCACATTTTTATCCTCAAATAATATTGTTCATTATTATGATATAAATAAAGAATCTAAAACCTTTGCCACATATGTAAATAAAAAATTAAAAGGTACTGTAAATTTTGTGGACACAGAAGAAGAAGCATTTAAACAAGAACTGGACTGTATAATATGTGTGGACGTATTAGAACATTTAGAAAAGCCTATGTACACAGTTAAGAAAATAACGAAGAAACTTTCTAAAGATGGTTTGTTTCTAACAACAGGTCTTAATTTCAGTGTGGGAGCGCATATTCCAATGCACTTAGAAGAAAACAGAAAGTATTTAAAAGAATATACTGTTTATATGAATGAGAATTATCGGCCCGTATTTTCTCATTCAACATGTAACGAAGTAATATTTTTATGGAGCAAAAAATGAGAATCTTAGTAACAGAAAGCAAAGGGAAAATAGGGAGTGATTTTTGCACTTTTTTCAATCAATTTTATGGCATTATAGGAATTGACAGAACATTAGGTTCAACAATGTCAAATTTATTAGAAGACGATATGGTTGAGAATTTTAAAAACAAACTTGATGTTATCGTTCACATTTTTGATTGTTCAATACGCCAATATGCAGAAATTGAATTGCTAAAAGAATTTGCAGAAAAAATTAATTGTAAAACCATTTATTTTGTTAATTACATTGGAAAAAAACAAAAAGAACCTATTGATAAAGTACTTGAATTAATAGATACGATAAAAATTAAAAAAGCTAAAATAGGATTTGGATTAGTAAACGAAGATTTTGAGAGCAAAATGTCTAGTTTATTTCAAGCATTTGAAGATTTTATGGGTGATGTACCAAATGAAACCCTCTACCCACTAAAGTAGGTAGTTTCCAAATAAACAAAAGAAAAATGGTAAAAACAAAAAATACGGTTAGCACACACAACCCACTTAACTTAAACTGTTCGGCAAAAAAGCCAAAAAGTTTAATGTGTGGTTCGTTCAACGTGCAACCTACAAAACAAAATAATTATCTCTTAGTAGTAGGTGATAATTATGAAAAACGAATACAAACACTTCAATCCAAAGAAGTACAACTTTATTCTGTTTTTGGAAGTCCTAATCAAAAGATAGGCGACTTTGTTCAAAGTAAATTAAGTGGGTGGTCAAATTGATTACCTTAAAAAATATAGATTGTCTTGAATTATTAAAATCTATTGAAAACGAGAAAATAGATTTAGTTGTTACAGACCCACCTTATTTAATTGATTACAAAACAAATCGTAGAATAAATAAAGAGCATAAGTTTTGTTCAGCAATTAAAAACGACAACAATCCTGATTTAATATCAAAAGTAATAAAAGAACTCCATAGAATTATGAAAAATAATACAGCAGGGGATATGTTTTGTAGTTCTGACAAAGTTGATTTTTTTAAACAAGAAATTGAAAAATATTTTAAGATAAAAAATATTATTATTTGGGTTAAAAATAACTGGACTGCAGGAGATTTAAAAGCTCAATTCGGAAAACAATACGAGATGATTATATTATTTAATAAAGGAAGATGTTTGTTTAATGGTAAAAGATTGACTGATATTTGGAATTTTGATAGAGTTGCAGGGAAAAAGCAATTACATCAAAACGAAAAACCAATTGATTTAATTAAACTTGCGATAGAAAAACACAGTAAAGAAGAGGATTTGGTTTTAGATTGTTTTGCAGGAAGCAACACAACAGGATTAGCTTGTTTGCAAACTAACAGAAATTTTATAGGGTGTGAATTAGACAAAGAATATTTTGAAATAGCAAAAAAGAGAATTGAAGAACACTCACAACAGAGTACGCTTCTTCCTCTCACACAAATACAAGAAGGAGGCAACGGCATTCCTCCCACTAATAAATTAGTGGGTATCCTGCCTAAAAGATTATGAAAAAAATGATAATAAGAAACTTTTTGTATAAACTTTTTTATAAAAAAACTAAAAAAATAATTACTGGTAGAGATAGTAGACGTTCTTTTACAATTACACAAAAAAAAGAAATTTGGTACGCTCAAAAATGCAAATGTAAATTTTGTAATAAAAAATTAGATTTGAGAACTGCAATATACGACCATAAAAAAAGATGGTCGAATGGCGGACGTTCCAATCTTAAAAACTGTCAAGCGTTATGTCCAACTTGTAATAATATGAAAAATTATAAAGAAAATCTTAATAGTGCTGAAAAACGTAGAAGAAGAGGTTTAGCATAATGAAGATTTTAATCACGGGGTCGGAAGGGTTCATAGGCACACATCTTAAAGAAAGACTTCAAAAAGAAGGTCATGAAATAATTGGTTTAGATAACATGGCACACGCTTGTAAATTTAAATCATCTTTAAACGAATTCATAAAAGACGATGTTTTAAACATAAGAGATTATGAAGATAGAATAAAAGATTGTGATTTCATTGTTCATTTAGCGGCGCAAATACACGTTGAAAAATCAATAGAAGACCCTAGAGATACCGCTAACACTAACTTTTTAGGAACTCTTGAAGTATTAGAAATAGGGAGAAAACATAACATTCCAGTGATATTTGCTTCGTCTACTGAAATTTACGGTGATAGACTTACAGAAACTATGGATGAAAGCCATGTTATGAACCCTAAAAGTCCGTACGCGGCCTGTAAAATGGGCGCTGATGGATTGTGTAAAGCTTACTATCACACTTACGGAAGTAAAGTAGTTATCGTCCGCAACTTTAACACGTTTGGCAAGTACCAGAGTAACGACAAATTCGGAGCTGTAATATCTATTTTTGCTGACAGAATTAACAAAGGGCTTCCACCTCAAATTTATGGTGGTGGAAATCAAAGAAGAGATTTTATGGGGTACAAAGACGCGATAGATTTTTACATGTTAATCTTAGAAAAAGCTTATGAACTGAAATTATGGGGTCAAGAATTTAATGTGGGCATGGGCAAGAGCATAAGCATTAATGAAGTTGCTGATAAAATTATAAAGTTATCTGGCAAGACACAGTTATCTCCAATCCATATTAAACCAAGACCCGGTGAAGTTAAAGACTTCGTTTGTAATAATACAAAAGCTAAAAGTATAGGGTGGAATCCTGATACAGATTTTGATAAATTACTTAAAGAATATTTAGAATGGAAAAACAAAGATAGGTGAGAACTATGTCATTAGAAAAATATGCAAAAAAAGAATTAGAACTTGCAGGATTATTTGATAAAGATAGTGATTATGAAGGCATGATTGGTAAAGCTGTAATGAAATTAATAAAAGTATTTGCAAAACAAGGACATTCAGGATTTTCAGCGATGCAAACCTTAGCAATATTTTCAAAAGTTGCTAATTATAAACCATTAACGCCCGTTACAAATGATAGAAGAGAATGGATGGAAGTGGGTCATAATGTGTGGCAAAGTGTGCGCCAATCGTCTTGTTTTTCAGAAAACGCAGGCAAAACATATTACGATATAGATGAGAAAAAAAAAGTTGTTAGAAAAACACAAGATTCAGAGGTAAAAATGAAGAAGAAACATAAAATAACAGACGTTGTAATAAACGATACTTGGAAAACAAATTTCAGAAAATTACCAGAAGGTCTTTTTATGTGGTTTAATGTGATAAGCGACCAAAAAAGACAATTTGTTGTTGATGAATTGACAAAATTGTTAAAATGTGATTGTGATGGATGTCATAAATGAAACAGAAAAGTTAATAGCGTCATACGTTGGATTCAAACATTGTATTCTAACTAATAGCGGCACTGCTAGTTTGCACTCTATATACATCGCATACGATTTACGAAACAAGCTTGTTATGACAACGCCATACACTTATTATTCTACAGTTAATATGCTGATAGAAGAAAAATGCGTTCCTGTTTTTGTTGACATTAATAAAGACGATTACTTACTAAATCCATATTTAGTAAAAAAAGAAAAAAAAGATTTAAATATTAGTGCTATTGTAGCAGTAAATCTTTTCGGCAAAGAAGTAGATTACGAAAAACTTAAGTATGATGACATACCTCTTATTGTGGATTCGTGTCAATGTTTCAAGCCCGGAATTAAAGGAGATGCGGTAGCGTTTTCATTCCAACGTTCTAAGAACTTTAATTGTGGAGAAGGGGGGTGTATATGTACTAATGATGATGAAATAGCTAGAAAATGTAGAATTATAATGAATCAAGGAGAAGATGGCAAGTACAATACTGTTATGAGAGGATTTAATTATAGAATAAGTGATTACCAAGCAATAGTGGTTGCTAACCAAATCAAGTATCATAGTGTTGGTGGGGAAGCTGAACTTGGAAGATGGAGTCCTGATAATGGACATTATCCAAGAGTTGTTTATGAACAACCATTATATAAACAATTAGGTATTTATAAATTGTGGAAAAAAGAATGCCCCGTGGCAGAAGACTTAGCTAAAAAGGTGAGAGAACAATGAAATTAGTAATTTGGGACCTTGACGACACGCTCTGGGAAGGTACAATATTTCATGGTGATAAAGTCACTCTTAAACCAGAAACAAAAGAAGTACTTAAACAATTGGATAAATTAGGAGTGATACAAGTAGTTTGCAGTTATAATAGATTAGAGCCCTGTATAGAACAAATATCTGAATTTGGATTGACTAAATACTTGACACAAATTAGCGCAACTACAGAAGAAACAAAAGACGTTATAATTAAAAAGTATTTAGAAGAGTTTAAAGTTTTACCTGAAGAAACTCTTTTTATAGATGATAGTGTTTTAAATAGAGAACGTGTTAAAATGAGTGTGGGATGTCATGTTGATTATGATACTGACCTTTATCAAATGATGAAATATTTTGATACTGAAAGACTTGTGCTTATGAACCAACAACGAAACCGACTTAATGCTGAGAATAACTGGTCTGGTTCTAACAAAGAGTTTTTAAAAATTATTGGTAATGAAATTCGTATTTCGTTAGGAGAAGAGTTTGAAATACCAAGACTTGCTAATTTAGCTAATAGGACTAATGAATTAAATGCTTCCCGCAATAGATACTCCGAAGCAGAAATAGAAACATTTATAAAAGATGAAAACTATAGAGTGTTCGTTTCGTATTTAAAAGACAAGTTTGGTGATTACGGGCTTATTGGAGAAGTGATAATTGAAATTAAAGAAGACGAATGGTTTATTAAAGATGTATGCGTTTCTTGTAGAACTATGGGAAGAGGAGTAGCATCTTCTATGTTTGAGACTGTTATTAAAGAGTTCAAAAAAAATAATGTTAAAAAATTAACAGGCGTTGTTGTCCCCAATGAAGACAACTTCAGAATGACGCGGCTGTTTGAAAAGTTTGGTTTTAAAGCAATAAAAGAGTTTGGAGAAGAAGTTAATCCTCCAATTTATTACGAGATTAAAAAATGAAATTACACCATATCGGTTTTGCCACAAACGACCTGCAAAAATACGCAGACATGTTTTACAATTTAGAAGGTAGTGTCATGATTAAAAAAGGAATTTGTAAAAAATATGGCGCAGAATGTTGGTTTATAGAAGGAGACAATTTTAAGTTAGAATTAATCAAGCCAACAGTTAAAGGGAATCATTTGGATAAGTTTATTCAAAAAAGAGGAAATGCTCTCCACCATATTGCTATTTATGGTAAAGGAAAGTACAAAGGTGCTTTGCCTAATATGTATGTGAATTTTTTAGATTTGAAAGATACTGAAGGATTATTAATTGAAACTGTGGAGTTTAGAAAATGATATGTGATACTGCTGTTATTAAAGAAGACGTAGATTTAGGTGAAAACGTTTTCATAGGAGATTTTACGCTTTTGAGAGAAGGAGCTAAAATAGGTGATAATGTTAAAATTGGAAGCCATTGTGTAGTGCATCCTAAAGCAATTATTGGAGACAATACTAATATTCAAAGCCATTGTAGTATAACTGAAGGAAGTACCATAGGGAAGAATTGTTTTATCGCCCCAATGTTTAACGCTCCTGCTGATAATACTATAGGCGGTTGTTGCTCAATTGCGACAGACTATATATCTAACTCAGCTATTATAGAAGATAATGTCAGAATTGGAAGTCACGTATGCTTGAAGCCCGGAATAACAATAAAAAAAGGTTCTGTTATCGGTATGGGGAGTGTTGTGACAAAAGACACTGAAGAATACGGCGTTTATTATGGCGTTCCAGCGAGGAAAGTAAAATGAGAGATAAATATCAAAATCAAGGTTTTAGTAAAGAAATGAACAGAGTTAGAGCTGAAAAAATAATGAAGTACGCTCCGTCATATAAAGGAGTGTGTGTTGAACTTGGATGTGGTGAAGGTCAAATAACTAAAGAATTAGTTAAACATTTTGACAACGTATTTGCGTTTGACATTAACAAAAATTGTATGAAGTATTTAGATGCAAATGTTAAATTTTATGTTTCAGATTTGGAAAAAGATGAAATTAAAAATCTTGTTCGTGTTCCTGTAGATTATGTTGTTTGTTCTAATGTTATAGAACACTTAAGTAATCCCAAAGACACACTTAAGAAAATAAGTGAACTGGGAGATGATAATACAGTATTTTTCTTTAGTGTTCCAAATGGAGCGTCTATAAATAGAATGGTAGGTTATGATTGTGGAATGTTACATAGACCAGAATCTTTAGGAAAACACGATATAGAAGCTGGTCATAAAAAAATGTATGATGCAATCTCTTTTTTAAAATTAATCAAAAAAAGTTTTAAAGTGGATAAAGGTCGTACTTTTTATTACAAGCCATTTCCAAATAACATGATGGAAAAGTTACCTAAAGAAATTTTAAAACAGTGCGAAAATATGAAGGTTACTTATTCAGGAGCAGAAATATTTATGGTTGCAACTAAGAAGAAAAGGTGGTTCTCATAAGAATCTTACTTGTGCAACCGGCTTCAAATATAATGTTAAATAGGAAGGAAGGAAAGCCCTCACTTCCTCCATTAGGATTAATGTATATAGCAGGCACCTTACAAGCTAATGGTTTTGAAGATGTAGAAATACTCGATGTCATGGCTGAAGGTTATTATAACGAAACAGAGTTTAAACAAGATTATATACGATATGGTCTTTCGCCTGAAGATATTAAGAAAAAAATAAAAGATTTTAACCCTGACATTGTTGGAGTAAGTTGTATGGTTGATTTAAGAAAATATCAAGCTTTAGAAATATGTGAGTTAGCTAAAGAAGTTAGTTCAGAAATAATAACTGTTATAGGTGGTAATCCTGTAACGTGCAGTCCAAATTATTATGTAGATAAAGAATACATTGATTACGCTATTGTTGGAGAAGGTGAACAACCATTTTTAGAATTAGCACAAGGTAAAGAACCTTTAGACATACAAGGAATTGCTTTTAAGCACTCCAGTGGCGCTAATGTAATAAACCCTCAAATTGAGTGGAGAAAAGACTTAGATAACATTCCGTTTCCAGCACATAACTTAATTAACTTCGATATGTACTTAGATATTTGGAAGAAAGAAGGTTACCAAACTTATGAAGCTAAAAAGTTCACTATGATGATTATGGCACGGGGATGCCCTAACGCCTGTCGTCATTGCCCTCATGATGTTTTATTCCCCGGTTACAGAACTAGAAGCGCTAAGAACGTGTTTGATGAAGTTAAATTAGTTCACGAACGATTTGGTATAGAAGAAGTTCAGTTTCACGAATATAATGGTATAGTATCTTGGGTTATAATGGAACAATTTTGTAATTTAATGATTGAAAGTGGTTTAGCTAAAAAAATTCGTTGGGGCTTCCCTATAGGAATTTGGCTTAAAGTATTGAACAGAGATAAGCTTAAACTTATGAGAGAAGCTGGTATGGACTATCTTTGTTTGGCTATTGAAAGTTATGACCAAAGTAAACTTGATGAAGTTATGAAAGGTAAAGATGTTGACCTATCTCACTTAATGAATGTTATAAAGTGGGGTAGAGAATTTAAATATGGACTACATGGATTTTTCATGTTAGGACTTGAAGGTCAAGATAAGAAAGATATTGAAAACACGATTGATTTTGCTACAGAACTTGATATTGATGGCGCTAGTTTTTTCATAGCACAACCATTACCCGGAACACCGTTTTGGGATTGGTGTGTAGAAAACGATAAGTTTATAAAGGGCTTCGATAAGTTTCATATAAGATATGGTAAAGCTAATACTAAAGTAACTGGTATAACAGGCGAAGAACTAGAATACTATCGTCATTTGGGAAGAAAGAAGTTTATTGAAAGCAAAGGCGATGATTACCAAAAAATAAAGGAAGCTGATTGGACATGTTAGAAAAAGTATTACTATTAGGGATGGCAGGAACTAATAACGATTTTATGATAAGTTTACCTACGTTAAAATCATACTTAAACCAATTTTCGTCCATTAAAGAAAAGTTTTTTATAGATTTAATTAATTATACTAAAGATGAAACTGTTGAGCAAATCATTAGCGACATTGATAAAAGCGGTGCTGAGATAGTTTGTTTTTCATGTTACATTTGGAACATTAAGGTTTTTAAAGAAGTTATTAACAGAATTAAAAAAAAAGTTGTTATTGTTGGAGGTCCTGAAATAACAATAGAAGATGTTAAGAACGGCAAGTTTGATAACTTAAAAGCTAATTATTTTGTTTTTGGTGAGGGTGAAATACCTTTTTACACGTTACTTAATACTTTAGATAATCCTAAAATTCACAGACAAGGAGTTATTTATAAAGACACTGATTTTTATTATGGTGAGAATTGTTTTTTAGAAAATTTAAGTGACCAACCAAGCCCGTTTTTGAACGGTGACATTCCTTTAAGTATTTTCAAACAAGAAGATATGAGATTCAACATAGAGACACAAAGAGGTTGTACTTTTAAATGCGCTTATTGTTTGTATCATAAGAACTTCCCTACTATACGATATAGAAATCCTGTAGTGGTACTTGACGAATTTAAATATATGTATACTAATGGCGTTAGAACTGGCAGAATAATTGATGCCAACTTTTTTTCAAGCCAAGAACACGCTACCACAATTTTAAAAGGATTAATAACTAATAACATTAATATGGATTTGGTGTTTGAAGTTAATTACATTCACGTTACTGAAGACCTTAGAACTTTATGTAAAGAATACATAGATAAAGGAAATAAACTAGTTGTATGTGTTGGATTACAAAGTATAAACAATCAATCGCTTAAAAGTGTTAATAGAAGATTGAACATTGAGTTTTTCAAGAAAAGAGTTAAGCTTCTTAGTGATGCAGGCGTTATAGTTAGAATAGATTTGATAATTGGTCTTCCTCACGAAACAAAACAATCTTTCAAAGCACTACTAACTTTTTTAGCTGAACAAATGAGAGACACTAAAAATTATATAGGGCCTAATGTATTAAGAATACTGCCCAGCTCTGATATGGTAGAGATTGCCAAAAAAGAAGAATTAACTTTACAAAGTGATGATGGAGTTTATTTTGTTTATGAAACGCCAAGTATGGATAGAAAAGATATGGTAGAATGTTTACGATTAGTATCCTTACTATTCAGAGTATTCTCCCATAAGGACAACGAAACAAACGCAGACATAAGAAAGAGATTTTTTGAAGTTAGCGATAAAATAGGAGTTATTCCATTACTTATGAGATTAGTTGTGATAGCGCGGTCATTCTTATCATTAAAAAACAATGAGTCAGATTTTTGCGCTGACAACTATATTAACGCAGAAAATTATTATTATCATAAAATACAGGATGAAATTGATGATTCAGTATTATTAAGTATGATTAAAGGAGCTGAGACACTATGAAAATCTTAGTTGTACATTACGTTAATAAGATTTTTAAAGATGATACTATGGTGTTTTGTGATGGTCTTAAAAAGTTAGGGCACGAAATTGTGCTTGTAGATTTTTTTGAGAAAAATGAAGATTTATTCATTAAAAAAGTTAGCGAAACTGAGTTAAAAGATGTTGATTTAATATGGGCGCCTTATGAGATAGAAATTATAGCTGGAAACTATTTTAAGAATTTATTAAATAAACCGTTAATTGGGCATTTTGAATGGATTGCCCCGTGGAGAGTGGGAGATGACCCTTTCTATTGGGGGTATGACGAAACTAACATCAAAGAAATAAATAAATATTTTAATTACTTTAATAAAAAATATACAGACTTATCTTATAAGTATTTTAATTTTTGTGATTTCCGAACAGTTATAGACCCTTTTGTTAAAAGCACAATAGAAAAGTTTAATAAGAGAGAAATACTTAAAAGTTTTAATAAGCCCTATATTGTAGATGATAAATTATTATTATCTCAGACTGACACCAGTATAAAACCAAAATACCAAATTATGAGTACTGCAAGATTAGTACCACACAAAAGAATACACCATATAATACAGGCTCTTGCTAAAGTAAAAAATGCTCCTACTTATAAAGTAATAGGGTCGGGTTCTGAAAAACACAGACTTATTAAACTAGCTGAAGACTTAAAAGTGGATGTGGAATTTGTAGGAACCGGTCAAGATGGAGAGAAAGCTAAATTAATACAAGAATCATTATTTTCAATAAATATTTGGGCAGGTCTTCCAACAGCAGAATCAGCAGTGTTCAAAAAACACTCATTAGTATATGACCATATCTGCGCCCATCATGCTAGTGGAACAATGTCAACATACATTAAATGGAACGATATTGATGATTTAGCAGAAAACATCCAGTACTTAATTGATAACCCCAAAATTTGCAAGAAAAATGGAGAAAAATCTTACGATTCATTAATGTCTGGCGAAAACGGAATATTAACAACCGAAAAAGCTTGTTTAAAATTAGAATCTATTTTTAAAGAGGTATTAAAATGAATAAAAAAATTATGATAGTCGCGGGAACAAGGCCAGAATGGATTAAACTCATATCTTTTATTAATGAATCAGAAATAGCTGGATTCAACGTGAAATTAGTGAACACAGGACAACATCTTGATATGAGCAAAGAAGTTTTAGATATGTTTGGACAAATTCCCGATTACGAACTCAAAATAATGGAGCATAAACAGAGTCTTACTAAAATAATTAAAAACGTTATTAATAAATTAACTCCCATTGTGGAAAAAGAACAACCAGATTACATTGTTGTTTTGGGTGATACCAATACTGGAATGGGCGCTGGACTAGTCGCGTTTTATAATCAAATACCTCTTATTCATTTGGAAGGAGGTGCTAGAAGTTATAATAAGAAAGACCCTTTCCCTGAAGAAATGAACAGAAGATTATTAGATAATATAGCTGATTACATTACTTGTCAAACAACATTAGACCAAAAATTATTAGAAAAAGAAAACATACACAATTCAGTGTTTGTTGGTAATTATAGTTTAGATGTTTTAAAAAGATTAACTAATAAAATCAGAGATGATAAGAAGGTTTTAATTACTATGCATCGTAGAGAAGGTTGGGGAGACCAACAGACAGAAGTGTGTGGAGCAATAAAAATGTTAGCAGAAGAGTTCTCAGAATACACGTTTGTATTTCCGATACACCCGAATCCTTCAATTCAAGAGAACGTTAGAAAAATATTGACAGGGATTGATAATGTTAAATTAATAGATGCCTTAAGATTCGACTATTTTATTGATGAACTTAGTACTTGTTCTTTAGTAATGACGGATAGTGGAGGCGTTCTGCAAGAAGCTCTATTCTTAAAAAAACCAGTTATTTACTTACGAGATATTTGTGAGTATGCAAAAATTTGTGATAAAAAAATGATAAGAGTAACAGGAAAACACGCGTATAAAATAGTAGAAGAAACGAGCATATTATTATCAAATAAATTACCTTGCGTAGAAACAACTGTCTTTGGAGATGGCAATGCAGGCAAAAAAACTGTTGAATTAGTAATGGGAGGATTAAAATGAAAGTATTAATATTAGGTAATGTAAGTGACGGTCAAACAGGGATTTACATAGCAGAATCCTTTAAAAAAATAGCCAGTGATGTCATAGCTACAGACATAAGAAAGATTATTAGAGATTGTGGATTTGAAGAAGGACAAAAAATCATTATAGATGAAGTTAAAAATTGCGCGATTAAGCCAGATTTAATTGTTGTTCTTAAAGGATTAGAAATGAGTGAAGAAACCACAGCTATAGTTAAGAAAGCTCATCCACAAGCAACGTTTGTTAATTGGTTCTTTGACAAGTATTTAGGCGATAAACCACTGTGGGAGTGTGAAGAATATTTTAACACTCTTAAACTGTACGATTTTTATTTTTGTAGTTTAAAAGGCGTCGCTACTAAAATGAACGAATTAGGATTTGACAACGCAGTTTATTTAGATGAGGCGTGTCACCCAAGACTTAACAAAGAAGAATACTTAAATCATTTCCAAGAACAAAAATATGGTGAAGATATTAGTTTTATTGGAAGTTTGGGCTATATTAAACAACACCCTAAACGAATTAAGATTCTGGATAAGTTAGCTCAAGAAGGGTTTAAAATGAAAATTTGGGGACCTGTAATTTGCGAATGGAAATACATTAGTCCTGAATTAAGATATTATCATCAACAACAAAGCGTTATTAATTTAGACCATAGTAAGGTTTGTCAAGCAAGTCTTATTAATATAGGGGTAGACCAAGATACTGCTCTTGAGTTAGGCCACAGTGCTAGACTTTATAGAGTTATGTGTTGTGGCGGGTTGTATTTGGTTAATGGAACTAAAGGTCTTGGTAACATGTTTAAAATTAACAAGCGCGGTGAGATGCCCACTGGAGAAGAAGATTTGGTGGTGTATTACGATGAAACCCATTTGATAGACGTGGTTGACTTTTTATTAGACAATGAAGATATTAGAATTAGAATAGCCAAGAACGGCCAAAAGACTGTTTTAGATAAACATACATTTGTGCATAGAGTTAAGGAAATGCAAGAGATTATTAAAAATAAAGTTAAGGAGAGTGAGTAATATGGCAGATTTAGCACCATGCGGACACAGCATAGGTTACATGTATAGAATTAGAGATTTAGATGGTATTCCACGAAAGTTTTGTTTCGCCTGTATAATTGAACATATCGGTATTAAGGATTTTAATGGATTGGTTCCTGTTAAGGCAGAAAAAGTTAAGAAAGAGAAAAAAGAAATTATTTTAAAAACTATCCCTAATATTAGAGGCGAAGGGAATGAACCATCAATAAAAGACATTGAGAATTTAGAACGTTGAGAACCTACGAAGATATATATAAAAGTTATACTCAATATATGGTAGAGAAGACAGGCGACATTAGCTTCAGCTATGATGAAATAATCAGTAAACACGGAGAACGAATTGGAAAGTCTTTGCTTTACAAAACTATCTTAAGTCTTTGTTACGAGAAAGATTTTGGAACATACTTTTTTTGTAAGTTTATTTTAGGTGATTTACAAGAAATTGGTTATCCAAGTCCTTTCAGATTTAATAGCTTATTAAGAAAATGGGATAAACTTGTTAAGTCTCATAAAAAACTTGGTGTGTTGTGCAGTAGAGGCCATGGGAAAACAGTATTTTTTTCTCAAATTCTCCCTATTTATGATATGTTCATGTTTAGACATCGAAGACAAATAATTATTTCTGCAAGTCAAGAACAGGCTAATAGAATATTATCAGACTTGAAACTTATTGTTGAAAATAACGAATGGTTAATTACTAAAAAAAATAATAGTAGATGGGCTAATGAAACAGTCGGATATAATGATGGTTACATTCTTGTTAAAGGAATTGGCAGTGAGATTTTAGGAGAGCACGTTGATAGAATAATACTGGACGATATTTTACGAAGTGATAACAAAATAAGCGACCAGCAAATTGAAGATTATGTTGATATGACTTTAGACCCTATGCTTTTAAATCGTAAAGGGCAAATGATTATCGTTGGAACTCCTAAAAGTAATCAAGATATTTTTTCCACTATTGAAGGACGTGCAAAAGAAGGTGGTGTGTGGGCGCTTAAAAGATTTGTCGCTATTATAGATTACGAAAAGAAAATTTTACAATGTGGCGACAGATTTAATTGGAGAGACATTATGGACAAGAGATTGTCTATGGGGCCTCTTAAGTTCGCTAGAGAATACCAATTAGAGTTTTTCAGTAGAGATACTAGTTTGTTTCCAGAGCATTTGATTAAACTTGCTAAGGATAAAGGAAAAGATATAAGATTGATAGATGTTGATGATAAACGAGGTAATCCGTGGGTGTTTGTTGTAGGAGTTGACGTTGCAAGAAGTGGAAGTGTTAGTGCGGACTATTCTGTTGCGGTAGTTCTCGCTTATAATACTATTACTCAGGCTAAACAAATAGCTCATGTTTGGAGAAGTAAAGGTCTTAAAATAAGTGAGCAAGCCGCGCAACTCGCGAATTTATCAAAAAGATTTGGTCACCCGTATTTTTTAGTTGAAAAGAATAATATGGGGCAGGATATGATTGATGACTTGGTTGATGAGCATAATATGTTTGTTGATGCGTTTGTTACTGGCGGTGTTGGGCAGAAAAAAGAGGAATTAATAAGATTTTTGATTAATGCGTTTGAACACGAACAAGTTGTTATGCCTTGTGGTGATGCGTTTAGTAACGAACGTATTAGTATAGTTGAGGATGAACTTAGCAGATTTTGTGTGACTTATACTGCGGCCGGAAATGAGAAGTTTGAGGGCGTGTCTAGCCATGATGATATTGTTATGGCATTGGCTTTGGCTAATAGAGCTACTCAAACGGTTGGCATTCCGTTTGCTGTTAGTAATTATAGAGATGGTAGTGGTGGGGCTGATTCAAGAGACCCGTATGAGACTCTTTACAAAAATAGTAGTGATGAGAGCGATATAGTTATGAAAATAAGAATGGGGCTAATACAATGATGAATATTGATAGTATCGAAACACTTTATTTTAGTAAAACACAACTTCGCGAGTTTTTAGAACAATTAGATAATACTGGAGATAGTACACTAGCATTCCCTTACAGTAGAGGCTCTAATATTATAACTACCGACTCTCCAGAAGCTAAAGATGTTGATGTGTTTTATAAAGGCAAAAAAATTAGTAATGTTGTTAGCTTACAATTATATGGAGCAAATATGAAATTTAAGACTCAGAGTTGGCAAGAAAGATTAAGAGGTACTCCAAAATGAATAAAAAACATGGGATTGATTGGTGTGATTCTGAAGATGAAAATGTTGAAATTTCCAGAAAATTAATGGAGCATCTTAAAGAAGTGGCTATAAAAATGGACATGAGTGATTGGGATTTAAGATTGGCGTATAATCCTAAACCAGACGGGTCTGCTACTATGGAAGTTGATACTGATAACGCAGAATATAAGATAGTTACAATAACTGTTTTTAAACTGAAATCTCATAAAGTTATGGATGACTGTTTTGTGCATGAGTTGTTACATGCCAAAGTAGGTACGTTACTTAAACATTATACTATGGTTATAGATAACCAAAATGAATTATTACAAGACTTAGCTGGGTTACATGAAGAAAAACTTATGGAAGACTTAGTGGGAGTAATACAAAAATGCACAGCCAAGAAAGTTTAACTTTTAGGGACGTATTATTACGACCTAGAAAAAGCGTTGTTAAGTCGCGAGAAGATATAGATTTATCAACAAATTTTTCAAGAAATGTTAAATTAACACTTCCTTTGGTTAGTGCTAATATGGACACTATCACAGAACATGAAATGGCTATAGAAATAGCTAAGTTAGGCGGGATAGGGATAATACATAGATTTAATAGTATTGAAGCACAAACACATGAAGTTTCTTTAGTTAAGAAAGAAGAGTTGTTAGTGGGAGCGGCAATAGGTATTGGTGAGACAGAAATAAAACGTGCTGTTAGTTTGCTGGGCGAAGAGGTTGATGTTTTGGTGCTTGATGTCGCTCACGCTCACTCTTCTCAAGTTTTTATGTTTTTAGAGAAATTTTATAATGCACTTCCCGAAGCCGAATTAGTTGTTGGAAATGTTGGCACTGAAGAAGCAGTTGATGAATTATTACTGGCGTTTCCTAAAATAGCGGGGATTAAAGTAGGCGTTGGTTGTGGTAGCGCGTGTATTACTAGAGAAAGAACTGGTTGTGGTTGCCCTCAAATAACTGCGATAACTGAATGTTCAAATGTTGCGAGAAAACTTGGAGTTCCGATTTGTGCTGATGGTGGAATCAGAGTTAGTGGAGATATTGTTAAAGCATTAGCTTTTGGCGCGAATACTGTTATGTTAGGAGGATTACTAGCTGGTTTAGATGAAACGCCGACTATTCGAGAAATGAAAGTGTTTAGAGGTATGGCTAGTAGGTCAGCTATAATTGATAATAAGAAACAGCATAAATATGTGTTTGAAGAAGGAGTCACCCAAGTAATATCTAATAAAAAACTTAAGTTGTACCAGTTTTTAGAAGAAAAGATTATTCCGGGTATTTTAAGTGGTCTTAGTTATTTAGGAGTTAATAGTTTAAAAAGTATAAATCCAGACGATATAAGAGCTTATGTTGTTTCTAGTGAGGGGAACAAAGAAAGTGAAGCGCATGAGTGGAGATGAAGAGTTATGGCAATTGGTAAAATAACAGTTATTACAGGACCTATGTTTTGTGGTAAAACAACATATTTAATGAATGAATTTGATAAAGCTAAAAAAGTAGGCATTCCAATAATTTTTAAACCGTCTGAGGATGACAGATATGACGCCGTTAATATCGTCACGCATAATAATGATAGTAAAATAGCTATTGTTTGTAGAAGCAGTAATAAGATTTATGAATACTTAAGTGTTAATCGAGTGATTACTGACATATTTATTGATGAAGTCCAATTTTTTGATGACGATATAGTGGAAGTTGTTGATTGGGCTAGAAACGAAGGTTTTAACGTATGTGTAGCAGGTCTTAACCAAGATTATTTAGGCAAACCATTTTATTTCAGAGATAGAAAGAAACACATAGGAGAATTGTTATGTTTAGCTGACGATATTAAACACTTAAAAAGCAGATGCCAAATTTGTGGAGAGCCTGCCAGTAAGACAAGTTTGAAACCTAATGATGCTGTTGGAGCAAGGTTTGAAGACAGTCAGATTTTAGTTGGCAGTTCTGACCTGTATGAAGCTAGGTGCTTTAGACATCATAAGAAGGAACGTTTTTGAATCCGTAATTTTTTAGAAACATTTATATACTATGAATGTTTAAGTAACATTACACTCATATCATGCGAAAGGTATGGACAAAGAATATGAAGCCTTGAAAAGAAAGTCATTACGCCACTAGTAAAGACGAGTAAGGGCTTGGTGGAAGTCTAATGCAGAAACAACTGTGGCTCTGTTTCAGTTCCTCGCAAGATGGTTATGAGTTAAAGATGTTATGGTGGATTATAGTGGACGATGAAATTAAAATTCGCATAAATGTTGCTAAAGAAAACGTTTTACATTTTAAACATGTTAATAAAGTGTATGTCGTGTTTGGACTTAAAAGAAGTGGGCATCACGGCATTATAGAATGGATGAGACAGAACTTATCTGATGACACTATTTTTTATAATAATTTATATGATTTGGGCATGCACCCTCATTACTTCTGTTCTGATATTACTTGGAAGGGAATTAGACAACCTTGCTTTAACATAGAGAAAGATACTTTTGTAAGAAAGACTAATTTACCAGACACGTTCGATAAGCCCCCTGAGAACATTATTATAAGTTTTGAAGATAAATTAATTGAAGATTATAACGAACAAGATATTGAAACAATGGTGAAAACTGTTACTGACTCATACGACCATCTAATTATTAGTGTAATGAGTAGAGACCCTTTTAATACTTATGCCAGTAAAGAAATAGGAAATAAAACTAAAGCTAGAACTCTTATGAACTTAAGTCATCAAGAGTTTTGTGATTCTTGGAAAATTTACGCTGAACAAGTTTTGAACAAGTCTCTTTTTGAAAAGGGGGTTGGTGTTGATTATAACGCATGGATTCTAGATAAGAATAATTACAGAAAGAAAAAAGCTGAAGAACTGTTACTTGACTCGTTTAATATTGATTCTCCTACACTTGTAGGATTAAATAGTAGTTATGATAATAATAAAAGAGAAGTTTCTTATTACGCTCAAGATAAAAATAAATTTTTAGAAAGATATAAAACTCTTAGCAGAGACTCTTTTAATGGATTAGTTAGAGATAAGAATTTATTATTGTTAAGTGTTAAATTATATGGAAAAGAGTTCGTTCAACAAATACTGAGATTTTTTAAGAAGAAAAATGGTTGGTAAAGTAGTTCATTGTAAACGAGAACCATACGATGTATATATTGGGCGCCCTAGTAAGTGGGGAAATCCATTTAGCATTGGCAAAGATGGCTCTCGAAAAGAAGTAATTGACAAATATGAAAAATGGTTAATGAAACAATCTGAACTGTTAAAAGACTTACCAGAACTTAAAGATAAAACTTTAGGGTGTTGGTGTAAGCCCAATGCTTGTCATGGGGATATTTTACTTAAATTAACACAATAAAAAAATATGTGAGGTTTGAACAATGACAGAAAAAAAAGAACGTATTGTGTGTGTATCCGGCGGGTTTGACCCGGTACATGTCGGTCATATTAGATTAATTAAAGAAGCTAGACAATTAGGCGATAAATTAGTTATTATTATGAATAATGATAATTGGTTGCTTAAAAAGAAAGGTTTTGTGTTCATGCAAGAAGCAGAACGGAAAGAAGTTCTTAATAGTTTAAAGTACGTTGATGAAATCATTGTTTCAGAGCACGAATCTGATTGTAGTGATATGAGTGTTTGTTCTGAATTAAGACTTGTTAAGCCTTCAGTATTTGCTAATGGTGGAGATAGAAAGTCTGACAACACTCCAGAATATTTAGTTTGTGAAGAAATGGACATTGAGATGGTATTTGAAGTTGGTGGAGATAAAATACAGAGCAGTAGTGATTTAGTCTTAAAAAATTACTCTGGTGAAATGCCATGAAGTTAAACTCAAATGTTAATTATAACAGACGAAAAATAGATTTTAATCCAAGAGGTGGTTATCCACGAATTGTTAGTGATTTAGATGGTTACTATGTTGAATTGCCATACTGTAAGACGTGTAGTAACACAGTTGAGAAGTTTGAAGTTGCTCTCGGGATTTTATTACAGAAAGGTTTTTATTGCAACGAATGTGGCGAACAGCTTAAAAGTACTTTATTAAGCGAAATAAGCAAGAAAGAATTTGATGGGTACGAACAACGTATATTACAAGAGAATGGTGTTAAACAATGATATATGAATTAATTGGAAAAGTAATTTTTGCAATGATAATACTTTTTGTTTTGTTGTTAATAATGGGCATATTAGACGTGGTTAGAACGTTGCTTATTGAAATATTACCTGTTTGGCTTAAAGTAATACTTGCAAGTCTTATGGTGGTTGCAGTGATTTTTTTCATTGCGTTGGTAGTCTTATGAGCATTGTCATGGTTTGTGGAAGTAGAAGTATTAAAGAACTAACTGAACCTATAGCACACGTTTTTAGTTCAGAAATTAATTGGGATGACACTGTAATACATGGTGGAGCTAAAGGTGTGGACACGTTAGCTCAACAATGGTGTGAAATTAATAATATAATTACTAAAATAGTCAGACCTGTTAATGAGAAGGACAAACTCTCTTATTTGTTTAGAAATGCTGAAATGATTGGAATGTGCGATAAGGTCATAATTGTGTGGGATGAAATAAGTAAAGGAACAAAATTTGTTAAAGATTACGCAAGTGCAAGAAAGAAAAAAACAATATTGGTGTTTTAAATGAATTCTGAATTAACAATCGACCAAGTTAAAACCATTTTACAAAGAGAATTTCCATACTATACTATACAAGTGTCGAACGAGGGACTTGGCCATATATATACTATTATTTGCCCTCATGGAGCTACAACAATACAATATAGGATGACACACTATGAAATAGAAAGTTATTACAATAATGACATAAAGTTTTTTAAAGAATATATAATTACGTCATTTAAAAACAAAATATTAGAAAGTCTTCTTGGAGACTATATAGATGATGGTTCTAATTTTGTGTTGTCCACATTCATTGAGAAAGATAATCCCATAATTTTATTACACCCTGAGCAATACGGACAATTACTAAAAAATAAGGAGTTCGCTATTAAGCTTCCATTAAAGCGAGGTAAGAGTATAACTACTAAAAGTTTGACTTGGAAGCAAAGATTAAGTGATAATAAATAAAATGGGGTGTGGTTATTATCCAACTTGTGAAGAGTGCCCATACAAAGATAAATGCGAAGAGGCAGATTAAAATGAAAAGCGAAGTAGATGAAGTAATCATGGCATTAATAGGAACCGATGCGGTCATAGAACAAATTAAAAACGACCCCACACATAACACTCTATATAGACTACTACAAGAAACTATAAGAACAAATATTCAATTAAGAAACACCATACAAGAATATAAGATACGAAAGCTCTCTACCAAGTAACACAAAAGAGTTCTCGAAAATCACTACCGAATCCTAGGTAAGTAGAGATTGGCTATTACTGGCCAGTAGTGGATTATTCTTATACACACAGGATTTTTAATTAATACACGCTTATATACACTCTCTCTACTGCATACACGCATACATTACTACTTCTTTCTATTGTGCCCCTTTATAAAGGGTATAGTCTACATACTATACATTCTAATATATATACTCTACCATACAGGTCAGATAGACGACAGTTGAGTATCATACACTCTCTTTATAAAGGGTACTACTACTAAGTAGTGTACGCCTGTTACTACTGTCCAGTACTCAAACAATAATCTCTTTATAAACAAACAAAAGCTTTATAAGTCTTTCGCTTTCACTCTCTCTTAGTGTGGTTATATTTGCTCATAAACACACCCCTTCCCTCTGTCTCTCGCTCGTATATACGACCATCTAAGAGCTTATATATAAAGCTTGTGGTGCCACTTTGCTCATACGCTCTCAAACCATTTATAAAAGAACCATACATTTATATACTCTGCTAATATCATACATATATGACAAAAGCAAATATTAACAAAATAAATGGAGAGTGTGACCACATGACGAAAACAAACTATAATATGACAATACCCCACAAATACGACACTATTAAAGTATATACAGCAGTTTTAAACGACTACGACGCCCAAGCTGATTATACAGCAGAGCAATTGCTTAATATGCAAGAAGCAGTATATTTACTTAAAGAAGACGTTAATACAGATATAGTTAATCTATTTAACGACGTCGAAGTTTTATCAGATTTAGAAATGGAGCTTTAAACTTATGTTGCGATTTATAGCAACCAACTTAAAAACAAATATGGAGAGTGTAAAAATGACCAAAACAAAAGAATTAAAAAACTGCGTGGATGATTTAACTGGTAATATATGGAAATGCGAGAGAGAGCATAATGCTTCTGGATTCAGAAACCATGAAATCTTAAGAGTAACCGCTGAAAGTGGCTTTAAAGTGGCTTCTGTCATTGGAGAAGAGAACAGCACAACAGCTAAAAAAATGTTTAAGTATCTCTGTGACTTCCACGATAGCCATTCAGAAGCTAAAATTAATCTTACTGCGCTTGATATGGATAGTAGAACAGCAGAGATTATAAACGCTGACGTTGAGAAGCAAAAATCTAAAGCAGATACAACTGCGCCAGAAGCCAAGCCATTTATAGACGCTTTTAATAAAGCCCTTGAATTGGCGCAGAAAAAAGATAAATATCCACACGCTGAGGATATTAGATTAAAAATCGAGAGTATGCCAGAATCTGTAAGAGCAGAACTTTATAAAGCGTTTCTGCCAAGCGAACAACCAAAGAGCGACGTTTTAGAAGTGGCTTTTTAATTTTTTTTCCTTTTAAAATGGACGACTTTATTAAAGTTGGCGACTTTTTGCCACTTAGTAATGATGATAATAAAATAATGGTCGGAGACGGCTTATAAAAACGGAGATGATATAAATGACTAATAAACAAGCGATTAAATGGTTTTTAGAAGTATTAAACCAGATGGACACGGCAAAAGAACAGCGAGAGTTTTCCCGTATGTGCGTGAGTGGTTAAAATGGTAATTAAAACAACTCTGGACATGGAAGATATACGCACAATGCGACAGATTAAGACATTAAACACTTTTAAAGTAAGTAATACCTCCGAAGTCTTATATATAGTAATGACTGACGGTCGAGTGTTTAATCTAATATGTAATTATAAACAAACAAAAGCTATTAACTGCGAAAACAACGAAGTAATAGACGTCCTTAATATTAAAGACGAGTTGAGCGATTTATCTCTTATAGATGACTCGTTTTAATCTTTTCTTTTTCTTTTTAAACTATATCTCTATGAATGGCTCGAATTGGCGTGACTCTGAAGGGCCTGCCCTAGGGGTTCCTAGCAATTTAACCCTTGTTTCCAGTGGAGATTGCCCATAGAGGACTTTACGCCTTCCTATCGTTTTGGATAGGTACAGCGATAGTTCCAGTGGAAATGAGGGTCATAAATCAGCAAAAAACCACCATTTCAGGCCATCCTGCCCTATCCGAACACAATATCTACTAATATAGACCTATCCTAGCCTCTGATGAACGACGGTTGAGCGGATAACCTGCCCTAACACACCCTATCCTTTAGACCGTAGCACCTAGGTCGTCCTGAACCCTCCACAGTAATCACCTAACCCAGCACATAACACTACGTAGGGCGTGTGTGTATGGAGAGTACGGTAGGAAAGTACTACTATTATAGTGCTTTTTACCTCTTTCTCCTACTATTATGGTGCTTTTCTTATCTTACCTTCTACTATATGGCTGTATTACCTTCTACTAGTACTCTCTATAATACTTCTATGTAATACATACTGTCGTCCGGTCAGGTATGACTAAGGATATGTATAATTATATGTATAACGCTCTTATAGTGTTTAGTGTGTTAAAACACCCCTTAAGGAATGCTCGAGGAACGCACCCAGTCCATCCTAAGCAACTTTAATTAAGAAAAGGTACTAAGTGGTGGAGGGTATAATAATCGCTTAGGAACGATTTAAATGCGTCCTATTAATATACTCACTATACACTAAAAGACCATAAAGTTTTATAGTGTTTGCCTGTTCAAAAACGCAATGTTTATAAAGCTATCCACTATTATATACTCACTGAGAGCATTAATATATAGAAGATATTTGGAGAAACCGGTGGTGGGAGTTAAACTCTCACTGCCATATGTTTAATATATGGAGGAGACCAAAATGGCAAATATATATAAAATAATACTGAAACTGACCTTTATGTATTATACCTACATAAATAAGTCTGAATCGGGAGAACCTATTAACCAATTCCAAGAATGGTTATTAAGGAGGTCTTAAAAATGAGAAAAATGATGGAAGTAACCGCTAACGATGAAGGCTTAAACTTCATTAAACTACTGAAAGAAAGCCTTAATAAGAAGTATTATCAGCTTATTTTAAGAGGCAGGCATTCAGATAGAAGAAGTGTTCTGGGTGATAAGTTTATTAAGCGTGATGAAGGTCATTATAACAGTCCAAATGATATACCACTTAATAAGGCTGAACGAATAGCCATTTACATTTACAAGAAAGAGGCAGACCAGCGTCCTAGCCTCAGAGTGGCGACGGACGAGGCCAGAAACTAAACAAACCGCATGGAGGTGCGAAACAATGAATGAATACAAACAAACACCGGAAGACCTGTACGTTGATATAGTACAAGCGTACAGCCTAACAAAAGAAATAGCATGGAAAAGCCCAAAAGCATTAGAAGGTACAGTCAATGTTGTCAAAGGGTTGTGCGACAAGTATCTTAAAATGCCTAAAGCACATGAAAAGCCAGAAACAATATATGAGGTCGAAGCAATTGATAGAATGCTTGATGACCTTGTACTATGAAGGTGAACATAATGGAAACTAAGATAACAATGTTCAAGGGAAAACCAGTTATAGGTTTTTATGAAGAAGGACAGGCTAAACCAAGTCTAGCTTTTGGTGTTAGAAAGGCTAAAATAGCATTAGCTAAAATGAAAGAGATTCAGGCTTTCATACAACGAGAAGAAGCGAAGGCGATAATCAATTTACAAGCAGGTCAAGTACCACCGCCTATCGTACAATTTTGAGGTGAAAAAATGGCATTAGAAGCATTTAATATGGGAATAGAAATAGTGAATATGGTAACCGTTTTAGCATTATGGATAGGTGGATATTTTTTACCTACAATAGTAGCTATTTACCGGAAGCACAAAAACCAGAACGCAATATCAGTTTTAAACCTATTACTAGCATGGACAATTATAGGTTGGATAGCGTGTTTGGTATGGGCGTGTACTGACAACGTAAACAAAGCCAAGAAGAAGAAGCCCAAGAAGAAGAAATAATTTTTTTATTAATTTGTGGAGGCAAATACAATGGAAGGCGACATATTAGTGAAGAACAAGCCCAAACATCATAGAAAAAAGTGTGATGTTTGCGGTCTTAAATTTATACCAAGACTATTAACCCCTCAGGGTATAAAACATAATGAAATACTTTTTAGGTTGCACGTAGAAATACATGAACAAAAAGATAGGTGGTCATAATGAAATGTAGTTGTGGTAGTACGGAAGTTTACACAGATGAAGGCTACGAAACCATATACAGATGTTATGGTTGTGGTAAAGTAGGCAACGCTCAAGACTTTAATATTTGAAGTGTGGGTTTGGTCACTCACCTCCATATAAGAGGGGAGAGAGAAAAGATTACAGTCCTTAAAACGGTAGTGATGGATTCTCTCCCTTCTTTTTCTATTTAAATATGATATGATAGAGTGTAGGTTGTTCGCTAGAGTGACGACGGTTGGCTCATCCTTTCCTAAGAATCCCCCTTATTAGCACGTTTTTTGTAGGCGTTGCGGAAGCGAAACATTTATAAACACATTCGCCATTCTATATGTATGGCAAAAACGCCATAATATCAAAAATAACAAAATATGGAGGTCATGTAAAAATGGCAAAATTAGGAAAAGTAGTAGACATGAAGGTATTGGACACAGAGAGCGGTGAAGAAACTCTTTTTAAAGCAAGTACTTCACCTAAGAAAAGCACAGTAGGTCAAAGTTGGTTTGGCGGTCTTAATTATAAAGGCATTGCTAAACTACAAGAAGGCAAGATTGAAGCTACATCAGAAGCGGACTATAAGAAGGTCTTGATTCAAGTCTTTGATAAGTTCGGCGTGAAACTTGATGATTCCTGCTTTAATCGTGGTGAAAGATGGGATACAGTTGAAGGACGTGAACGATTCAAAGTCTTTGTTGATGGAGAAGAATTCGCACCGGCTCTTTCTGCAAAAGCAGTTAAAAGGATTGAAGAGAAACAGGAAGAAACAAGTGTTTCATCTGTAAGCGTTCCTGAACCTGCTGTGGCTGATGTTTCAGCGATTCAGATACCTGCAAAAGTTGCGGAAGTAGTCCCTGAACTGAAACCAGTAGTTGATAAGGATGCGGCGAACGTTAAGAAAATAAAGGATTACTTAGCTAAAAAGGTACCCGAAGCAACTATTATGGAAGGATTGCTTAAAAAATATCCAAAAGCTAAAGCTGAGGAACTTTTAGCAAAAGCTAAAGGACCTAAAGTCTCGTTTTAATGAGACAACTTTTTTTCTTTTTATTTTAAAACAACAGCATGGAGGTGCTAAAAAATGAAATATGAACTACAAATACCCTGTCCAAACTGCGGGGAAAAAAAGAAAGGGTATTTAAACATTAATAACGGTAAGGTTAATTGTGTTAATTGCGGAGATGTAATAGTAGAAGGCATAAACCATCACATGAAAAAGGTTGATGTAATTAAAGCCTTTGATAACGCCCTTAATAAAGTACTGTCAAGCGACCTTTTAAAGAGGGAGTTAGCAGAATCTTTCTTAGCAGAAACAGGTTTGTTCGAGTACGCTAGAGACCTGTTCGAGAATGACGACGGTTCGGACGGTGTTCAGATAGCCGAACTAATAAGTAATATGAATTGTGAGGATGTATAAAATGCAAGAAAAAATAACATGCCCTAATTGTGGCAATCCAAACGCTACAAAAGAAGAGGATGAATTTTATCCATACCAAGATGAGCCGTACAAAGGTTATTTTATTAATTGTGATAAATGCGGATATTGTAAGGAGGTAGAATAAAATGGGCAATCTAATAGAAGAACTGAATGGAAAATGTAGGTTTTGTGGAAGCACTAACCTAACACACCACGCACAATTAAAGGATGATAAGTGTGGGGAGTGTAAAAAGTTTCAGAACGAGGAGGATGAAAAATGAAAGCGTTAATATACACAAATGAGGACGGAGACATCTATAAAGTAGTAGATGAAGAAACAGGTCAACAAATTGAATGGGAAGAGTATGATTCGGAGGGAGAAGAATGAAAGAAAATGATATAGCGGAAATAGTAGGAATCTATGATAAAAGACGAAATCATTTCAAAGTAAGAGGTCGTGACACGCTTAAAGACGGCAGAAGATACGTCATAAGCATTGAACAAGCAGGTCGAGATTTGCACGTTTGGTATAACGCCCTTGACAATACCTTAAAGTATCAAGGAGATATGATTAAAGAGTTGGATGATTTAGCCTTTTACAGTATGGGCATCGCAGAAAACATACGCCAAAGAAATGGCCGATAACTGAACGATACATTTAAATACTTTAATTGCTTAATATATAGTACGCTTAAAAGACCAATAACAGACACGCTAGGGAAACATCATAGAGGTGATGATTTCTTTTTACATTAAATTGTGCAGGTTAATAGTCTAGTATGACTTAAAACTGATTATTTTAGGAATGATTACTCATCAACTATGTGGGTTAAACTCCCATCCTGCACATTAATTAAAAAAAACAAGGAGGATTGATAGACTGTGAAGACTGAACTATTAGGACTAATCAGAAAACATAATAAAAGTTTTACTGAATCACAACTTAACGACCTTATAAAAAGAGGGTCTAATTCTGTATTTTTAGATATACTAGGCGATGTACCACACAATAAAAAAGCACGAAAGGATGCTGATAGTATGCAACAATTATTCATAGGTGTAAGTAGGTCACCAATTCTAAACCATATTCAAGACCGAGCAGAGAAGGCTCTCAATAATTTAGAAACCTTAGGATTAAAAGATAGATAACCTCGTCCAGAATGACGACGGTTAAACGAATGTTTCCTGAAACTTTTTTGACAATGAACATACCTATGAACGGAAGCTTTCAAGGGTTCCTGAACTTTTTTAGGTTGTTCAAAAACGAAACATTTATAAACTCTCTCACTATTACTAATAATATGATTAATAATAAAATGGAGGTTTAAGAAAATGGACGATGACATAAAAGAAATATCGAAAATAGTAGGAGTGGGTATAATAGTACTAGTACTTGCGGTTTTAGTACTGGCAAACATTTTAGTTCCTCTAATAAATATAGACGAAAGAAATATTTGTGAGGCAGAGAACCAATTAGGTAAGATTACTACAATTAAACACGTTTACTCACCTTTCTTAATAGTAGATGAGCAAACCTGTCAAGTGTTCTCCCCTATTTCAGAACAATATGTTTATTATAAGAATCAGAGGTAAGAAAAATGACCAAATACAATAAAGGCGATAGAGTTAAAATAATTAAGTACGGCAGTGGATATGCAGACGATTGTATAGGAGAAATTGTTACCGTTTTAGAATATAAAGATGGCGGATATTGTGGGCGCCCTGCGATTAGAACAACGAAAACAAAAGGTAATAGTAATGCTAATGATGGAACTTATGGTGGATTTTGTGGGGCAAACTCAGTTATACTGGTTGCGCCTTTATCTTGGAAAGAACGATTAGGAGGGAAATGAAATGAATATTGAAATCAACGATACGGATGTTGCTGTTCTTAAAGAACAGGAAGAAGGCTTAATAAATTGTTTAGAAGATAGTCATGCTCCTGATGATATTATTGTGGCGATTAAGAATGTTATGGAGGCGATTAAGAATGTTATGGAGGCGATTAAGAATGAAAACAGTATGTTGCCCAGAAATTAAATTACTAGGAAAAGTAGTTATGAGAGTAGACACATTGTTATACGTAAGGGATAACATAACAAATCTTGTTTATCCTATTGACCAATCATGGTGTACGGAGGTGCCAGAATGAGTTTTTTAATTGACCTCGAACAACAATATGCTCATGAAGGTTACTGGATAGTAGTAACTAAAGGAAAACATAAAGATAGGATAGGAAAAGTTTACAGACAAATATCTTTTTTAGGATTATTTAGAGAATACTTAATAGATTTTGGTTTAGAACAAACGTCACATTGGATTTTGGTTAAACGAACAAAAAGGTTATATACTAAAAACCAGTATAAGGCTTTTAAAACTATGGAGGAATTCAAATGATACATGACTATAAAAAAGCATTGACTAAAGAAGACCTATACAAAATAGTGTTCGATGATGTATGCCATAAGTACGGATACGACAGAAAACAAGTAGATACTCTTATGAAAAAGGATGCTCAATTCAGACACAGAGTAAGCGACTACCTCACACCACATCTTACGGGCAGACCAACGCCAGTTAAACAAAAAAAGTTAGGTGAAGGAGAAGGACAACGTTGTTATAATATAAGTCTGTTCTATGGTTGTTATCCCAAACGAATCAACACTGATGATGACCGACTCAGACACTTACAAAAACTTTACACTACCGAAGACATTAACAAGACCACCTATTTAGATTTAGCAAAGGTTTTAAGCGTTAAAGAAGAAGCGGTGAGCAAAGTATTCATGGACGACCCTGCCATTATGGAGGTGTGTTTCTTATGAGCGATGAAAAAAGGATTGATAGTTACAAAAGTAAACGACATGGGCTAGTATGCGTTGGAGATATAGCCGTATTTTGCAAACATTTTAGATATAGAGGCGCGGCTAGCGCGACCATAAAAAGTATATGGGAAAAAGATATGTTCCATGTTAATATAGGGTTCAGCGAAGAGTCCCTCACAATTTTTGGTGATTCCTATGGTTATACAGGAAACGATTCAATATTTGAAAAAGCAATAGTTAAAGTCATCAAGCCTTCATGGAAGGAACGGCTCACGAGGGGAATCTAAATGAATTATGATGATTCAGATGAGGAAGTACGAGCGTATGACCTAATCGTTGACAATGAAGGGGATTACGGCATTGTAATGGACAAATGGGAAGAGGTATGTCTTGGAATAATTACAACATACGAAGACGAGGGCGAAACTGAAATCGCCGCTCTATGGTTTAAGACGTATGCGGACGCTATCTCAGCGTTTTGTAAGAAAACAAAAACAATAACCAAACCTGATTTAATAAGTGATTTTGGGTTTTGCAGAACTAACCTTAATTCTGTGGAATTGGTTGAAAGGTTATCGATAACAACATGGAAAGAACTTTTAGGCGTTGATAAAAAAAATTATTAAGTTCCTAAACTGACAAAAGCCAAACACCTCCATAAACACCCCACCAACTTATTGTTGGTGGGTTTATAATCATAATATAAGGTGATACGAAATGATAAAATTCAAAGTCGGAGATACAGTCAAACTAATAAACAATAGACAGTATTCCCCCGTGGAAAACGGAGCAATAGGTATAATAACAAATGTAGAACATGGCAGTCGCGGTTGGCTTACTGTCGATATAAACTACAAAAACGCACCCTGTCGTTATGGTATGAGCGAGAACGATGAACGTTGGGAATTACTCCACCAAACTTGGAAGGAGAGGTTGGCAGAATGAAACCAAAAGGACTAGAACACTTAACAAAGGACGAAGTAGTTATTAAAATACCCCTAAGCGTTATTTTAAAACACCAACAAGTATTCGCCGAACTAACAAATAAGATGAAAGGAGACCCAGCTAACGCCTCAAAGACATACGCAAGTTTCTTATGTATGCTTCCCTTACAAGTCAAGGGCAGACTGACGTCGGTTGAGAAGAATGAAATAAGAAATAATTTCAACCTATAACAGACCAAAACATTTATAAAGACTATAAACATATTAACTATATGGAGAGAAAAAAATGTATAAATTCAAATTCGACATAGGAGATGAAATAAGACTTATAAAAGATTGTCGTACTAATTACGATTTTAAGGACGACAGAACATACGCAACTCCTGATGAAGTATATGTAATAAGTGCAAGAGGAATGAGCAAATATGGTTCTGGTAAGGTTACTTATAGCGTCAAAGGAGCATACATTCAAGACCCTATCTGGATACACATGGAGAAAAATTTTGAGTTAGAGCCTAAAACATGGAAGGAGAGGTTAACAAGATGACAATTAAAAGAGAAATAAAAAGGATTATACAATTTCCACTTCAATTAATTCTAAACTATGATGTGTGTGAATCATTCAGGTGGAATTGTGGATGTTGTTGGAGAGGATTAAAATGACTAACGGAAATGATATAGTAGAATATGAGGAACAATGTTGCCAACAGTTACAGGAAGATTGGTGTCAAAAAATAGGTGTTAAAATCGAGAATTTGGACGATGACAAATGGGTTGAAGAAAACATAGAAAACAACCAACAATATTGGGATTATGTTACTGACGAGTATAGTGAAGCAGGAGCGGACAGAGAGCCTGATGATATGTGAGGTGATGAACAATGAGTGACCCAAAATTTAAAGTCGGGGATGTTTTAAAAGTAGTAAGATACCACGAAGGACGTAGTGGTTCGGTTCCAAGAGGCAATTTCATTGTCAAAAAAATAGATGTTTACGACGACCATATTGACGGGAGCGTTTATTTTCCTGATGATAATAAACAAGGCGCTTTTGAAGACCAATTAGAATACGAAAAAATAACATGGAGGGAAAAATTATGCAACAATACGAAATAAGCGGAACACCAAAAACAGACCTCATATTATGTAAGTCATGTAAAGGAGGTAAAATTTTTGAAAACAAAATCTATCTAAAAACAGATGTTGCCGAAAGTGAATTTGAAGAGCCTATTTGTGGAGTGTGTAATACTAAGTACAAAATTAAAAGGCAAGAAATTGACCTGCACATTCCAGAAGATTACAAACCTTCAAACAAAGAATTTTTGTCACGAACGGACGTCGTCTTTTTAATGGAAGATGTCATGGAGAAATTGGAGGGAGAGAATATGACTTATGCAGAAGACCTTGTTAAGTTTCAAGAAACAGGATTATGTGAACACCCTAAAATAGTTAGTTCTAATGTAGTTAAGACTGCTGAAGGAGAATTTGTTTTCAATACCTGTGTAGTGTGTAAGGAATCAACTGTTGATTATAAGGGAAAGACTTATAAAGGGAAGATTCACGAGTTGGTTAATTGGATTGCACAAAAAGGCATTGAAGCTGACAAACTACTCAGTAAAGTTCCTGATAGCATTGATGACTTAGGGCTTAAACAAGTCGCCCAGATAGACACCGATTCGATGTTTGATGAGGTAAAAGATGAAGTTAGTTTTTTCTGAGGTGAGAAAAAATGAGCAAGTTTAAACGGTATGACATTGTTAGATTAAAAAAAGGAGCAAAGCCAACTTGTAAATGGCAAGAAACCTGTAATTGTGTTTTAGGAAAAGGAAAACAAGGAATAGTTTATGAAATTTATAATAATGGTGTAAACGTTGCGATTTTTCTACACAAAGAAGGAGAGAAACAAGAATTTAATGGAGACCGTTGTTCTGCGTTTACAGAGGACAGCTTAGAACTTGTCCCCCAAACATGGAAAGAGAGGCTAACAAAATGAGAGATTTAAGATTTAAAATAGGAGATAAAGTTGTCATGTTTCAGGTAGTAGATGAAAGTTCGGGACACAGCCCAGTTTCACCTCAAGGAGAGTTTAAAAAACTTATTGATGAAGGAACAATTTTAACAATAAAACGCCTAACACATTCAAGTTATGATTATCAGACTTGTGACGATGATGAAAACACATACATTTTATGGGATGTCGAATTAAGACCCGTGTTTACCACTTGGAAAGAACGATTGGGAGGTGAGAAGAATGGAAATAATAACTAACCCATTCAAAAGATGTAGTATTTGTGGCGGAAGAGAAGTATTAAAAGTAGAGCATGAAGAGGTTATAGAAACAAATCTCAGAGAACATGAAGGAAAACTAATGTGCAGTAATCTTATTGAATGTCAGGCTAACGTCAAAGCAGAGAATAGTGAAGTAACCTTTTCAGTAGATGATAAAGGGAAAATTCACGGCATTAAAATTAATGACGGGACATCTGATGTGTTTGAGGTGTGTAAACAATGAACAAATTTAAGGTAGGTGATAGAGTCATAAGAATCTTCGACAGTGCAAAACACTTACCTGTAGGTTCTATCGGCACAATAACTGTTGTTGCCAAAGATGGAGAACTGTCACTCAAGGAATACGTACCAAAGAACGGCGGGGTATTCCTAGATACTAATTTTAAACTATATGTTCCTACAACTTGGAAAGAGAGGTTAGCAAATGACTGAATTTAAGGTTGGCGACAGAATCATAATGGTCGAAAACAGTGACGCCGCCAAAAAAGGCATGATAGGAACAATAGTAGAAATTGATGGTTCGGTCACAGTAGACTTTGACCTTAGATTTAGTGGTGGGCATGATTGTGAGGGGGCATCTAAAGAAGGTTGTGGACAATATATATACGGAAAAAGAAGATTTAAGTTACTATCTTGGAAAGAGGTACTGAAACAATGAAACTAACCCCAACAGAAATACTTAATATATTCTTTCATAGAAAGGATGTGTTCGCCAAACAAACAAACAAAGGCGCATACTTCCCAGAGCGACGACACATCACCATAAAGGATATAGAAAGTCATTTAAAAGGGGAAGTAACAATAGGAGCGTACTGTTTAGAAACTGATAATACAATCAAGTGGACATGTGTCGACCTTGACATTAAAAAACATTGTAAATTTTGCGATTCAGAAAGAACCTACATAGATGAATATGAATGGGTGTGCAATGATTGTCACAAAAAAGAACATGATGATAACCTATTCTTATTCAAAAAAGAAGCCCTTAAAGTATTTGATGAATTTAAAGGTTTCAGAAGAATGTTAGAATACACTGGAAGAAAAGGATACCATATATGGATATTCTTTAAGACTCCTGTTAGTGCAGATTACGCTAAAACCTTAGTTAGAGCAAGACTTAACAAAATAGGAGTTAGCGGTCATGAAATATTCCCCAAACAAACTGAACTTAATGAAACAAGAAGGTTCGGAAATTTAGTTAAAATTCCGTTCGCCAAACATAAAGTTAGCGGGCAATATAGCAAAGTGTTAAAAATTGGAGGTTGGAACAATGGAAATAAAACCTAATACTAAATTTTGGTTTGGTAATAATCCTGAGCTTGTTAAGAAATTTAAGGTAATAGCTGAAAAACTAACCGGAAAAGCTTGTGTTGAGGGCATTCCCGATGAAGATATATGCGCCTTATTTTATAATAAGAACAGCCCCAACTGGACATATTTAGGCGATGAGAGGATGTATTTTGTTAACTCTAAAAAGATTGAAGTAGCCCCAATGTCATTTTTTACTTGGAAGACTATTTTAGGAGGATTAAAATGAAGATAACCCGAGACTCAAAGTTTTGGTTCGGAAATAACGCCGAGTTAGTCAAAAAATTTAGGAACTATATCGAAAAACATACTGGAAAACGCCCTTGTGGCAATTCAACAGACTCAGATATAGGTTCCTTATACTATCATGTTGATGATAATGATTGGGGATGGATGCCTCCAAATAGAAGAGATTATTACGATGAACAAACAACCTTATTGGAAGTTAACCCATTATCATTTTTTAGTTGGAAAGTAATTTTAGGAGGTGCAAAATGAAGCTTGAAGACCTACACGACAAAAAAATAATTGTAAATAATGATGAACAATATAAAATTTTACAAAAGCTATTATTTGATTTAGGTAGTGCATGGGGCAATGGCTCTACTGATATACGGCACGCGACCTTAAGTGCCACAGTTTTCCCTCATTATATTATAGTATATAATACTAATAGGTTTTATCATGGAGATTTTACACCAGAAATGAAAGGAACCCACATGAATAAAATATTTAATATAAGTTGGAAAAGAATATTGGGAGGTGCAGAATGAAAAAACTTATAATTTACAATAGTAAAAAGCGAAGTGCGGACAAGAACAAAAAGAAGATTAATTCTTTATTAGGACTAATGGCTAAAGGTAAGTTAAGCAACGGCAATGCACTGATTTTAGACAGTCCTGCACTGCTCACAACCAAATCTTTATTAAAATCAGGATTTAACAAACTGAAAATTTTTGTTCCGAATCCAGTCGATTATGAAGGTATAGATAAGAAAGAACCTATGATAGTTTACGACCTATGGCTTAACGACTTTTTAAAACACAAAGTTTGCCCGAAAACAGTAAGCTTTGCATTCCTAGATTTTTGCAGTAGCTTAGACGGGAACAATTACTGCAAACCTATTAAAGACATAGAACTACTATTCAATAAGAGGCTACTGATTGACGACGGACTATTAGCAATAACCATAAGCTTCCGAAACAGCAACCACTTACACAAAGGAACATACAATGACAGCGACCGATTAGACCAAGTAGTAACCCACTCAGCCTTCAAGAATGATTATGTAGCGTTAAGCATGGGAGAAGGACACGCTTACAACGGAATGTTCTTCAAAGTTTACAAAATCAAAAAGATTAGGAGCAAAACACAGTCCGACAAGCAAACCAAAACATTTATAAAGTCGAATACTAATATAACATTAGAGAGAAGACGACCACTTAAAACAAAAATTAAAAAGTTATTACAAAAAGGGCATAGACCATCAGTAATTGCCCAAAAACTTGGAATATCAAGAATAGAATATTTCAAAACACTTTAATATTTATCTAAATCTTTTGTTCCTGAGTATATCAAGGAACCATGAGTAAAACACGCATCGGAGGAATACACGATGGCACGAAAAAAAAGTAAAAACACAATAGCAAGGGACATGTTTGACGGATGGGATTTTGAAGACCTATCAGGCGGTCAAAAAGCGGCAGTAACCAAAAGATACAACGCACAAACCAGTGCATCTGCTCCAAGAGCAAGAGCAAGAGCAACTCCTAAACGAGCGGTCTCTTCATCTGTTCTAAGAGTTGAAGTTGGAAGAATTGGTAACGGTCCTATGAAAGCATTTGCTATGAACAAAGGAACAACTGTTCAGGAAATTCTTGACAAGGCAGATATTACACTAGATGTTAAGAAAGAAGCGGTTCTCGCCCAAACTACAGGCAACAAAGTTCATCTTGGCGATGAAATAAGCGCAGGCGAAGTATATGTTATAACACCTGAAATCGAATCTGCTGAGTAATTGCTCCGATTCAATAATTTTTTTTCTTTTTTATTCACACTCATATTCACACTTATACATAATATCTAAGGAGGGAAATACAATGGACAAAAAAACGTATAACTATGACGCAACGGTCATCGCAGACTTTTGCAAAAAGTTTTTCAGTAAGATTAAATATGACGCTTCAACCTCTAAAATTAAAGAAAAAAGTAAAGAAATTGGAAGCGGAGTATGGAAGACGGAGCAAACTCTTGTAATTACCAAAAACAAGAAAAAATTAGGAAGCTTAACTTTCCCTAAAACAGCAACGGGCGTTGGAAAACTCGACGTTGAAGGAACAGAGTTCATTAAAATCTGGGACACTCTTGATAAAGAGAAAAAAAAGGCAGAGAAGAATCTTGTCACCCCAGAAAAAATAGTTAAATCACCCTTTTCTGAAATGTTCAGCCATTTAAATATGTTTGGCGGACTTGAAAAAAACTTCAATGTGTTTTCTCATATAGATGAGGCAATCACGAAGTTAGGTATTGAAAAAGTCAGTTGCGAGAGGCAATCTCTCAGTTCTGAAAAAATTCTTAGTATTCCAACTCTTGTTTTTGACAATAGTACAAGTGAAGACCCCATAGAATCGGGATATTCTGGAAAACTTAGAAACATCATTTGGGCTAAGTATTCTAAACAAATAAAACAAAAAAATAAGGACGATGTTGCTCTTTCAAACTCTAATTTTAAAAAGCTAAATAAAATAGGGTCTGAAAAAGTGGAAATTGTGAAGATAGACGGGCTTCCAGTAATACATTACTACAAACACAGGAATATTATAGTGTCGCAACTAAACCCATTTATTCTGTTTGATAAATATGAAGACATGAAAAAACTTCCTGCACTGTTTGATGATTTTTTCGGGCTGTTAAAAGAACTGAAAATTTCAAAAGTTGACCCTTCAATTATGGAAAAAGAAATTTTTGTGAACAAATTTCTTGAAGGAGCAAACTCAAAAATTAAGAGCAATGATTCAGTTTTAAAAAGTCGTGAGTCGGACATTAAATCTTATGAAAGAAGTATTGTCGGGTGGTTTGCCGAAATAAGAGATAAAACCTTAGAAAATGAGTACTTGAAGAAGTCACTTGAAGGAAAAGGAGAGACTTTGTTTGGGGAAATTGACAAAACTAAAAAGATTTCTTTTGTTAAGAAGGTTGAAAGAACTGCGTCTGAAATAAAAATAAGTTTTATTCCGGCAACTCTTGTAGTAAATGATTTTGAAAGAAACGGGAATCCGCATGGAAAAAGAACGTTTTATTTGGGCGAATACACTTTCAGCATTAGACCAACCGAAATAAAAATAAGTCAAAATGCCAGTACGACAGTAAGACACCCACATTCAAGTGGAGATACTTGTTGTTTCGGAGATGGTGATGGACGTAGAAAGATATTTTCTTTATTGGCGAGTAACCAAATTTCTGAGGTTGCTAAAATGTTATGGTTTTGGATTAAAACCTACAAGACGGACAGTGCTTATATACATTATTCAGAGTTTTATGATGGTGTCATAAAAAAAGGATTGCCAATATGGGATGAGAAGGGAAAGGTCATCGAGATTAACGACGGTCAACGAATCAAAACTGGAGAGCAAAACAGTATAACAAAAGATTCCAGTTATGAAAATAACCATAAAAAATTAGGGAAAATGAAAGTTTTCTAAGGAGGGAAAAAATAAAATGGCGAAAGCAAAAATAGTACTCGCACCTAACGTGTTCAAAATAATACAACATTTCACTAAAAATCTAAACACGGAAATTGGAGCAGTCGGAACTGGAAGTATAAAAGTAGAAGATAAGGAGAAATACTTTTACATTGATAAACTGTATTTCCCAGACCAAAATGTTACAGGAGCAACAGTGCATTTCAAACCTGAACATTGGGGTAGCATAATAAAACAAATGCCAAAAGAAGATTTGGGCAGAATTTGTTTCTATTGGCATCGACACCCGGGCAGTGCGACACATTCACACACTGATGAGGAAGACACGTTCAATGTTTTCATGGATAAAGAAAGCGGAAGAAAATATTTCGTGTTCATGCAAACAGCTTGGAAAGGCACAGAAATGGAGTTTGAAAGTCGAATTGATTTAGCAACTCCTGTAAGAGCCACCGTGTTTGATAAAGATATTGAAGTCATTGAAGAAATGACCGAACAAGAAGGGCTTCTCGATGAAGAAGTGAAAGTTGCAGAGGACAAACTTAATGAATATCGTATTAAGTTGGACGAAAAAATTAAGATAAGGTGCGCTGAGATTGAAGCAAAAAGTATTATAAAACAAGCACCTGTCGCATGGGCACGTCCATCCAATGTAAACCCCCAAAAAAGCTTCTATGGAGGAAACAACATATACAATAATAACACTTACAGCAATGGTAAGGATTGTATATTCTGGAAAGGAATATCTGATAAGTTAAGAAAAACTCTTGAGGATGATTACAAAGTTCTACAATTTAATCAATATGTGGACAACGATTTCATCGGAGACACTGCTACAGCCGTAGAAGAAAAAGCAAGTGTCAAATGCGAGAACGGGTGCATACTCGTTAAAGCAGGCACACTGTTTAACAAGGTAATGATTAATTCATTGGGTAAAAATGGAATGTTACACGACCTTGTTAAAAGAACAAAGTATAAACAGAATGGTATACTAACAGAGTACTTATTAACCCCTGCTAAACAACAATATCTGCCTCTTAAAAGTATGTGCCTTAATTTGTTAGTATCATTTGGCACTCTTTTAAAAAAGGATGTTGCAGAACAAACACCCCCATCTAAAGCAGACGCAAAAGATATTACTGAGGCATACACCATAGAGAATCAGGAAGTCATTGAAGACTTTTTTGATATGGTAAACCAGTCCTTTGCCGTGGTATGGATTGACGACCCTACATTCGCTCAAATATTAGACATGGACACAGAAGAACTTTTGGGCAACGTGTATGTTAGCGAAGACTTAAGTAAGGTAAGCGTGACAGGAGACGAACTTGTCTCTCTATTAGCAGGAATAGAATCTGCAATCGAATATAAGAAACCTAAAGCAATAGCTGATAAAACAACTATTGAAAGCAAACTTAAGGAGGGGAAAAAATGCAAGAAAAAGAAATCGAAAAATTAGGAGTCAAAGAAGAGGCGTCAGATGTACGACAGACCGAACCTGTTGTTGCAAAAGAACACGAATTAGCACCTATAGACACAAGTGTTGATGAAGAAGATGAATCGGAACGACTAAATCTCAGCAGACAATCGAAATTAGTGCCTGTTGACAAGATTAACGGTTGGAACATCAAAATTTTTGGTGTAGGCAGTGTGGGAAGCCACGTTGCTAAAGTTTTATGCAAAACTGGGTTCAAAAACATTGAAGTTTATGATATGGACACGGTTGAAAACGAGAACATTGCGGCACAAGCCTTTGATTTTAAACACATTAAGACAAACAAGGTGGACGCTATTAAAGATATTTGTAAAGAAGCATCCGGCGTTGAAATAGTAACCAATCATGGAGAGATTACAGAGGGCACTATGATTAGTCCTGAGCCCAACACTATCTATTGTTGTTATTTTGATAGTTTGAAGGCTAGAAAGATGGTTTTTGAAAAGCTTAAAGGATTCCCCGTCATTTGGAGTGATGCCCGTATTGGAAGATTTGATATGAGGCATTATTTAGTAAACTTTGACAATGATGAGGAAGTTGAGGAGTATGGTAAGAGTTTAGAATCCACAGGAATCAGTGAACTCATTTGTGGGGAAAAAGCAAGTGCGCCTATCAATGCTCAGATTGCAGGAATGATTGTTATGAACTTGGTTAATTACATTTCAGGTATTAGCTATGTTAGAAAATTCATTGGCAATGCTTGTGAACCTCGTAACAATATAATTGTGATGAAAGAAGTTAAAAAAGATATAGTTTAAAGCGTGGGTGTGGCTGAGTGGTCAAAGGCGCGGGACTTAAGTAAAGGTCTATTAGAAGACAAGCAACCATCGAGGTAGGATTTTATGGTGGCGTTCAATTCGTTACACCGGTTGTATCTAACAAGTCTTTCGAGACATCCCGTCGACGTAGGTCGTTCGCAGGTTCAAATCCTGCCATCCACATTACATTGCTCAAGTGGTGTAATGGTTCGCACATCAGCCTGTGGAGCTGAAGGAGGGAGTTCAATTCTTCTCTTGAGCTTTTTTGCCGTTGTAGCTTAATTGGCTAAAGCCCCGGACTGTTAATTCGGAAATTACAGGTTCAAATCCTGTCAACGGCGTTTATATTAAATATGAGGGATTAGAAAATGACAATAAAAGAATCAGACATAGTAATCGGAACTATATTCGGCGACTCAATTGGAATGTGGAGAATAACAAAGATTGATACTGATAATAAAAAAGTTACGGAGATAGCTTATTTATATAATAACGACAAAGAAAAAGGAGACAGCCCAAAAGCCTGTGATTATAGTTTTACAAAAATGTGTAGGTGGCATTACGATATTATAAAGTTAGGACATACTACATGGAAACAACGATTAGGATGTTCTTAAAATGAAAAAACTAATTACAAAACACACGTTTAAAAACGGAACAGTAATTACTTGGCCTAACAATTGTGATTATGAAATTTGTGATGTTAATATTAGAAACCAAGATTGCAAATTAATAATAGAACCGGAACGTGGTGATACCAGATATGCAGGCGGGCGTTACACGTTTAAAGATTTAATAGAGTTCAAAGTTACAGTTAAAACTCCTCCAACATGGAAACAAATATTAACAGATAAATAGCTATCCTTGATAGCGGAGATGATTATTATGAGTGAAGAAAAAGAAACCCCACTTACTAAAGGAGTAGCGGTTCATAAAGCAATAGAAATATCCTTTGAAGAATTAGAACTAAAACCTCAAGTTAGACTTAGCCCGTCATCAATAAATACTTTTTATAAATGCCCGAGGTCGTACTTTTACAATTACATTACTAAAATGCGAGTGGCTAACATTCACATGATTAAAGGAACGATAGTTCATAACACCTTAGAATGGTTTTTTAAAGCGTACCCTAAAAAAGGAGGGTTACAAGAACATATGGAAACATTGTTTCAGAAGGCTTGGAAAGGGCAAGAAAAACAGATTAAACAGCTTGAATTAACTGATGATGAAAAAAGCGAGGCGTTACGAGATTGTTATGCTATGGCGGATGATTACTACCTTAATTTTGTTAAGAAATGCACTCGTATTATTGAAGCAGATAAAGCTGAGAATATTCAGCACGCCTACTACTTATTAAAGCCTAAGTTCAGAGAAATATTTGTTGAAGATAAAGACCTTCATTGTTGCGGTTACATTGATAGGATTCATAAGGATTTTGATGGTTTCGTAACGTTAGGTGATTACAAAACAAGTAAAAGATATGGTATAGGTATTAATGAGGATTACGTTAGACAACTTTCTATTTACGCCCTTCTATATAACTTGCAAGAAGGTGTATTACCTGATTTTGTATCAGTAATATTTTTGAGGTATGGTGAGGAGCCTATCTTGCAGGTCACGCCAAGTTTGTTAGCTTACGCCCGAACAACTATTTTAGATGTTTGGGGGAAAACTCGTTCTGTTCTCGAAGAGGACTATCCATTGAAGGAGGGTCCTCTTTGTAAATGGTGTGGGTACCAAAATTTATGCAGTGGAGAGTGTGCTTGGCAGGATAAGTTAAGAGAGCAGAAGCTTATAGAAAGTATAGAGGCTAAAAAAAATGAACATGAATAAATACCCTAGTTTAATCTCGCATAGACTTACTTATAAACCTGATGATGAATGTACCTTTCGTGAAAGTAAAATAGAGGAGACTTGTTGTGATAAAAAACATATCAAGAAATTAATAAAACTATTTCAAAAACAAATTTTATATTTTGCACCTAAAGATTTTGATTGGAATAAAGATGAAACAACAATACAAATAAGAAATATAATTAACATTATTCAATTAGAAGAGGAGGAAAAAAATGAGTGAATCATCAAATGGCGGGATAGGTTTTGTAGGATTACTGACAATAGTTTTTATAATATTAAAATTGTGTAATGTAATTGTGTGGTCTTGGTGGTGGGTGCTATCGCCAATATGGATTAGCATAGGATTTACAATAATAATATTAATAATAATACTGATAATATTTATAATATTGAATTGATTAATAAAGGTATTAAAAATGAGTAATGATACATATACAGGTGGCAGAGTGACGACAAGTGGAACAACAGAAGCCTCACCATCTTATTATACTACTGCGTCGGGTATTTATTATGGAGATAGAGATTCAGTATTTGTTCCACCTCTACCCAAAAAGAAGAAAAAAATAATTAAGAAGAAAACATGGAAAGAAATCCTTATGGAGGAAGCAAAATGAATGAAAGAACGATTAGGAGGGAAATAAAATGAAAGAACTAACAATACAAATAAAGGTTATGCCAAAAGAAGACCTTGAAAAATATAATGATGACCATAATTTTAATTGGGTATCAGGAAAATTAAGCAAAGCATATCAAGTTTCATTAGATGATTTTAAAACATATTATAGAGTAAGTCCTTATCACAGAATAGGGGAGATTATTGAAATGATTATGAAAAATGAAGGTGAACTTTAAAATGATGGATAGTCTAGGAGATAGAATGAAAACGTATGAAAAAGCGTATAACATTAAACTACCTATAAGAATGCCTGTTATTTTAAGACTTGATGGAAAAGCATTCCACACCTTATTGAAAAAAGCAGAAAAACCTTTCGATGAAACAGTAACGATTGTTATGAATAAGGTATGTGAAAAATTAATAAAAGAAATACAAGGAGCAACATTTTGTTACACACAAAGCGATGAAATAAACATATTTATTAATAATTACCAAAGTTTAGTTTTTGACCCGTGGTTTGACAACAAAATACAAAAGATATGCAGTATAACAGCCTCAATAGCCAGTGTGGAATTTAGCAAACTTTATGGAAAGGACGCTGTGTTTGATTGTAGAGCTTTAGTACTGCCTAAAGAAGATGTTGTTAATTACTTTATTTGGCGACAGAAAGATTGGGTTAGAAACAGTGTGCAAATGTTGGGCAGAAGTTTGTTCAGTCATAAAAATTTACACGGCAAAAACTGTGATAGCATTAAAAAAATGTGTAAGCCTACTGTAAATTGGGACACATTACATACACATATTAAATATGGAAGATGTTTTAGTTCAGAAGGATTATTTGAAGAAACTTCATTGTTCACCGAAGAACGAGATTTTATACAAAGATTTGTAGATTATACTAAAGAGGAATAAAAATGATTGAGAAAATAAAAACATTACTGAAAGAAGTAGCCTCAAAACTAACTCAAGAATATGTAGAAAAAGATTTTGAGGAGCACAAGTCTGATATGGAGGCGTGTGTAGAAATAGTTATTGAACCATACAAAAACTTAATAGAAGACTTTGAAATCACCCAAATAACAACTGAATCCAATAATAAAAAAATCGAAATCAGTATTGAATTTAAAAAGACAGGTGGAAGAAAACTTGCTTCCATAAGAAAAATTTCTGAATTAATTCCGATAAAAGGAGCCGATTTTATTGAATTAGCTAAAGTTGACGGATGGCAATGTATAGTTAAGAAAGGAGACTTTAAAGAAGGAGACTTAGGAGTATTTTTTGAAATTGATAGTTATTTACCATTAGATGAACGATACGAATTCCTCAGAAAAAGCTGTTATAGAAAAACTGTTGATGGCGATGAAGGGTTTAGAATAAGAACTATGAAGCTGAGAAAATGTCTGTCACAAGGTCTTATACTACCATTAAATTTATTTCCTGAATATCTAATACAATGGGTTAATTATGTTCCTAGAGAAACACTAATAGGGAAAGATGTTACAGAACAATTTAAAGTTACTAAGTGGGACCCGCCACTACCTGCTGACTTAAGAGGAACAGCAATAGGTAACTTCCCTTCTTTTATTAAGAAAACAGACCAAGAAAGAATCCAGAACCTTCCTGAAGTATTTGAACAGCACAAAAACGTGGAATTTGAGGAGACAGAGAAACTTGATGGTTCAAGTATGACCGTTTACTTTAATGATGATGATTTTGGAGTGTGTAGTAGAAACATTAATCTAAAAGACGTGGGAGACAATCTATTTTGGAGAGTTGCCAAAAAGTATAAGTTACATGAATTACTCCCAGCATTTTGTAAAGAAAGAAAATGTAATTTAGCTTTACAAGGTGAAGTTATAGGGCCCGGCATACAACATAATAATTATAAACTAAAAGAACATGAATTTAAAGTATTTGATATATGGGATATAGACAAACAAAGACACTTAACCCCACAAGAAAGATACGCTATCGTTAAAAGAATAGATGGATTAGAGACAGTTCCGTTCTTAGGATTCAAAGCAAGCCTTTGGATTAACGACGGATGCGACAAACTACTTGATTACGCTAAGGACATCTCAACTTTATGCCCTGAAAGCGTACAAGAAGGCGTTGTTTTTAAAAGCAAAGAATTAATTAACGGGCAAATAGTGTCTTTTAAAGCTATTAATAATGCTTACCTGTTAGAATGTGAATTTGAGCATGATGGAGGAGAGAAACGATGACATCTGGTAAAGACTTTGTTAAACATTCGATTAAAAAATTTCAAAAAGAAAAAGAACGTATTGAAATGCAAATATTGAAATTAGCTGGATGGAAAGTTTGTTGTGCCCCTTATTTTAGTGTTGTTGGAAGTTGGGATTGCTCTAAATCGCCTAGTGGATTATGTTGTTATAACCATTATGTAGACCCAGTTCATGATAATTGCGTATTTTGTCACCAACCAGAGGAAAGAAAATAAATGGAGGAGAAAAAAGATGAGCTTTGACATAGGAGTATTCGATGATGATGGAGACTTGAGATATGTTTTTTCCAGTACCGAAATGGCATTTGAAAAAGTTAATGAATTAGAATGGGGCAATATTTACAAGATTAAAGTTAAAAAATTAGGAAAAGAACTAATATGAAACGTTAAACAGTACTTGTTAATAAAAGAAATGTAATCGCTTCAAAATAGGTTTAAAATCCTTTTGATAAGTAAAGCAACCAAATCTCTTGAGATTGTGGTGATGTTCGTAATGGGACTATATCGCGTTTGGTTGTGCTGGACGAGATTCATTTATTAAGGGTTCGTAACTTAATTTGGGCAGAGTGCTGGTCTTTTGAACCAGACGTTGGGGGTTCAAATCCCTCCGAATCCATTTTAACGCCATTTTATCCCCTCTAAAACAGCGTTAAGCACAACCACCTCCATCTGAGGTGGTGTGTTTTTATACTTAAAGAGATACTAAAATGAAAAAATACAAAGGAAACGTGTTATGTGTATTAGGCATAATGTTAGCTGGATTAGGAGTAGCATGTGTAATATTATTATTACATACACCTGAACTAGCAGTACGAATAACGTTCTTTGTAATGTGGCATGTATGTTTAATCGTTAGTATAGGCGCAATAGGGAACACTTATGATGACATTTATAGTAGTAGTGCCCCACATTTACTGTTTATTATTTAGAATGGAAGGACATAAAAAACAAATTCAAGAAAGATAATTATAATTGGAAAGAACATTTTATGAGGCAAAATGAATAGTCTAGAAAAAGAGATAGAAGCATATTATTCCTCAATTATCAGAGAAAAACTAGAAACACTGATAATAAACAATGTAGAAAGGGTCGCTTCCCAAAAAAAGGACGTTGAATACTTAACAGTATTTGAAGTTAAAAACTTACACTGGATAATTTATAACAAAGACAATGGTAATACGACCTATGTTTGGGGAGACCCGGAAACAGGAACGTTATATAAAGGAGCCCACTCTCTCTCCAAATACAAAAGCAGTGCCTAAACGAAACATTTATATATTAGAAACTCTTATTAGAGTACTGAGGGGAGCATTTTGAAAGAATTAAAACTAGAAAGAATATTAAAAGATTATGATAAAAAAAGACAATGTACCAATAGGGGTAAACTCAGTGGTGGATTTTGGTGTAATGTAAATAACCATAATTGTGATTATTTAGGAAACGCAAAAATTAACACCTCTTCAGATTGGACTGAGTATAAACGCTCATGTGAATACTGGAATTATTATGAACAAGCTATGATACAGAAGTCTAAAGAACGGTGATTTTATGAAAGAACAATATGTAATGGATATTACAGATTATGAAGAATTAGAAGAAGTTATGATTTACGATTTTTATCCCGACACTAAAGAATTAGGTAATTTAGTAGAGGCGTTAGATAAAAAAACAGCTTTAGCTAAATATAATATAGTTGGTGATGTAATCAACAACGAAATCAATATTTACGGCGATGAAGAGGACTTGTTTTATGATGATTTCTCTTCTGAGAATGACGACGACTGAATAACTAATCCTTTTTATTTTAGAAAGATTTATAAATGGCGAGTGTGTATGATATGATAGACGAAGTTTTTTTAATTGGAACTACAAAGTATTATCAACATTATATAGTGAAAGGTTCTAATAATAATATTTATGAAGTTAAATACGACATTTTTAAAGATTCATATTTATGTAATTGCCCCAATATAAGACTTACTAATTGTAAACATATTAAAAAAGTTAAAAAAGATAAAAGGTCAAAAAAATGACAATAATGTATATATTAATGATAATTTAAAACAATTGAATAATATGGAATGATGCCTGTGGTTTGGCAACAGTCGCACTGTTAAGACATGGTTCGAGTCCGTGCATGGTGAATGAGGGTTCAAATCCCTCATCATCCCAACATTTCAGAGAAATCAAGTAAGATGTAGTGAAAATATGGGGCGCAATTCGGATAGTATTTGCTTGTACCCCATATCACAGAGCATCAAAGGAAAATGGAATTTAGACTTAAACTGGATATGGTAATAGAGTTGGACTATCCTGATGTCCAAACATCTAAAGATGGTATTGAACTAATCAGAGAGGGTTTAACCAACGGAACATATACCTATAAACTACTAAAGAACGTAACAATCAGAACAATCAAGTAATGTCTTGCGGTTTGTAATCGTAGGATATATAAACAACATTTCAGAGGAAAGTTACTAAGAAAGGATAAGAAAAATGGGATATTGTCAATGCATACCAAAGACCTTGAAGATAGTTTGTTTATGTGCTGATGGTTGCAAGTGTAGGTTTTGTGATAAATGTGGGGAGTGTATGAATTGCAAATTAGAAGACGTTTGTGACAAATGCGAACATTCATAGGTTTTTATCGTATCAAGTCGGTTAAATGGAATATAATAATTGATGGGTTTACAAAACAGGATTGTTTCGTATGATTCAATAACAAGGTGACTAATATGGAAACTTCAAAACTAATAACAGAAGAATGTGATTTCATTAAAAAAATACTTCTTGAAAAAAACAAGAAGTACGGTGACAGTGCTTTAAACCCTGTTAGAATATTCAGTAAAGCGACTGAAATCGAACAGCTTAAAGTAAGACTTGATGATGAACTAAGCAGAATCAAAAATAATGATACTTTAGAAGATGAGGACGTTGTTCTTGATATGATTGGTTACTTAATACTTTTAAGAATAGGGATGAAATCACAAGAACAAGATGAAATACAAGCTGTGACAGAAGATACAGAAGCAGAACTATTAATAGAATATCTAGACATTAACAACAAAAACAAAAAATGAACACACAAGCAAGAATAAATCAATGCCTCAGACTAACTTCGGATGGCTACAGAAAAGATAAAAACAGTATAAGACTTAATACTCACAATACAAAAACACATGAATTAGCAAAGTGCGCCTTAGCATACGATTTAATAAAAGAAGGTAGAGAAGTATATACTGAGGTAGTGTTTAAGAACAACAAACGAGCAGATATTTTAGTACCTGAACTATTTATGGTCTATGAAGTACTGGAAAGCGAAACAGAAGAAGAATGTTTAAGCAAAACAATATTTTATCCCAAAGAATTAGATATTAAAATGATAACAACGGAGGAGATTTTAAATGGCATTCATTTTTAAATCAGATATAGAAACCTTAATAACCAATGGCAAACTACTCTATGATGGCGATTTAAACCAAACTAAAGGATTAAGCGTTAGAAGAGGAGGTCTTTGGTGTGTGAATTTATCAGCAATTCAATGGAACGCCCTTGAAGAAGTTCTTTTAATAACAGAACTCGGGAAAACAATAGTTCATGAATTAATGCACATATTTATTGGCGAAACATTACAATCAGAAGAATATGAAGGAGAAGAACATATTTGTCAAATCATGGCAGAGCAAGCGCCTGAAGTATCATTCCTAAGCTAAAACGATACATTTATATACTAGAACTAACATATTATATAATGGTGGTGAGAAAGAATGAAAGTAATATTAGACGAAGAAGACATTAAAAACTTAATAAATATAACTTACAAAGGCGTGACAGAAATATCAATGCCAGATAAACTGGAAATAACTATAAACATTGATTCTAACTCTTTAAAGAGACAGAATGAACTTCCAGAAACAAAAACTGGTAAGCTAGTGACTCCTTCAGTAGAGTTAAGCAAACCAAAAAAAGAATTAAGCACGGACGAAAAGAACGATATTGCTAAAGCTAAAGGCTTAATGGCTGGTGGCGGGCAAGAACGTGTCATGGCTCGATTTTAAAGAGGGATTATAATGGATAAAAAAGAACAACTTGGAAGAAAACAAAGTCCGGCGACCAAAAAAAAGATAGCGAAAGCTGTTACTGGAAAGAAAAATGGGCAATACAAAGACGGCAGACGGTCATATCGTAGGATAGCTGGTGCTAAACCTAATGATGGAAGTATAATTCATCATACTACAGGAGACTCTAAAAAGAACAAACCATCACAATTAAAGAAGATTCCTAAGAGTAAAAGAAGTGAACATGAAAAAACCCACCACCGAGAAAATAATTTTAAGAAAACTGGCGGAAGAAAGAAAGTAGCTAGAGGATACGTGTCCAAAACATAAAGTGATGTTTTATGGAATCTAATTGGAATGAACAAGAAGCAGAAAAACAAAATAAACTTTCATGTAAAGACTGTAGATTTTTTAATCCGGGCTGTATAGACAACAAATCTAAATGGCACAAGACGTGTAACGATTTTGATTGGTGGTAAATATGGAATCTGACGAACTTAAACAATATAAGCTAAAAGTTGGCAGATTGTTTATAGAGTGTCAAGACGATATTGCTGACCATACTTATGACCATTTATTTGAAGAACTTGGCCTATTAGAATACATAGATGATTTTTAAAAACACCTCCATAGATGTTTGGCGCAGGCACTTAAACTGTCTGCGCCTTTATATTTTATCAAATAATTAGGTGAGAAAATATGGCAAATGACAAAGAAATAGATGAACTTATATTAGACGAGCTTGAAAAAGATATTACCCAAGAAACCAGTATTGACGAAGACAGTGTTGAACAAAGTCTTGGTGAAATGGGATACCTTTGGGACACAGTTTCTACTAAACTATCAAAAGATGGTATTTGTTTTAATTGCAAGAAAGAGATTGATTTTACTAAAGAAAAAGTTAGCGTTCTAGAAGCAACCAAAGTTGAGAAAGGAGTATGTGCGTTCATAACAGTATGCGAAGAGTGTAAGAAAACACAAGAAAAAACTGATGAGAAAGGTGAGAATGATGAGTGATGAAAAAAAGAAAAGTCCTGCATTTGACTTAAAAACGATACCCGTTGACGGAAGCAAAGTAAAGATTATTCTAAAAAGTGCTAAACCTAGAGCTAGTGGTACTAATACGTTTGATGATGGAGTAAGTAAGTGGAATATGTGGATTGGTGAAGTTACGAATCAGCCTGTTGTTGACGGTCGTGGCAAAGACGCTAAAAAGATTGATGATTATACTGGAGAGGTTGTTTTATTCCCTACAGAACCATTACACGAACAATTTATGGAAATCACTGGAGGCATTAACGAGAACGTTCCAGTTGAACTTCATAAAGAATTCGGAGAGAACGCAACTACTGGAAAACCTTATAGAAAGTACATTGCTACTAAAGCTGGTGAAGGAACAAGCAATAATTCTTTGTTCACGCCTACAGAAACCAAACTTCTTAAGGATGCTAAAAGCTTGTTGGAACAAGGACTTGACATTGATGAAGATACTTTCGTGACAGCTTCTCAAGAAGATGTATATGATGGCAAGATTAACGAAGAACGAGCCAGAAAATTATTTAAATTCTTAAAGAAATAATTTTTTTTAACCTTTTTATTTTTATTAATAGTAGTGGTAACTATATAGTTTAAGTGGATTTATGATGGTGAATATGATGAATGAAACATTTAAGAAACTAGCTGAAAACAACAAGCCAAATCCAGAAATAGCTAAGAAATACACTGGAGGAGTGTGTGATAATAATTATGTATGGATGAACATGCTAATCAAATTTAACCCGTTAACTGGAAAAGGAGAAGTTATACGTTCATTCAGTCGTCCTGCTCAAGAATCTCAAATTAAATCTATGACTAAACCAAAAAAGAAGATAGAGAAGAGCGTGTTTGATAAAACTAAAAAACCGGAGAGTGTTGAAACAAATAAATTATTCTGAGGTGGTGAACAATGAAAGAAGATGAATACCTGATGCATAATGACATTATTAAAAGCTTTACCAATAGGTTGTACGATAACATTTTCACACAAGATGATATTTGCAGTAGTAAAAAGTGCATTAAATTAGGGAATGAAAAGATTTATGGTTATTATATGGAGCGTGGTTTAGAGAAATATTTTGTTGAGGACGTTCACGTGCCTTATTTACCGTTTAGAATAACCAAGAAAGAAGAGTTTGATTATAAAGGTGAGGTTATAAACGCAATTCTTAATGTTGAAAGCATTGTCATCCCAAGCGAGAAACGTATGAGTTTTCGTAAGATGGTTGATTTAATGCCTGCGTTCAGACACACTAACATGAGTCACTTTTTACTTTATAAAATACTAAGCATTGCCAGTTGGATTGACCGGATTAACGCCAGAATAAGCACTGATGCGGGCTTTGGAAAAGACAGCGTAGTTAATATTCTAGGTGCTTTAGTTGATACTACGGCTAACATTTACGGAGCGACATTTGCTA
>Ga0208904_1000135_pt1 | contig 64594 bp, 66 predicted proteins | sample AntAceMetag02UKB_FD_184774 | JGI IMG/M metagenome (GOLD analysis project Ga0208904, IMG submission 184774) | Saline lake microbial communities from Ace Lake, Antarctica - Antarctic Ace Lake Metagenome 02UKB (SPAdes) (version 2) | ecosystem: Environmental > Aquatic > Non-marine Saline and...
GCATTATGTATGTATGGGGATTAAATTAACATTATGATAAGCTTCATTCAAGGAAAAATAATAAATAAAAAAGAAAGTAGCTTGACTGTACTGACAGCTGGCTGGGTTGGGTATGATGTGAGTTTGCAAGTTAGCAAGTGCGCAAGTTTGCAAGTTGGTGATGAAGTCGGATTACATACTTATTTACGAGTATCAGACAATGCAATGGATTTGTATGGGTTTGAGACTTTGGATGAAAAAGATTTTTTTGAGCTTTTAATTTCAGTTAATGGCGTGGGACCAAAGAGCGCTTTGAATATTTTGGGTTTAGGAAGTCTGGATGAAATTCAAAACGCAATTTCACGGGGTGATGTAGACTATCTAACAAAAGTAAGTGGGATTGGAAAACGGACAGCAGAAAGATTGACAATGGAACTTAAATCAAAAGTAGAGAGTAAAAAGTCAAAAGTGGAAGAGAAAGCCGGGAGTGTTATGGGTGATGCAATTGATGGTCTGGTTTCTCTGGGTTATTCCAAGGAAGAAGCAAGATCGGTTGTAAAGAATTTGGATACAGAAGGTAAGACTGGTGAGCAGTTGTTGCGGGAAGCATTGAAGAGTTCGGGGAAGTAAAGTATTGATTTATATAGATAAATAAAAAATACGTATTATAATACGTATTTTTTATTTCTCAATCTTTTCTAAAATTAAATCTATATTTAAATATAGATATAATTTTCAAACAAAAAACTAGCTTCAATTAGCTAGTTTTTTGACTGTTCCCGACCGTGATGCTCGTAGTTGAGATACAGTCGGGAGAATCCCCCTTGGTCGTGGTCTGAGTTGTCAGACTTTGCGTATGACGTATCGTCTCGCCAATTTTCGTCCCCACCAGTTGATAGCGACGTAGGAGGCAAACAGGCCACGTATGAAGTATTTGCCATTTTTGTTCTGCTGTACGAAGTTGTGCATGTGTTCTAGGCGGGTGATGGCGCCCGGTTTTCTCCGTTCGGACACAAAACCTGCAAGGACGATAAACCCGATCACAGTCACTGGTAGCAGTAGTACAACTATAAACAAAAACATATCCTGTACCTCTGTAAATGTAGACTGCATCATTGCAGTATTTTTATATTAGCAAAGAGAGAGAGAGTTGTCAAGGGAGTGCCGGGGAGGTTTCGTCTGTGAGATTTAGTATCGTCTTTACGCGACCCGACCCCACCACCACTTCGTAAGGGGAGGTCAAAACAAAAAATCCCTCTTCCGAGGGATTTTTTGTTTACATGTTTATCCCGACTAAGTCGGGAGTGTGTTTAAGTGTTTGTATGATTTTATTCTTTGATGCTCTCAAGCAATGTAATACTCGCTACTTTGTCACCTTCAGCCTTGAATCTCATGATCCTCACGCCCTGAGTGGCTCGGCCGAGAGTGGAGACGGCTTTGAGTGGAGTGCGGATCACCTGGCCTTTGACTGAAATCATCATCAGGTCCTTTTTTTCGGTATTGTTGATCACGCGCATGCTAATTAGCTTGCCGGTCTTGGTAGTAATAGACATGGTCTTGATTCCAGATCCACCTCTGCCTTGAACTTTGTATTCAGATATTTTGGTTTTTTTGCCGAGTCCATTTTCAGAAATAACCAGCATCTCTAATACTTTCTTTTTGATCAATTCTGGGTTTACCACATCCATACCAACGACTTCGTCATTAGATTTTAGTCTCATACCACGGACACCGCTGGCGGTTCTACCCATGGCACGGATACCAGATTCTTTGAAGCGGATTGCCTGGCCCAAGGAAGTGGTAATAATTACCTCGTCTTTGCCAGTGGATGGGCGAACCCATTCCAACATGTCTTCGGATTTTAGTTTTATAGCAATTAGACCAGAACGTCTCACATTGGCGAAGTCTGCTAGGGTAGTTTTCTTCACATTGCCTTTGCTGGTAATCATTACTAAGAATTTATATTTTTCTATATCAGATACCGACAAAATTGAAGAGACTTTTTCATTTGGCGCTAGTTGTAAGAAATTTACTAGCGCTTGGCCTTTGCCAGTACGCTTGGCTTCGGGAATATCATAAGCACGTAGCTGAAAGACTCGGCCACGAGAGGTGAAGAATAAAATATTATCATGCGTATTAGTCGTAATCATTAGGTCTACCACGTCTTCTTCTTTGGTAGCTAGACCAATCACGCCTTTACCGCCACGAGATTGGGTTTTGAAAGTATCTGGGGGTAGGCGTTTGATATAGCCATCTTTTGTTGCCATTATAATAGTGGGTTCATTTGGGATTAAGTCTTCAATTTTGAATTCCTTAACTCCGTGAGGAATAATTTTGGTACGTCTAGCATTGCCAAATTTTTCCTTTACTTCTTCTATTTCTTTTTTTACAACTCCAGAAATTTTCTTTGGGCTAGCCAAGATTGCTTCCAATTCTTTTATAAGTGTCTTTTTTTCCTTTAATTCATCTTCAATTTTCTTTCTTTCCAAGTTGGCCAATTGTTGTAGTTTCATTTCCAAAATGGCCACAGTCTGTCTTTCTGTGAATTTGAACTTCTTCATCAAATTCACTTTGGCTTCATCTTTGTCTTTGGATTTGCGAATTGTGCTGATAACCAGATCAATCTTATCCAATGCTTTTTTCAAGCCCTCTAAAATATGAGCGCGATCTTTGGCTTTATCCAAATCAAATTGAGTTCTGCGCTTGATCACTTCGTGTCTGTGTTTGATATATTCCTCTAAGATTGTTTTTAAGTTTAAAACACGAGGTTGAGTGCCTCCATCCACCAAAGCCAAAGTGTTTACATGAAAGATTGTCTGCAAGTCAGTCATCTTGAATAAGCGGTTCAGAACTTTTTTGGGGTAAGCATCTCTTTTTAGATCAATAACTACACGTACTCCGTCTTTGTTTGATTCATCTCGTAGATCCTTGATGCCATCTATTTTTTTCTCTTGAACAAGACCTGCAATTTTTTCCATCAAAGTTGCTTTGTTTACTTGGTAAGGAATTTCTGTAACTATAATATGAAATTGCCCAGACTTACTTTCTTGGATTTCAGTCTCGGCTCGGAGTACTATTCCTCCTCTACCAGTAGCATAAGCTGCGGCTATGTCTTTTTTATTATAAATAATTCCACCCGTTGGAAAGTCAGGTCCTTTGATATGTTCCATCAATTCTTCTATGGCTATTTTGGGGTTGTTAATAAGAGCTGTAACACCATCACAGAGCTCGCTTAGGTTGTGTGGTGGGACATTGGTAGCCATACCGACTGCTATACCCATAGAACCATTTAGAAGTAGACCAGGTAATTTGCTAGGTAAGACAGTTGGTTCTCTAGTAGAGCCATCGTAGTTTGGTCTAAAATCTACAGTATTTTTTTCAATATCAAAAAGTAATTCTTCGGCAACGGCTTGTAGTTTGGCTTCTGTATAACGCATGGCAGCAGCACTATCACCATCCATAGAACCAAAGTTACCCTGGCCATTTACTAGCGGGGTTCTCATAGAAAAGTCTTGAGCCATTCTTACCATTGAATCATAAATCGCAGCATCGCCATGAGGATGGTATTTGGCCATTACCTCACCGACTACATGAGCAGACTTTTTGAATTTTGCATTGGATTTTAAACCAACATTCCACATGGCATACAAAATTCTTCTGTGTACCGGCTTCAATCCATCACGAACATCTGGCAAGGCACGAGAGACTATTACACTCATAGCATAATCTAGATAAGACTTTTTCATCTCATCTACTAGTTGAATAGGTTCAATTTTGCCAACCGGATCAATTTCTAATCTGTTTTGTTTTGGTGGAAGCATTTTTTTCTTGGCCATAGTTTTACAATGAAGGTGTTATTATTTCATTATTATTGTTTTCTAAAACCTCGTCTGGTCCTTCTGTCTCTATTTCAGTTGTACTGGTGCTAGTATTAATAGCACTTATTATATTAGCTAGATTTTGTTTTATTTTTTCTTTCAAATCTTCTGGTGGATTTTCGTCTTCCTCGGTTTCTGGTGATTTTGCAACATCAGCATCCTCTGTATCATCGAAAATAGTCGTTATGTCTTCTTTTACATTATTTATTATTCCCAAATCTTCTACTTTTGTAACGTCTTGGAATTTTACTATCAGACTCCAACCCCAAAGCGTGAGGATTGCTATAGTAAAGATAATTACTCCCAGCCATACTAGCCATTTTTTGTCTCGGCCATCATCATAATTTTGACCAACTCTAGTCTTGGTCTCTCCGCTTGGCTTGAGCTCTCGAATTTCTATCACTTCAGTGGGTTTTTTTATAAAAGTTTTTGCTGATAAATTTTTTTCTTTCCCGCCTTCTGCAGGGATCACGTCCACAGGCGGGACAAGTTTTGCCTGTTCTACAATTAGACCAGGTAGTTTTGCTACAGCTTTTTTTAGTTCTTTTTTATTAGGCCCCTTAGCGCTAACTTTCTTTTTGATAGCCTTCTTTTTCACTATTTTTTTCGCAATAGATTTCTTTTTGCTTACTTTCTTTTTTGGCACTTTTTTATTTTTTCCCGCCTTTGGCAGGGATCCCGTCCCTAGGCGGGGTGGTGTTTTTTTGACAGACATATTTTGTATTTTTGAATAAACTCCCCTAAATTATTCCTTACTCAGGACTACGACCTGCGTTTCTTCTGCTGGAAGAGCTTTTTTCTTTATAATAAATTTCTTTTCTGGTGTAATATTGGTCATACCCATTTCTTTCAAAAAGTTTTCTACTGGTTTTGCTGTCGGGTCATTGTCAGATTTAAAGGCAATTGGGATAATTATTTTTGGTTCAATTATGTTGGCTGCTTTTACGGCGGCTTCGGCATCGTAACAGTTGTCTCCTCCTACTGGAATCAACAAAATATCTACATCTGCTAATACGCCTAATTCTTTTTCAGTCAATGGTTTGTTTGCAAATCCCAGGTGCCCCACACTCATTTGTTCAGCGTCTAAGCGAATTTTTAAGTCCCCAGCCTTTTCTCCTTGTACTGTGGTCATCAAAACACCTTTGGTCTCGCATTCGCCTGGGGTATCCAGAATAAATGGATTTCCAGATAAAGTTACAGAGTTCTTTTGGCCTCTAGTATAAAGACCTATTTCTGGGGTTAAACTACGAGGAAAAGTCCCTTTTTCTGGTTTGTATGGGTCAATTACAATTGTTACATCCTTGTCAAAAGGTCTTACTTGTATCTTTACTGCAGTTTGACCGAGCCACGATATATGCATAAAATTAAGTTAAAAGTTTGCTATATTATACACTATTTAGCTGAAATCTGCAAGTGGTGTACTACTGTGTATATCTAGAGTTTTTTTGGCTTAAATTAGCCTAAACATTTAGAAAATTGCCTAGTTAGTGATTACATAATTCTGTCTGTTAGAGTAAAATTAGTGTAGATTCGTGTTGAGATTGGTGGTTCTTGACAAGATTTACTATATATAGTATAATCTCCCCACTTATTAATCTCGAATTAATCGAGGTGCTTGCGTGGTTTCGTCACCCGTAGGTTAAATATAATTTTTAATTATGTCAGACGAAGATAAAGTAGGTTCATTTGCAAACTTGCTAAAAAACTTTTTTGCCAAATTGCCAAAAGAGGGTGAATTGGTAAAAGGTACAGTAATTTCAGTAGACAACGGCGAAGTCCGTTTGGATATCGAAGGCGTTGTTACCGGTATAGTCCGTGGCGCAGAGCTATTTGCTGAATCAAAAGAATTTTCCAATGTAAAAGTTGGTGATGAGGCAGAGGCTACTATCCTAGAAAAAGAAAATGAAAATGGTGAAATGGAACTTTCTTTCCGTGTTGCCGGACATCATCTTGTATGGTCTAGAATGAAGAAAAATGCCGAAGATGGTATTACTCTAGAAGGAAAAGTTTTGGCTGCCAACAAAGGTGGTCTAATGATGCAGTTAGATGCCTTGGTAGGTTTTATGCCTGTTTCACAATTGTCACCTGAGAACTATCCACGTGTTCAGGGTGGAGACAAGAATAGAATCTTGGAACACTTGCGCGGTTTGATTGGCAAGAAGATGCAAGTAAAAGTTCTAGATGCTCTTGAAAAAGATGAAAAATTAATTATTTCAGAAAAAGCTGTTTGGGAAGATGAACAAAAAGCTGTTCTTGACTCATTCAATGTGGGTGATGTAGTAGAGGGCGAAGTAAGTGCCCTAACTTCTTTCGGTGCTTTTATCAAGTTTGGTGAAGGTCTAGAAGGTTTGGTGCATATTTCAGAAATTGTATGGCAGAGAATTGATCATCCTCGTGATGTTTTGAAAGTCGGTCAAAAAGTAGATGCTCAAATTATTGATATAAACAAATCCAAGATCTATCTTTCTGTAAAACGCTTGGTAGACGATCCTTGGAAGAGTGTAAAAGAAAAATACAAAGTCGGCGAGACTTTGAATGGTGAAATTCACAAGATTGAAAACTTTGGTCTAATGGTAAAGTTAGACGAAGATATTCATGGCTTGGCTCATATTTCCGAGTTGGGAGCTAGAGATGCCTCTGAATTACGTGAAAGATTCAAGATCGGACAAAAATCAGATTTTGAAGTTATCTCAATTGAACCTTCTGAACATAGATTGGGTCTTAAGCTACTAGGCGACAAGAAGTCTAAAGAAGTCGTGAAGGAAGAGAAAACTGAGGAGAAAAAAGAAGAGGTAAAAAAGGAAGAGAAAGAAGTAGAGAAGAAAGAAAAGGTTGTCCCGCCTACGGACGGGATCCCTGCAGAAGGCGGGAAGAAAAAAAAGAAAGTTAAGAAATCCACCTCCGCTAAAGCTATGGCGGACGAGAAGGCTACGGAGGACAAGGAAGCGAGCGAAGCGAAGTCCCCCGAAGCTGAATCTACTGAAGCCGAAGGTAAAAGTGGAGAAAGCGAAGGTGGGGAAGAAAAAAAGTAACCAGATTCCAAGTAATTGACTAGAGACGCGAATTATTCGCGTCTCTTTTGTTTTAAATTTTCCTAGACTTTTGCCAGATAAATTCGAATTGTGCTTTCATTGTATCTGCTAGTTCACGACTTTCTACGAGAAAGCCAAAATTTTCTCGGCTAGAAGAAATAAAGCGGACGGTGTTGCCATAAATAGTATAGCCAAGAGAGAAGTCGATATTGGCTGGTGCAATTTTTGCCTGTCTTTTTTGAGTTTTATCTTTTAGAAAAGCATGTTTTTTTATTTTTGATAGTTGTTTGGCTGGCCATATAACTTTGAGAGAGATGTTTCTTTCCGTACGTTTTTTGTGAAATTCAGTCATAAATTCAGGAGTGAGTAATTTGGTAATTACTTCTACTGGCCAAAAAGCATAGACTGTTATGTCTCGGTAAAGTAATAAGTCTTTCATCATTTGCTGTAATTCTTGTTTGCCATCAAAAAGCTGTAATTTTGGTTTTACACTTTTTTTATTTTTGTAAAAATAATCCGCTAAATCGTCAGTTAATTTTTTTGCTTGATTTATTTCAGCTTCTTTTTCTTCGATTAGCAATTTTAATTTTTCTGGAGGTTGGATAGTAAAAAATTTCTGTCCCATTTTTTGAGTTTCAGAAACAAGCCCTACTTCAATTAGTTTATCTAGCAAATCATAAACAGAAGTCCGGCTAATGCTGGCTTTTTTTGCCACTTCGGTAGCACCGAGCTGGCCATTTTCTAATAGTATTTTGTAGACTTCTATTTCAATATCTCGTAGATTGAAAATAGACAGTAGTTTTTTTATATTCATATTGTTGTGGAAATGTCACGACACTATTTACAATACTTTATTTAGTTGGTACTGTCAAGTAAAGCTAATTAATTATTAATCTTTTCATTATGAAAAAAAGATTTTTAGGAGGAGTGTTTATTGCTCTCATTTTCCTAATGGGAACGATAGTTCTCAGTGGTTGTGTTAATATTACACAAAACGAGCAAACAACAAAAGTAGAGTTAACCAAGGTTACAGCCTCATACATTCCCATTACAGCCCACTTTCCTCTCTATGTTGCTGAGGAAGAGGGATATTTTGAAGATAATGGATTAGAAGTAGAGATGATCGAAGCTACTTCACCAAATGATATTGTGACAGGTATAGTGTCTGATAAAATAGATTTTTCAGCAGGACTTGCATATTCAATTATTTTTCCTGCTTCAATCAAATACCCTGACAAATTTAGCATATTTACTTCTGCAGAGGAAACAGAAAATAAATTTACCTCAAGCATTATTACTCTAAAGGATTCCGATATAAACTCTTACCATGACTTGGCTGGTAAAAAGATTGGAGTGTATAAGGGCTTGGTACAAACTATTTTCTTGAAAGCCATGCTTACTGGTATGGGAATAGACTATAATCAGATTGAAATAATACAGACTAGTCCCCGACTGCAACTACAAGGGTTAGTTTCTGGTGAATACGATGCACTTTCTTCTACTGAGCCAACGACCATTATTGCTGATATACAAGGCAGGACCAAAGTAGTAGAAGCAAATCCCAGATATAAACATATCCTGTCTCCTTTTCCTTCAATTGCCTCAGTTGTCTCAACAGATTTGATCGAAAATGATCCAGATACTGCCAAAGCAATTATCAAATCATTGAATTCTGCAATTGATTTTATTAACACACATCCAGATACTGCCAAAAGACATCTATTGAAATACACTCCTATCCCAGAAGATATATCAGAACAAGTCTTAGATAGTCTTAGATTATTCAAGTATAATAAAGTTGGAGAAGAAAATCGATTGGTAGTGCAAAGATTTGCTGACTTTTTGCTTGATAGCGAGCTGATAAAAGAAAAAATTGATGTAAATGATCTTTTTGGAGATGGTTTAATACAATAGTTTATGTGTGGAGTGAAAATAAATAATATTACCAAAAAATATGGTGAAAATATAGTATTTAGTGATTTTTCACTCCACCTTCCTTCACAAAAGTGGGTATCGATTATTGGTCCAAATGGTTGTGGAAAAACAACTCTTCTAAATATTATATCAGGATTGGATGATTGTGATAGTGGTTCAATTGAGATTACTAAAAAAAATAAACCATTAATAAATTTTGTATTTCAAAACTATAGTAGCTCTCTTCTCAATTGGATAAAAAACATTGAGAATATTAGTCTGTCAATAAATAAATCTAAGACAATAAAACGAGAGATGGTACATGAGCTGATAGGTGAGTTGGGATTAGAAAATTTGATTCCTATATACAAATATCCTTACCAGTGTAGTGGTGGAGAAAAACAACTTGTAGTGCTCCTTCGTGAACTCATAGATAAGCCAGATATTTTATTACTAGATGAGCCATTTACTTCGTTTGATTACGGTAAAAAATTGTTGCTCTATGAGAAGTTTGCAAATATCTGGGAAAAGACACGGCAGACTACAATATTTGTATCTCATAATATTGAGGAGGCTATTTATCTTTCTGATCAGGTTGTTTTGCTATCCAAGAATCCCGATGATGAACCAAAAATATTTAATATTGGTATCTCTCGTCCAAGACATTTAGAAATTATTAATACAACAGAGTTTGATAACTATAAACAAAAAATACTGTGTCATTTTTTAGAAGATATAAAGAATTCAAATATCATGGCCTAGCGGGTGTTGGAATATTGTTAATAGTATGGTGGTTTTTATCTTTAGTAGTAGATAAAATTTTTTTACCCAATCCAATTGAGGTGACAAGGGAGATGATCAGCTTACTAAAACAAAAAGAGCTTTATATTGATATTTACCAAACATTTATTAGAACGGCACTCGGATTATTATGGGGGAGTATCGCAGGTATTGTTATGGGATTAATAGCAGGTTGTTATAAAAAAATATATTTGATTTTTAGTTTTCCAATTGATTTCTTGCGTTCAATTCCAGCCACTGCCTTATTCCCACTTTTCATTGTTATTTTTGGGCTCGGTGACAGTATAAAAATATTTGCCTCAGGTTGGGTTGTGATGTTTGTTGTATTTATTAATACTTATTATGGGGTAAAAAATCTTTCTTCCTCAAAATTGTTGTTATCCAAATTAAAAAAACTTAAATTTTTTAAAAATATATATTTAATAGTATTACCAGGAGCGCTACCTAGTATAGTGGCTGGGCTTAGGGTCGCTCTGTCACTTGCTTTGGTGGTTGAGCTCGTGGCAGAGATGTTTTTGGGCTCTAACTATGGTTTGGGCACAAGAATATATAATGCTTCAACTATTTTTGAAATGGAAGAGGTTTATGCTTCAATTATTATAATTGGCACAGTTGGCTATGTGTTGAATGTTGGTATTGTTCAATTAGAGAAAAAGATCGTACACTGGGGTTAGAATATGGTTGTATGGACCAAAAAGGAAGGTCCCAACAAAGAACATCTTTAGATAAGGTGTTTTTTGTTACACTGATTACACTGATTCGAAATGGATTACACTGATACACTTTTTACTAAGATATTCGTGTAGATTAGTGTTAAGATTCGTGGTTCTTGACATTTCCCACAATTCCGCTATAATATACTAAATTACCTAAATAATTCCGTTTATTTTCCAAAAAATTTTGGCTACAACAGCACTTCGAATTGTTCTATGATGCACCGGCATCATCTCACAATTCTTAGCACTGTTTCGCTCAAAATTTAGGGAACACTATCCTTTATGGGTTAGAAAAATATTCCGAAATTATTTAAGCAATCTAGTATAAAGGAACTAATTTATTATAAAAATAGCCTTTCAAGTTTTTTTAGCTTTTTAGGCTTTTCAAGCATTTATTTATGAAAAACTTAGTCAAAAACTTTACAATAATTTTCTTAGTTCTACTTACTTTTGCAGCAATTCTCAGTTTTACTTATTCTGGCGATGTGGAACCAGAAAAGGTTGGTGTGAATACTCTAATTCAAAAAATTAATAGTGAACGAGTAAGAGAGGTAGAAGTACGGGGTGATTTTTTACTCGCCACTTTACAAGGTGAAGATGGAAAAGTATTAGAAGTAAAAAAAGAACCAGGTCAGTCATTTGCCGAGCTAATGAGTGATTATGGTGTTGAATCAGAAAAACTGCAAAAAGTAAATTTATTAGTAAAAGAAGAGTCTGGTTTTACTTACTGGATGACTTTAATTTTGCCAGCCATGCTACCCATCCTACTTATTATAGGTATTATCTGGTTTATGTCTCGCCAGATGCAGGGTATGAATAACAAAGCTATGGGTTTTGGTCAATCTCAGGCCAAGCAAAACAAACCAGATGATAAAAGTAAAAAGACTTTCAAAGATGTGGCCGGCGCAAAAGAAGCCAAAGAAGAGTTGAATGAAGTAGTTGATTTTTTGAAAAACCCAAAAAAGTTTACAGAGATGGGTGCCAAAATTCCAAAAGGATTACTCCTAATGGGTTCACCTGGTACTGGCAAAACTTTACTTGCCAAAGCTGTGGCTGGTGAAGCTGATGTACCTTTTTTCCATATTTCAGGATCTGAATTTGTAGAAATGTTTGTCGGTGTTGGTGCTTCGCGTGTTCGTGACTTATTTAACAAGGCCAAAAAAGCTGCTCCGTCTATTATTTTTATAGATGAGATTGATGCCGTTGCTCGTAAGCGTGGCGCTGGTCTTGGTGGTAGTCATGATGAAAGAGAACAAACTTTAAATCAGATTTTAGTTGAGATGGATGGTTTTGATCCCAATCTTGGTGTAATAGTAATCGCCGCTACAAACAGGCCGGATGTTTTAGACCCAGCTTTGCTTCGTCCCGGACGTTTTGATCGCCGTGTTGTTATTGATATGCCGGATATTGAAGATAGAGAGCAAATTTTGCATGTTCATGCCAAAGGAAAACCACTTACAAAAGGAGTTTCTATTCGTAAGGTAGCTGAACGAACTCCTGGATTTTCTGGCGCCGATCTTGCCAATCTTTTGAATGAGGCTGCCATCCTAGCAGTTCGTCGCAACAAGAAAAAGATTGATGAAGAAGAAGTATTAGAAAGTATTGAGAAGGTGATGCTTGGACCAGAGAAAAAGTCCAAAGTCATGAGTGACCAAGAGCGTGAGATGACTGCTTATCACGAAGCTGGACATGCTATTGTCGGACACTTCTTAAAAAACTGTGATTCAATAAGAAAGGTTTCTATTGTCGGTCGTGGTATGGCTGGTGGTTATACACTCTCTATGCCGGAAAAAGAAATCCGCTATTCTACAATCGCCAAGTTCAAAGACGACCTCGCTATGATTTTGGGTGGTTATATGACTGAGAAAATTGTTTATGGAGATGATCAACTTTCAACTGGGCCATCAAGTGACTTGAAAAAAGCAACTCAGATGGCAAAGAAAATGGTAATGCAATATGGAATGAGTGACAAACTTGGCCCGCGTATGTATGCTGAAAATGAAGGACTTATTTTCTTGGCCCAAGACATTCATGAGAAGAAAAATTATAGTGAAAAAACAGCTGAGATGATTGATGAAGAAATTAATGAATTACTAAACAACGCTCTTATATCTGCCAAGGAAGTAATAAAGGAAAATAAGGATAAGATGGATGATTTAGTAAAGGTGTTGTTAGAAAAAGAAACAGTGGAGCAGGATGTATTTGGTAAGATTATGGGAGATAAGATTGAGGAGGAGAAGGTTGACGGTAAAGAGTAAGTTAAAAAATATTAAACTAAAGAAACGCTATAATAGCGTTTCTTTTTTTGTTTAAATTTTTTCTCCATCTCCACACACAAATTATTTATGTTGGGGGATGAAGTCCTGTCAATTTGATTCGCGGACAGGCGACGCGAGAAAGAGCTGTTACATTATTTCGACAAAGGACGTGTAGATCCTCAGATGATTGGATCCGGCTTGTCTGGCGACGTCAAACCCAACGTGGATAATCCATGGAGATGGCGGGATTACACAGTCGTTACCGACGTACTTCGTAATTTGATTAAATTCTTTTTTGGCTACTAGGATCCAGATACCTCTTGTTTGGTATCTACTTCTGAGACGCAGGTGGGGCATACTACCCACACCCCCTTCTATGATTTGTTTAGTTTTTTCATAGATAGGGGCAGGGTGGTTTTCTGGTATTGCTTCAGATTTGAACTCATTTTCACGGTAGAAATCCACGTCTTCTTCTGTCATACATCTGTCATCGGGAGGAATACGAAAGGAATTTTTCGGAATTGTGTCTTTATTTTCCCCATCGTATTTGGGAACCGACAAAAAATGAATGACAACTTCCGCGGTTTGCGTTGCTAAGCGGGCGAGTCGAGGTTCGGTGGGCCAGGACTTAATTTCTTCTTCAGTAAGCCCATTATCTTTTCTCACATGTCGCCACGCCTTAGCAAGGCGGTAAAGGGCAATACTACCAAACACCACGCATACTAATAGGGTAAACCAATGATCTCCCATCTGTCTCTCCTTGCCCAGTATCATAACCCTTGGGCGGGGTGATTTGTTGAAAAGAACATGTCTGTCTTATGATGAAACGTAGTAGTATAACAGTTTTTAGGTGTTTTGTCAAGAATCAAGACGAAAAACATAAGTAAAATATAGTATATTAAAAAATAGCTAAGATAAGCTAAATTTGACAAAGATAGAAAAAAATGGTATTGTCTAAAATATAGACAAGTATATATCTTGCTAAGATTAGGTAAGGAGCGTAGGGGGTTATGCACAGAAAATCGTTTCCCCTCCCTTGTTGTTGGAGGGAAATAAAATGTTATGTCAGAATTAGTAAAACAATTAAAAAGTTTGGGTATCGACGACAAACAAGCCAGCGTCTACCTGGCCTGTTTAGAATTGGGTAGTGCGACAGTACAAGAGCTGGCAAAAAAGTCTGGTATTAAGCGTACTAGTATTTATAATTTTTTAGATGAAATGAAGCAGATTGGCTTAATTACAGAAGTCCAAGAAGATAATCATATTTTGATTGTACCAGAAGATCCAGGAGTACTGCTTCATCGTGCAAAAAAACAGACCAAGCAAATTGAAGGATTACTACCAGAGCTTAAAAGTATTTTTAATTTGCCAGGACATAAACCAAAGGTAAGATATTATGAAGGTGAGGCCGGTTTACGAAAAGCATGGGATGATATGCTTGCGTCGGGGGACAAAATTTATGCTTATTCTGATTATGAAAAAATGTTTTCTAGTTTTTCAGAAGAGTTTCTCTGGTATGTACCAGAAAGTCGTGTAAAAAATAGACAATTATTTTTTTGTATAGCCAAAGACGGGGAGTGGGCCAGAAAGGTAAAAGCAAAAGACAAAGAACATCTGCGTGAGACTAGGCTTATAAAAAAACTAGAGCTTGATACAGAAATAAATATTTTTGGTAATAAGGTCCTTATGCTTAGTTTTCGCAGACCTTATACAGCAGTAATTATTGAAGACCGAGCGATTGCTATGTCTATGAAAAGTATTTGGCAAATGAATTGGAATAGTTTAGTAGGGTAGGTTTAGCTCATTGTTAAAAAATATGTTATAATATACCCATCAAGAATTAAATAATTAATTTCTAATTTTTTAGTATGAAAACACAACTTTATCGTCAGGCGTTATCTCACAGTTGGCAATTTGCCAAAGAACATAAAATACTTTGGGTATTTGGTTTGTTTTCTGTCTTTTTGGGGCAGATGGGAATCTTGGATTTATTAAGTAGGGTTGGAATGTCAGCAGCCGGTCGCCCAATTCATTTGGTTTGGTCAACTTGGTTTGCTTTTGGCAAAGAGTTGATTGCTGGTACCGCTCAGATGAACCTACCTTTAGACGGTTGGATTTGGTTTGCTAGTCTGATCATCGTCCTAGTTGGTTTTGGTTTACTTCTTATATTTGTTTCAGTCGTTTCTCAGGGTGCTTTGATAAAAGCTGCGGCGGTTTCGGTTAAACACAAAAAACTTCCTAATGTTGGTGAAGAATGGCATGTGGGCGTAGAGCATTTTTGGAGAATGTTTTTTATAAACGTTTTCAAAAAGATTGCTTATTGTTTAGTTGCTTTACCAGTTGGATATTTGGCTTACAAATTATTATTTAGTAGTGGTGTCGGATTATCATTATTATTTTTATTAGTATTTGTACTCGCCGCTCTTGTGGGTATGGTAATTTCATTTTTATCAATTTATGCAGCCGGTTATGTGGTGGTAGAGGAATTTAAATTTTGGGAAGCTTGGCGAGCTGCTTGGAAGTTGTTTACCGGACATTGGTTGGTTTCATTTGAGGTTGGCTTGATAGTTTTGTTAATGAATATAGTTTTGGCTCTAGTTGTTTTGTTTGGTATGATGATCTTCTTTTTGCCAACGCTTATTAGTTGGGCAATCGTAAATGTTACTGGTAGTCTTTCTCTATGGTTAGTCGGTCTTATGGTCGGAGTTGGTCTAAATGCTTTGTTTATAATGCTCGTAGCTAGTGTATTTTCAGTTTTTGTTATTTCTACTTGGACTTATCTATTTATGAAAATGCATAAAGTTGGAATAAAGAGTAGAGTAATGCATTATTTAGGTAAATAAATTATGTCAGACCTTCCATCAATTGATGACTTGCTAAAAAAGAAACCAGCTAGTGATGATGCTAGTCAGAATTCTGATTCTGAAGAAAAGACAGAAAGTCATGTTGATTTACATATTTCTTCACCAGAGGTAGAAAAGGAGTTTAAGAAGAAAATGGGGCAAGTAGCCATAAAGGAAAAAGAAAGGGAAACTGCTGGTTTTGCAACTTCACTTGGTTTGCCACATATTGATTTAGAAAAATTTCCTGTAAGCCAAGAGTCTCTTAGGCAGATTCCAGTAGAAGATGCCGAGCGCCTAGGTACTATTTGCTTTTTTTCTACACCGGATGAGTTTAGAATTGGGAGTATTCAGCCAGACAATGAAGAGGTAAAAAAATTATTTCACGAGATTGAAGAAAGAAAACATGCTAGCGGTGCTCTATATGTAATATCCCAAAATAGTTTAGGTAGGATTTTGAAGCTCTATGCTAATTTACCAATGGTAAAAGCAATTAGCAAGGATGTAGAAATAAAAGAAGAGGATTTGCAAAAAGTACAAGCTGATGTCAAAGATTTTTCTTCTTTTCAAAAACTACTTGATAGGCAGTCTACTAGTGATTTGATTGTCTTACTTCTGGGTGCGGCTCTAAAATTGGAAGCGTCTGATCTTCATGTTGAGGCAGAAGAAGAAGCAATTGTTGTTAGGGTTCGTTTGGATGGAATATTACATGATGCAGCTACTCTCAAGAAAGAAGTTTATAAAAAATTGGTTTCTCGTGTTAAATTATTTTCATCTTTGAAAATAAATATTACTGATAAACCACAAGATGGACGTTTTACAATAAAATTAAAAAAAGGTGATGTAGATGTGCGTGTCTCTACTATTCCTACTGTTTATGGCGAAAGTATCGTTATGCGCCTTTTGGATCAGTCACGCAAGGGTCTGGGGCTGTCTAGTTTAGGGTTGTATGGTGACGCTGAGGAAAAATTAAAACGTGAAATTACTAGATCAAACGGTATGATAGTGACTACTGGTCCGACTGGCTCTGGTAAGACAACTACTTTGTATGCGGTTCTTGAAACACTCAATAAACCAGGGGTGAAGATTATAACCCTAGAAGATCCAGTAGAGTATAAAATGGAGGGAATTAACCAGAGTCAAATTGATACAGCCAAGGGTTTTACTTTTGGTAAAGGCTTACGTTCTATTTTACGTCAAGATCCAGATATTGTAATGGTTGGAGAAATTCGTGATATAGATACTGCTGATACAGCGGTGCAAGCTGCACTTACTGGACATCTTATGTTTTCTACAGTTCATACAAATAGTGCCGCTGGAGCAATTCCTCGTTTTGTTTCTATGGGAGTAAAACCATTTCTATTGGCACCAGCCTTAAATGCGGTGATGGGTCAGCGTTTGGTTCGAAGGGTTTGTGAAAAATGTAAGCAAAAAGAAGAATTGGATGAAAAAAGAGGTTCAGAAATTAAAGATATTATTTCAAAAATGCCTCAAAAAGCAAGAGAAGAAATAGAAAAAAGAGAGTTAGTTTTTTATAAGGGTGGTGGTTGTGAGGCTTGTGGTGGTATTGGTTACAAGGGGCGAGTTGGTATCTATGAGATTTTATTGATGAGTTCAGAAATAGAACAGATGATTTTGTCTGGTAATGTGGCGGAACACGATATTGAACAAAGTGCTATTAACTCTGGTATGGTCACGATGGTGCAAGATGGAATTTTGAAAGCACTAGACGGATTGACATCTTTGGACGAAGTCTTCCGTGTCATTGATTAGACAAACAATTAAACGATTAAATTAATAAACTTTTATGACTCCAAGAAGAAAAGAAACCAACTTAGAGGGGGGACAATCAGTTCGTTTTTACAAAATAGTGGCTTTGTCATTTTTGTTTTTGACAATCGCATTGCTAGCCATAATAGTCTTCATGTCTTCCAAGCGGGCGACAATTACTGTTATTACCAAGCCAGAGCCGGTTGAGATTAATTTCACTATGGAAATTAAGGGTGGAGAGGAAGATGGAAATGGTCAGGTTATTACTACAGAAGTTAGTCTGAAAAAAACCTTCAAACCTCAGTCTACAAAAGAAGAAGTGTCTTTGGCTGTTGGATTTGTTACTTTACACAATGAAAAAGAATATGCTCAGCCACTAATAGCAACTACAAGATTACTTAGTCCTGATGGAATTTTATTTAGGCTAAAAAGCCGTGTAGTGGTACCAGCTCAGAGTACTATTGATGCAGAAGTCTATGCTGACGAAGAGGGTAAGAAAAGCGAGATTGGTCCAACAAAATTTACAATTCCCGGTTTACGCGAAGATACTCAAGAATTTATTTATGCGACTAGTGAGCAGTCTATGAAAGGTGGAGTAAGAACATATGGCGTGCTAACTAGTGCGGATTTGGAAAAAGCAGAGGAAGAATTGGTAGAAGAATTAAAAAATAAGGGAATGGAAAAACTTTTGGAAATAAATTCTGAATTAGAAGGTGTCTTTTCTGTGGTGCAACATGAAGTGAAGACAGACGTGGACACAGATGAAGAGATAGAGGAGTTTGATTTAAGCGGAAGCGCTACTGTGGTTGGAGTTTTTTATGATAAAGAGAAGGTTTTGAGTATGGCCAAAAAGGGTTTAGAAAAAAGAATAGTTGGAGATATTGAAAAAGTGTCCCCATGTGATTCAGAACCTACGGTTACTTTGGGAGATTATGATCTGGACAATAAAATGGCAGTCTTGAATATATTTTATGCTGGTTTGGTAGAACTAGATCCAGAGAGCAAACAATTACAAAAAATGCTGTTTTTTGGAAAAACAAAGGATGAGGTTCGTCGCTACCTGCTTTCATTGGATCACGTACAGGGCGTAGAGATCAAGTTTAATCCAGCCTGGATGTTGAGCGTGCCTCATGTTGCTGAGCATGTGAATGTGGTGGTGAAGAAAGTGCAATAAAGGCTTGACAAGAGGCTTACTATAATATATTATTAATATACAGTGATTGAAGTGCTTACCAAGCGCTTACTCGTGTGAGTCCCTAGGGCTAAGCTGTAGGACAATTTGATGAGTAAAACAACGGGTGGAACCGTCTTGAAAAATCAGGACCCCGGTGTATGATTTTGATCTTTTGGTTGAAGTTATACATCGGGGTTTTTATTTATTATTAATTTTTATGAAAACATCAATTTTAAAAGGTTTGCGAGTTACTTTGCGACCACTAAAGGTAAAAGATGCAGAAAATTATGTGCGTTGGTTTTCTGATAGAGAAGTGATGAAGTATTTTAATCAGAGTGTCTGGAAGATTAATTTGAAAAAAGAAAAAAGTGCTATTAGGTCTATGCAGAGAAATAAGACTAGTATAAATTGGGCTATTGAATTGGATGGAGAACATATTGGTGGTACAGGATTAAGATTGGATAAGAAAAATGACGTGGCAAGTTGGGGAATTATAATTGGTGATAAAAAGCAGTGGGGTAAGGGTTATGCTGTAGAAATTATTAATTTGTGTGCTGATTATTTTTTTAAAAAATTAAAAGGAGAAAGATTTGAGTTGAATGTAGAGATGGGTAATGAAAGAGCTCTAAAGGCTTATAAAAAAGCAGGTTTTAAACTGGAAGGTGTGGTAAGGAATTATGGATATAACAAATTACTAAAAAGAAGAATAAGTTATGGAATTATGAGTATTTTGAGAGATGAGTGGACTAAAAATAAATAAACCAATCGACTAATAATCAAATAAACAAAATTATATGGAAAAAGAACAACTCTATGCTATGCGTCACTCTTGTGAGCATGTGCTAACTATGGCTATGTTGCGCTTGTGGCCGGGGGAAATAAAAGCTGCTATGGGTCCGGCGACGGATGATGGTTTTTATCTTGATTTTGATTCAGATATAAAAATATCCAAAGACGATTTTAAGAAGATTGAGAAAGAAATGGCAAAAATTATTAAGGAAGATCTGCCGATTACAAAAGATGAGATGACCGTAGCCGAAGCTAGAAATTTTTTTAGCAAGAATGTGTATAAGGGTAATGAGTACAAGCATGAATGGCTGGACGATATAGAGGCTCGTGGTGAAAAGGTTGCAGTCTATTGGATGGGTGAGAAGGGCAAAGATATTCCAATGACTTTTGTAGATATTTGTGCTGGTCCACATCTTGAGTCCACCAAGCAGATCGGGGCTTTCAAATTATTGAAAATCGCCGGCGCTTATTGGCATGGGGATGAAAAAAACAAAATGTTGCAAAGAATATATGGCACTTGTTTTGAAACCAAAAAAGATTTGAAGGATTATAAAGAAATGATGAAGGAAGCTGAGAAGCGAGATCATAGAAAGCTTGGCAAAGAACTAGATATTTATAGTTTTGACGATGAAGTGGGCCCAGGTCTGCCACTCTGGCATCCCAATGGTACAGTGTTGATAGAAGAAATTGAAAAGCTTGCCAAAGAATTGGAAAGAAAGTATGGGTATAGTATGGTACAGACTCCGCATATAGCAAAAGAAGAACTCTATCTTCGCTCAGGTCATCTACCTTACTACAAGGACAGCATGTTTCCACCAATGAAACTGGATAATGAGACTTACTATCTAAAAGCCATGAATTGTCCGCACCATCATAAGATTTTTGGCACTCACAAGCGCAGTTATCGCGAAATGCCGGTCCGTTTGGCTGAATATGGTCATTGCTATCGTTTTGAAGACTCTGGTGCTTTATTTGGCTTGATGCGTGTACGATCTCTAAATATGAATGATGCTCATATTTATTGTACAGAAGAACAGTTTGAGGAAGAATTTATCAAAGTGCTAGAAATGTATAAATATTATTTTGATCTATTCGGAATTGATAAATATCAGATGAATTTATCCAAACACGGAAAAGATGGTCTTGGTAAAAAATATGTAGACAATGAAGCTCTCTGGATCAAGACTGAAGAACAAGTGAGAAGTGCGCTTAATAAAGCCGACATGCCTTATGTAGAAGTAGAAGACGAGGCTGCATTTTATGGCCCAAAGATTGATGTAGAAATTTGGTCAGTAATAGGCCGTCAGTTTACTCTGTCTACCAACCAGCTGGATTTTGCTGTGCCAGAGAGATTTAATCTTACTTATATTGATAAAGACGGTGAAGAAAAGACCCCCATCTGTATTCATCGTGCGCCACTATCTACTCATGAGAGATTGATTGGATTTTTGATTGAGCACTATGCCGGAGCATTCCCAACCTGGCTCGCACCAGTTCAAGTTCACCTGGTTCCCGTCTCAGAAAAACATGTTGATGGTGCTGAGAAAATAAGACAAGAATTATTTGATGTTGGTATCAGAGTAGGATTTGATTCCGCTGATGAAACTGTTGGTAACAAAATCAGAAAAGCTTCTAAACAAAAAATTCCTTATATTGTGGTTGTAGGCGATAAGGAGCTATCTGGTGAGCCCTGGATGATTAGAATTAGAGGACAAGAAGAACAAGAGAAGATGAGTAAGGATAGTTTTGTGGAGAGAGTATTGAAGGAGATAGAGGATAGGAAATAAATAGACAAAAATAAAAACATCCTCCGTAGATCGGAGGGTGTTTTTATTTATTATTTTTTTGTGGTTACTTCACTAGCTCATCCAATTCTTCGATTTTTGTATTATTTCTTCTTTTCTTTAGAATCGCAGTCCACTTAAGTGTGGAATTTTCTTCTCTTAATTCTTTTGTTTTGGCTTCTACCAGTTTTTGGATTGAGGATTTATCAAGTAATTGATTTTCTGAACCCAAAAATCTTATCACATCAGGACTAATTAGTTCTGTATGGAGTATAAAGTGTTCTACCAAACGATCTGGTTGATTGTATATCTCAGATAGGTCTTTCATTATGTATTCTGGTAATATTGTTGCTCCTTCGATTTTAGAGGTCTGATTGGCCCAATAGCTTGTTTCTGCGATTTTACCCTTGCTTATCTTGTGTCTTTCTTCAGCTCTACTTGGTCCAGAATCAGGTTCACTCATTTTTTCGAATTCGTGTCTTTTTAATTGAGTTTTTTCCATCATTTTTTCTCCGACTTCTTCTTGCTGTGCTTCTTGAGCCATTTCTTTTACCTCTGCTTTTGTTGGTTCTACGCCCAATTTCGCTATAGCTTTATCAGATCCTTTGTCATGTCTACTATCCCATCTATTTCTAATATCTGAAATAAATCTATTAAAAATTCCTGGTTTAAAGGGTTCTTCAATGTCATATTTTATCTCCCCTTCTTCATCTGTTTTTATTGCTGAACTATGAGAAGCTCCCCAATCTTCTTCACTGGTTGTGTCTGGATCGAGTATTTGTTTATTTTGTTCTTTGCGTTTAGCATGTTTTCTGCGGGCCAACTCTACTTCTTCTTTTTTTGATAAATTAAGATCGCTAAACTCTACAGGGGCTTTATTTGAGTCTAAAAACGGAGTCTCTTCTCCGTAAGAGGTAGTTCCTTCGCTTTCGTGTTTTCCTTTCTCTCCCGCCAAAAGATGCGCTCCAGTTTTTGTGTCATAATGTTCAGGTTCCATTTCTGTATAGATTTTGTTATGTATTTCTGCTATTTTTGCTACTTTAGCAGCTTTTTCTCTTGCTAGCCTTTCTGCTTTTTTAGCTTCACTTATCTCCCTAGCACTTTTTGCTGGTTTTTTTTCTCCTCTACCTTTTTTTTTCTTTTTTTCAGCACCTTGGTCTTCCCAAAGATTACCCCTATCCTGTTTTGGGTGTTCCGTTGGAGTTTCCTGGGGTTGTAATTCTGGGGCTGTATTTCCTCTAGCCATATAATTTTAGGTAAAAATAAAGGTTATATATAAAATATTATAGCACTTTTCCACAGTTTTGTCAAGTTGCCGGTTTGACAAGATTGAAGATATAAGCTATATTAGATAGTTCCCCAACTAAGGAGGTGTGTCATGAAGCGCGTCTTACGTCACCTCCTTAAAGGGGGTCGCTATCGCATTAGAGCACCGCAACGTGATGGGTGCTGTCTCAAAGTTTTTTTGGTGGATAATCTCAAGGGGCGAGATTTGCTACCTAGCAAGAGACTCGTTAGGAGTTTGATTTATCTTCCTGGGACTAGGAAGATCAAATTTTTGGAGAGATGGATCCGCCTAATTTCAGTAGCTGAAGTAGACGTAGGCACAAAGCTAGGACATACTGAGGACAACGTCGGAGACATAGTCATTGTCTTTGGTGTGAAAGAATGGGGTGCGGAAGTGCCCAAGGAGGAAGAGCGACATAGGGGCGGAGTCGAGATCGATCGCAGTAATGTGTTCAATATCTCGTCCTGGGGAGGATAAAGCACGAGCCAACAGGCCCGTGCTTCTCCATTTTTGAGTGTGGGCTTGATTTTTTATCAAATTTCTATATAATGGGTGTACTATGAATAAATACCACATCATAACATTTGGTTGTCAGATGAATAAGAACGATTCCGAACGTTTGGAGTCTATTTTGTTGAATATGGGTTTAAGTTCAGCTGATAAGCCAGAAGAGGCTGATGTGATAATTATGAATAGTTGTTCGGTGCGTGATAGTGCCGAAGATCGTATATTTGGTGGTGCACGAAACTTTGCAAAGCTCAAAAAAAATAAACCAAATCTAATTGTTGCTGTCACTGGCTGTATGCCAGGCCGTGACAAAGATAAAAAACTTTTTAAAAAATTACAGGGCGTTGATCTATATTTCCCAACAGCAGATATGGTTAATTTGCCAGATATGCTATGTAAATTGAATCCTGATTTTAGAAAAATAAATCTGGATAGCGAGTATTTAAAAATTACACCAAAGTATAAAAATAATTTCCAGGCTTTTGTGCCGATTCAGACTGGTTGTGATCATTTTTGTACTTATTGTGCAGTGCCTTATGCCAGAGGTAGAGAAAAAAACAGACCTTTGCAAGATATATTAGATGAGATAAATAGTCTTGCAAAAAATGGCTGTAAAGAAATAACTTTGCTTGGTGAAATTGTAAATCACTACTCGGCACTTGATCCAGAGTTTTTTTCTGATGATAATAAATATAGTAAAAATGATTTTGCCAAATTACTTTGGGAGGTAAATCAGATTCCGGGGATAGAAAGAATTCACTGGACTGGTCCGCATCCAATATATATGGACGATGAAGTTATTGATGCGCTAACTCTGCCAAAGCAAATAAACTTTCTTCATTTGCCAGTGCAGTCTGGTAGTACAGAGGTGCTCAGAAAGATGAATCGCAAACACGACCGCGAGTTTTTTATTGATTTAATAAAAAAAATTAAAACTAAAAAGCCGGATATCTCTATTGGTACAGATATTATTGTTGGATTTTGTGGTGAGAGCCTAAAAGAATTTGAAGATACAGTAAATATGTACAAAGAGTGTGATTTTGATATTGCCTATCCTGCAAAGTACTCTACTCGCTCTGGTACAGTGGCAGACAGAGCTTTCAAAGACGATGTAAGTATTGAAGAAAAGAAACGCAGATGGTTTATGTTGCAAGATTTGATGAAAGAAATAACTTACAAGAAAAATCAGACTTTTGTAGGGAAGACAGTCTCAGTATTGGTAGAAAGGTGTAAAGATGGGGTTTGTGCAGGTAATTCTAGCGAAATGAGACTCACTCATTTTTTGGGTGGTAGTTCTCTCATAGGTCAGATAGTAGATGTCAAAATAAGTAAAGCCGACACATGGCTTCTTGAGGGGGATATGGTATAATAGCTTTATGCGAAAAGAAACAAGCAAATTACCCAAACTGATAGTAGTTTTAGGGCCAACTGCAAGTGGTAAGACTACTTGGGGTTTAAAATTAGCCAAAAAATTTAATGGTGAAATTATATCGGCTGATTCTAGGCAGATTTATAAAAAAATGAATATAGGCACTGCTAAGGTTGAGGGTGAATGGAGGAGAAATGGTTTGCGCAAAACTTATTATGTAGAGGATATCCCACATCATCTTATTGATTTTCTGGATCCAGGAAAAAGTTTTGCAGTGGCTGAATTTAGAGATAAGGCGATCAAATATGCCAAATTAGCCAATAAAGAAGGCAGAGTACCCATGATTGTAGGTGGAACTGGACTTTATATTCACTCAGTAGTTGATAATTTGGAAATACCAAGGATAGCCCCAAATAGAAAATTGAGAAAGAGTCTGAGGGATAAGAGCAATGAAGAATTGATGAAATTATTGGAAGCTTTGGACCCAAAGTCTGCCAAAGCAGTTGATTTGAATAATACTAGGAGAATAATTAGAGCTTTGGAAGTTTGTATTCTTAGTGGGACCCCTTTTTCCGAACAACAGATAAAAGGTGAACCTATTTTTGATGTTTTACAAATAGGAATAGATGCACCGCGAGAAGTTTTGTACAAAAGAATTAATGAACGAGTTGATGAGATGATGAAATTAGGACTTTTGGAAGAAGTAAAAAGACTGTTCAAGCAAAAATATGGTTGGAAGCTATCTAGTATGAGTGGTATTGGCTATAGTCAGTTCAAAGGATATCTTGAAGGTGACTATGATTTGGACAGAGCAATTGAACTCTTGAAACGCGATACCCGCCGTTATTCCAAACGCCAGCTTACTTGGTTTAAGAGAGATGATAGAATCAAATGGTGTAAAGATTATAAAGAGGCTGAAAAACTTGCAAAGGATTTCTTAAGTAAATAAAATTTTTTATAAAAATAATCTTTTAGTATCTTAGAAATTAGGTTAATTAGGAATTTTAATAGTATGCCAATCGGACCATTAAAAAATTTACCAATATTTCGTTCCAGTGGCTCAACTCAGTCGGGGCGAGCGCAGAGTTTTTCGCCAACACATTTGGGTAAAGACTCTATTAAAAGTGCTAAGACCTCTATGAGTCGAGCGATGGGTAGTAGTGCAAAGATAAGTACCTCAATCTCACATCCAGGAGGAAGAGGGCAAGAGGCTACGACTTCTATTAGCCGGCCGGCCGAAGTTGATGAATCTCTCTCTAGAGAAGGGATGAGCGATCAAGAAAGAGATGATAGACGTTATAATTATATCAGACGCATGGTGATGCAGAAAAAGAAAGAAGAAGAAATGGAAGAATTAGCTGAGGCAGCGACAAGAGAGATGGGTGATGTTCATCAAAAAACTGTTAAGAAGGTCGGCTTTATTCCTGGAAAACTTAGTAGGATGAGTGGTGTGCATGGTATGAAGATGAAATTGCGTAGGGCAGTCATAAAAAATAAGAGTGAGTACAAGAATATTAGTGCTAAGGATAGAGAATATATTTTAGATTTAGTGAGTTCTAGGGCTGGTAAAGTAGGGACAGGACGAGGTTTTGGTAGGGAAGTTAGAAAAGATATGAGAAGAAAGGTGCAAAGAGATTGGAAAAAAGGTGTTATCAGCAGACAAGATGTGGATGATATCAAAAAGTTGATTGATAATTTGCCACACTAAATAATAATAAAAAAAGTAGAGACGTGCCATGGCACGTCTCTACTTTTTTTATTATTATTTACAATCTGTCTCGATATGCTTGCCAGCCTGCTTCGCGGTATTTTTTCGCCTCTGTTAGAGGTTCATCGGCCTGGTAGATTCCTCGACCAACAATTATGATATCACTTTCCTGTTCTTTGATTACTTTTTCAGGTGTATTATACTGTTGTCCCAGAGTATCATTACCTTGGACTAGCTTTACGCCGGGGGTCATATTAATAAAACAGGGATCATCAAGTAATTTTTTCATTGTGATAAAACCAATAACAAAGTCTTTATGTTCCTCTGCCATTTTTAAACTCTCTTCAGTATAAGTACCTGTCGCTAGATTTCCTTTTGGGCTCATTTCAGCAAGGAGTAAAAGACCCCGCCCTTTTCGAAGCCCAACTTCTTTTAGACCTTCAATAACTCCAGGACCAGGTACTGTATGAGCATTGGTGATATCTGACCAATCAGCAATATGGTAGACTCCATTTTCATACTGATGCTTTACCGTGTTACCAATGTCAGCAAATTTTCTATCTTCAAAAAGTAAGAAGTTGTGTTTTTCTGATAGTCTTTGTAATTGTATAACCAGATCATCATCAAAATCTTCAATAATATCTATATGAGTTTTCAGTACACATATTTCTGGACCAAGCTCATCAGCAATTTTTATTAATTCTGTCTTGCTAATGACATCAGCGGCAATGGCGAGGTTGGTTTGCTTCTCTTCCATCAGTGTTAAGAGTTTGTGGGCCGTTGGGTTTGAACAGAGCTCGGCACGTTCTAAATAAGTCTGCATACTATACTTGATTATTTTTAATAAATTCTTTTCCATGCCCTATTTCTGTGTTGATTGGGATATTATTTTGGCAAAGTGGGCAGTCTTTTCCATCATAAATTTTTACACTCATTTCTGAAAGGGCAGAAAATGGTACACCGAACATTTCTGAGTTTATATTTTGTGGATCTTTGTTTACCATTACTCCAGCTTCGATGACATGTCCGTCGGCTTCTTTTATAGCACTAATTAGTTTCTTCAATGATCCGCCGGTTTGGGTTAGGTCTTCGATTGCTAGTATATTTTTGTTTTTTATAACTTTATTATAGCCACGTCTGGTAAAGAAAGTTAATTTGCCATCTTCTTTTTCAGCATAAACCCCTAAGATTTCCTTACCTTTTAGTTTTGATAAATGGTAAGCAACCCATTGTGATAAGATTATTCCGCCCAAGGCTGGTGCTGCTACAACATCTATATCCAGATTTTGATATTTTTCGGCGAATAGTTTTCCAACATCTGATGTTTCTATCGTATGAGGGTAAAGCGCGTCTTTGTTCACGTAAGTGTCAAAATGACCCCCAGAAGTTCCTACAAAATGGTTGTTATCTATTATTGCACCTACTTTTTTTAAAATTTCTATGGCAGTTGACATATGATTATTTTATTAAAAATAAACTTTTTTTCCTGATTTGTCGCGATGGTAAACGCCAAATTCAGTTATTTTATTAGCAAGTTCGCGTTTAACTACTGGGCCTTCTTTGCACATACAAATACCAAGATCATCTACAACACACTGTCCACAAATACCTACTCCGCATTTCATATAACGTTCAATACTTATTTCGCAATCAATATTTTTTTCATTGCAAATGTCCAAAACTTTTTTTTCCATTAGTTCGGGGCCACAGGTAACCACTAGTATAGATTTTTTATTACTAACTTCACTAGTAATATTATCCAATATTTCGGTTACAAAACCATGGTGCCCCTCACTGCCATCGTCGGTTGCGATATGTAGTTTTGTGTTTGGTATTTTCTCAATTCTGTCTCTAAATAAAACTAAATCTTTATTTTTGGCACCGACGCAGAAGTCTATGGTTATATTTTCTTTTGCTTGTAATGATTCAGACAAGAATCCCAAAGGTACCGCACCATAGCCTCCGGCAATCATTATATAGTGTGTGTTGTCTTCATGAGAAAAATTTGTTCCATAAGGTCCTGTGATACCAACCCTGTTACCAACCTGCATTTCAAAAAGTTTTGATGTGGCAGGACCGCGTTTAAAAATCGTTAAGCCAAAAGATTTACCATCATCATATGCAATAGAGAATGGCTTTTGGTCGCACTCTGGCACCCAAAGCATTACAAATTGTCCCGGTTGGGAATTTAGAGTGTGATTAAAGTAGAATGTCTTAATATTCTGAGCCTCATCAACTATTTTTGATATAGAAATAAATTTAGGGTCGTTCTTTTGCATATTATTTGTGGGCTATGCCTCTTATTTCTTCTAAGCTATTTATGTTTTCTTCTTTCATAAATTGTATCATTTCATTATTTATTTTTTCAAATACATCTTGTCCACGATAGTAGACTGCTGAGCCAACTCCTAGTAAAGTCGCACCAGCCATAACCATGGCAATAGCATCCTCGCCAGTAGTAATTCCACCAGTACCTATGATTGGAATTTTTACAGTCTTATAAATATCATAGACAGCTTTCAATGCCACAGGAAATAAAGCCGGACCAGATACACCACCTTGTTTATTGTGTAGTACTGGCTTCCTTGCTCTGATATCTATTGCCATACCAGAGATGGTATTGCCAGCGCAAATTGCATCGGCCCCAGCGTTTTCAGCTACCTTTGCAATCTCGGCCACATTCCAAGCTTGTGGAGTTAGTTTTATTATAACTGGTACAGTGGATTTTTCTTTTACTTTTTTGGTAATTGTTTCAACTGCTTTTAGATCATAAGCAAAAGGTGTACCAAATTCTTTGCTTACATTTGGGCAAGAGACATTTACTTCCAGAAAATCAATGGGGGACTGACAGATTGTTTCGGTTACTTCGGCAAATTCGTCTGGAGTTCCGGCAAAGATACTTCCAATCAGAGGTGCATCAGTCATCTCCTTAAATTTACTAAATTCTTTTACACCTTCGGCCACACTTGGGTTAGACAGTCCAACAGCATTAATAAAATAATTTTTCGTTCCTGTCATTGTAGGATTTGGATGACCCGATCTGGCATCTTTTGAGACAGATTTGACTGTCACACCACCACAGCCATTGTTTACAGCATTGTTCATGCTGGCGGCGGTTAATCCCAAAATACCAGACGCTAGTACGATTGGATTTTTGAATTCCTTGTTTAGGAAGTTTGTTTGAAGCATGAGATTTGTAAAATTAAACTGTTTTTTCTAGTAACCACATGATCATTGCTTTTTGCATGTGCATTCTATTCTCTGCTTGATCAAATATGACTGAATTATTGTGTTCTACAGCACTCTTGGTAATTTCATATCCCAAATGGCACGGCATGCAGTGCATGATTTTGGCATCTGGACAGTGTTTTTCTATTAGTTCAGTATTGAGCTGGTATGGCATGAAAGTTTCCTTTCTTCTTTCATATTCACCACGTTTGTTTTCTTTTACTCCACCATTTTCAAAAAATTCCATATTCATCCAAGTATCTGTGTGTACATAATCAGTATCTCGCAAGGCACTATCCAAGTCAAGTGTACGAACTACGTTGCCAGTTTCCTCGGCTTGTTTATTTAGCTCCGTGTCCACACTATCTGAGTCTACTTCTGGAGCTACAATATATACTTTGATGCCAAGTTTGGCACAAGCGAGCATCAGAGTATTTGATACATTATTTTCAATACCTAGCCAAGTGATTTTTTTTACATTTTCAATTCCATTTGAGTGTTCAGCCATGGTTAGTATATCACTCAGGGCTTGGGCTGGGTGGTATTTTTCTGAGCAAGCATCAATTACTGGTATTTCATTTTGTTGGGCCGCTGTTATTACATCTTTTGCATATTTTGCACGAAACATTAATACCTGACCAAAACGCATAACAGCCGTAGCTTCATGAGCAAAATCAGTTAGGGCAAATTGAGTCGTTTTTTTATCAAGAAAAATTCCATGTCCACCAAGTTCGGTCATGCCAGCTTCAAAAGAAAGTCTGGTTCTGGTTGATCCTTTTTCAAAAAGCATTACCAGAGTTTGGTTTGGTAAGTAATTTGTTAGTTCTCCGGCATTACGTTTTGCCTTTATTTTTAGTGCCATGTCGAGCATGGTTAGCATGTCTTCCTTAGATTGGTCTTTGAGTGAGATTAGGTGGCGCATAGATTTATTTAATTAGATTAAGTAAGTTTTATTATTAAGAATCGTTGCAATTGGACAGCCTTTTAATTTCCAACCGGAAAAAGGACTCCAGCCACATTTTGTTTTTAAATTTTTATTTCTTATTTCTTTTTCTAAATCTAAGTCAACTATTGCCCAATCATTATTTTCAACATTAAATATTTTTTCTATATTACTACTAGTTAATTCAACAATTTTTTCCAAAGTTATTTTATTCTCCTTTGTTGAAGCTACGGAGGACAGGCCTTTATTATAGACATCAAGTAAGAGAGGGAGACAGGTTTCAATTCCTGGAACTCCAGCTGGTGCTCTCTCATGATCAACTGCTTTTTCTTTCAAAGTATGGGGAGCGTGGTCAGTACCAATTGTATCAATCGTACCATCTGCTATTGCTTGCCACAATGCATTGCAATCCTGTTTTTTTTGTAAAGGTGGAATCATCTTTGCTTTTGTATCTAACTTTTCAATAATACTGTCATCCAAAAATAAATGATGAGGGGTGACTTCGGCATATACTTCGACACCCTGTTTTTTTGATTGTCTAATTAAATCAATTTCTTCTTTGGTGCTAACATGACAAATATATAGTTTTGTGCCAAATTTTTTGGCGAGCTCAAGTGCCGTTGAGACACAATCTACTGCGTGGACTGACAAGAGCAGACCAAGACGCGCGCACTCGGCAAAGACTTTTTCTTGGTGATTTTTCTCATCTATCAAAAGTGTACCAGTACTTGCACTCATAAACATTTTTACTCCAATAATATCATTTTGGCATTTTTCAAACTCTCCTAGGTTTTCTGATGTGGCACCAAGGTATAGGTGATAGTTTAGTGGAATATTAATTTTTTGTAACTGAGTATCAATTATTTGTTGTTTGTCGATCAGTGATAGGTAATCAGTGATAGCCGGTGTGTTATTTGGCATATCAAAGACAGTGCCTACACCTCCGGCTATTGCAGCTTGTGCGCCAGTGTTCCAGTTTTCTTTGTGTTCGGCACCTGGAGTTCTAAAATGTACATGCGGATCAATCAGAGCGGGTAGTGCAACAAGATTGCCTTGAATATTTTCAGGTAGATCTACTTCTGCAAATTGGTTATTCCAAGTTTTTATCTTCATCTAGTTATTTTTGTAATCTTTTATTTTACTTTCTAGATAACTTTTTTCACAATAATGACATTTGAGAGTTACCTCGCCTTTGTTTTCTAGTACATGAAATTTGCTATTCATGTTTTCGTGATTTGTGATGCATTTTAGATTTGGGCAGACGATTACATACTCTACAACATCAGGAATTTTAGCATGGATTTTTTTTACGACCTCATAATTTTTTATAATATTCATTGTCCCTTGTGGTGCAAAAATAGCAATACGATTAATTTCCTCTATGGTTAGTTCTCGCCCCTCTACTTTTATAAGGTCTTTTATTCTTGTCGCCTTGCTGGGTAGATTTAGTCCAACGGTTATAAGATTTTTGTGTTTAGCTAGGTCTAGTAATCTAATAATTTTTAATGCATGTCCGGCTTTGATATGGTCTATCACAGTGCCATTTTTGATGGCGGCTACGAGTAATTTTTTGTCTTTAGTCATAAAGCAGATTAAAATGATTTAATATTTATTTAAGTTTGCCCAGGACGAGGCCGAGAAGTGCTTGGCGGGTGTAGAGGCCGTTTTCTGCTTGTTCAAAGTAGTATGCATGCTTGGTATCATCAACATTTATATCAATTTCATTGACCCTTGGTAGTGGGTGCATCACTCGCATGCTTGGCTTTGCTTTTTCTAGCATGTCAGTAGTCAATACAAATACATTTTTTATTCTTTCATAATCCATTGGATCGGCAAATCTTTCAGCTTGGATTCTAGTCATATAGAGAATATCTACTTTGTTTATAATATTTTCTATTTTATCATGAAAAGAAAATTTGACTCCCTGTTTTTTTAATTCATCAGAAATATAGTCTGGCATCTGCAACATGTCTGGTGCTACAAAATATAGTCGAGCACCAAATTTTGCTAGGGCTTGGGCTAGCGAGTGAGTGGTGCGACCATATTTGAGGTCACCAACTAGAGCGACATTTAGACCAGTTAGTTTTTTCTGGCATTCCTTTATTGTAAATAAATCTAGTAACGTTTGTGTTGGGTGCTGGTTTGTCCCGTCTCCTCCATTTAGGACAGGCTTGTCTGTACTCTCGGATGCACGTCTGGCAGAGCCCTCTAGTGGATGTCTCATAGCAATTACATCGGCATATTGGCCAATTATCTTCATGGCATCCCAAGTGGTTTCACCTTTTTTGGCCGAACTAACTTTGGCATCAGCAAAACCCATCACCTTGCCACCTAATCTTTCCATTGCAGTCTCAAAGGAAAGTCTGGTTCTAGTGGATGGTTCAAAAAAGCAACTTGCCATGATTTTATTTTCTAGTAATTTTGGTTGTGGCTTTTTCTTTAATTCCCCAGCATGTTTTAGAATATATAGAATATCAGTCTTGTTCAAATCTTGAATAGATATTATGTCTCTGTCTTTGAATTTTGGTGGCATAAATTTGTTTATTAGGTTTTAAAAAATCCCGATTGATATCGGGATTGTTTAATTGAAATAAATGAATTGTCGGCTTAGTGCGAATAAGCAGTTGCATACTTCTTTTTGTACATAGTTATTTTTCATATCCCCAATATTGTATCAGGATTTTGAGAGTATTGCAAGTCGGGGTTTGTGGATAGTTTTTAAGTTTATCTCGAACGATCCCGTAGAGGTGAGGAGAGATCTTTCGGAGGGTAAAAATTTTGAATTAGGGTTTGTTTACGATTAGTTGGTGCCTTTACTTTTTGTAACCAAAAAGTAACAAAAAGTTTTGAGGGTAAAAAACTCGTCCCATAGCTACTATGTAAGTAATCATTAACAACACGAATGGGGACTCAAACAGTTTTACCCCCAAACCCCCAAGTTTTTTCTTTGGTCAGCTCAGCATAGATTGTTGACAGCCTAGTTTTTTTGTGCTAAACTTTTTTTAAAGTACGGTGCTTTTTTGAAATTGTTCTTTGGGGGTGAATTATGAGTGTTAGTAATGAGTTTATTCCAGTGGTGGAAGAGCTACTTTCAGAGATTGAGGAATTGATCAGTCTTTTTCCTCTGAGAGAAGATGTGTTTCGTGCGAGTATGCGTCGTAGCATGTCCATCATCAATCGGAGTAACCATGATGAGGCGGAGATTGCGGACTGGATCAATTACGCAGCTCAAATGGTGTTCACAACCGCTCGTCGTTCTCTCGAAGTTGGGATTACTGTCCTGACTCGAGATGCGGAGTTGAATGAGCTTCGTTTGAAAGAGCTACGTAGCACCAAAGCTATTCTCAAACTCTTACGTATCTGGTTCTAGGGGGACCGGAGGGGACTATGTGGCCGTCGGTTCTTCGGAATCGACGGCCATTGCTTTTCTTGACTACATTGGCATAATAGTCTAATATACTCTAAGCAGGAGGATGAGATTATTTTATGATGAATAAAGAAATAAAAGCTGTAATTTTTGATGTAGACAATTGTTTAATTGCCACTGACGATTTTGTGGTAAAAAATATTACAAAAACCATAGATCGCCTTAATAAGGGCGGTTTTTCTGTACCTCAACCCACAAAAGACGATATTTACCGAGTTCAGGCCAAAAATTTGCCATTTGAAGATATTTTCAAAGAATTATTTTTGGGGACTACTAATGGGCAGGAATTGTGGAAAGTGGTTTTGAAAAATTATAGAGAGTATGCACCAAATGAAAAATATGACCCTACTTCTGGGTCTTTGGAAGCAGTCAAAATTTTAAAGCGTGTTGGTCTGGTCATCGGATTGGTAACAAATAGAGTAAGAATGTTGCCAGAGAGACTGACTCAGGCTGGTTTTGATATTGATGACTTTGCTTTTATGCATATTCCGTCAGAAAAGGAATTTAGAAAACCACATCCTAGAGCTTTTGAAGAAGCTATAAGACATTTGGAAAATATTGGTATCAAGCCAGAACAGGCTGTCATGTTTGGTGATCATAGTGACGATTACTATTCTAGTTTTTATCAAAACATAAAATTTGTAGGAGTTTTGCAAGGACGAACTACCAGAGAAGATTTTCATGAAAGGGGTATAGAAGATAGTTTGATTGTAGAAAATTTGGAAAACATTAAAGATATTTTGCAGGAGGTAATAAAAGTGGATCATTATAAAAAATCTTTACATAGCACTTCAGCCTTGGATGGGCGACATGGATCGCTTACAGCACCGCTTCGCCATTATTTTTCTGAATATGCACTTCATAAGTATCGTGTAAAAGCAGAAATAGAACACCTGCTTTGCTTGTCTGATTTTTTTGATGGACAAGTGGTGAGACTATTTACACCAAAAGAAAAAGAATGGCTAAAAAATCTAGCAAATAATTTTTCTGAGCATGATGCATACGAAGTTTTGCAATACGATCACCTTGGTAGACGTGGTATCGGGCCTGTAGAGCATGATATGAAGGCATGCGAGCTTTGGATAAAGGAAAAAATGGAAGATACTAGTTTGTCAGACATTGCTAGCTTTGTGCATATGTTTGTTACTTCGGCTGATATTAATAATCTGGCTTACAAAATGATGTTAAATGATGGAATGCATGAATTATTTGTGCCATCGGTTTTGGAAGTAACAGAAGTTTTGTGTGGTTTAGCAAAAAAATATAAAAATAATCCACTTCTAGCTCGCACCCATGTTCAGCCAGCTAGTCCTACCACTTTCGGTAAAGTGTTTGCCAATTATTTGGTTAGACTAACTAATGGTTTGCAAAAAATTCAAACAACAAAGCTTACTGGTAAGATAAATGGTGCAGTTGGAAATTATAATAGTTTTGTATCAGCTTATCCAGATTTGGATTGGGTAAAATATTCAAAAGAACTAACCAATCGTTTGGGATTAGGTTGTGAATTGTGGACAGACCAGCGGGGGACCCACGCCGATGTTGTGACAAAATTACAAGCAGTACAAGAGATTGGTAATGTACTTCGTGATATTGCGGTAGACATGTCGCTTTATGCTGGTTTTGGTACAATGTATTTTACCAAAGTGGAGAGTCATGTAGGTTCGTCTGTAATGCCACACAAAATTAATCCTTGGTTTGCCGAAGTGGCAGAGGGTAATATAAAAAAAGCCAATGCATTGTTCAGTGTTTTTAGTTCAGAGTTAGATGTATCTCGTCTGCAGCGGGATTTGTCTGATCATGATTTGGAAAAGTCTTACGGCGAGGCTATTGGTTATGTCTTTGTTGCTTTGAAACATTTGCAGATTGCTTTTGATTTGATTAGACCTGATTTGGAATTTGCTCGTACGGAAATTAATAATAATCCGCAAATAATAACTGAAGCAATTCAGACAATTCTACGAAAGTACGGTAGAATAGATGCTTATGAAATAGTAAAAAAAGAATCACGTGGCAAGCAGGTGACTCTAGAGGATTTGCGTAAGTTTGTGACAGGTTTAGATGTGGAAGATAGAGTAAAACAAGAAATTTTGACAGTAATGCATCCGGAGGAATATGTTGGTTTGGCAGTGCGACTCGTTGACGACGCTATTGGGGAGTATGATAGGTTTAAGACTATCGAAGAATAGTATCATTCCTGTCTGCACCAAAAGATATAATACTGATTTTACATTTGATATTGTATTCAACAAACTTAATATAACTTTTTATATTTTCAGGAAGCTGGCTATAACCGCCAGTTTTTATTTTTGTTTTGAGTTTAGTATCAAATTCACCCCAACCAGGTAGTGTTTTATAAATTGGGGTAGCCGTTCGCATGGCTTCTAGGCTTGCTGGCATTTCAGTTGTTATTTTTCCATCTACTTTATAAGCCACACAGATTTTTATTTTTTCAAGTCCGGATAGCACGTCTAATTTTGTGACTGCAATATCTGTTATACCACTAGTCCTAACAGCCTGTCGTATTTGCACTAGATCTAGCCAGCCGATTCGTCTTGGTCTGCCAGTAGTAGTACCAAATTCAAGACCTTTTTCACGAATAAAATCAGCGGTTTCATCATGTCCTTCTGCGGTAAAAGGACTCGTTCCTACTCGACTGACATAAGCTTTCATAATACCGACAACACGTTTTTGTTTGTTAAAACCAAGACCACTACCAACTTCAGAGTAACCGGCTACATTATTGGAGCTGGTTCCGTGCGGATACATGCCATGGTCTGGATCTAGAGACATGCCTTGGGCACCTTCAAATAATATTTTTTGTCCAAATTTAAAGGCATTAAATAATTCTAATTCAGTATCGTGAATATATTTTTTTAATTTTTCTCCATAACCCAGATATTCATGATAGATAGTCTCAAACTCTCGATCAAATTTTAATTCAAAAACATTTTCTATAATACGCTTATTAAAGTTGTAGGCTTTTTCTAATTTTTCTTTGAAAATTTTTGGTTCTAGCAGATCTCCGATTCTTATTCCATGACGATATGCTTTGTCAGCAAAGACTGGGGCAATCCCGCGTTTGGTACTGCCGGCAGATAGCTCTCCTTGATGACCTGTTAGGCATTCGTCCATTGCAATATGATATGGCATGATAACATGGGCGCGCTGACTAACAAGTAATTGTGGATTTATTCCTTGCTGTTTTAGTCCATCAATTTCTTTTAGTAAAACCTTTGGATCTACTACTACGCCATTGCCAATAACATTAGTAACATCTGGATTAATTACACCAGATGGAATAAGATGTAGTTTGTAAGTTTTGTCATCCACTATAATTGTGTGCCCAGCATTGTTACCTCCCTGAAAACGAACTACATAGTTCATTTCGCGCGCAAAAAAATCAGTAATTTTTCCTTTACCCTCATCGCCCCATTGAGTTCCGACTATCACTGTTATTTGGTTATTCATATATTTATTTATGTTATGGCTTGTACGTCATGTGAACCACTCTCTCTACTTCCAGAACTTGTCATCCTGACAAATTCAACATTGTTTTGCAATTCAGCAATGGTGTGAGAGTTGGCATAGCTCATACCAGACTTCACTCCACCGACCATCTGTCCAATAATATCTTCTACAGGACCTTTGTAAGGTACCAGAGACTCTACACCTTCGGGCACCACTTCTTTTAAATTCTTTTTTTCTAGGCCATGTCTTTTTCTTGTATGAGATTGGGTAAAGCTGGCACTACCTCGGCAGACTTTGAATTTTTTATCTCCTTTGGTCATGACAACTCCAGGACTTTCATCAGTTCCGGCAAACATTCCGCCCATCATTACTGAGTCGGCTCCAGCACCAATGGCTTTTACAATGTCGCCAGACTTTCCAATTCCTCCGTCGGCTATTACTGGTACACCATACCGTTTGGCTACTTTTGCGGCTTCCATTACAGCTGTCAGTTGAGGCATACCGCAACCAGTTACAAGTCTAGTGATACAAATTGTTCCCGGGCCTACACCAACTTTGATAGCATCCACTCCAGCTTCACAAAGTTCTTTGGCAGCCGTAGCAGTGGCGACATTACCAGCAATTATTTGTACATCTCCAACAGCTTCACGTAGTTTTTCAATTGCATTAAACATAAGATTGGAATGACCATGAGCAATATCGATTACCAATACATCTACGCCAGCCTTTACTAGCTCTTGGGCGCGTTCTATATAATCACCATGTACACCAACTGCTGCGCCAACTATTAGCTGACCATTGTCATCTCTATTGGCAAGTGGGTATTCTATAATCTTTTTTATGTCGTCGCTAGTGATAAGTCCGATAATGCGATCCTCTACATCTACCAGTGGTAGTTTTTCAATCTTGTGCTCGGCGAATATTTTTTTTGCTTCATCAAAAGTGGTGTGGGCATTTCCAGTGATTAGTTTTTCTCGAGGAGTCATTATATCTGCCACCAATTTGTCATCACCATTGGCAAAAATAAAATCACGACGAGACAAAATCCCTTGTAATTTATTGTCTCCATTGGTTACCAATAGACCAGACACACCGACAGACGCGACATAGTCCCGAGCTTCGTCTACAGTTTTATTAGGTTCAATTTTGTATGGATCTTGCACAATCATGCTTTGTGCGCGTTTTACTCGTCTGACTTCTTCGGCATTTTCTTCTATGCTCATAAATCTATGCAAAATTCCAATACCGCCAAGACGTGCCATAGCAATAGCCATATCAGCACCAGTAACAGTATCCATATTGGCAGTGATAATCGGAATATTTAGATTTATTTTTCTAGTCAGCCGGGTTTTGGTATTGGCCTCACTGCGAGATGTAAGAGAAGATCTACGGGGGACTATCAGTACGTCATCGTATGTAAGGGCGAGTGGAATATGCATAGAATAGCAGAGGTTAATAGTAGAAAGTTATTATTTGGGGCAAGAAAAAACCACCAGACAGGTGGTATTATGTTTTGGGTGCAATAAGACCTTTGTTTGATAGCAGTCCTCCTCGTAGACTGTCAGTTCGGTATTTCATACTTATTAATTGTAACAGCTTTGTTCTATCTTGGAAAGGGTTTGGGGTGGGGATATGTTTTACAGCTATTAAGCAGATTAAGTAAATTTTTTAGACCATACCATAGTATGGTCTATCTGAGATTAAAAGGTCATTTTTTATGTTTTGAGTTATCAACCACACCTCTTGACAATTTCACCTGCTTATGTTATAGTGAGTCGTTCTGGCAGGAGTGACGATCGGACATCTGTGTCACACCAAGGAAGTATGAAAAGTAGAGCTGACCCTGAAACTGACCACCGGCGTGTTTGTTCGGCAGAAGTGGATGGCGATCCCCTGTAAACTCTGCATTTTGATCCTTTGTTATACAGCCGCGATTAGGATGGGGCTTCTCTAACGGTTGGGCATTGGCCTTGGTTCAGATAGAAGTGAGTTGTTCTTGCCAGAACAACTCTTACACCTTTAGCGAGGTGTTTTTTTGTCTTTTATTTAGACCGTACTATAGTACGGTCTAAAGTACGTACTATTCTATTATTTTTATTTCTTCATCAATTATCAATAATGCTTGCTTGTCAGTCAAAGTTACAACTTCATGTTGAGTTTTTTTCTTAAAATCATTAACAATTGTTTTTTCTTCATTTGTATAATGAGGAGTAATAATTATATCAGTTAAATTTAATCCTGTTAAATCAGTTAAATTAACATCATTTTCATCAAAAGGGCGGGCAATATCTATGTTTGGGCCGACTAAAATACTACCAGCACTAACTCCACAATAAAGTTTATTAGTTTTGGCAAATTCTTTTATTATTTTATCAAAACCAGTCTCTCTAACTTTTTTTAGTAAATAAAAAGTGTTTCCACCGCAAACATAAGTAACGTCAAAATCTTCAACTTCTTCAAATGAAACAGGTCTATCTAAATTCAGAGTTTTAATATTGTTTTCAAGAATATTTAAATCAAAAAGTTCTTTTTTGGATTTTTCAACATATTTTAACTCTTCTTCACTTCTTGACGCAGTAGGAACAAAAATAATTTTAATTTCAGAAATTGGCTTATTAATCAATTGCAAAAATTGATCCTTGATATTTTGGTTTGCCAGCCCTGCAGATGTTAAGAGTAGTTTTGTCATGTTAAAATTATTTTATTTAGCTTATCCACAGCGGTATACATTTCTATTGACAAATGTTTAAAAAACTAGTATATTAGAGATGTCGTAAGTTCTATGAGGAGCTTAATGTAAGTAAGTGTACTGTAAGTGCACCGAATCATAGACTGACTAAAATCACCCTGCGGGGTGGTTTTGTTATTTACCAAATTTTACATATGGAAATTTTACCTTATGTCGATAGTTTGGACTATTCAAATTGTATAAATGTCTTACGTTATAATTATACTTTGCATAAATTGAATTTGAAACAACATCGACAAGTTGTATACCTTTACATGTTTTTGAGTCCATCAACCTAACCTCAATCGGATGAATGTAATCCCATTTGGCTCTGGCCTCCGTAACAATATAGTCCTGTAATGAATTTAAGGAGCCAGCTTTTATTGTGTGGTTATCAAGTAATATTTGTATAGGTTCTTGATAAATTTTTATTATTTTTTTTACAAGTTGTGCAACCAGGTAATTGTAACAGATATTTTTTTCTTTAAAAAGATGTGGTTTAATATGTTTTTTATCGACCACTATATAATCTAAATGAAAACAACCCAATGCATTCAGTTTTTTTAAAATATCCTGTTTTGATGGAAAATTAAGTCTATTAGCGTGTATTTCATCAAGTCCAGCCGGTATGCAGTGTTTGACATACATGCGTTTACATAGGTTTTTTAATTTTTTTCTGTGTGGTTCATTTTCTGTAATTAAAGCACTTATCACGAAGTATCTTTCTTTATGTACGTTATTCAGTGCGCCAGATTCATCTAAATATACAACTAACATTTTTTATGTTTACTTTAATTTAGACCTCAAAACATCCTCAACAACTTTAGGATCAGCACTACCTTCGGTGGCCTTCATTACCATGCCGATGAGGAATTTCAAAACCGTTTCTTTGCCGGATTTGAATTCCTCTACTTGTTTTGGATGACTTTTAATTACTTCGTCCACTACTTCATTAATCTTTCCTTCATCAGAAACTTGGCCCCAACCTTTTTCTTCTAATAGGTGGGTTGGGTCGTGATCTTTGTCACTTCCTGCCATGATGAGAAGAATTTTATAAGCATTTGTTCCATTGACTCGGTTGGTATAAATAAGAGCAATAAGCTCAGCAAAGTTTTCAGCAGAAAAATTAATTTGATCAATGTCTAATTTCTTTTCTTTCAAAATTCCCATTAATTTACTAGTAAGCCAGGCTCCAGCTAGGCGGGCAATTTTTTGTGGGACATTTTCTGCTTTGTTTTTTGTTTCTGGTAGAGAGTCTAGCCATTCAGTCAGTTCACTCATTACTTCTTCGGTAAAATTGGCCCAGCTTTTGTTTTCACTCAGTAATTTTGCATCAGCATAAGACAAATCGTATTCTTCGTGAAATCTGGCACGCTTGGCCTGTGGTAGCTCTGGAAGTGAAATAACACCAGAGATTTTTTCTGGATGAAATGGGGGAATATCTGGTTCTGGAAAATATCTATAATCTGCAGAACTTTCTTTTACACGCTGTAAAACTGTCTCGCCTTTATCATCATTCCAACCACGAGTTTCCTGTCCCCATGTCTCGTCATTTTCAAGCAGTTCTGTCTGGCGTTTTATCTCATATTCAATTCCTCGTTCTACTGCCTTGAAAGAATTTAGATTTTTTAATTCTATTTTGCTATTTAGTTTATAATTTCCTAGCGGTTTTACTATTTTGTCATCAATCTCAAATTTTCCAGCCTCTTGGATTGAGATATTAGCTTCACATCGCATATGACCCTTTTCCATATCAGCATCGCTCACTTCTAGGTAACGGAGAAGCGTTCGGAGCTCTTGGCAGTACATTTTGGCCTCAGCAGAGCTTTTGAAGTCTGGTTTGGTCACAATCTCGACTAGAGGGGTGCCTGCGCGGTTAAAATCAACCAATGTGGCGTTTTTATCGTCATGTAGTAGCTTTGCTGTGTCTTCTTCCAAATGCACCCTTTCTATGCCAATTTTGGCAATATCTCTGATATTTTCCTCTACTGTAAAACTTAAGCTAATCTCACCATTTTCTGAGACTGGTTCGTCATATTGAGAGATTTGATAGGCTTTTGGCAAATCTGGGTAAAAATAGTGTTTTCTATCAAATTTTGATAGATCTCTGATACTACAACCCAAGGCTTTTCCAATTTTTACTGTCCATTCAATTGCAGTTTTGTTTGGCACAGGCAAGGTACCGGGTTGGCCAGTACAGATTTCACAGATATTAGTATTGGCGTCAGCAAAGTCAGGATCATTTTTACAGGAACAAAACATTTTTGACTTAGTTTTTAGCTCTACATGGACTTCCATGCCGATTATGGGTGTGTATTTCATATATTTTATTGGAATGTAATGTTTTTTATTATCTTTATCTTACCATTTATACCTCTAATTGAAAAGACCCACTTTTTGTGATAGGGGTATTGTTTTTTGCGACATCAGTGCCTTTACTTTTTGTAACCCGCCTGCCATGCGTGGCAAGGCCTGGCGGGCAGGCCAAAAAGTAACAAAAAGTTTTGGAGGTAAAAAACTCGCCCCATAGCTACTAAGTAAGTAATCATTGGCAATATGAATGGGGGCTCAGACAGTTTTACCCCCAAACCCCCAAGTTTTTTCTGTGAACTTTTTTGTCGCTATAAAAAACTACTAGGATGATTTAGTAGTCTTTAGTTTTGTTTTGCCAGTGCGTATTCAGATTTGTAGAAAATTTGATTTTAATCTAATGAATCCGCAATTATTTTGAAGACTGTTTTGAAAGTCTCGGCTAAGAGCGGACTAGTTAGTACCGTGCTAAATATTGGTTCTTCCAGCGTAATAAGGGCGATGTTATAGTCCCAGATTAATATATCGGTACGAAAGTCTTTGTATTGTCGAGGTATTAGTTTTGCGTTGTACAAGCCTTTTAGTATATTGCTTGTGTCAGGTAATGTTTTTTCTTTTGAGCTGTAACTTAAGATATCATGAAGTACTACATTGTTATTTTTTAATTTTTTTATAAATTTAGTAAAAAAGTTTGCATCAATCTCATCCAAATGCTTGGTACTGCCAATAGCAAATATTTCTTTGCTGTGAGTAGTCTGCCAATAGATTTCTTTTACTTGGTCCCAACCATCATAGAATTTAATCGTTGGTTTATTTTTTTGGATGGTATATAAGGCACGGAGATCTGGAAGAAGCTGTTTCATCGCTTCTTTTTTTATTTCCAAATTTCTTAGCAGGGCATGGGGATCATTAGCTAGATAGACTTTGCGTTTATGTTTGGCTTGTTCTGAAATAAGCCGTTTTTGCTTTAATCTTTTTAAAACATTATAACAATTGGTGCGAGCGATTTTTGTACCGCTGGCAATTTCTGGGGGAGAGGATAGCCCTTGTTCTAGTAAATATAAATAAATGGTTGTTTCTGACCTTGTTAAGCCCATTTTTTTTAGTTGGGTTTGTATGTTCATAAGGAGATAATAATAGTTATTTGTCAATAGATATTATATTATATATTTAGCTAATTGTCAAGCTATTTTTAATATAGTATAGAAAATAGTATATATAATATTGACAAACTGGCTTAATTGTAGTAAAATACTTTGTTGCCTGGGTTGGTGACGAAGTTCTTTCAAAACTTGGAGGCTATCATGAAGATTTCACAAATTATTGACATCTTGACGCAAGTACAGGAAATTAACAACGGTGGCAAGGTATATCTGGAGAAAATGCCCTATGTTGCAAGGTTTACGTGGAGCCTTCTGAGTGCTCCGGATGGAGACCACGAGGAGTTGAGGAAGTTCAATAAGATCATCTTCAATAGGCTTTTGAGGAAGATCAGAAAGGTAAATGGGGAGGCCCGAGACGCTCGGGCTTTCATCGCTCCAGCAACCGAGATTGTCAAAAATGCTCACATTTTGGGGCACGAGGAGTGCCGGCGGTCTCGTGTTCAACTTTTGAAGCTCCTCATCAGGAAGGGGTGGAGAAAGGAAGCAGAATTCATGTTGGAAAATGATTTTGGTCTTTCTGCTGATATTTTGAAACTCAACGTTCTTTAGCCTTCCCAGGGGCGATTCAAATACCTGGGATTCCATTTCTGTGTCTTTTTTAAAAAAAGACACAGAAAATGAATTAAATAAAAAATTACGTAATTAATTACGTAATTTTTTATTTTCAATATTTTATATTATTTCATCGGAGGTTCTGCAGGAGTTTCTATTTGGTCAGGGTGTGTTGGGTTTTCTGTTTCTAGTGGATTTTTTTTTAGTTCACTATATAAAATTACTGGTGCAGCAGTAGTAAGCGGAGTGATTATCAAAGTAATAGCTAGACTCAATATCGCCCCCAAAGCCATTAAAAAGAAAAATGAAAATGAGTTGCCTTGGGCTGTCCCAATAGCAAAGTTGAGTGGCCAGCTTATAATTTTTTGCAGTATCATTGCGCCAATTGTAAAAACTAGACCAGGAGCAATTAGGCGCCAAAATACTTCCCACCAGCGCCCATCAACTAGTTTTTTACTATTCTTCAAAGCCTGAACAGGCTCTTTGGTGTTGTTGATAGCCACATCATATACAGCAAAGGCAAACCAAATTGCAAAAATAATACCAGGCACAACTAATAAAATAAATCCACCAACCACGATCAGAGCATTTAGAATAGATACTAGAATTGCTGGAATAATCAGTTGTTTTATAGATAAAAAGTTTGGCTTCATGTCCGGAATAGTTTGTTTTTTGTGACATGCATAAATTGTCTTTATAAAAGCCATTGAGACCCAAAGACTAGCAAGTGACCCCAAGATAATAAGTAGGATATATAGGAGAAGGGTAATGCCAAAGCCATAAGAATATACCATCTGACTAGTGGTTCCTAAAACTGCTCCGAGAATAGCAATAATTCCTGTTGGAATAAAAAGCACAAGCATGTACTTTATAAACAAGTGGGTATTTTTTTTGTAAAGATCAATACTTTGCAAAATTATTTCTTTGGCACTTATTAACATATATTTTAGTTAAGTATTATAAATGTTTTTTTATTTCTTCCCATATTATACCATGAATTTGCTCAGGAGGTAAGATATTGTTATCTTCTACGCATTCGATCAGCTTAAATTCAGAATAGGTTTTTGCAATCTCGACATAAGCTTGCTCCGCGTCAGCTAGATGGTTTAGGTCATCTTCATGAATGTCGCGCTTTTTACCTTTTAGATATTCTCGTTCTTCTTTTTTGTCTACTAGCTGTTGAGATATCTCAGGAGTGACGTGTAGTATTAGATTTACAGTCGGTCTAGGAATTTCTAAGATTTCATACTCTAGATTATAATTCCAATCAAAATATTTTTTTCTTTCTTCTGTATCTTTTATTTTTCCGCCTTGATGACCCATATTAGATGCAACATAGCGGTTGGCAATAACTATTTTCCCATCATCCAGCCATTGTTTAATCTTTGGGGCTGCCGCAAACCTGTCGGTGGCGTATAGGATTGATGCTTTGTATGGTCCTACTTCTTTGGCACTGCCATATTTTCCATTCAAGTATTCTTCTACCAAAAAAGCACTTGGCTCACCATACTGAGGAAAGCTAATTTGTTCTACTTCGTGTCCCTCTGATTTTAATTTTTCTAACAAAAGATCGGTCTGCAGGCTTTTGCCTGAACCATCAGTCCCCTCAATCATTATGAATAAGCCTTTTGACATAAGATATTTATTTACGAGTATATTTAACAAAAGAGAATCCATCTCTATCATCTCTATCACTTTCTTCCCAAACATCAAGATCAATTGTTGGAAAAAAAGCGTGGCATTCGGGGATTTCTTGGTCGACTAAAGTTAAATCAAGCACATCAGCGATTTTTATCATTTCTTCAAAAATACGTTGACCACCAAAGCCAATAATCTCCTCGTCTCTGTGAGCTTCAATTGCTTCTTCAATAGAGTCATGTCTCTCTGCTCTTTCTGGTAGTTCATAATCCTTATTGCGAGTAATAACAACATTGGTACGTTTTGGTAAAGGACGGCGATGTTCTGGAATTGATTCCCATGTTTTTCGTCCCATTATTAGGACTTTACCAAGAGTTGCAGCTCGCATATGTTCCATGTCTTCTGGGATATCCCAAGGTAGATCATTGTCTTTACCAATGCAGAGATTTTTTGAGATTGCAGCTACTAAAGTTATACTCATAAAATTATATTGCTATGGGAAATTTAATTCTATCATAACTCTCATACCCAACAACTTTACTGTCAGTATATTCCCAATCAAAAATACTGGTAAAGTTTTCGGTCTCAACATGCGGTAGAGAATATTTATTTGGATCATGCGTCAATTGTTCTTTTATTCCTTCAGTATGATTGGAATAGATATGTGTATCGCCCAAAAAACCAACCAGACGACCTTCTTTATATCCAGTTTCTTTGGCGAGTAAATGCAAGAGTAGGGCATAGCTAGAAATATTAAATGGTAGTCCCAATGCTACGTCAACTGATCTTTGGTTCCACAATAGATTTAATTTATCTCCAGTAATCGTAATTTGAAAATTATAGTGACAGGGTGGCAAAGCCATATGTTCTAACATCGCCGGATTCCAAGCCATTACCATCATGCGTCGGTCAGTTGGATTATTTTTTATAGTTTCAATAAGTTTTTTTAACTGATCTACTCCTTGACCTGTATAATCAGTATCATAATTTTTGTAATCAGCACTGAAGTGTCGCCATTGGAAGCCGTAGATGGGTCCGAGATCGCGTTCTTCTGCCATTTTCTTTTTAGTCTCCTCATCATGAGCATAAGGAACCTTATCTGGACTGCACCATTCATCCCAAATATGGCAGTTCCTATCTTTTAGCCATTGTTTGTCGGTCAAGCCTTTTATAAAAAACTCTAATTCAGCTGACATTACTTTGAACGGCATTTTTTTTGTAGTTAGGAGTGGAAATCCAGTACTCATGTCATGTTCAAACATAACACCAGCTACACTTTTTACTCCGGTACCAGTACGGTCGGCTTTTTCAATGCCATTTTCTAAAATGTTTTTTACTATATTTAAGTATGATTGCATAAATTTTTCTTTATCTCGAAACTACACGAAGTGAGTGAGAGATCTTTCGGAGAGTAAAAATTTTGAATTAGGATTTATTTATGATTGTTTGGTGCCTTTACTTTTTGTAACCAAAAAGTAATCCTTCGACTACGCTCGGGACAGGCGCCAAGCTTTTGGAAGTAAAAAACTCACCCCCTACCTACTAAGTAACTAATCATTTACAATACACTGGGGGCTCAAACAGTTTTACCCCCAAACCCCCAAGTTTTTTCTTTATAATTATTTACAAAAAATCTTTCGTTTAAAATTAACCAGTACTACCAAAGCCACCACGATTTTTATTTTGCATATCATCGACTTCTTTCCATTCAGCGGTATCAATTCTGACAAAGATACCTTGTGCTAATCTTTCGCCCCTTTTTACCTCGATATCTTTATCAGTTAGATTTTGTAGCATCAAATGGAGTTCATCATCGTTGCCACAGTAGTCTTGATCGACGATACCAACACTATTTCGCATATTCAACCCCTTTTTTTTAGCCGAGCTGGATCTGGTAGTAACCATAAGCATGTAACCTGGAGGAGTTTCAACTATAAAGTTTGCTGGTAGTAATCTAAAAGAGTCTGCTGGTACAATAGCATCTTCTCTTATGTATAAATCAAAAGCCACAGATCCATCAGTATGATATTCTGGCATTGGCAGTGATTTGTCGATGCGTTTTATTTTTACTTTCATAGCATTGATTCAGATAGGTTTAAAGAAATACTGATTTAAATACTGATTTAAATCAGTATTTAATTTTGTTTATTATTTCATCAATCTGCTTATATAGTTCTTCCAAAGTGCCGTTGTTATCAATAGTGAAATCTGCTTGGTTAGCAATTTCTTTTACTTTACTTTCTGCTTCTTGTTTTCCATCTTCTTGGAATTGTTCCCATGTTTTAGTTTTGTCGTCGGCATTTTCAGAGCGTTCTATTAGGCGTTTGTATCTAAGTTCTTTGTCAGCATTTACAGCTACGAATTTGAATTCCGGTACCTCTCTGAGGTAAGTAATATCAGTGGGTCTGCGTATGCCCTCTATAATAATAAAATCTTCTGTAGAATTTTTTACATCTTCGGCAATTACCCTAGACATTGTGTCATCCCCAAATTCTTGTCTCAATATGGTGGAGATTCCTTGCAGATTTTTTCTGTTTTTTTCTATGTACATTCTGTCTAGAACGTCTCTTAACATATCCGAAAAACGAAAAGAGATTGCATTATTTTTTTCTTTTAAGTAATCAGTAATAGTAGTCTTGCCCGCAGAGATTTCTCCTACTAGGCCTATTATTATTTTCATAGCATTGATTTCACAGATTAAAAAATGGTTAGACTGATTTGTTGGGCCAGGTGGATGTGTACTGTCTGCATTTTACTCCAGCACGGTCGAATAGTTTTCTAGAAGCAATAAAAATATCTTCGTCGTGATATTTGTCACTCTCAAAGATTACTTCTTTGATACTATTTTGTATAATAGCTTTGGCACACTCGTTGCAGGGGAATAATTTTACATATATCCGACAATCCTTGGTTTTGGAATTTGAGTTGAAAATCGCATTGGACTCAGCGTGAACAATATAGGGGTATTTGGTATCAAGCAGGTCACCCTCTCTGTCCCAAGGTAATTCCTCATTCTCTATTCCTCTTGGAAAGCCGTTATATCCCATACCGACAACTACATTTTGATCATTTACGATCACAGCTCCGACTTGGGTGCTAGGATCTTTTGACCTTTCGGCTATCACATAGCTCATCCTCATAAAGCATTCGTCCCAAGATATATAGTCTCCACGTGATTCTTGCATAGTTTTATGGTTAATTTATGTATATATTTTAGCAGAAATGGGGGAGGGAGGCAAGTATTAAAAAATGAGGCCTATACCTCATTTTTTAATATTTTTATTATTCCATTTTTAGCATCTACTTTTATCCGGTCGCCATTTTTTAATCTCCTGAGTGCTCCCCTTACTAAGACTAAATGGGGTATCTTTAGTTCTCTTGAGACTATAGAAAAATGTGATAATATGTTTCCTTGTTCCGTTATGATGGCTCTAGCTTTTTTAAGCAGAGGTAAGAAGTCTTTGGTTATTACTTTGGAAACCATTATGTCACCCTCTTCAAAGTTGTCTTTACTTGGATTTTTAATTATTTTTACATTACCTGTTACTTCTCCTGGACAGCCACACATACCAGTAAGCAGATTTTTTCCTCCAATAGGTGGTGTAAAATCGATATTTTTTAATCTTTCATAAAGTAAAGGGCTATATTCCATAAAGACCACTTCGTTTTTGGGCCAAACCACGAACTCGTAATAACCCTTAAGGTGGTTCATTTCAGTAAACTTAGCATTGTATTTTTTTTTTAGTTTTTCTTTTATTTCTTCATCTTTCACTTCCAATTGTCCCATGGCCTTAAGGATTATCTGGTAAATATTTTTTTTATTATATGTGTCTCCCTTTGTTTTTTTGAAAAAGTTATAAGGAAATACAAAAGGAATTTTTTTATGTAGACCATATGCCAGTTGCCAGAGTTCTCCATTTATTATTTCTCCCCAAACAGAGTTATCTGTAACCACAAAGATACCAGAATACAGAGTGTTTTTGTGGTGAGGTATCAATTCTATATGACTATATTTACTGTGATTAATATCTTGCTTACTAAACCACTTAGCGTTGTTTTTGAAGGTTTTACCTCTTATTCTTAATTTTTTTGAATCAGAATTTTTTGGTATTATTCTCCATGTACAATTTTTATATTTTTTATTTTTAAGCAGTCTCTTAAAATTTTCATTTTTATTAAAGGCGTCGTTTAAAGAAAGTCTTGCTAACTCGGGTATTTTAAGTCCCAAAAGACTGTGTAGATTACCTAGTCTATCCCACTTTGTTTCATCTTCTTCTGTTATTTTGTCTAAATCTACAAATTTTATTTTCTCGAGCCATTCAGTCAGAGATGGCATTTTTTCCTCCATTACCTTCTTTTTATTCATAGTCTGTTTTAGTCAATTTATTTTTATATATTATCGATTTTTCAATTATTTTTTTAGCTACTGATATCGAGTAGGCTGGCCGTAATCCTATGGCCGTTTCTTGACACAACATAATACCGTTTATTCCATCTAATACCATATTAGTCAGACCGTATATATCTGATCTGTAAGGTGTGTAATTATTTATGGTACTTTCAAGAATCTGTGTCGATACAATTATAGGTTTCTTAAGTTTTTGGGCCAATCTTGTTATTTCTTTCTGGATTATTCCAAGATCTTCAAAAGGTAGGTTTACACCCAATTCACCTCTGTCTATCATGATCATATCATAAAAGTCATCTTGACAAATATCTTTTATTCTAGATAAGCCTTCACGATTTTCTATTTTTATTATCTTTTTTGGTCTGTCATTGCCACTAGGTATTTTCTTGTTTAAGTATTTTTTTATTTCTTCATTTGTCTCCAGGTCAATAAAGGAAAAAGCAATAAAATCAGGTTTGATTGTGTTAATTTTATTAATAATTTTTTTATATTTTTCTAACATTTCTTCTTCGGTAAAAAACTGTTCAGCGTTAAAGCTTTTCATGAATCTTATTGCGCCGTTGTTTAATATTTTTACTTTTATGGAGCTGTGGTCAATTATTTGTGTGACCTGCATTGCGATTTCACCATCTCCAATGGTAATGGTTTGGTGTAGTCTGACCTTTTCACCAAGCCTTTCTAGTTGTACGGGTATAAATTGTGTACAGTCAGGACTGTAATTTCCAGAGCGAAGTATAAAATCTTCCCCTTCTCTGACGCCTAATATTTTTGAATCAAAATCACCCAGACGAACCTTTCCAATTGGAAAATCTATTAATATCTTTGCTGATGTGTTGAGATCTTCTATTATTCTTCTGGCTACCTGTATGTGTTTTGAATTAACTTCTATTGAGCGATAAGAAAAATTATAACGGAGCACGTCAGCACCGGCTAATATTATTTTTCTTATTTTATCTTCGGAAAAAGAATTCAATCCGATTCCTGCGATTATTAACATACTATATACAAAAACACCGCTAAGACAGCGGTGTTATTATTTAACTTATTTCAACTCTCACACTAGGCCCCATACTAGAAGTTAGATACAGGTATTTTATGTAAACTCCTTTTACTGTTGGTGGTTTTGCTTTTTTCAAGGCATCTACAAAGGCTTCAAAATTTTTCTTTAGCTCTTTGTCTTCGAAACTAATTTTACCAATTGATTGGTGAATATTACTAGTATCGTCATTTTTGAAAGCAGCTTTACCTTTTTTGATTTCAGTTACCATTTTCTTTACGTCAGCATCGACTGTTCCTGTCTTTGGGTTTGGCATCATTCCTTTTGGTCCCAATACTTTGGCAGCGACAGCTAGCTTTGGCATCATTTCTGGTGTGGCTACGGCTATATCAAAATTTACTTTTCCAGTATCTTTTATTTTTTTGATTTCTTCTTCACCACATATTAGATCAGCACCCGCTTCTTTTGCTATTTTTTCATCTTTTTCGGCTACAAAAGCAGCTACTGTTTTTGTTTTACCAGTACCATGAGGTAAAACAACAGTGGATCTGACTTGTTGTTCAGACTTTTTTGGGTCAGTTCCCAAGCGAACATGTAGTTCGACTGAGGCATCGAATTTTACGGTGCTTGTTTTCTTCACGAGTTCGATGGCTTCGTCTAGAGTGTAGACTTTATCTTTATCGACCATAGTCTTTAGGTCGGACATTCTTTTTGACATAAGATTGTTGTTAGTGGTTCTAGCCCCCTGGATGACAGAGGTCCCACATAAATTAGTATACTATTTATACACTATTTTAAAATATTTGTCAATAGCTTGTTTTTTTAAATAAATCCCGACTTAGCCGGGATTAGATTCATCGGCTATCTGTCCAAATCCTGGTACAGCCTGGTCTATTTTTATTGCTAAACGATCCTGGGCATTCATTGTTTATATTGTTGGTTGGGTAGCAGATAGAATTTCCGTCTTCATTATATAGTATGCTAAAACAATCAGCACAGCCATCGGATTGGAAATAATATATAGTACCGCCGTAGTTACATTTTTCTATAAAAGCTCTAGGGCTTTTGACTGATGAAGAGAGGACAAAGTCTTTTACTACGCCCATCCAGCTTGGTATGGAAGTGTCTACTGTCGGTGGTAGATCAGAAAAAGATTCAGCTTGTTCTGTTTTAGATGTGCTATTTTCTTTTTTGGTCCCACTTATTGGCGCTAGAGTAGTCTCTCCACCAACACAAGCACCTTCATAAGATATTATAATTCCTTGAATTTGAGCTAGACAATTATTGGTATAGGTTAATCCATCTTGACCGCAAATAGGTTCGTATTCAGTCCCACAAGCAGTAAATATATTTATATCTTCTTCTGATCCTGTTTGTTCTGGCAAGGTGCTCTCTCCTGGTGAACAATCTCCAGTATAGAAATCATTTGCTGTGCACTCTGTCAAATCACTAAAACGACAAAAAGATTTTGAACTCTGTGTTTCTTGGTCAAAACGAATAATTAAGTCATGGCCTTGTGATTTGCAAAAAATGTTAGCCGGATCGTCCGCTTTTACTGGTTGTTTTGTAACAACTGGTGTGGAGGTCGGAGTCGTTGGGTCTATCTCAATATCCTTTTGTCCACAACCAGAAATTATAAGGACTAGTGTAATCAGGAAAATAGAGAAGATTATTTTTTTCATATTATTTTTTTAAGAAATTTTTTTCTAAAAATTTAAATCCAGTAGCCACTCCTAATGCAATTAAAAAAGAAAATATCACTCGGTAACTAAAAAATTTTGGACCAAAATAACTAATTTCTAGTAATATTCTACCAGGGCCAATTAAGGTCTGGCTAGTTATGAATGCTACCAGTATGCTTAGCGGCACACCTTTGTCCTTTAGGGATTTTAGAATTGGCAAGTAAATCAGGAGTGGTCCAGGGGTAAAAAGCCCAACAGCGGCAGTTTTGGCAAAGTTTTTTTCTGTTTCTTCGGTCAGTTTTTTTATTTTTGTTTCTGAAAAATACATCTTTATAATTTGCGAAAAAATAATAGCCAAAATTAGTACTGGTAATATTTTTACAAAATCTAATAAAGTTGTACTTAATATCTCTATCATCATATTAATACTTGTATAGCAAAAGCAGAAAGAATAATGAATATTGTGCTCAGTACAAAGCGAGCTGTGAAAAATCTAATTCCAAATAATTTTATTTCCAAAATATCTCTTATGATTGACTCACCAATTACCTCTCCACAAATGAGTGCAAAAACTATTCCATAGTCAGCCCCCTTCGTAAAAAGGGCGAAGGCAATTGGATAAGTAGCATAACGGGGGATTGGTAAAATTATTCCCAGTAGTGCAGCCAGAGGAATTGAAATAAATAGATTTTTTCCTAGTAGGCTATGTACAATTTGTTCTGGTATAAATAATTTTATAAGAGTACCAAAAAAGACAGCTAACAAAAAAATTGGCAAAATCTTTTTCGTTTCTTGCAAAGATCCAAAAAATATTTGGTTGATTTTATTTTTTCTTTTTTGATTTAGTAACATCGTTTTGAATTTTACCTGCTGTGTAAGATTTTATATTTTCAACTGTGGTACTAATAATTCTTTTTAGTGCCCCAGCACTATTAAAAGCATTGTGTGGTGTAACTATTGTATTTTCATGCTCCACAATCATTTCATTGATCTGAGTCATCTTTAGTTGCTTGGCAGTAATATTTTTTTCAAGAAGTTTTTCTTGGTGTGCAATTAGATCTTCTTCTTCCAATACATCTAGCCCTGCTCCAGCAATATGTCCACTATCTAATCCCTGGAGGAGTGCTTCTGGATCGATTAGTCCACCACGGGCAGTATTTACTATATATACACCTTTTTTCATTTTCTTTATTTCCTTTTTGGATATCATATGGTAAGTTTCGGGAAATAGAGGTACGTGCAAAGATATTATATCTGAGGTTTTTAGTAATTTATCCAGTGAAGTGTAGGAAAAATCATGTTCCTTTTCCAATTGCTTATTGGGAAATTTGTCGTAGCCAATGATATTGGAATGAAAGCCATCTAGCATGTCTACTAGGTGCATGCCGATATGTCCGGTACCAATTATACCAATAGTTTTATCTTTTAGATCAATTCCTTCTAGGTTATCGTAATTGTAAAAACCATTTTTCACTCGCTTTATTGATCGGTAAAACTTTCGTGTCATGCTAAGAATAAAAGTTAGGGCATATTGTGCTACTGTATTTTCTCCATAAGCCGGTACATTGCGTACAGATATCTTTCTTCTTTTTGCTTCTTTTAAATCAATATGATCATAACCTGTCGATGTTGTTACTATGAGTTTTAGTTTCTTTAGAGAATTGAATATTTTTTTGTCTACTTTGGAATCTACAAAAACTCCCAATACTTCTGTGTCAGGGTCAATATTTTCGGACTTTATCTGTCCGTCATGTATCGTTAATTTGTGATCTCGCATTTTACCACGTAGATACTTTTTCATGGTGGGTGGGACTGTATAAAATGCACAGTTTAGTTTTTTCATAAGATAAAAGCTTCAAAGGCCAGAAAGGCTCTTTAATTAAGTATGTTATTATTATAGCAAGAAAGCGTATATAAAAAAAGGGTTTTAAATGTCTGAAAGGTTAGAAGTGTCTTTAAAAAAAGAATTGGCCAATTAATTGGCCAATTCTTTTTTGATATAAATTTAAGCGGAATATAGTTCCATATCAACAAATTCTGGCTCAGTCTCACCAACAAACTCAGTTCTGATTGAGCCACTGAATCCCGGGTCAATAAGTGGAGAATTGATATGTTGTGGGTCTATCCCTTTTTCAAAAGCGCTCTGCGGTGTATAAGTTTTAATTAGTCCCGCTAGATTTTCTGCTAGTTTTACTGGGTGAGTCTCCCTAAGATGGAAGTGTGGTGCTTGGCTGTTTGGTTTGTACTCTCTAAGCATCATTTCTAAATCTTTTTTAGATCTCAGTTTTACTACTTCTTCCGGTGGATAAATTGGTATTTCTAAACGTTTACTTGTTAGAAAGAGCCGTACAAAATGTGCTTTTTCTGTTTCGTTTTCCGCTAATTGGTTACCTTGTTCATCTATTAGACAATAATTTTCTCCATAGATTCCGCCGATATTAAATTTACCATCTTTTATTAATTGCAAAAGCCCATCTCCCTGTTGTTGGTTTTGTTCATCCATATGGTAGAGTCGTCCAATTTCATTTGAGAAGTCAAAACAATTACCTGTGAGACCTGCCATAGTAATAATAATCTCAACCTCCTCGCCTTTTTTAATTTTTTCTAAATCTTTTTGTGTCAAGCTATTTTGTCTGTATTTGTCGTCCGTATCCTTAAAAAGATCAATTACTACACCAGCCTGAGCCAAATAACTGCGAGTGGATAAATCAATATTTTCAAGATCTATATTGTCTAAGTCAATATTTGGAGGGAAGGAGTTTTTGTCTATCATTACTCTAGCTTCACCCGATTCGTGCCCAACTAAAAAACCATTTCCGTCACGATCTTCTTGTGTTAATTCCATACTCAAATCGCGACCTGCCCAGGAATTGCCCAGTGTCCATGATTTTTCTTTTTGCTCTAATTCCTCTCTCGGGAATAGTAATCGTTCACCTTCTGTCATATTTTTTTATTTTATTGTACTAATTATACCACTGGTCTATAAAAAAACAACCCCACTTTTGTGGGATTGTTATTTGTTATCTGAAAACTGTTAACTGTTTACTCTACTTTCACACCCATCTGTCTAGCAGTACCTTCAATAATCTTCATAGCTGCTTCGATATCGTTGGCGTTCAAGTCTGGCATTTTTTTCTCGGCAATTTCTTTTACTTGAGCTTTGGTAAGTTTACCAGCCTTATCCTTTAGTGGATTGCCAGCACCTTTTTTGATGCCTGCTGCTTTCATGATGAGAGCACTAGCTGGAGCTACTTTGGTAATGAAGTCAAAAGTACGATCTTCATAGACGCTGATAATAACAGGTACAATTTCACCAGCCTTGTCTTTGGTGGCTGCGTTGAATTGAGTACAAAATGCTTGGATGTCTAGTCCATGTTGACCAAGAGCTGGTCCGACTGGAGGAGCTGGATTGGCAGCACCACCTTTGATTTGTAGTTTAATTTGTGTTGTTAGTTTTTTAGCCATATATTTAGCTTTCGGCTTTCAGTCATCTGACTTTAGCCATTTTATATTTTAATTATAATACCCACCGAGAAGCTTACTTATTTGTAACAGCGGGTGTGTTGTTAATACTTTTTATTAGGGCGTTTATTTTTTTACCTAGAATGTGGCTCGAATCATATACATAGTCAAATCTTTCTTGGCTTATATAATTTTGATCTAGTGCAATATAACAAGCAGATATAACCTCTAACATCGAGGTATAAGCGATACGCAGAAATCTGATAAACTCTATGTCCGATTTTCTTTCAGAGCCTTCAGCAATATTTAACATTATTGATACTACAGCTCTGTTTGTCTGGCTAGTAAGACCAAACTTTTCATTATCTGGATATTCTTTTGTAATCGTATAGATTAGTTTGACAAACTGTCTTGATATTTGCCAAACCTTCAGTTTTTCAAATTTATACGCCATGTTGTTGCTGATAGCAGAAAGCCGATAGCCGATTATGTTTTCTTTACTTGTAATGCGTCTAGTTCTACCGGAGTTTCTCGGCCAAACATTGATACTAGTACTTTTACTTTGCCACGAGCGTCATCCACATTACTGATTTTGCCATCAAAGTTTTTGAATGGTCCGTCTGTAATTTTGACAGAATCGTTGATTGCCATATCAATTTTGTGGGTTGGTTCTTCTATCTTCATTCTACCTTGCAAGCTGGCCATTTCTTTTGCATCAATTGGGGTAGGTGTAGTACCAGATCCAATAAAGCCAGATACATTCGGAGTGTTCCTAACTACATACCAAGAATCATCTGTTACTACCATTTCAACCAAGACATAACCAGGGAAGATTTTTTCTTCTATGGTCTGTCTTTTGCCATTTTTTATTTTAATTTTCTTCTCCTTTGGTACCATAACAGCAAAAATTTTGTCCTGCATGTCAAAGGAGTCTATTCTTTGTTCTAGGTTGCGTTTTACATTTTCCTCGTAACCACTATATGTGTGGAGTACATACCAACGTTTTCCGAGGTCTAGGGTTTGTTTAGCCATACGTGTTTATTTTTTTAAATAATCCAACCTAGTACAATATTGAAGATGTAATCTAATATACCGAAAAATATTGCTACGCCAATACTCATACCGATTACGATTAGAGTGTAGGTAATAATTTGTTTTTTGGTTGGCCAAACGACTTTTTTCATTTCGCTAAAAGCTCCTTTGAAATAGTCGCGTATTTTTTCTAGTAAATTCATATACAAAATTTTTGTATCTAAAAACGGCCCTTGGCCGCATATTTATTTATGTATACATTATAGTATATATTGAGATTTTTGTCAAGTGTGGTGGGTGGATAACGTCTATGTATTCATTTTATAGAGTTTAGCGCTTTTCCAAAGCAATTCAAAATGCTCCAAATAACCCTTTGCTATGGCCTTGTTGCGGATTTGGATAATGGTGACGTTATCTGCATATATCTCAATACTAATGAGTTCTGGTGTTATTCTAGTGTAAGTAGGAGAAGAGAGCCCACCTTCCATGGTTTTGAGGATGTTTTCCTTTTCTTTTGCAAACTTTTGTTTGAATATATCTGAATGCTCCTGGGGTGAAATAAGATATTTTTTCACTTTTTTCTTTTTGAGTAAATCAACATATTTTGGGTATAAATCTCCAAGAATACGATAAAAATCTGTATCTGGTGCACCACCAATAATACGCATAATACCATCATTTCGCTTGGCTGACTCAATAATATCCTTCAAATTATCAAAAAATCCCTTTTGCCCGTAGAGGGTTCGTACTTCTATGCGATCTACTCCTGAAGTCTGTAGGCGCATGAGCTCTGGCATGATCTGTTTGACTTGATTTTCCTTTTCTTCAACAATCTTCATGATTGAGGTAGGGGAGGAGGCTTGAAAGTATTTTCTATTATTCTTTATAACAAAAGAAACAAGTTTTTTTGCTTCTAATTTTTCTAGTGCCTCATATACAAGTTGTCTGTGTAGTTTTGTGGCGCTCACAATAGGGCCAACGTTTGTCATGCCAATTTTGAGTAGCTCAGTATAAATACAAGCTTCATTTTTTGATAGCCCAATTTTTTGTAAGTTGTCAAGTATATTCATATAGGCTTATTATAGCATAGTTTTTGATATTTGTCAATATGTGATGACAATAATGTATTATTGTCATCAATAATACTTGACAAATATATAAAAATGTGTTACTATATGCTGTTAGCTTTTTTAAAATCAGTTATCTAACGCTACTTCTTAACCGTTTTGGCACGCTCTGTGCAACTGCGTGGTGCAGTGGTGTGGGGTGCACTAAACAAGGAGAATTATCATGGGAAGAAAGAAGATTGATTTCTTGGCTTACTGTAGAAAATTAAATATTTCCTGCAAGATTTCCTGTTCTATCCCCATTCGGGAAGTCTTGGAGGACATTTCTCCAACCGACTTCCATGTCAAGGATCTAGAGTGGGTTTCGTTCCTCAACGAGGGTGAGACATTGGTCACAGGTATGGTGATACGTGAGCGTGCAGGTGAGCTCAATGCCAAATTTGGCCTCTCGGACGTGAAACGTTTCCTTGATGGGCAGATTGACATTCCGACCGAGTTTAAGGGCAAGAAGTACATCATTCTGGCTGGAACTGTCTTGTGGAGCCCCTCCGACGGCCCCTGCTTTCCTTGTCTCTGCTGGGGCCGTGGTGAGTTGTGCTTGTTTCCCTATTGGTGGTCCGGTAGAGACTTTAATGTTGATGGTCTGCTTCCTCGTCGCAAGTAGTTACTTGATCCCTTGTATCCTCGGCACTAGAGGATGTTTGGGTCATTTGACCATTTGGTTGCCCTCCAACAGGCGGGCTCGCTCGCATCGGTACGATTCTGATACTTATCAGAACGACCGGTGCGAGCTCTTTGTTTTTGTGATGTAATATATTAGAGAGATAACGTCTCTAAAACAGATTCAATCCTAGTTAGTTCTGTTGCGACAGCTAGTGCCTTTACTTTTTGTAACCAAAAAGTAATCCTTCGACTACGCTCGGGACAGGCGCCAAGCTTTTGGGAGTAAAAAACTCACCCCCTACCTACTAAGTAACTAATCATTTACAACAGACTGGGGGCTCAAACAGTTTTACCCCCAAACCCCCAGGTTTTTTCTGTAGCAAGCTGTGTGTATCGGTTGTTGTAAACGATAAAAAACTACCAACGTGAGCTGGTAGTTTTGATACGTGTTATGTGTTACATGAAATTAAATATCCAAATTCTCTACACTTTTCGCATTAGTCTGGATAAATTTCTTTCTTGGTGCCACCTCTGCTCCCATGAGGATATCAAAGATCTCACTAGCTTTTTCTGCATCTTCAATTACTACTCGCTTCATAAGTCTACTTTCTGGATTCATAGTAGTGTTCCAGAGTTGGTCAGGATTCATTTCACCTAGACCTTTGTAGCGTTGAATATTTAGTTTTGGTTTTTTGGTTTCAGTCTTTCTAGTTTTACCAAGTTTTTCATTTTCATCTTGTTTTTCTTCTGTCTCTTCTATAATTTCTAGATCTTCATCACTTACACCATGTTTTTTCTTGTATGCAACCAAGGCTTCCTCATCATAAAACCACTCAAATTCTTTTCCTTTTTTGATACTATAAAGAGGTGGTTGTGCAATATATACGTGTCCTCCATTTATTAGGTCTGGGAAGTAGCGGAAGAATAGTGTCAAAAGTAGTGTTCTAATATGTGAACCATCGACATCAGCATCAGTCATGATGATAATTTTGTCGTAGCGTAATTTTGTAATGTCAAATTGCTCACCAATATTAGTACCCATGGCAATAATAAGCGACTTTAGTTCGTTATTTGTTAAAATCCTATCAATTCTAGCGCGTTCTACATTCAAAACCTTACCACGCAGAGGTAGGATAGCTTGTGTTTTTCTGTCGCGTCCTTGCTTGGCAGAACCACCAGCAGAATCACCCTCTACAATATATAGCTCAGAATTGCTTGCATCTCTAGATGAGCAATCAGCAAGTTTGCCCGGCAAAGTAAATCCTTCCAAAGCGCCTTTTCTTAGGACTGTCTCTCTGGCCATACGAGCAGCATTTCTAGCTCTTGCAGCCAAAAGACATTTGCCCAAAATTCCCTCAGCATCTTTTGGATTTTCTTCCAAAAATATCATTAGGGCCTCAGCAAATACGCTTTCAACAACTGGTCTTACTTCTGGATTACCAAGTTTTGATTTGGTCTGTCCTTCAAATTGCGGTTCTGGAATTTTTACAGAGATTATAGTAGTTAGACCTTCACGAGTATCTTCACCAGATAAGTTGGTATCTTTTTCTTTTAAAATATTTTTGTTGCGGGCGTAAGTATTTAGTGTTCTGGTAAGAGCCGATCTAAAACCGGCGACGTGCATTCCACCTTCTGGGTTGGTAATATTGTTGGCAAAGGCGTGCAAGCTTTCTGAATAGTCATCAGTATATTGCAAAGCAATTTCTACGCTTACATCACCTACTTGTTTTTCTACATAAAAAATATTTTCATGCTTTGCTTCACGATTTTTGTTGATGTGCTTTACATAACTAGCAATACCGCCCTCAAAATAAAATTGGTATTTGTTAATTGGGAGTTGTACAGAGGTCTTGTCTTCTTCTTTTTCTTCTGTACTTCTTTCGTCGGAAATTACTAAATGCACACCTTTTGTGAGATAGGCTTGTTGTCGCAAATGATCGATAACTGTTTTCCAAGAAAAATTGGTAGTCTCAAAAATTTTTGGATCAGCATGGAACATAATAGTCGTGCTGGTGTCCTTGGCTTTTCCTATGGCCCTAACTTTTTTGGTCGGTTTACCATATTTGTAGTCTTGTTCCCAAATTTTACCGTCGCGATGAACGATAGCTTTCAAATCAGTCGATAGCGCATTTACAACCGACACACCTACACCATGAAGACCACCCGATACTTTGTAGCCACTGTCACCAAATTTACCACCAGCATGAAGTTGGGTCAAAACTAATTCTAAAGCACTGACCTTTTTCTTTGGGTGAATGTCGACTGGAATACCACGACCGTTGTCAGTAACAGATACCCAATGATCTGGCAGGAGCTTGATGATTACTTTATCACAATATCCAGCCATCGCTTCATCAAAAGCATTGTCAACTACTTCCCAGATCATGTGATGTAAACCAGTAGCACCAGTGGAGCCAATGTACATACCTGGACGTTTTTTTACAGCTTCTAGACCTTCTAATACCGTAATATTTTCGGCACTATAACCTCCACTAGCTTTCGGTTTTTTTACCGCACTAACTTTGGTAGGTTTAGCCATTTTTTTTAGTACTGGCTTTTTTTTGGTCGGTTTTTTGGCGGTCACTCTTCCTTTTGACACTCGTTTGATAGGCATAAATTTGTTTAACTATTTATTGTTTATTAGATTTTACTTGCTATATTGTAGCATAATTAGCACTTTTGTACAAGAGTGTCTCGTACAAAATACTGGATTAAAAATAATATTTGTAGTATAATATGTGTGCTATGTTTAAAAAGAAAGAACAATCAAAACTGGAGCGCTATGAAGATGTCACTGGGGAATTTACCAGTAGTGCACTCAAGTGGGGTGAGTGGTATGTGCGTCACAAAATATTGTTACGCAAAATTGTGATTGGCACTCTGTCTACCTGGTGTATAATAACAGTTGGCTATGGTTTGGGTTATTTTGTGTACTATTATTCCTACGGTTATTTTCAAGATCAAAAAATGGCTAGTCAGCAACTTGTTGAATTGGGTAATTTAAAAAATACCCGCGGATTATTTCAAGCCAAAGATTTACAAATTGGTAATGTAGAAGTTTATAATAGTGTCAGCGAAGAACTGTTCGATTTTGTGGCTCGTGCTTCCAATCCAAATGATAGGTGGATAGCAATAGTAACTTATAAATTTGCTTTTTCTGGTGGCGAGACCGAATTGGCAGAGACAATTCTTTTACCAAAAGAACAAAGACCAATAGTTTATTTTGGTTTTGAACCAGATGCTTATCCGGCGAGCCCTAGATTGATAGTAGAAAATGTAAAGTGGAAAAGTATAAGTGCTCATGCCATAAAAGATGTAGATAGTTTTATTGCAAATAGAACTAATTTTCTCGTAGAAAATTTTCAGTTTACTCGGGCCAGTAGATCACAAGGGGTACCAAATCATATGATAGAATTTGATATTTTTAATGACACTGCTTACAATTACTGGGAGCCTGCATTTTATGTAGAGCTGATAAAAGGCAATAGAACAGCGGGTATTATTTATTTTGTGGCCAGCGAATTTCAAGGCCAAGAAGAACGTCATGTGGATTTGCGTTCTTATATAAAGAATTTGGATGTTTCCAATATAAAAATTTGGCCAACATTGAATATTTTTGATAACAGCGAATACATGTCCGTTGGTCTGTAATTAAATATGGGATAAGAAGGCTTGAGAAGCTTTTAGAAGTAGAGAGGGCTTTTGCTTTCCAATCTTCTTAATTTTTCTAAGTCCTCTTGTCCTATTTTTTATGAAAACTTTGTCTAGTTTATTTTCCTCATTGCGTAATTTTGATTGGCTTGTTTTGGCGTTGGTATTGGTTTTGGTTTCTATCGGACTGTCTTCTATTTACAGTATAGATTTGTCACGCGGAGAAGACTCTAGTTTTTTATCTACCCAGTTTTTAGCGACAATTTTAGGATTAGGCCTGTTTTTTATTGCTGGATTTTTGCACGTGGCGTTTTATCGTTCCTCGGCAAAGTTAATTTATTTACTGTCTTTGGCTCTGTTAGTTTTGGTTTTGTTTTTTGGTGCTACTATCAGAGGAACTACCGGTTGGTTCCGGGTGGCAGGATTTTCTTTTCAGCCGGCTGAGTTTGCCAAATTGGGTTTAGTAATATTTTTGGCTTGGTGGATATCAAAGCAAGCACGCAGGTTTGATCGTTGGCAATTTATTTTGACATCTGGCTTTTTTACACTATTGTTGGCGGGGCTTATAATCTTACAACCAGATTTGGGTTCGGCTTTGGTATTAGTTGGTGTTTGGTTTGGTATATTGTTTTTGACAGGTACAAAAAAAAGATTTATTTTTTTTCTTGTTGGAATTTTTTTGATCACCACCTTGTTTAGTTGGTTCTTTCTTTTCAAACCTTATCAAAAAGATCGATTACTAACTTTTGTTGATCCAGGTCGTGATCCGCTAGGTTCGGGATACAATGTGACACAATCTATAATTGCTATTGGTTCGGGTCAGTTTTTGGGTCGAGGTCTAGGTTTTGGCTCGCAGAGTCAATTGCATTTTTTGCCAGAAGCACAGACTGATTTTATTTTTTCTGTTATTGCCGAAGAGCTCGGGTTTATTGGTGTTTTTATTATTTTATTATTTTATTTTTTATTGTTGTGGCGTCTTTTTTCAATTGGAAAAAATTGTAATGATGACTTTTCTGCTTACTTGGTTTTGGGAATAATGCTCTTATTTTTCATTCAAATTATAATTAATATCGGTGGTGCAACTGGGTTTTTACCTGTTACTGGTGTTACTTTGCCATTTTTGAGCTATGGTGGTTCATCTTTGTTGATAAATTTCTTATTACTGGGTATTGCCGAGAGTGTAGCTCGTAGCACCTAATAACTATATGTACTAGAGCGATGAGGTGCTCGGGTGATAAAATGGTCTTGACTTTTTTTAATATAGATGCTAAAATATTGTTCACTAGTATGAATCCAAAAAAACCAATTAATAATCCAATTCAAGAGGGTTTGCGCCTAATCAATCAGTGCCCTGTGTGTAAGGGTAGTTATGAACCAGATGAGAGCAATATCTTGAAAGAAAAAGGCTCTACACACCTAGTTCATATTACCTGTCCTCATTGTCATAATTCTATATTGGCAGTGGTATCAGCTACTGCTATGGGGCTAAGCTCTGTTGGTATGGTAACTGATCTAAAAGCGGGGGATGTTCTAAGGCTTTATAGCCGTGAGACTATTACCGAAGATGAATTATTGAATTTTCATCAACTACTAAAGACAAATAAAATTTTAAATTTATAAATACTAAATAAAAAATATGACACTTAGTTTTACAGCAAAAAAAAGAGAGGGAAAACCTGATGAATTACGCGCCGAGGGTAATTTACCCGGTGTACTATACGGACCAGAAATAGAGGCTATTTCTTTGGAAGTCGATAGGGTGATTTTTGAAAAAATGTATGCAGAGGCTGGTGAGTCTAGTTTGATTGATTTTAATGTTGAGGGTAGTAAAGATGAGCCTACCAAAGTATTAGTTCAAGAAGTGGTATATGATTCTATCAAGCAAATTCCAGTTCATTTTGATCTACGTCAGATCAAGATGGGTGTAGAAATGGCTGCTACTATTGTTATTCGCTTTGTAGGTGAGTCACAAGCTGTCAAAGAAGGTGGAACACTCAATACCGCTATGGATAGTTTGAATGTAAAATGTTTGCCAAAGGATTTGGTTGGTGAAATAGAAGTTGATCTTGGCGCTTTGGAAACATTTGATCATGCTATTCATGTGAAAGATATCAAATTCCCAGAAGGTATTATTGTAACTGATGATGAAAATGGTCTTGTAGCCAAAGTTGCTGCTCCTCTTACAGAAGAGCAATTGAAAGCTATGGACGAAGCTGAAGCTCCAAGTATTGAAGATGTTGTAGTGGAAGGCGAGAAGAAAGAAGAAGGTGAAGATGAAGGTGGAGAAGAAAAGAAGGAAGAAAAGCCAGCTGAAGAAAAGAAGGAAAAAAAGTAATCCATGAGTTCTAGAAGAATACGAATTACA
>Ga0208904_1000136_pt1 | contig 63619 bp, 69 predicted proteins | sample AntAceMetag02UKB_FD_184774 | JGI IMG/M metagenome (GOLD analysis project Ga0208904, IMG submission 184774) | Saline lake microbial communities from Ace Lake, Antarctica - Antarctic Ace Lake Metagenome 02UKB (SPAdes) (version 2) | ecosystem: Environmental > Aquatic > Non-marine Saline and...
TGCGTCATCAGACCAACTGCACTTTCTGAAAGTCTTTTTATGTTTTCTATTGCGGTTTGTTGTCCTTTAAGAGATTCTGGAACTCCAAGTGCTTCTCTCTCTTCTCTAACTTTATCTTCGGCGGAACCTAAACCTTTAAAGAAATCTCCTAATTTATCTTTAAGTCCTGTTCTTTCTTCTTTAGCAGCCTCTCTTTCCTTGTATAGTTGTTCCATTTCCCTTTCTCTGCGTTCTTGTTGTTGTTCAAGCCAAGGATTAGGTGTTTTGTCAAAAATGGTTTCTGCGGGCTCAATATCACTTATTGGTTCTGGTATCTTTAACAGAGGTTGACTTAACCCTTCAACGCTTGAAGTAATCTTTTTCATTGCTTCTTGTATTCTTTCAATCGTTACAGGTTGACCACCTGGCGTAGAAGTTGCACCTCCCTTTAGTGTACTTAAAAGTTGAGTATTCTGCGATGCTGTTCCAGTATAGTTTGTTATCCCTTGTTGTTTAGCTAACTGTGCTCTTGCACTATAACTACTATCTTGTCCAGTAGATTTTAGATAATCTACAACAGAAGAGCCCGTATAAGTTGATGGTGTGGTTGGTTTTGGAGTTGCTACTCCGCCAGAACTAGTTGGTTTTGGTGTTGCCAGCGTTGCTTTAAAATCAGGTTGAGCTGGTGCAGTTGTTTTCGGAGCTGGTGTAGCTTTTGGTACTGTAGTTTTTCCTGCATCAACTGCTTGCTGAACTTTTTTTATTGCGTCTTGAAGTTGTTTTATTGTTACTGCCATATTTTTATACTATCATATTATTTATTAAAATTTATTGATAATCAGATACTAATTGATAATTATTTCCTATTTTCATATAAGCACTCTCACCAGTTGAATTAATTCCTACTCCTATATCTATAACATATCCACTAAAAGCACCAGCGATATTAGTAGTATGTGTAGCTATTAAAACATCATTTCTATAAAATTTTATTTGTGACTCTCCATTCTTTTCAAATCTTAAAATTACTGCTGGACTAGATATACGTGTTCCTGTATCAGTTATTGTTTGAGTTGTCCCGTTACCATTAGTAGCGTATATTTTTGAAACCTGTCCAACAACTCCCTGTATAAAAAAACCTATATGGTTATTTGTTTCTGCTGTGCCATCAAGTGGCATCAAAGCATTGGTAATTCCAATAAAACCATAAACATCAGTATCATCCCAACCACTAGTTCCTACACTACAACTAAATTTTATATTACCACCAAATGTATTAGCATAATCAGCAGAACCAGCAAAAGACGAAGGACTATACATTCTCATTAAACTACCTTCAGTTGCACCAGCAATTAAATCAGTTGTTAATAATGCTCGAGTAATACTTCCTGCACCAGTTTCACTTTCTGTCATTCCATCATTAAAACTACCTATAAAAGAGTACATTCCTAATTGTAGTAACCCTAGTTGTTTCATATAATCTCCACTCCATTTTAAATAATTATATGCATTTCCTATTTCAAATTTAGCTTTATCAGAATCTGAATCATCTATTCCTAAAATAAATCCATTTGTATTATCTCCAAAATCTGTTTTACCTGCTTGTATTTTACTATCCCCAGCTCCAGCAGATACCGCAAGAGTAATTGCTTTTGAAGTGATTGAACCAGCTGTTAAATAACTTACAGCTAAACCTCCTTTAAGAGTAGTAACTCCTGCTGATTTATCATAAAATATACCTTGTCCGCCAGAGTAATTTCCTATAATAACATCTCCAACATGTGTTCCACCTACTATTGTTTTAAAGACATCTGCTGCTGCATCATCTATAACTTGTATTCCTGTATCAGCATCAGGGAATATCCTTACTCTTGCACCTGAAGCGGCACTGTCATAAGCTCCACCAACTGCTAATACTCTTCCTGTTGGGTCATATCCTGCACCAAAAGTAGTTGCACCACTTATTGTTATATTATCAGCATCAATAGTTATTCCTTCTACTGAAGCATTTATTGAAGCAATAACATCTGAACCTTGAACTGGTGTGAAATTAAGTTGTGTTGTTGTAATTGTATTTGCCGAAATTGAACCACCGTCTATTTTTGTTAAGTCGCCAGTTTTTCTCCAGTTAGAAAGATAAACAGCACCGTCTATTAAAATTTGTGGAGCTGAAATAGTTAAATTAGCAAGAGATGTTATTGAACCAGTATCTATTTCTGTTGCGGTAATTGTTCCTGCTTCTATGTTTCCAGCAACAATAGTATTTGCAGCGATTTCATTTGTTGTTATTGAACTAGCTACTAAATCAGAGCCGTCCCAATAAGCCCCACCGCTTCCACCGAATATTTGAAAGATAGCTTCGTTGGCATTATTTTCAGCAACGCCAATTAAACATCTATTATCTCCTACTGCATTTGCCGCAGTTGTAGTTATTTGATATGCTGTAGTTGATACTGCTATGTCTAAAAATATATATGTCCTTGCAGCCATCGTTCCTGTATTTCCAGCAGAAATATTATAAGAAGTTCCATCTGAAGATGTAAATACCCCAGCACCCCAATTAACTTGAACATTTGATGCAGATGAAAATACTGATGTTTGTGTCCAACCCCTTTGTGCAAGATTTGCATCGGAACTTGCAACATTTCTTGGTGTTGCCGAAGCTACTGTTGAAAAAGAAGTTGAAGCCAATCCTGAAGTATTAACTGCTTTTAGCCAATAATAAAGTAAAGTTCCACCAACCCTTCCACCGTCTATAAAATAATTAGTTTTAGCATTACCAATTAAAGTATGACCTATGGAAGCATAATAGTAAGTATCTATATGGTCACCACCAGTTAAAGAACCTGCAACACAATAAAGAAAACTTCCATCGGTGACAAGCGAATTCATTACTCTATTTGCTGGTAAAACTTCAGAAGAAGTAGACCACTCTTCCATTGAACCGTTACTATTAAGTTTTGCATAATAAATATCATTTCTTGCTTCTACTGACCCACCTCCTATTGAATAAATATATCCATTAACAACTATTGCAGATGTATTAGCTCTGGCAAGAGGTAGTTCATTTGCTGATGTTGACCACGCATCTAATGTTCCATCAACATTTTTTTTAGCATAAAAGACAGTTGTTTTATCAACAGAATTTTCATCTTGACCTCCAACAACATAAATATAATCATCAGATTGAGCAACTGAAAACCACTGTCTTTCTTCAGGTAAAGCACTGGTATTTGTCCAATTACCAACCGAACCATCTCCACTTATTGGTGCATAAATAACCGTATCAAGAACAGTTGGTGTTGTTATACCTCCTATTACATAAATATATCCATTAGCTTCTACTGAACATTGTAATGACCTAGCAGCTGGTAATGGTGTTGCATTTGTATTCCAACTATCAATATCACCAGTAGTAGGATTAACAGCAGCATAATAAATCGTTGATGTTGCACCAGCACCAGCAGTTCCTCCAATTACATAAACATAATTATTATAAAGAACAGATGAGTGTAAATATCTTCTTTCTGGTAATCCTGCTGTTGTAGCACTCCATTCACCACAAGTTCCGTCACCATTAAGCAAAGTATAATAACAATTAGGTGTTTGGTCATAATCATCTCCACCGAGTGTATATAGATAATCATTGGCAATTACAGAAGTATGTTCAAATCTTCCTAAAGCCATTGCATAAGGAGATATTGTCCAACTACTTGTTTCACCAGATGTATCTACTGTATTTCTATATATATTATACGATGCTAAGTCTGCTTCAGTATTATGTGTCCATTCAAGAATAACAGATTGTATTACTCCTGTTGCAGAAACTCCTGCAACGGTTGCTGGTGGAGTTGTGCTTGTTGCTGTTGTGTGTGTAACGGTAGATGAATATGCACTTATAGTTCCATATTTATTTACTGAAGCAATGCTAAAATTGTATTCAATGTTTGGAACAAGTCCTTCTATTGTAATGTTTGTATCTTTTGTTGTTATATAATTATAATATGTATGTGTGCCTTTTTTATATCTAATCTGATAGGTGTTAAAAGTATCAGACACTATCGGTGTCCAAGCAAGAACAACATAAGCACTTATAGTTCCGTCACCTGCAACAGATACTCCTGTTGATACAACTTCCAATCCTGTTGGAACTATATCAGATGTAGGGTTAGATGAGTCACCAACATAATTGATAGGAACACCAGCGATAGAACCACCTGTAATTGTTATCTTACTTGCTTTAACTTCACCAAGCATATTAGAACTAAAAGGTGCTGAATCAAAATCAATGTTACCTAACCATAATCCTTCATTTGGGTCAAACCTGAAAACATTGTTTCCAATACCAGAATGAATACCTCCTGCTTTAATCCTAAGAACATCAGAAATGTCAAACATTCTGTTACTCATTTCTTGACCTGCTTCTCTCCTGTTAATCTTGTTCATTAACCTTTCTTCTAAATCGTTCATTTTAGCTTCAAGGTGTTCTATTTTGTTTTGTTCTGGTAGGTTAGGCATAGTTGTTAATCATATATCTTATAACTAATAGTAATTGGAAAGAATATATGTATTTGATTTACCGATTCTATTTTAACTTCTATAAATGCGTTTTGAACTCCTTGTGCTTCTGGGTGTAGTTTAATTATTCTATCTGCATAAGTTGTACTGTCTATAACGAATGAATTGTTTGAGTCTTCGTTGTCATAATAAAATGTAACTGTAATTGTATCACTTGCACCTAAATCTGCACCAAGTGGTATTACAACTTCTTCTAAATCAAATGGTCTTCCAAAACTTAAAGGTTCACTTCGCCAAATTGAATCATACAAACCACCTCTTTTAGAAAAACCATTTGCGTGTCCCATTAAGTTTCCTTTTAATGCAGCTACTTGTGTTCCAGCAGAAGCGATGTTGTGTAATCCTGCGTGTCCTGTCTTTGAACCCAAAGACCATACACAACCCCTTGTTTCTGGGTAATCCTGCTTAGAACCCCATTTAAGGCGATTAAACGATGTATCTATAGCACCTTGTAACGGCATAAGCCCATTGTCTATATATCTTATTTGTTCTACTGTATTTCCACCAGTATATATACTGACAGAATATCCATCGTCATCTCCGCCAAATATATATGGTATTCCATTATGGTTTTTAACTGCTGAGACTTTTTCATACGGCAATAATATCTGTCTATAGAATGAATCGGCAAAAGTGTCCCATAAGAATATACTTGCTTCTGCTTGGTTTTTAATAGCAATAATTCCCAAATCAGTTCCGAAACTCTCTATGCTTATTGGTTGATATTTTGGAGGTAAAATCAACGCGTCCATTTCTTCTAATATAGGAGCACTTCCTTCTGTATATTTTATAAACTTAGCTATACCTTGTGTAGTTCCTGTTACATTTTCGTTTAGCGTAAATGTTCCTATTGTGTTAATAACTTTCAAATAAACTCCATCTACTCCCATAATTGTAGAACTTGCTTTAGAAGTTTCTCCTGTTATTATTTCTCCCATAATGAATACTTCTGTTACATCTGACAACTGTATTAAATCCACCGTTTTTAATCTGTGTATTCTACCTTGATTGTTTTGAAAATCTGTTAAATATAATGTCCCATCTCCGTGAATGTGTAAGTGATGATTAGGTATATTATATACGCCTATCTGAGGATAAGAAGTATCCCCTAATTTATCTAAACTTGCTCTACCAGACCACCAATTTAATTCTACTGCTGGTGTTTCTAACGGTCCAAATCTATGAATGTCTGTTCCAGTAGCAATATAATAATAATTGTTGTAGTATTCTAAACCATTACCACTTGCAGTAAAAGCTGAAATAGCAGATACTCCATAATTTTCATCTATGTAGCCGAAATCACCGTCTTTTGTATAATAATAAGTGTTGTCGTCTTTGTCGTTTTCCGCAAACCACATAGCACCAGAAACACCGCTAACTATTTCAGTATTTACTGGACTTATAACTCCACCTATTCTTCCGTTTATTTTTTCGTCTGGGTCTATCGCACAGGAGCCAAGATAACCTTCTGAAAAGTATGTTTGCGATATTCCGCCTATTGAGTTTATTGTGTATTTTGCCATATATTTATCTACCGTTGGTATTTAGTAGTTTAACTATTTGATATTTTAATTAAAAGATAAGTCCATAATTATTGGTATAAGGATTATCAGGATGTATTTCTTTTCCGAGTTTCATATTAGAAGAACATAAAGAAGTTTCCTTTTGCGACTGGTGCTGCTACTACTGTAAAAGTTCCGTCTGACTCTAACTTGAAAACATATCTTCCAGCTCCTCCGAATAAAGCACCTAAATATACAACCATTGGATGCCAGAGATTATCAGAGTCTATCGTATGAGAACTTCCACCACTTAATCCTGTATCTGTGCAGTAGTATTTTGACCCATTGTATATGGTCATTCCGTTTCCGTGTCCTCCGACATTGCTACTTAAAGACCAAGTTCCGCCTATTGAAGCAGACTTGTAAAGATTTCCAGTATCTCCTAAAGCCCAATACTTATATGTTGCGTCATTATCATCTCTCACAAACCATTTTACAAGGTCAGTAAATACATCTGTTTCTTGGGTTAGTTTTTGACTTACTTGTAAGTGCGATTCTTTGTTGTGTATATCTACATTTACAAAAGCCAAACCACCGTTATTCAGATTAGAAGTTGCATCACTGACCACGCCATTGCTGAAGTTTTCGATTGAAAAAAGTGTTTTCATAATTAGTTAAAGTAATGAAAGAAACCTGTTGTTGCTCCACCTCCTGCTCCATAAGTAACAAAGAGTTTTGGGTCAGAGGTTGTGTTGGCAGTTTCAGCACCATCTATCTTAATATATGAAGAATTTAGACTCCAAGATGGGTCGTGGTTTCCAGGGTCTAATTCATCTGCTACATCATAATTAACATTTCTTATTCCAAATTTTACTATCCCATCGCCATCTACTGCTGTTTGAATAAAAGTAATTCCAGTTGAATTAATAATAAAATCATTATATGCACTTGCAGAAAATCCAGCATAAGTAATTGCTGTATCGCAATAGGCAGATGTTCCCAAACTATCATAATCTCCTGCAGCTAAAACAGTATTTGAAGCAGGAGCAGATGAATAAACATTTATATTTGGTGTAATAGATAAATCATCTGATTTGTCATATCCATGTACCGAAAATGTAGTAGCACTAACTGTTTCCCCACTTAAACTTGACACATCAAAAAGAACAATACCTCTCTCCAATTGAGACCATTTATTTTCTACTGTTGAACGATACATATTACAGACGTGAAAGTTAGTGCCAATATCAGTAGCACCACTACCAGCACCAGCAACAAGTGTACTCCACGATACATCGGCAGAATAAAATTTCACAAGTCCATCAACACTTGTGCTTTCTGGGTTTGCATCAGGATAAAAAGTAGCATCATCACTTACCAATAAAGGAACCCTATCCCCAACATAAGCAGGTAAATATACTCTCACTCCTTGCTTGATTTGACGAGTTAAGAAACCTGCTGGAACTAATGGGTCACATCCGAAATGCTTTTTTAGTTTTATCCAAGTTCTTCCAAAGTCAAAGCACTCTTCCATTTTATGCCATTGTCCATCAGTAGCAATGAAATTTATTCTTTTAACGTGAAACTCTTTTGTTAATTCTCCATAAGGAACTTTCTTTGTAGAACCATTAAAGCTAATAGTTTTCCATTTTGTCTTTGGAGTTGTAAAAGTCCAAGAGTTCCAAGTTCTAAGTTGTGGTATCTCTTTCATAAGTTTTAGATGTTATTTTTTTATCTTTTTTCAGTTTAGTATAAACTTGTTCTCTTGCCTGTTCAGGGGTTAGACCAGCTTCTAATTCAATTATCTGTGTTTCTTTCACAATACCACCAGCATTTTCGCCTTTCTTGATATTCTTTTTCATATCTTCCTCATCAACCTCAAAGAAAGATACTTTAACAAGTGTTTTGTCTTTTTTACAACTTATATAGTTAATATAAATTGGTGGGTAGAATTTTTGTATTTGCATAGGTTTTAATTATTATGCTTCTTCACTCACAGCTATTGCTTGCCATTGTGTAGCTGCTAAATTATATGCACACATTACATAATGCCATTTACTTACAGTTGTAGTAACTGGTAAAGTCACTCCGATTGCTGTAAATCCAGTCCAAGTTAATCCTTTAGTAGTTCCAGCATCTTTTAATCTGATAAGTAATGGTTGTCCGTCAGTAGGAGTTCCTGTAAGAGTAAATTCGGTAGCGTTTGCCACAGCACTTAGTTCATAAACATCAGTAATATCTACATCTATAACTGCTGTTGCGTCATCGGTTGTTGTAACTACTCTTTTGGTTATTCTCTTATTAGTCAGAGTGCTTGTGCTTGAAATTGAAGGTATTACTACATTTTCTACCATTAAGACTCCAGCAGCAGAACGAGCTAAGGTTGTATCGGAAGCATGTCCGAGTTCTACAGAACCTACTCCTAATGCTGTTGCAGTAGAAGCGACAAGTCCTGCAACTGGTAAGCCTGTACAGCTTGTTAATGTTCCACTTGCAGGTGTTCCTAAAGCTGGTGTTACCAATGTTGGACTAACTAATTTAGCAAATGTAGTCTGGTCTTCTAATGCTTTTGCTGTTACAAATTTTGCATCGTCAGTACCTGTATCTATTTCTGCTCCAGTTGCTTTAACTGGTAGTGTTTGGTCTCCACTATTTGTTCCAGTTAATCCTAAATCTGTTTTAAGTGTTGCGAGAGTATTTACTTCTGGTACACCTGCTCCTGCTGTTTTACGATATACTAAAGAACTAGTAGCCATATTTGCTTGTTTAGCAAGTGTAACAGCACCTGCTGCAATAGTTGCTGCAAAACTACCAGTGCCTGAACCAGTTACATCTCCAGTCAAGGTTATAGTTTGGTCACCTGTATTTGTTCCAGAGTTCGTTCCTGTAATATCTGCTGTTAGGGCAATAGTTCCAGTAACAGCTTGTAAAGTTGCTGTGTAAGAAGTAGCTGAAGCGTTAGCCGAAGCAATAGCTGTTGAACCTGTTGAAGAACCTTTGACCGCTAGTTTAGTTGTATCAAAAGTTTTTAATCCAGTAACAGATTGAATATCTGCAAGAACCATATCGCCACCACCAGCTGGTGCTGCGAAAGTTCCATCGCCTCTAAGAAAGGTTGTTGTATTATTTGGTGGTGTTGGTACTGCTCCTCCTACTGTTGCACTCATAGCTGGTAAGTCAGAGTTTATTGCAATACTTGGAACTCCTGTTGTTGTTGTATTTTTTAATATGCCAGTTGCTAACCCTGCCATATTTGTAGCATTGATAGCCACAACAGTTAGTGCCCCTGAACCTGTAGCGTCTCCTGTATGTGTAGCATTAGTTACTTTATTTGTATTTGCAACTATTTCACCCCATTTAGCCGTTGTGAGCATTCCTGCGGCAGAAACTGTTGCTGCTGGAAGAGTGACATCATCTGCTCCACCATCTGAAGTGATTGCTACCGTATTTACTCCTACTGTTCCTACACTTAAAGCTGTGGAAACATTAGTATTCTTTGCTGTATTTGCTTCAATAGCCGTAATATGTGCTACTGTAGCGTGTCCTGCAACTGCGTTTGTAGCAGCAGGAATAGAAATATCATAAGTTGTTTTAACTAAAGGAGAAGTAACGGTTGTGCTTTCTGTTGTCTTTGCGGTATTAGCACCTATAGCAGATAATTGAGTAGAAACTACAAAGTTATCATCTACTGTTAAAGTTTTAGGTGTTGTTCCACCAGTTGCCGTAAATCCTATTGTTTCTTCTGTAATTCCTGTTCCAGTTTCACCCTGTATTCCTTGAATACCCTGTTCACCAGTAGCACCAGTATCCCCAGTGTCACCAGTAATTCCTTGTATGCCTTGTATTCCTTGTATTCCTTGGTCTCCAGTCGCACCAGTCGCACCAACATCACCTCTTGGAATTGTAAAATCAAATATAGCAGCACTTGTAGAACCTGAGTTGACAACTGCAGCAGATGTTCCAGGTACTCCAGTAGTAGTAGTTCCAGCATCAGCGGTAGCAGCAGTTCCTATTTCACCTTGAATACCTTGAATGCCCTGTATGCCCTGTGCTCCCGTATCACCAGTTACACCTTGAATACCTTGTGCTCCTGTATCTCCCTTTAAATCTATTTTAGCATTTGTTAATGTAACTGTATTGGTATCATCTTTTGTAAATACCATATCATCAACAACAAACGCTGCGGATGTAATAGAAGCTCCTGTTGCTCCTGTGTCGCCAGTTAATCCTGTGTCTCCAGTATCTCCTGTTAAACCTTGAATACCCTGAATACCCTGTGCTCCCGTATCTCCAGTCAATCCAGTATCTCCAGTTAAACCTGTATCTCCTTTGAACTCAGACCTTTTTGCTTTTTTAGTTTCGTCTGTTGCTGTATCAACAACAGCTACCCAGTCATTATTTCCAACTGGTGTTAGCTCTGTGAAGTCAGTTATTTTTTTATCTGTTGCCATATTTTTAAATGTCTCTTTATGATTTTATGATTTTATGTTTTTGTTTTATATGACCAATTTGTAGAACTCTTTGTTTTATTAGACCATCTACTATCTCTGACAATAATCTTTCCGCCGTCTTGCGTAAGTATATAAGCACCATTTTCCTGTAAAAGAAAACCTAACAGTTTCTCTCTTACTTTGTTTATAAATGTTGTTGCTTTTTTTATTTTATAAGTCCACATAATGCTTTTTCGTATTGTTTAACTACTTCTTTCATATCATATTTTGGAAAGAGTTGTTTGTACTGTTGTTTAGCGAGTTGATTTCTTAACTCCTTATTTTCTATTAACTCTTTAATTCCGTTATACCAATACTTATATTTATTTTTAACAGTATAGATAACATCTCTATAAGGGTCTTCTTCTGATGCTATTACTGCTGTTCCTGTTGCGGTATATTCTAAATACTTAATAATTGATTTTGATTTATCAAACTTGTGTCCTACTATTGGAATTAGTCCAATGTCTAAGTCTATTTCTTTTAATACAGAAGCATACATTTCTGGCGGGTAAAAGGGAATATGTTTGAAGTTTTTTAACTTTCTTAACTTCTTATAAATGTTTAACTTCTGTGTGTTCATTGCAAGCATTGCTTCTTTCGGTTCTCCTCTTTCTAAAATAAGGTTTGTTGAATAAGCGTCAGCATCCCACGGTCCAGCGGTTAATCCTTGTATAATGAACTCAAAATCGTATTCTTCTTGAAGGTCGTGTATTGCTTGTAAAACAATGTCTAAATCTTCATAATGGTTTGCACCTCCTGTCCAGCCTATTCTTAATCCTTCTTTGTTCGGTCGTAGTTTAAACTTGTCTAAGTCTAAAGCGTTTGGAATAACTACTATATTCTTTTGTCCTGTTTCTTCTATAACAACTTCTTTCAATGCTTCTGTGCTTACAATAACTAAGTCTGCTTCTTTACACAATCCGCTAATATCACTTTTCATCTTCTTGCCATAGCCATCGTGTGCTGGGTTCAGTTCTGGTATGTTCCAAATATCATCGTCCATTTCATAAACTATCTTTCTTCCGTCTGATTTATGTTTCCATAAAGAACGAAATGGGTCTTGTGTATATGCTCTGGAATACATTACAATGTCAGAATCTATCTCTGTATATTCGTGTTGCCCCATAACAACATATTCCATCTTGTGTCCTAATCTATTCAAATGAATGAAGGGATTATTTATCCTTACCTGAAAACAACCAACCTGAAACTCTGTAAAGTTGCTTAAAATATATGTGCAACTTATGTTATTCGTAGTTTTGCATTGCAGGTTTAATCCTGGTGTCGTAGTCTTTGTTTCTGTTTGCATAAAACTTTCTTAATTTTATTTGAAGTTTTAGAAGTTCTCTCTCTATTTCGGCACGCTTTGTTGGATTACCTTTTGCTATACACCAGTCTAATGCCGCACCAAGACTAATTATTCTGTGAAACTCTCTTTCAATTCTTGGCTCGTCTGTGCTTTCTGATAGTTGTGTAACTGATTTACTTACTGCTACTAAAAGTCCTTCGTCTGAACTATAACTTGGTGTTGGGTAAAGAATTAAAGACCTGCCTATTATATCGTAATAAGCTGGTGTTCCACTATTCCCTCTAAACTGCTCAAGACTATCTTTTATGTTGGCAGAATCTATTGAAACTAATTTGATATACTTTCCGTTTGAATCTTTTACTTCTACTCTTTCAACCTCTCTTGCGTCTGTCGGTATAGCATAGTTATCTTGTTCTGCTACTAATGCTGCAGTTCCTATCGGTAGTTCATCTATTCCTTCGTCAAACTGCCAATCAGCCGCAGAATCCCATATGTCTAAAACAGCAATATCATAATGTATATTAAGATTTCTTTTAATAGCAATGTCTGCATATTGTGCGGACACAGTGTTTGCCAAAAAAAGTGTATCGGCTTGAAGTTCTGCTAATGTCATTGTATTATTATTATTTTATAAAACCCTTATCTTAGCCCCCGTAGGGACTAAGGAAAGATTCTATGTAGTAATTTTTACTACTAGGTATCTTGATTTGCTTCTCAAAAATGCTTTCACACCAAATAGTATTGAAGAAACAAGGTTTTTACCGAGTTTATTCGCAACATCTTTGATTTGAACATTAGGAGAGGCTTGGATAACTGAGTGTATCATACCCTTTCTTCCAAAATAGTTGTAACCATCTGGTAGGTTGTTAGAGATATAAACTTGGAAACCAAGGAATCCTCCTGCATAACCGTTGCGAAGTGTCGCATCAGCCACGCTGAATCCTTTTTCAGTTCCAACAAGTTCAATCAACATTGCAACCTCTGGGGATGTAACCACGCACCAATCTCCTGCTTCCTCAACATTTTGTTTTCTAAGAGCTAATCTTGCGTTTGCGAACACATTGATAATGTTTGCAGTTGTCGCAGTAATAGCACCAGAAGCCAGATTTGTTGCAGCATGAGCAATTGGTACACCTGTTGATTCGTAGAACAGTCCTGATGCAGCGGCAGTAGTTTCAAGTAAAACTGCTGTATCAATAACATCTCTTAATTTGTATCCTGCATTGTCTGCAAGGTCAAGCATGTAAGAGTAGTTAGCTTGTAGTTCTTCAAAATCTTCGATGTAGTTAGCAACAAGATATGCTGTGTCAACTACTAGATTTTCATCTGTAGAAGATATATCTTGCGGTGCGAAAGTTCCACCTGCTGTGTGTGCTGAAGCAGCCGTTTCGGCAATATAAGGAAAGTGAATTGTATCACCTTTAGTTAATTTTGCACGAAATTGGTTGTTAGCAACAGCCTCAGCAACTAGACCTTTTCTCAAAGGAACCTGCATCATGTCCGACCAAAAGGAAGGAACCATAGCAGATACTCCTGAGCCAGCGAAATTTGCTTTTGTTAAAGTTGTAGCCATTGTGTTTTATCTACTTTTTTCTCATCCATTCTCTAAACTTATCTATAGCTTCATAATCACCTGCTTGAGTTGCCTCACGCAAAGTATCATTAGTCCACTCTTCAAAGCCTTTAGTGTCTGGAATTTGTTTAGTAGATGGTTCGGGCGTCTTTTCCGACCTTTGGAGTTTCTCCCGTTTTGCTTCTAAGAATAATTGAACATCTTCGTTGCTTATTGCTTCGGTAGGAGTTATGCCGAGAAACTTCGCTTGCTTGAAAATGTAATCAATTTCAGCAGGCGTGTAATCTTTCATAGCAACGACAGTTTTGGCTAGCTCAGAAGAGTCAGGTGTTTCACTAACCTTCGTTTGCTTTTGTAGAATTAACTTCTCAGCTTCTTCTACTTTAGCCCTCTGTTCGGCTTTTTTCGTCCTCTCAAAGAGCTGACGATTTTTAGCTTCGATGTCCTCTTTCGGAGTTTCCTCCGTTGTTTTTTCAGAAGTTTTCTCTTCATCACCGTTTTCAGAGTCGGTGGTCTCTAATTTTTCTTCTATCATTGGATTTTAAGGGATTCCTACCCTATTACTTTATAAATACTCGTTTATGGAAGGCTCAACCTCTTCCACTTTTGCTATTCTTTGTTTTAATTTTTCCATATACTTTACTGCAATCTCTCTACCTCTGACTTCTTGTAGTGTTGGTGCATCTCTTACTGTGTCTATCTTTTTAATCTGCTCGTCAATATATTGTGTTAAAGCAACACCATATATTCCTTTTGATATTTCGTCTAACTTTTCGTTTAAGTCTTTTTCAATCATAGTCCAGGTTGCATTACTTGAGGCATACTAGGTGCTGAAATACCACCACCTTGTTGTGTTCTTTTCTCTATTGGTGTTTGTTGTGATTGTGCTTCTTCTGGTTCAATATCGTTGATACTAATTCCTACTGCTTCAAGTTGTTTGCTAAATATCTTTCTCTTTACTGGGTCTGTTAATACTGTTGGGTCGGCTACCATTGTTTGAAGTATCATTGCCATATTAGCAGCTTCTACTCTCAAATCTCTTTCTTGTCCTGTAATAACAATGTCTAATGAATACTTTAAGTCTTTGTAAAACTCTGCGGGAATTAGCGGTGAATCTTTACTTGCTTTCACTTTGTCTTTAATTACACTCTTCATCACATCAAATTGTATTGAGGTAGGTATTGTTTTCTTTTGAACAAGGAACTTAAACAGTTCAAGATTTGCTCTGGCATTAGTTTTAAGTTGATGCCATTTATCAAGGTCTTCTCCGACAAGTCTGATATAGTGTTCTCCTGTCTTTTTAAACAGTGGAATAATATCATTAAAGATTAACTCTTTAACATCTGATGCTATGTTCTCTCTAATGTGTTCAAAGTATGAAGTAATCATCTGTGCTGCTAATTGTGCTGAACCAAGAGGTGTTCCTGCTGGCATTCTTTCTCCTCTAATAACATCATAGTTAAATGCTACTTGGTCTGCATTTCCAGCCCAACTTCTTTCCTCTTCAATAAATGCTGACAGGTTTCTTTCTTCTGTTGGAACTTTCTCAATTCTGTCCATCGCAGTAATAACTTGTCCTGTTTTAACATCTTTGATAAGATTCTTTTTAACATTATCATCTCTTGTTTGCCAGATGTTTAATCCAGCAACATAAGAAGATTTAACTCGTAAGTTTGTTATTTCGTTAGTTCTTAATTGTGGGTCAGATAGAAGTTCAACTCTACCTATTCCAAGCCAAGCACCTGGTATCTTTTCAAAATGGAAATCTCTGTAAGGGAACTCATCTCTTTTAATTTTAGTAGCGTCTAAAATAATACCTTTTGTGTTGGTTTCAATTCTGTCCATATACCTTGTGTCTGGCATATAAACAATATGTCTTGCGTAAGTATATTTGTTTTCATCTCCGCCGAACTCTGATTCTGGAACTTCACCATATCTTTCTAACACTCTTACATAAGGTCTTTTAGTTTCTCTCCACATTTTAACTGCTTCCTCAATGTTATCCCAAGGTTTCTTTCTCATCTCGTCAAGCGAGTAATAATGTTGCTCAATTGTATAAGAAGCATCTTTAAGTTTATCAGCAGCTTGTTCATTGATTAAGTTTCTCAAGTCTACGAAGTGTAAATTATCGCCGACAAGTTTCAAAACTACACTACCAAAAATCGGCAAGTCCATAAACATTCTGTTAAGAATCTTTGCGAACTGCTTTTCTTTCATCCAGTATTTGAAATCTCTATCCATTATCCACGCTTTAAGGTCATCTTGACCAGCAGCAGGAATAATCATTATATCGGCTGGTAAGAACTTAATTGCTTTCGTTGAAGAATTGCAAGGGTTCTTTACAATGTTCTTGAAGTATTTTCTAAACCCTTCGCTGTCAAACTCTCCGTCTTTGAACTTTGAATTATAAAGACGAATGATTTTTTCAATAACTTCTTTTTGATTTCTTACAAACCCTTCAATAACAAGAGCTGGATTTTGTTTGAAATCTTGAACTTCGTCCGCTATGATTTTATATATATTATTCGTAGTCATTGTGCTTTATTATGGTTTCTGTTTCTTCTACGTCTGATAGTTTATTCGGCTGTAATCCCCAAGTTGCTAGTGCTAATGATATAACCATATCATCGTGCCCACTTCTTGGTGCTGAATAATTATACTTTCCAGACGCTTCTAAAACTTTTACCTCGTATTTTTTTAACTCATTTATAAGTATTTCGTTATTTGGTATCCTTATAACCCTTTGTTCGATAAAGATTATAAGTCTATCTATTAGTTGTTGTTTTGCTTTATGGCTGTATAGTGGGTATTCTTCTACAAACGCTTGTCGCATTAGGTCTGAAGCCACGCTATCTCCCATGCCCGTTGAATCTATTATTATTTTTGCGTTATTATATTTTTGTGATAATGTTAAAATGCGTTGTTTTTGGTATGGATAATCAAGTTCTTTGAACCTGTCGAGATAAACTACCTTCTTGGTTGTTCTGTCCATTACAGTCAAAGCTGTGTAGTCTGTATGCCTTGCTATGTCCACTCCTAATATATATGCTGTTCCCAATACTGGTTCTGCCAAAGTATCGTCAACAATTAAGTCTATTCCTCTAAAAACTAATCCTGCTTCTGTTAAAAACTCTGCTTCGTATTCTTGTGCGAAAACCTTTTCTGGCAGACTCTCTCTTGCTTTATTATATTCTACTAAGTCAAACAATGGGTTGTCAGAAGTCTTGAATTGAAACGCTGTGTGTTTTATTTGAAGTTCCAGGAACTTATCATAAAACCAATTTAATCCTCTTGGTGTTCCTATATAAACAACTCTACCTTTTTGTTCGTGTGTTGTTGGCTTGATATATTGTTGCCAGATGTTCTCATCTACAAGTGCTGCTTCGTCTATTACTACTAAGTTAGTAGACCTACCAAGCATACCAGACCTTGCCTCACACGACTTTCCTTCAATAATACTTCCGTTAGTCAGCGTAAGTGTTGGAAATGGTTTCATCTGTATTCTGAAATGACTTGGGCTAATTACTTTTGAAAGAAATATAACTACCCTGTCAAACACTATTTTAGAAAGTTCATAAGAAGGTGCGGCTATCCATATTCTTCTATCTCCTAAAAGTGCGTCTTTTACTATCTCATAAGCACAAGTATCACTTTTCCCAAATCTTCTTCCTGCACATATAATCTTCTCTCTTGCGTGGCAGTCTATAATCTTTTTCTGACCACTGTGTGGAGTCCAACCAATCTTTTCTTGGAGTTTTAAATCGTTAATTACTTTTGGTTTTTCAATCATATTTTATAAAGTATTTATTAGCGTAATCAAACCAATCTTTTTTCCCAGAAACTGGAGTTCTCCAATCATCATATCTTCCTGTAAGATAATCATCATATCTTTCAGGTATGTTGTATCCAAGTAGTTTAATAGTTTTTAAGGTCCATCTCGGTCTGATAACAATTCCGTCACTTCCAAGGTGTAGAAAATCATCACCCCATATACCATAAAAGAAACAGATGTCAAATATCACATTCGTCTTTTCGTGCATATAGGCTAACGACATTATTAAACCACCCCACTCTTGCATCTTAATAAGACGAAATCCTTTTGTTAAATAACTTTGATGAAGTGCATCTGTGTTCGGCTTGTATTCATCTTCCATCATTACATCTATGTCTAAGTCTAAATCGTGCGGAATTACTGTCTTATCTCTGACCATTCCAAGCAATGTTCCAAAACCAAGTTGCCAGTTGAAGTCTTTAAGTTCTTTTATCCCAGTATCAAGTGTTTCTTTCCAGTTTTTTCCATCTAATGGTCCTGCTTTAAATGGATACAGTATTACTTTTGGTCTGGGCATTTCTTAATTTTGTGCTGCTTATGTTGGGAACTCTGTCTTTATAAATAAGATAGATGTTATTTCTTTTCCAAAAACTTCTATCAACGCCACACCTCTTACTTGTTTTGCTAATATCCCAGTCATCTCCTGTAAGTCTGAAACAAGGTGCGTTGTCTATCGCTATTTTTAAAGATTCAGATTCAGAGTTTACAATATAAACAGGGCAGTTAATAAAATCTTTTAATCCTTTAAGTCTTTCTTGTTCGGTCTGACTTGTTTTCTTTCCTAAAAGTTTAGAAAACTTATCGCCGTTAATTGTGATTATAATATCTTTACTAATTAACAGAGCAAACCTGATTAACTCTTTATGTCCTTCGTGTAATAAATCAAATGTTCCTGGAATAATTACCTGCATACAAATGGATTAAAATAAAGTTGTCCTTCTGGAAGTTTAACTTTTGGGTGGTGTAGTCCTTCGTCTTTTGCTGCTCTATATTCTCCCATATCCCACTCCCCATTACCAGCGTGTATTCCAGTTATTGAAGGAATAATATAATTTATAAGTCCAGCATTTGCGGCTCTATCACTTATTTCAATATCTTCATCTCCATAAAGTCCATATGTTTCTATTAAAAATCCACACTTCTTGAATACTTCTCTACTGAAGATTCTTGGACCTATTGCTCTACACACTATAACTTCCTTTCCATTTATAATTGACTTTGGTGTTGTGTATTCTAATGTTAAAATTGCATCCCACCTCTCAACCATTGTTGCCATTATACCTGTGCCTTCAATCGCTTTGCCATATTCTAACATTTCTGGCAACCAATTATCTGGCATTAAGAAATCATTTTCTAAATCTATAATCCAGTCTCCTCTACAAACAGCGTAAGCGGCGTTCTTTGACTTGCTAAGGCAATCGTTTGGTCTTTTAATGATTATGTCTGGGTTATACTTATCCCATAGTCTCTCCACGCCATCTGTTGAACTATTGTCTATCCATATTAACTCTGGTCTTGTTGTTCCAAGTCTTGCCAGGTTGTGGTCCATAAACTGTTCTGTTAGTGGAGTTCGGTTATATGTACATACTACCCACGAAATAAGTTGCTCCATATTCTTATAGGTTTATTAAATCCTTTAAATCTTCCACTAAACTTGACTTTTCTTACAAACTGCTTGTACATATCTGCGTAAGTGGTAGGTTTTATCTTTGCAATAGCAGTATCTACTACTTGACAGAACTTATCTTGATACTCGTTCATCTCTAATTCGTCTTCGGCATCTTCTTCTGAAATAATAAAGGTTTCGTGTTTAACAAACGGTTCCCCGTAAGTAATACAATCTCCTTTTTTCTTTACTATTGATTGAAATATGTATCCGCCAAATATGTCATCGTGTCTTTTAAAATTTCCTATGTTCGGTAGAAAGAATAATGCTGGTATTGCTTCTCTTCTAACAGCAACATTCATACCAGAAAATGGAACAAAAGAAGTTGATACACGAGTTCCAGTTATTTCTGGTTTGTTTGGCTCGTTTTTACTTCTATCCGCACCATTTATGTCAAGTACATTTGTCCAAAGACCTACATTTGCGACAACTCTCTTGTCTCTTGCTGAATAAGGAAAACCTCTTGGATAAAATCCTGTGTTTTCTAAAGGATTATCCCACAAACAACCTTCTGTGTCCAGTGCATCAAGATGTTTATCTTGAAAATCTGGTTCAATCACACAATCTGAGTCAATAATAAAGACTATATCTGCTTTAGATTTGTAAAGAGCATAGTTTTTTGACGCAGAAGACTTGTGTAAATACTTAAAAAGCGGAAAGTCTCTGTAATCTAAAACCTCAAAAGGGTATTTATACTTACCACAAGAGTCATCTGTGATGTATAAATTACCTTCAAAGGTCTCTAATCCATTATTAAAGCTTTCTGTTGTCTCTATATGGACACAAGATACTAAATCCATATTCTATTCCAGCCAAATTTGACGATAAAGATACCATTGCACTACCTTCTCTAAGCTACTTCTAAAACTCTTTGGATATGAAAATCCTTCGCTTTCTAATAACTCTCCAGATAAACTATATCGTAAATCATGACCTGGTCTGCTGGAATGAAAATCCACCATTTCATATTCTAACTTCTTACCAAGTATATCGGCAATCATCTTTGCTAATGTAAGGTTGTCTACTTCCTCCTCCCCCACTATGTTATATTTACCTTGTTTTCCTGAACCGTCTAAACACTTACCATTCTCTGTTAAGAATAAAAGTGCGGCACATATATTTCTTGCGTGTAAGTAATGTCTTTGTCCTGCTCTCTTTTTATCTTCTGAAGCGTGAATAAACACCTTCTCTCCTTTCAACGCACACTTAATAACTAAAGGTATAAACTTCTCTGGATGTTGTCTTTCGCCGAAGATGTTCATCGAGTGTGTCACTATAATCGGCAACTTGTATGTGTTAGCAAACGCTAATGCAAACTCTTCTCCCCCCGCCTTTGATGCAGAGTACGGATTACCTGAGTTATATCTATCCCATTCTTTGTAGTCTACCCCGTCTGGTGCTGTTCCGAACACTTCATCCGTACTGAAATAAATAATTCTTTTTGGATTCATCTCTCGGCAGGCTTGTAAAAGATTAACAGTTCCAATTACATTGTCCATCGCAAATAACCAAGGGTCTTCTATTGAACGGTCTACATGGCTTGATGCGGCTAAATGCCATACATAGTCTGCTTTAATCGGCACATTCAATGCAGATTTTAAATCCCACCATAAAAAACTAACTCTGTTCTTTTCTTTTTCCCAGATGTCAATGTCTAATAAACGATGTAAGTTTCCAGACAAATCAAGTCTGTCTAATATAATAATATCCCAGTCAGTGTTCTTTAACACCCCCTCTACCATATGAGAGCCGACAAAGCCTGCACCACCCGTAATCAATAAAACCTCTTTTTTAGTTGTTTGCCCTGGCATATATTCTTTCATAATTTGTCTATAATGTTTATTTTAGTTGTTTTGGTTCTTGCTCTTCGTAGTCGCCTTCTTCAAAAAGTTCTAGTATTTCGTCTTTAATACCTATCCCCCTACCTTCTTTTGGGTATCTTCCTTTAAGCTTAAAAAGTTCTTGTATCGCACGAATAGAGTTTTGGTCGGTTCCACCTTTAGAAATATCTACAAGGCGATTAGCCAGAGCAGAGTCGTCTATCTTATCAAGACACTTTAACCAAGACTTTGTTCCTGCTAACTTATATGCTTTAGCAGAAGAATGAGAATATCCTTTATCCAGCTGATACTGATACATGTTCATCTTCTCACCAGAAGTAGCCCTCTCCATGAACTCCTTAAACAATGCTTCTATTCTTTTTTCTGTTGTTCTTCCTTTAGCCATCACTTGAACCACACTATAATAGGATGAATAGCAGCTATAAGTCCAACCAAGATAAGTGTGTCAGTCCTTAGTCCAAGCAAAGATGGAAAGATTAAAACCGTAGCCATTCCAAAAACAAACGAGCTAAGTTTAATAAGCCCTATGTCTAAAGTGTGTATTTTTATTTTTCTAAATAGTTTATGAGTCTTTTGCATTTGTGCAAGTATAACTTGTCCGCTGGCAGATGTCAAATGTTGTCAACTTTAAAACGCCGAAAATGCTTACGATATACCTTATTTTAAGCACAAAAAGAACAGTTTTATGCTTTTAAAAAGAATATCTCACAGCGGAATAATAAGCTTCTGCTATTGACAAGATATGCGGTTCTGATATTATGTAGTCAAGAGGTGCAGCACATACTAGTTAATAAGTGGCAGGGTACTGGCTTGTAGGTTTCCTTACAGCGACAAGTCTGGAATTGACCACTATAAATAAACGCCAAGCATACTAGTTTGCAGAATTCTAAATAAAGGGGTAAGGTTAAAACCTGAGGTATCACGGGTTCCCGACTCAACGGCTAACCAGACCAATGAGATAGGTGATGTACTTAAACTCTACCAAGAGACAATGGCTAATAGAGTTGATAACTTTATTCCCCTAAGGGGTACTGGATTGTCATAACTATATTGCACCTCTTACAAGCTTATTAGTAAGTGTCTGCATGTAGTACGAGTGAGTGTATGTGTAGTATCATAATATATATCCCCCTCTCCTGTTCAACTCTCCCTACCCTCCCCCCGTCTATGTGTGGTCCACATTTGTGATTTACATTATGCGAAGTGTGGTCCACATAAAGTATTACCTTTAAGAAGTGTGTTGTTTGATGTTATGCGAAGTATGTGGTTGTGGGTTAGACAAAATGCTAATACAAGATACATTAAGACTACATTTACATTCATTTATGTGGTTCACATTACTATCTATTGCTTTTAATAGAATAATATCTTTCTTAGCTTAGTCTTTCTCTTCTATATTGTCTATTGTTTAATATGTGGTTCACATTTCTTTAAGGCGCCGGATTTTTATAATATCATTTAACATTATTTAACATCTTATAATACTTTAATTCTATTGTTGGCGTGTTTGCTATACTTTACCTCTTTTCTTACCGATAACATGCTTTTTGAGAATAAGGCATTTTATTTATCGTTCTTATTTGCTCTCTAAGGCGTTTATATTCTCTTTTGGCATTGTAGTACCTTGACGGCTTCTGCTTTTGTATAAGTTTTTTTGTTTTGCTCCGGTCCGGAGCTTTTCTCTTATTCTCTTATATTAAATCTATTCTCTGTTTAATGACAGAGTTTTTTCTATTTGCTTGTTTATTGTTTTACCCCTTGACAAACTTTCAAAAATAATATAGAATTCTAGTATAAGCAAAAGGTCGAATATAAAGCAACATAAAACTAAGTATAAAACTATGAAACTAAAAGAAATCATTTTAGAATATAGTAAAGAAACAAAAGTTAAAATGCCATTTAATCGAAAGCAGATAGAAAAAGAAGGTTATAATATGACAATATTTTTACTTGAGTTGAAAAAGCGTTTAGAAAAAGCAGATGATATTAGGGCTAATAATAAAACATTAAAAAACTTTTTCATTGCTTGTGAAAAGTTAATGTAAAGGACCTGACAAACTTTTGTATATGTATATACTTAAAGTAGTAAAGGTCGGACATTATAAACAATAGTTTAATAGAATGTATAAACTCTATAAGAGAATAGGAGAAAGCTTTACAGAGGGAGAGGAGTTGATAGGAGATTTTGAGATCTTCAAAGAAGCACTAGCTTTTGGAGAGAAAAACATCTGCAAATCTGATTTTTATGAGCCGTTATCTGCAACCTTTACAGACGAGCCAGATTGCTTTTGGTTTTCTGATAACAAAGACCAGCAAGAAAGCTACAAAGGGAGAATAGTAAAGTTTTGACTTTTGCTTTTACCTCTTATGAAAATGGGAGGTAAGGTTGAGAAGTTAAAAGGCCGTACCTTTAAAAATATAATAGTTCAATAATATGTCCAAAGACATAACAAAAGAAGACTATCTAAATTATCTTGTAGATTGCAAGAAGTTTAGCAAAATAGAAGCAGAATACAAGTTTAATAAATATGGTCTAAAATGTATTAGCGAGGTGGAATTCTTAGATTTTTACAAGTCTATAAAATAATAATATGAGTTATACAAAACAAACAAAACAAAGAAGGTTAGAAGAGAGAGGCGAGGCATTTAAGAAGGTAATGTTTTGGGTCGGTCTTACTACTTCGGTTTTTGCAATCTATTGTGCGGGATTTTTTATCCTTAGAGCCATAATACTTTTAGCAGAAATCATTTAATAGTTAATAGTTTAATAAGATGAATAACAGATATGTTACAAAAGCAAAAAATTTTACGTATGATATTAGTTTTACAGGTCTCAAGGGTTTAAGATGTTCTGTTAATAGAACAGTTTATGGTCCGGAAGGATATTATATTGCACACATGAGTAACAATTGGATTACTACGATTGACAAAGGAGAAAAGATGATTGAAGCAATCGAGGAATGTGTACCATACACAAAATATCCTCTACACTAGTATCGAGGAGGTTGACTTCAATGAGAAGTAAAAGGTTGAAGTATAACTAAATAAATATTATGATATATCAGCTTAATCGCCAGGAATTAAAGGCAAAAAAAGCAAGTGAATTTAAAGAAGGAGATGTTATTAAAACAGGGAGATATTATATTTTTATTAAATATGGTAAATATGACACACCTGCTTTATGTTCTTATCACGAAAGAGATAACTTTTCTCCTTGTGGTTGTACTCCAGGAACCGACAGACCTTATTATATTGATAATTTTTTAAACAACTAAAAAATATGACTATTAGAAACACTTGACAAATTATAGAAAAGGTATATACTTAAGTTATAAATAAAGGTCGAATGTAAAGTTAATTAAACTATGCAATTTAAAATAGGAGATAAAGTGAGGTGTTATTGTACAGATGGAGGAAGGCATGGTGTAACAGGAACTGTATCAAAAATAAAACAAGACAGATACATTTTTTGTGATGATTGGAGTGATGGTCTATTAGCATTTATTTTGTGCGATGATTTAGAAATAGAAGAGTTATATAGTCGGCACACTATAAAATATGATAAAGGTGTACATTTCTGCACAGAATGTGGAAAAATAATACCAGGGAAATTAGTTGGTGCAGAGAATTACAAAAAAGTAGTTTGTATAGGAACGGAGCTGATTTCAATCTGTCCTTATTCCAAATTCAGTGCAAAAACTGGGAAAAGACAATATGTATATAAATATCGTTGTTCTAATTACAAAATCTTCAGCTCACATGCTAATTTTTTGGTAGATGATGTAGTTACATTGAATAATTGGGGTGATGAGTTGTGTGATTGCATACATTATGGAAATTGGATTTAATAACTTAGGAAATGGCTATAACTTTGAAATATGAAACTAAAAGAAATAGAAAAATTGGCTGAAAGTAATAAGCATCTATCTTCTTGGGAAATTAAGCAGGATATTTTGGACACTGAAGTCGAAATTGTTAACATGGAAATAGAAGCCAAGCATCTTGCCACTACTCCAATGGGAATGCGAGAAGCAAGATGGAATCATATGAGAGCTGACGCAAGAGAATCTGGAATAAAAAATAGAAAGAAATTCATAGAGCAATTAAAGGCAATTTTAAGTTACAGAGAAAATTTCAACTAATATGAAAACAAAAAAGGAAATAAGACAACAAATAGCCGGGACAATACAATTTGCAATGTATTGTAAAAGAAATAATGCTGATTTAGATTTTGAGAAATTAAGCTACGAAAAAGCTGACCAAATCCTAAAATTATTCTCCCAACAAAAAAAAGAAATAGCGGAAGATGTAGAAAATATGAGAGCTAAAGCACATAATGGAAAAGATGTTTATAACGATTTGATAAAACTTCAAAAAAAATTATAAAACTATGATATACGAAAAACAAGGGGAACTTTATTGCGAGTGTACTTGCGAGGACTTTATCTATCTTGATAACGAGATGGAAGAAGCAGAAGGCAATATCTATCTTATACAATGCGAGGAGTGCGGGGAGACTTGTCTTTATGACGAAGTACCTGACGAAGACGAGTATCAACACGAGTTGGACATATTACACACTGACGATTTTTATAGACATAATAAGCATTTACTATAAACAATATGAAACTGACTAAAAAAGAAATCCTTACAGAAGCAATTAAAGACAGCAGAAAGAGTCGTTATCCTCTAAGTCTGTCCGCTGTGGCAGAAGGCATTGAGAACGCTTTTAGTTGCGAGGAACTGCGTATTTTGTGCTTAAAATTGAAAGAATATGACGATGTTAGAAGGTAAAAACCGAGATAAAAAGTTGACATATTCTAATAGTTTTGCTAAAATGAAAAAACAGGGCTTGAACTTTTTTGAGTCCTTTTTTATTAACTAACTATATTTATTAACTAACTATTTAATTTATTGAACAGGTCAATTTACTAACTAATTAACTAATTATTTTTAGAAGTTCCACCACAGATAAACTTTCAGACTTGCAAGCCAAGAGTGGCAAACTATGAAAAAAATAATCTTATTATCCTTTCTTTTAATCTCAGTAGTTTTGCTTTATAGGACTGTGTTTAGCGAGGACGAAGAACCTATAAACTACTACAATGAAAGTGATATGTATGTCTACGCAGTAAGTCCGCCTTATTTTATTAAAAGCCAAACGCTAGGCAATAAAAATGTGGACCACATAATAGACGCTTACTATAATATAATAGCCCAATATGATTGGAACACAGACATTGCTTATGCGATTATGCTCTGTGAGAGCTCAGGCGATAGCGATGCTCATAACCTTACAGGAAGAACAAGGGATAACTCTCACGGACTATTTCAGATTAACCTTTATGGAAACCTTGTTAACAGCAGACCGACAGCAGATTGGCTGAGGATTCCAGCTAATAACATTTCCTTTGCTTTCTCATTATATGAAGCGAGAGGTTGGAAGCCGTGGAATAACTGCTATAAAGAGGTAAAAAGCCGTTAGAAGCGAAGTTTAGCGACAAGGAGACCATGCAAATGGTCTTTTTGGTTGGTATAGCATTTGACTTTTATTCTGTTATCTGATATTATGTTTTCAAGGTTTAATAAAGTTAATAATATGATAATACCAGAGCTAAAAAAATATCCTTTAAGGTATCGTAAGATAGGAGGGTATAAATACTACTTCCCGAGACGAGGAGAGAGTTTAATACCACCGAGAATACTTCTTTTAATTTTTGGAACTGGGAATACTTTAGACTGGAAAGCAAAGACTCTGTCAGAAAAGGAAAGATACTATGAAAAGGTAATCCGTTGTAAGAGAAGGTATCCTGTTTGGAAAGTCTGTGAGTGTGAATTAGAACTTGTATTTATTGAGAAGAGTAGTCAGTTAAAGAAGCGATGCGAGTTCTGTGCTCATTCCCGCATTTCAGCAGGAAGTTATTCCGCTGGGAATTCTCAAATTAAGACTAAAAACACGAAAACGCTTGACAAGATTTGATGTTTCTGATATATTGGTTTTGTTCTTTAAAACAACATTAAACAATCGTCCATGACCACAGATAACGGCATCTACTGTCATGGAGGGTGCCGTTTTCTGTTTTATCATACTTTATTATACTAGATATAATTGTGGCAGGGAGGGTAGACTTTCTATATTTATTTGACCACATTAAATAAAAGCCCCAGCATTCTAGTTATGCAGGAATAGATACTTGCAATGCCTGTGCTAGTAGGGTTAAATTACTAGCCAGAGTTGAGGTCCTAAAAAAGAAGCGGTAGCAGTGAGCCATTTCGCTGTCGTTTTTTCTACACATTTTTATGAGTAGTTTTTTGAGGAAATGAGGTATAATCTCTCCCAGAGACAAGGGAACAAAGAGATTTATTTAATAACCTTATGGGGGATTAACTAACCCATTACCTGTGATGGACTTGAATATCAAACAGACTTGATGAGTAAGAAAGAGTTCGTTGGCGGTCTGAAGAAATAAATACGCTGGTTGACAAATAAGGTTAATCGTGATAAACTCTTAGAACAAGCATAAACTATTTCTATAAACAATAATATGAAAAAAACACCAACACAAAAGCTGTTTGACAAGGCGTGGAAATTGTGCAGTGAGTATATCCGAAGAAGAGATTTCGGCGTTTGTTTTACCTGCAAGAAAAAACAAGATTATAAAACTATGCACACTGGGCATTTTAGGCACGGCAAACATACTCCAATTTATTTTAACGAATACAACCTGCACTGCCAATGTGTTAGTTGTAATCTCTATCATAGTGGAAACAGAGACATCTATTTACGGAACATACAAAAGAAATATGGAATTAAAAAAGGTGATTGGCTTATAAGAGAAAGTTATAAGGTGCATAAATATACTCCCGCCGAATTAGAAAGAATAATTAAGAAATATACAAAACTACTTGCAGGGCTTGACAAATAATTCATATTTGATATACTTAAGATGTTAGAAAATAATAGAACATAATATGAAAACAAGATACGAAGAAATATACAACATATACACAAAGCACCTGTTAGAGAAAGGAAAACCGCCAACTTATGCTTTTATAGGAAAAGAACTTAATATAACCAGAGAGGGTGTAAGGTTCTTCTTAGTAGAAATGGAAAAAGCAGGTTATGTTATGAGGTTAAAAAAGAGTAGCATCTTTTGGTGCTTCTCGATTGAAAAGTTTTCCAAAAAGGAAATGCCAGAAATGTTTGAAGGAACTATGGATGCACTTAATAATTTAACAATAAGACAAACGCTTGACAAATAATTTAGATTTGATATACTTATAATAAACATATGTCTAATTTACAAACTACAAAATATATAGAGCATTTAAAAGAAGAAGTAGAAGAACTCGGCGGCGATATTTCTATTAAAGGCTCTGAGATAGATATTATTAAACAACTAAAAGAACTACTATGCGAATTACAATCAAAGTAGAATCATACGGCGAAATCTATCAAACATCAACCACTAATCCTGAGATAGCAGAGATGCAACTACATAAATTTACTAGAATAGCACAAAGCGAAGCAACAGGAAAACAAAAAGAGTGTGATAAAGGTGCTGAGTGTAAAGAGTGTAACAAGTGGGAGAATATAGACCCTCCTGAATATGATAAAGACCTTGAAGATTTAGTTTTAGACGAAGCCGAGAAAATTAGAAAAATACGTTGTTCTTTAAAATCAATAACCGAGAACATAAACTATGACGAAGAAGAAGAGAAGTTATTAAATAACATAAAAAAATATGACTGAAAAAATATACGGCGAAAGAAGCAAGATATTCCAAAAACTCTTTGACATCCAAAAAGATATTGGAGTGCTTAATAAGGAAGGAAAAAATACCTCACAAGGATACAATTATCTGTCTGACGAACAACTAACGCCGACAATTAAGAAACTCCTTGAGAAACACAAGGTTAGATTTAATCCTACAGGAATGGATATTATAGGAATTACTCCATCCCCAAAAGGAAATCAGTTAATCTTTAATGTTAGAGTTGGATATACTTTTGTAGACCTTGATAGCGGAGAAGAACTACAAGGGTCTGGGATAGGTTCAGGTGCTGACCCAACAGACAAAGGCATCTACAAAGCCATTACAGGTGCTATTAAATATGTCTTTATTAAGCAGTTCCTTATTCCTACACAAGACGACCCAGAAAATGATAAAGAGTCTAAGGGTGAGTCTAAGAAGGAAAAAACAGTAGATGACTTCAACCTCTAAAAATAAATTTAATAACTAATAGTTAAAATCTATGAAAGACACTATGTTATTCATTCTGAGCATTCTTCTGAGCTTCTTCGGTCTTATAATCATACTATTTGTTCCTCTCATCGGTCTAAACGGCTGGGCATACAAAGATGTATGCCAAGAGCAGGGAATTGACAACACTTGGAGATGTGGATTGGTGGCTCCTAATTTTGGACAGAAAATAATTATTGATTATTAAAAAACAAGGACAACCTATGAACTTCGACAAAGCAACACATACATATTCTTTTAGAGGCGAGGGTTATACCTCTGTATCAGAATATCTTTTACAGTTCAAGCCAGAGTTCCCGAAAGAAAGAATAGCGACAGCAATGGCTAAACGAGACAAGAGAGATAAAGACGAGATTATAGACGAGTGGGAAACAAAAAGTTCTATTGCTTCTGACTACGGGAACGCTGTCCATAACACTATAAAACTATGGGTCAGATACAAACAAGAGCCAAACGCACCTCACTTAAAAGAAGTTTTAGAGAAGTTTAAGAAGTTAAAATTAGGCACACTGTATTCAGAAGTTATTGTTTATTGCCCAGAACTTCTTATCGCAGGAACAGTAGATTTATTTCAAAAGGTCGGCAAACAAGTAAATATATTAGATATAAAGACATCAAATGACACTTCAAAAGAAAGAGGATACTTTCTAAAACCGTTAGACCATATACCTTTTTCAAAGGAAAACGAACACAAGTTGCAGGTAGGAATGTATAAGGAGTTATCTGAAAGGCGTGGAGTGAAGATAAAAGATACTTATATCTTATATTATGACGGAGAGTTTAAAAAAGTTAAAATACAAACAATAAAAATAATAAAGCAATAATATGATAGAAAAAATATACCCAAAAGGGATGTTCTTTGACCGACCACACGAGAACGCACCAGACTTTATTAAAGGAAAGGTTGCAATCAAGGTAGATGAATTCATTGAGTTCGCAAAAGAACACAAGAACGAAGCAGGTTATATCAATCTTGACCTCTTAAAAAGCCAACACGGAAAACTCTATTTTCAGTTAAACACTTTTAAGAAAGAAGTACCAGAAGATTTTAAGGACAAGTCGGAACACATGGATTTCAATGAAACCCACAGACCAAATTGGGAACCACCAGTTGAAGATATGAATAAAGAACTGTTCTAATGAATACAATGAAAATCAACACAAGGTTCTTAAAAATCAGTTCAAAGCATGAGATAGAGAAGTCCCCAGAAATGGGAGAAGATATGACAGTTGTAGTAATGGGAGAGATAGTAAAGATTGACTACCTCAATAATCAGGATAATACTGTGAACGCTGTTTATACACTAAAAGCAAGAGACATTCAATTATAGGCTTGACATTTAGGAAGTAATTTGTTATCATTATAATAGCACATTAACAATTGAAAGGAGGCGAGAAAAGTGAAGCACGAATACAGTGAACACCATGCCGTCCCGCAAAGTCGCGGAAACTACGACAAGAAAGTTTTACTCCCCAAGAAGTTCCACCAACTTTGGCACGCCTTGTTTAATAACCTTTATGATATAGAGATAGAGAATTTCATAATGGATATTAACTGGCGAATGAAGACCAAGCAAAAGATTACCGCAGAAGAGATTGAAGATTTAAAAACTAAAATCAAGAAAGGAGAACATTATTTAAGGAGATGAGGAAATGCAATATCTTATCTACGGAGAAATCTTTGAAATGTGGACTTGGGAAATCGGCAAAAAGTTCTACAAGTTCGGAATAGTTTATCGTGCTATTCCAACAAAAGACAAAGATAGGTTTCTTATTAAGATAAAAAAAATTCATATTGAGGAGGTGTAATAATGGCAAAGGTAATTATGATAGACTGTGATAATACCCTTACCAAAGAAACTTGTTGGACTTACGAAGAATGCTTGAACGCCGAACCAAGGCAAGATGTTGTTGATAAGGTAAACTCTCTGGTCAATGTATGGATAATCGTATACACCGCCAGAGCAGATGAGCTTATTCCAGCAACAATCAAATGGTTACGGAAGCATAATGTCAAATACCACGCTATCTCCAACATCAAGATACCAGCAGATTACTATGTCGATGATAAGAATGTTTCCATAGACCAATTCCTCGAAGGAGGGATTCCAGATGGATAAGTTTGAAAGGTTGTTCTTCCATTTAAGGGAAGAGATTAAAGGCTATCGTGAGGCAGGAATTAACTGCCAAGAACTGTGGTTGGTAATAGACTATGTTCGTGTAGCCGAGAAAGCTTATAAGGATTTCAAAAAGAAAACAGGTATTCTCGGTATTCACAAAGGAGGAGTTCCCCGTGGATAGATTTGAAAGTTTATTTTTCCAGTTAAAGGAAGAAATGGAAGAGTATGCGAAAGTAGGTGTTCACGGCAGAGAGTTCTGGGAACTCGGGCAGTCTATTGCGAAAGCCGAAAAGGCTTACATAGACTTTAAACGGCGAACGGGAATACGAGGCATTTATAAAGGAGGTAATTCTAATGAGAATGTATCCAAATACAAAAGAAGTTAATGGAAGGGTAATGTGTCCAGAGTGCAACAAAGACTTCTCTGACAGAAGTGGTTTTAGATACCACTGGAACCACAATCACGCTGTTGCACAGAAAAAGAAAGACATTATATTAAATGTCAAAGAAATCGCACAACAGGTGGTAGATACTCTTCCAAAACTCAAAAGACTTGACCCTCCTCAAATCAGGAAAGGGGATTTGAAACCAGAGTCTTGGGTTCTTGAACTGTCAGATTGGCACTACGGACAACTCGTGAAAGCGGTTGAAGTAGGAGGACTTTCTGAATACAGTCCTTGTATCGCAAGAAAAAGGTTATCCCTTTTGGCTGAAAAGATAATAAGGTTTCTTGAATACCACCCTAACAAACCCCATGAGTTAGTTATTACTTGTCTTGGGGACATGGTAGATGGTTCAATCCTTCGTGGAAACCAGCAGTCTAACATTGAGTTCGGTGTGTGTAAGCAAGTCATTGAAGCAGTGGAAATCTTAGCAGACTTCATTATTATATTAACAGGATACTTCCCTAAAATCCGTTTCTACGGGGTTTATGGAAACCATGCCAGACTAACACCTAATCCAAAAGACGCCCCTCCACAAGAGAACTTTGACTTACTAACATATCACTTTATGAAGCAAAGACTGCTTGGGCTAAAAGATATTCTAATAGAATATACCGAAGCCCAGCATATGATTGTAGCAATTAACAATCATAATTTCTGGCTAGACCACGGAGATACCGTTAGAGGTTGGGCAGGATACCCTTATTATGGTGCTGACCGCCAAAAGAACAACATCCAAGCAATTCTCGGAATGTTCTCTGAAAAAGCAGATTATATGCTTATGGGACATCATCATCGTCTTGGTTTCTTTAACAACATTATAGCCAACGGCTCTTTTGTTGGGGGAGATTTATTCTCTATCGGAAAGTTAAGACGAATGGGAATTGCTGAACAGTTCTTGTTTGGGGTCAATGAAAAGCACGGCGTGGTTTGGACAAGACCAATTAAGTTATCCGAACCAGTAAGAGAACAGGTTAAGATTTATCGATAGCTTCCTAATAGCCTAGTACACTAGGAACTAGGAACCTGAATGAAGTTCTTTCAAAGGTTTAAAGAGAGCAATCCAAAACCCACCGAGTTTATCGGACTATTAAAAGGGGTTGCTCTCTCCTTTTCTTATACTACCTGTTAATAGGTAGTAAATGAAACAAAAGCACATACTTTGTAAGCATTGTAAAAAAGATGTAAAGTATTATAATAAAATTATGCAAGCATTTTTAGAATACTGTCCAAAATGTAGAGTGAATAAAGGATTACACAATGATTGTCCAGATAATAAATTAATAAATAATATGAAAACAAACGAGAAAATAAAATGGGCAAAATTATTTCATAATACTTATGAAGAATTAGCACCTTCTTTCGGATATGAAACAAGAGAAGATACCAAAGAGTTTGACCCTGAAAGTAAAAATGGGAAGTTGATGTTAGAAGTTTGTAGTAGAGTTCTCTCTCAACAAAAACAAGAGATAATGGAGGGATTAGAAAGAAAAATTACATTTAAAGAAGCATTAAAAATTAGAGGTCTTTTCTTTCAAGGGTATCAACGGAGAGATAATGAAATACATAAACTCAAACAAAAACTAAATAAATAATATGCAACTACAAAATCAAGTTAGTTCATTAGAATTTTCTAAAAAATTAAAAGAGTTGGGAGTGAAGCAGGAGAGTTTATTTTATTGGATTAAACTTTATGATGGAACAATTATTTTAAATCACTCATTGATGAGAGAGCATTCTGTGGCAGGTGATTTATATCAGCAATTTCCTTCTGTCAAATCTAATAAGTATTCCGCCTTCACAGTAGCTGAATTAGGAGAGATGTTGCCAAGAGACTATATGTCATTTCATAATAGTATTGGTAAATGGTTTTGCGAAGATTTGGACACTTTTATCCAACCAGAATATAAAGCTAATGATTATAACACCGAAGCAGACGCCAGAGCCAAAATGTTAATTTATTTAATAGAGAATAAAGTAATAGATGTAATAATAATAATAATATGAAAACAAAAGAGGAAATAATTGAGGAATTTGAAAGTAAATTTGATAAGAATAAAGTATTCTTCAAAAAATCAAGTGGGGAAATAATACAAGATACTGAACTACTTAATGATATAGTGGATTTTTGGATAGAAAAACTCACCCAACAAAAAAAAGAGATAATGAAAGAGATAATGGAGGAAGGAGATAGAGATAGATTTGAATGATACTTGGGTAGATTTATTAAAAGTTCTTTAACAATAATAGACTTATGATTAAATATCGTATCAAATTATTGTATTAACGTATCAAAATGATATGATTACGTTAACCTTGATATGTCAAGTTATCATACTAATTGTTCTTTTAACACTGGTTAGGTTATGTCCGAAGAAAATGGACTTGCTCATAAAGGATTGGCTCTTTATGGGGACTATTATATGAGTTGAAAGCCTCCGTGGCTCTAGAAGGATACGCCACCTGCAACCCACAAAAACATCTAACCAGTGTTAAAGGAATTATTAAAATAAGGTTAAAACTATGGGAAAAGAAACACTAAAAGACAAAATAAAAGAATGGTATTGGACTCAAATGAGAAAACTAATGAACTACACATTAAAAAACCACGGATGTGATTTTGGAAAACACTATATGGAAGAATTACTAACGATGTACATGAAACACAAAGATGAAATTGACAGAACATAAGAGCGTTATTAAAATAAGGTTAAAACTATGACAAACTATATTTGTGAAAATTGTGAAATGGAAGATTGTCCATCTAAAAATAAGGAAAGTATTATGAAGAAACAATCCCGTAGCATAGAACTAATTAGAGCGTTTCCCGACATATCTGCTTGTGACTTAGAGGAGATATTAGAACATTTATCAGACAATAACTTCTTATCAGAAGAAGGACTACTTTTTAGAACAGAGTTTTGGAAAACATTTATAAAAGAATAATAAAATAATATGAAACTAAAAGAAAAAAAAGAAGCAATAGAAAAAGACTTCAAGGGAGTACAAGAACAAGCAGTAGTACAAGAGAAGGTTATATCCGACGCCCAAACTCTTTTAAGAGCTTTAATGAATAGAATAACAGAACTACGAGCACAGTTTAGTCTGTTAGAAGAGTTAGACAGAGAAGAGATAGAGCATTTAAAGGAAGATAAAGAAGGTAAGAAATAGAAGTCGGGCGGGTAGGGTAAGGTTCATTAGAACAACGAAAGTTCAACTCTTTCCCCGTCCACCTCGTTCCATTATGTGATACACTTTTGTACAGGTCAGTGAACTGCTTGTAAGGTTTAACCTCACTTCCAGTCTATTTCAAGGATTAGCATTCCTTCAAATCATACGATTTCAAGGATAAAGTATAGTTAAAACTTTACACTAACCATTACTTGTTTTAAGTATAATTAAATAATATGAAAAAAGTAATAGCCAGAATTTTAATTAGTCCTTTATCATTAGTAGTATGGATATTTATGAAGGTGATAGGGTTGATTGAAATAGCTTATGAAGAAAATAACTTAGAACCAGAAAGCCCAAAATTAAAAAAAATGCCATTAACTTCCGCAACACAAAATCCAGATGTAAAAAAGTATTATACATTTAAATAATAACAATATGGATTTTCAAACAGGTACGGGGTTAAATCATTGTACAACTAAAAAAGAGGAACTAAATAATATGAAAAAAATAAGAAAATTCCCAAGCGGAGCCATCAGGGACTCAGAAGAAGGAAAACACGACCCAGAAGGGTTTTTAAGCCCAATCGTTATTAAGTCCTACTGCGAGTACATGCACAAAAACAGAATACAATCTGACGGCAACTATCGTGCATCTGATAACTGGCAAAAAGGTATAAATCGAGACGCTTATATTAAATCTATGTGGAGACATTTCTTAGACCTCTGGTTAATTCACAGAGGTTATAAAGGTAGAGAAACAAAAGAAGATGCTCTTAATGGTATATTGTTTAACGCAATGGGTTATCTATACGAAGAACTAAAGAAATAGGGTTGTAGTAGGGTTGTACCCAATCAAAAGACCCCCAGTTTAAGGGGGTTTTTTGCGTTCTAAGCGACTTTCTATCTAGTTCTGTGTTTCAACCAGTTCCTTATTGCTTCTAAGATAGGAAGCAGAAATAACCATAGTTGATTTTCTGTTATGTAGGACACAGTTCCCAGTATTAGTACTTCTATAAACAGAAGTAGAAACTTTTTAAGTGTTATTTTCCAATTATACATATCTTTATTTGGCATATTGTTATTTGTTAAATTTCTTTTTTAATGCAGCTACTAAGTCGGATACACCTACATCTCCAGCTTTTTTATTCAAATCATCCATATAAGCACGACCTGTTCTGATAGTAAATCCTTGTCTTTTAAGTTCTTGTCCTGCAAACTTTATATTAGCAGGTGCATTTCTATATGCTCTAACTATTTTCTTAATCATTGAACTTTTACCCAAAGGTAATTATCTTTAATAATAAACTCTCCGACCATTTTAAGTTTTGTTCCTGCTTTTAGGATTTTTAATGTGTTGGTCTCTAGTCCAGCACCATCTCTAAACCTTGCAGGGGTCTTAATAATAACAGTTGTTCTATCTATACTCATCCACGAACCTAATGCTATCCATCCTTCCTCGGCAACCTGTGGTTCTAAGAATAACTCTAAACCATACTCGTTCTTAATCCAATCTAATGAACGCTGTACTTGGTTAAACACTGCTACTTCATCACTACCAGCAAAGGTTTGGACTAAAGGCATACCGTCTAAAAGCCTCATAGAACTTGAATCACCTCCTAACACACAAGCACCACCTTCTTTACTTTCATTAAGAGTTAAAATAGAATTAGGGAAATATCTAATCACTCTCTGTCCGTTCTCTTCACCCCAGACACCTGCTAAGAAATTAACCGATATTATAGGTGCAGAAGTTTTAACTGTTCCAAGAGTTCTACCTCCACCGAAAACGCTTTTAAGTAAATCACCACCAGGCATTAACGCTTCTACAAGGTGCCTTGTTTTAGGTATATATTTTGTACCTACAACATCTTCGTGTTTCATCGGAGCGTCTAGTTTAACTAACGCTACATCTATGTTATCTTTCCTATTAGAAGATACTGGAAATACTATCTGTGTTATCTCTCCAATTCTGTCGGTTACTTTTCCGCCGTCTGCTGGTCCAGGATTTATTACTGCATCTCCTACTTGTGCGATACCTCTGTTATCATCTGGAACCGAGCAATGTCTGTTCATTAAAAGATAAGGCGTTCCGTCTTTAGAATACAGTGGTAATCCTGCCGAACAGGCAGTCAATCCTTTCCAACAACAAGACGCACCCATCTTCAAAGGTCTGTGCTTACCTCTCCACATATACTCAAGATTTCCTACTTCAATGATGTCTGTTTCAACACCTGCTATCTTCTTAGGAATAAGGTCTTTTTTAGAAAGTTCGTCCGCTGTGAGTTTTTTACTAACACCGACTAAAATACAAGTTTTGTCCGTTATTAAACCGTCTTTTATTTTTAGTCCTGTACCCATTCCGACCACATTTCCCTTTAAAAGTAGCGATTTTTTATATAATTTGGCGATAATTTGTTCTATCATAATTTGACAACTATTTTAATTTAATAACTAAAAACCCTAAATAAAACTTGACAAGCTTGACACAGTGTGCAGGTATGCTATAATTAGTACGAAGATAAAAGTTCCTAGGTTTTTTCACTCTCCGACATCCAACTAAGGCGGAGAGTTTTTTTATAAAGCACTACTAATAATTTGTGTGATTATAGCAATCAACGCACCGATAGATATAACCTCAATATATTTTCCTGCATACTTCTTGTCAAGTTTTTCTATAAAGGCATCTTTCCACGCTCTATCTTCTGTAATATATTTTTCTAAGTTATCTTTCAACTCCTCTTGCGTCTTACACAAGTTCTTTAATTGTTCTGCCATAACTTCGTATTTAGTTTCGTATTTAGTTTGTAGTTTATTTACCATTATATCATTTTTAGTTAGCGATTGCAAGTTTTATTCAAAGTCTATATTTTCAAACCCAAAGTCTATATCTTCAAAACCAAAGTCAAATTCCATATCCATAGAGTCATCTTTTGGTATTAATAGATTTTCTTCTTCCTTCTCAAATAATAAATTATAGTATCTCAACATAACATTCGTTCCTAAACCAGTTCCAATTTCCTGCAACCCACTCATTGCTTCTAAGAAGTCCATAAAGGTTGGTTCTACTTTTGCTAGTTTGTTTATAGCTCTCCATATATCCCCAATCATTGGTGTTTCAAAAGTATATCCGTATGTCTTTTTACCTATAACCTTTCTATAAGCATAGGTTGAGAGTTCATCTATTAGTGGTAACGACATATATGGTTGTAAAAGTATTTGTTCAACAACATCACTTCCAAATTCTTTATAATCAAAATCATCTTCTTCTCCTTTAATCATTTCTCCAGCTTCGCTAAACAGTTTATTTACTCCTTCACCAAGAGCAATATATATAAATCCTGCATATAGTTGGTAAATAAAGAATGTTTTTGCGACATCTCCTGCTGTTGCTTCTTTGTTATGGTATTGAATAAGAACATCACCTAACTTACGAGTATATTGATTAAGTGTGTTCTTAAACCTCATAAATGTCTTAGCCATTGGGTTCGCACTGTTCTGAAGAGTAGACATTGAAGATTTTAATCCAGACTGTTGCGAGTCTAATGTTGCATTTAAGAAAGCCCTTCTTGCTTTTTCTAAATCGCCGTGTAGTTCTAGTTCGTATTTAAACAATGGATAACCACCATATATAATAGCAGTCATATCACCAGTTCTAACCAATGCAGAAGTTCCTTTAGTAAGACTATTCATACCTAGTCCTAATTTTGTAGAATCTCTAACTGCATCTCTAACTGCCTCATCATAACCACGATTGAAACGAGCTTCTAACTCTGGAAAGTTCTTCCACATATAATCAAATGTTTTCTTTGGAGTAGAGATACCTTCCGCAAATCCACTAGTCCATTTTACTGTTGGCATTCTTTCTGTATAGTTAATTACAGAACCTAACTGTCTTGCAAAAACTGATAGTGAAACTATCTTAGCTCTAACCCAATTATTAAGTCCAGTATTCCAAACACGACTAACAATGTCTAGTTTTTCTATGTGTTGGTTTAATGCTAAATTATCTACATGACCTATTATTTCTTCATAGAGGTCTTGTCCCCATTTTTCTTTTATTAGATTTTTTATTTTTCTGTCTTTGAAAAGTTTTGATAGTTCCAGATACTTGTTTGATAGATGTGAAATGTGTTCTGCTTCTTCTATGTGTTTTATTGTAAGAAGCCAAGGAGATTCTGTTTCTGGAAATGCTTTTGTTGTTTTTATTCGCTCTTTTACAGCAGAAGGAAGATTACTTTGAACACGAAAAGTATCATCATATTTTTCATATTCTGTTTTGCGTGGGAAATAATTCTCAACAACTCCTAAATCTCTGCCGTGTTGTTCTATAAAAAACTTATTTATTACTGGGTAATAAGACTGAACTACTTCTTGTAAGTTGTCAGCGAAACCCATTTCTTTTTGAGAAAGATTTGATATAAGTGTTTCTATTTGGTCTTTACCATAAGCATAGTAAAACATCTCTTTAGTTTTTGGATTCTTTAGACCAAGATACATGTGCATTATGTCGTGCTTCGTTATCTCTTTTACAACATTGTCTATGTCTGTGATTTTATATTCTTCACCAGCCCAATCTATAAACTGATTTCCAAGTTCTTTCTTATTCTTGAATTCTAATATCTCAAGAGATTTACTTATCAGTTCTTTTCCTTTAAAGAAAGTTGCTGTTTCCATAGCTAACTCTGCGAGTTGTGGGTCGTATTTAGTTGCAAACTCCTGTCCGCCTATTGCATTAAGAATTGAACCTATGTTACCAATCCCACGAAGATATGCTTTAGTGAACCGAGTTCTTAAGTCCTTTTTATCTGCTTTAATTCTACTTATAGATTGTGCGGCTTCGTCTATGGCTACTCTTTCTTCTACTACTCTAAGAAAATCCTGCTCTGACTTTGCTTCTAACCCAACACTCTTTAGTGTTCTTAAATCGTCTAACACAGACCTATAAAGTTCAGTGCTACTTTTTGCTCCATTACCTTTGATACTTAACATCCTTAGTTTCATTTTTTCAAAGTTTGTTAAGTTCTCTGTTGGCATTGAAAGCATACTAGACCTTGCTTCTTCTTTTGTAAGAGTACTAATTCCTTTTAATTCCTTTAACTCTTTTACTGTTTCGTAGTCAAACTTCTCAACCCTTCTGGCACCAATCTTTTTTGGTTTAGTAGTTTTTATCTCCTTTATAATTTCCTTAAAGATGGCTCTTTTTTCAGTGAACTCAATAAGGCTATTTATTCTTCTTTCTATGTTTTCATATTCTGCGGCAAACTTCTCTACTGGGTTTTTAGATGTCACAATCTCTCTTATTTTTGGTATAAATTTAGCAATGTCTGGCGTGCTGATACCACTTGTTTTAAGTAGTTCTTCAAACTCTTTCATTACAACTCCAGTATCTGTTCTTATATCTATTCTTCCTTCTCTGATACCTCTAATATAGTCTGTCATACGCTGTTTAAACGCAGTCATCTCTGGTTTAATAATTCCAGTAGTTTCTCTAATTAGAGTTTTTGGTTGAACAGTAGTTGGTGTTATTTGTGCTGCTTCTCTAACAACGCTTGGTGTTACTTGTGCTTGGTTCCAGATGTCTTTTAGGTAGGTTTTAACATCTTCTGTTGTTCTTTGACCCTCAATAGGTCTAGTTTGATTTATAGTATCCAATAAACCCTTTTCTTGCTTTGATAGTGTATAAGGTTTATAACCAGCGTCCTTTTCTTGCTTAGCAACACTTTTGTATTTGACATCATCTATTGCCTTCACAAACTCCTCTGCACTCTTATACTTTAATGCTTCCTTTACAAGCAATTCTTTTCCAACAGAAACAATGGTTGTATTTATAACTGCGGTAGAAACCTTTAATCTACTTGCAATATCGGCTATAGACACTCCTTTTTGTAGAAGCTCTTGCATTTTAATAACATTAGCTCCTTTAAGTGGTTCAAGTGTTAATCCAATACCACCTTGTTGATAACCAGGTAATCCAGTAATAGGAGATATTGCCCGAACTTGAGCGTCTATTCCTATTAGTCTTTTTGCCACATCTTCTAATCTTTGATATATTGGAGTAAGTTGGTATGGTCCTCCAGCTGTTGTAAATCTCTTAGTAACATAATAAGCAGCTCTAATTGCTTGATATTTATCTTGCATTGATATATCGCTTCTAAGAATATCTACTACTTGTTTATTCCATTCTTTTGTTGTCATTTTAAATATAAGGTCTTTTGGTATTCCTAATTCAGATAAACTTCTCTCTAGTAGTGGGTCATATTTAGTGAACTTAAGAACTTGTCTTGCAGCTGTGTCTGTTAGACTACCAACAATTAAAGCATCTAATAAATCTGGCAGAACCTCATCAAATGTAGCTTGTGCAGAGATTTTAATTATATCCCATGCTGTCTCTGGTTTTTTTTGTTCTTGTAATTCAAAAACACGTTTAAAGAATTTTTCTCCAGTTGATTTAATTGTTTGTTCTTTTGCAGCAATTCTTCTTGCATCAAAGGGAAGTTCTGTTTCTATTGCTTCGCCCATTATAACAGAGGCTACATTAGTATAAGTTTGTACTGCAAATCTAAAAAAGGTTTCTCCAATTCTTGCTGGGAGTTGTGCAATCATCGCTATCGGTGCTATATTTTTTGTATAGAAGTTAATATCTTCTGGAGATTTTAGAAAACCTCTTGTAGTCACGAGTTTATCAACTGGTGCTAACCCTTCAAAAACTTTAATCTCTCCAGTAGTTGGGTCTTTCATTACTTCTGGTTTCTCTCTTGGACTAAGTGTGAATGGTAGTGGTTGAAATATATTACGGTCAAGAAAATCAACTACTGTTTTAAATAGAGTTTTCTCTTGTTTTGCAGCTGATATTGTCGCTTCTATTCTCTTGCCAGTCAAAGGACTGAATACAGGTGTCTTGGCAATCTGGCGGAATATATTATTCCTTGGTATTTTTGTGTTGGCTATTTGTTGAAAGATATTCATTTTTATTTGAAAATACTTTTAACTGCTCCTACTGGGTCTTTACTAAAGAAACTTACACCTTCTCCAAATCTTTGTAAAAATCCCTTTTCTTTTCCATATACAGATTCTAATGCTTTTTCTATTGTCCCTCGTTCTGCTGCTGGAAAATCTGATAACTTAATTTTTCTCGCAGCACTTGGACTATATCCTTTTGCTTCGGCTAACTTGATAAGAACAGTTGTCATTCCTTCTTCTCTTGTTAATCCATTATCTTTTGTTTTCTGAAAGGCACTAGTAACTTGTTCTGGAAATGTTGTTTTTGTTATTCCAGTTCTTTTCTTGAAGTCATCCCAGAAACCTTGCATTGTTGCTTTAGGATAAGTATATCCAGTTTCTTCCTGCATTCTTTGTATAAACCAACCTTGTGGTTCGTTTGCTCTCATATTAAATGCAATTATATCTGTTTGCCATTTACCTCTTTCTGACGCAGTCATGTCTGAAACTTTTAGTAAATCGTTAAGAACTCTTTCTGTTACTGATGAAAATTTAATTGGTTCATCTCCAGGTGGAACTCCAGGACTAACTCCAGCAGTTACTCTTTGAGCAGTCCAACCACCCTTTCCGTCTGATACCCAAGTATAATATCCACCAGCAGCAGTTCCAAATGTTTTTGGAGCTTCTCCAATTTGTGGCATTTGAGATATAGCAGTTAGTGCTTCTGTTAGGTTCATGTCTAATCCTACTACTCCTGGGAATTGTAGTGCTAATTGTTTAACATCAGCGTCTGGTTGAACTCCTATAAAGGAAGATATTTTCCTAGCAACCATTTCTGGAGTATCGTTAGCAGAAATACCCGCTTTAGGGAATTGAATCATACTGTTAAGAACCATTTCCTTATCTGCTCTCTCTTCGTTGTATAAGTTCTCCCAATATCGTTGTGAGTCTTTAAGAGCGTTTTGATATTCTGCATCAAGTCCAGCTATCTCTTCAGAGTTTAAGTCTAAGAACATAGTATGTCTTTGTAGTTCCATCTGTGTATCATAGGTGTAAGCATTAACTATATCGCTAACTAATCCTCTTGCTTGTTCTACTTGTCCTTGTAAGAGTTGAAGTGTCATTTGTTCTACTCCTGCTTGTGCTCCTAAGGTGTTAATTCTTCTATCGTAAGCGTCTGCTACTCTTGATTGTTGTCCTGTAATAAAAGGAGTTGCTATTGCTTGTTGTCCCATAGCAGCAAGTGCATTATCTCTTTGCGTCATCAGACCAACTGCACTTTCTGAAAGTCTTTTTATGTTTTCTATTGCGGTTTGTTGTCCTTTAAGAGATTCTGGAACTCCAAGTGCTTCTCTCTCTTCTCTGACTTTATCTTCGGCGGAACCTAAACCTTTAAAGAAATCTCCTAATTTATCTTTAAGTCCTGTTCTTTCCTCTTTAGCAGCCTCTCGTTCCTTATCTAGTCGCTCTATTTCCCCTTGTCTGCGTTGTTCTTGTTCTTCAAGCCAAGTAGCAGGTGTCTTATCAAAAATGGTCTGTGCGGACTTAATATCACTTACTGGTTCTGGCACCTTTAATGCAGGTTGACTTAACCCTTCAACACTTGAAGTAATCTTTTTAAGTGCTTCGGTTATTCTTTCAATCGTTACAGGTTGTCCGCCTGGTTTATAATTCGCTTCTCCAGGTTTGGGAACTGTGCCTGGATTCACATTTGTTTGTAAACTCATATTTATAATTCTGTTGTTGTTAGATTTCCGCTAACATCAACTGTTACTTTCCAGGACACATTGTCTGGGTCTTTTAATACAACCCCACTATAGGGGTTTTGACTTTTACCTAATGTTTTATTATCTAAATCTAAGTATTCTCTAATATGTTTTTGAAACTTTCCACCAGTAAACTGCATATCTTTTTCGGAGTCCATTTTGCGAACCAACTTGTCTATCGGTTGTTTATCTATCTTTATGGATAAGTCTTTAACCTTGTTTTCAAGTTGAACTAATCTGTTATTTGATTGTAATCTATTCTCTGAAATCATATTCTATTTGAATTGGGAATAAGATACTTACTCCACATTCTATTGTTATTTCTATAATCATATTTGATACTCCTTGTTGTGGTGGATAAAGTTTAATAAACATTTCTGGGTAATCGTCTAGTGTAATTTCATACTCATCAGACTCGTGTGTCTCATTGTCATAAAGAAACTTTACTTTAATAACTTCGTCTGCGACTAATTTTCTGCTTAAAGGAATAATAACTTCACTAACCTCAAATGGTTTGCCGAAACTTAAGATTTCGCTTCTCCAAATAGAGTCATAAGTTGTTCCTTTTTGATAAATGTCTGTGCTGTCGCAAAGCATTAACTTGCTGTCTAAATCATTTACTCTCATTGAACTAATCTGACTTGTTGTACTTGCTATGTTGTGTAAAGCAGGTGATAGTGCTTTTGAACCCCAAGCCCACACACAACCTCTTGTTTCTGGGTATGTTTGTGAACTTCCCCATAAAATCTTATTTCCGTTGGCGTCTATTGAACCTTGTAAGGGCATATACCCATTATCTATGTATGTTATTGGCTCTACTGTTTCTCCACCAGAATAAGCATATAGTGAATAACCACTGTCATCTCCACCCCAGATATAAGGTGTTCCATTGTGTGAAAACAGTGCTGTTGTCTTTTGAAAAGGTAGTTTAATCTCTCTGTAAAAACTATCTGCGTAAGTATCCCATAAGAATAAAGCAGAGTTTCCATCTGTAGAATTGGCGGCAATCATTAAGTCTGTTCCAAGAGAAGTCATTGCTACAGGATTATATTTTAGAGGCAAGTCAAGTGCTAACGATTCAGAATTAAGATTAGCAATTCCACTTTGAACTGTTCCACTTACTACTCCTATTATTGTTGTTGCTTCTGCGAATATGTTTTCGCCGTCTATAAATGTTCCTACAATTCCAAACAGGACTAATCCTTGTTCGTCTGTTGCAGTAGAAATTGTATCTATTTTAATAACACTTGCCATTGCGTTTGAGGTTTCTCCCCTTACTAAATCTCCTATTGAGAAAGAACCATCTGGCACACCGTCATCTTCAATATCAATAACACTTAGTCTGTCTGCCATATTTATTTTACCTATTGCACCACCTCTTTGTGTATCGCAGAAATATACTGCTCCATCATTATGAAAGTGCATTGTATGATTTGGTATCTCGTAACCTCCTATTGTTGGATATGTTTTATCTCCAAGTGATAAGAAAGCAAGTGAGTCGGTAGATATTGAAATCTTTGTATCAGACGCTTCTTCAAACCTGAAGTATGGATAGATATAAGAACCACTTGTTATATTTTTTATTCCTATTGGAGCTGCACCACTGCTAGCATTTTCGCCGAACATCCAAAAACTTAATACATCTCCATTTTTTAAATTTAAAGATGGGTGTAATTTTACTAGATATTTTGTCTTTATGTTTGTAAATTTACTTGCAGAAGCCCAAACTAATGTTTCTGCCCAGTATGTTGGTTTGTTAGAAGTCCAGTTTGAACTATCTGTAATGTCATTTCCATTAAGTCTAATATAACAACCTTCATAAATTGCATTCTCACCAGGATTATATATCTCAAACTCCATAGTTAGGTCTTCTGTTAGTTTTGTTTGGTCAGTTGATATTGTATATTCATAGGCTTTTGTGTAAGATTTAGATGTAACAGTATAAGCAGATGTAGAATTATCATAAACTATATCTTTTTTCCAAGTAGTTCTTTTGTCTATTAAGTATGTTCCTTCTTTTACACTTCCGTCTGACTCTCTAACAGTGAATGATTTACCTGCACCAGAAGTTTCTACTTCTAAAGTAACAGCAAAGTCGTCTGTTGTATAAAGTGCTTTATTTAGTGTAAACGCTTGTGTAGAAAACGCCGAACTTAAACCACTTGAATTAAGAGTAGCACTTGCTAATATAGCACCAGAGGGGTTGTGTATATCAACACTAAAATTAACTCCATCGTCTATTAGATAAGAAGTTGGTTCAATGTTTTGAATTGTTAGTTTTACATCGTAAGAAGTAGTACCTGTATCTTTTAAGTCAACTGAAATAGTATCAAATCTTGTTCGTAGGTTTTGTATTACTTGTGAATAGGCATCAGCAGAAGGTCTTGCAACATCGGCAGTTACATTGATTTCATACTTACCTGCTTCTTCTGTATCTATTAAACCTGTCCACCAGTATTCCTGTAAAGAAGGACTTGATATTGGTCCGTATCTGTGTATGTCGGTATTAACAGCAATATAATAATAATTGTTGTAATATGTTAGTCCATTACCTTTTGAATTGTCAAAGGTGTAAAGTTCTGTTGTATCATAACTTGTATCTACTTTACCAAACCTGCCACCAGCAGTGTAATAATAGACATCTGTATTATAGTCGTTCGGAGTAAGCCAAAGAACATTCTCCGCAGAACCAGAAACTTCTACATATCCTACAGGAGAAATCGCACCAGCAATTCTTCCGTTTATTTTTTCGTCTGGGTCTATCGCACAGGAGCCAAGATAACCTTCTGAAAAGTATGTTTGCGATATTCCGCCTATTGAGTTTATTGTGTATTTTGCCATATATTTATTTATCTGCTATTGCCATATTTTAATTAAAAGATAAGTCCATAATTATTGGTATAAGGATTATCAGGGTGTATTTCTTTTCCTAGTTTCATCTAAGATAAGCCATTAACTGATTTGACCGAACCAATCCCCAACCCCATTATAGATTTAATGTTTGCCTTTAATAATCCGTTATAAGATTTAAGATTTGCTGGACCTGCTGGTAATTCTTCATATACTTCAAATTCAAAACAATAATAATTAGTATCTGGGTTGTTCCAATTTGCAATATACCATCTCCATTGTGTTGAAGATATTGCACTATCAAGATTAAAATCTAAGTTCATTGTACCAGACGAGTTTGCTATTGTATCAATAGTATTCCAAGTATCATTTGCATAATACTGAATTACATAATTAAATGTAAGATTATATCCATATTGTACAAAACGAGTTGGAGATATGGCACGAGAAAATGTTAATGTTAATCCTCTACCATCATTATAGCTTGCAGGGGCACCGAGTGTTATCCCATAAGCTGTTCCACCCGTATTTCCATCATTTGCATTACTTGCTTGAAATGTGTACCACTGTGTTGGACCTTGTCCAATAGTTGAAATAGTTCCATCCCTCATTAAATTTGGACCATAATCCATATTTTGTGTTTTGTTAGTTAATAAAAATTTTAATATATGTCATAATTAAACTTTGACGATATAGTCATTAGATGGATTAAATAATAAATCCTCAACTGTAATTGCGTATCCAACAATACGAATTGCGAAGTTTGCACTACTCGGCTGAGCTACGACTAAATCTCCTGCTGTATCGTGAAGATAAACTGGAGCACCTACTGTAAAATTAGGGAATCCAGCACTTCTAACCTTTCCATAAAGTAACATTTCAGAAGCAGCATCTGCATTACCTGCCACTAAACATATTCCTAATTGTGCTTTGAAGCCAACATCTGTTCCGTCTAATATCCCATCTACTTTATCCCACTTACTATCACTCGCTAAGAAACAAACTTCTCCTAAAGCAGCAGTTGAACCTAATGTTACAGCGATGACTATGCCTGACCATTTCTCATCTGCTGATAAAACTGCGTCTAATTTAATATCTGTTTCTCCGAGCTGAATATCTCCTGATAATGTGCCTCCTGCTAATGGAAGTTTTGTTACATCTTCCGCTGGTGCTGCACTTGTCCAATCTGTTCCGTCTGACGTAAGAACCTTTCCATTGTCACCAGGAACTACACTTGGAACATTTTTAGCATTCTTAATCGCTAATGCTGTGGCAAATTTAGCATCATCTTCTCCTACATCTAATTCCGTAGCTATTGCCTTAGAACTAGGTATAAATTTTAATATGTCTGATAATATCATAATTTTTATTATTTAAATTATATCTTGAAATACTTTATTTTTATCTGCTATTTGTGTTGCCATATTTTAATTAAAAGATAAGTCCATAATTATTGGTATAAGTATTATAAATTCAGGGTGTATTGTATCGTTAATTTTCATTAGAAGAACATAAAGAAGTTTCCTTTTGCGACTGGTGCTGCTACTACTGTAAAAGTTCCATTGCTTGTAAAAGTGTGTATTGTATCTGCACCGTCAGTAGTGATTGTTCCTCCTGTGCATTCGCCAAAATCTGCTGTTATATAACTAATAATTACTATTCCTGAACCACCATCTCCACCAGCAACACTTTCTCCTCCACCGCCACCGCCACCACCAGTATTTACAGTTCCATCTTGTCCTACAGTAGTAGTATATCTACCATTTCCACCTCCGCCAGTACCACCTTCTGCTGGGTCTGATGAAGAAGAATGTGCAGCACCACCGCCTCCACCTGCATAATAAACCGATGTTCCAGAAATAGAACTTGCTAATCCTACACCACCATTTCCAGGGTCAGGGTCACCACCAGTACCACCAACAGCATCAGCACCACCGCCACCAGCACCACTTCTATTTCCAGTTGTATCTCCACCTGCATTTCCACCAGTTTGTGATGTTCCACCTACTCCAGAACTAGCTTGTCCAGCACCGCCACCACTACCACCTGCAAGCCCATTTGTATCTGGACCTTCAGCATCATATATACCGCCACCGCCACCACCAGTAGCTGTTATAGTACCAAAGACTGAATTTGTACCGTTACTACCTTTCGTATCAGTTGCACCAGCAGAACCCCCATCACCAACTGTTATTGAATATGCTTGAGCAGTTACTAAATATGCTGCATCTGTAAGAAATTCTCCAGCACCACCGCCACCAGCGTTTCCAATGTTTTCTCCTCCTCCACCAGCTCCTCCAGCTACTACTAATACTTTTACTGTACTCATATTATTTATCTATCTCTTGCTCAATATCCTCAAGGGCTTTGAGCAAAAGTTCCTTAAATACTTCTAACTCTGTTTTAATATCTACTCTCAGTGTGAATTCTAAACTAATCATTCCTTTTGAATAGCTAAATTGTCGTCTTGTTATATGGTTTTCAGTTATCTTTTTTTTGAACATTTTCATTTTGTTTATGCTACAGCGATACATCGCCATTTACTTGTTACTGTATTCCAGACAAATCCGACATCTAATCGTGCAGTGGTTACCGTTGTTGTTGGAAGTGCGACCGTTGATGCTTCAAAAGATGCCCCCCAACTTATTGCTCTTGCAGCAGTTCCAGTTATTTGAATCCAAAGTTTCTGTCCTTGAGTAGGTGTTCCAGATAAATTAGTGGTCATTGAAGTAATCGCTTCTGCTTGTGCTGTTAATCCATACATATCTACATTATCTGTGTTTATTGTTGGTGTAGCATGAGAAGTAGTTCCATCATATCTGATAGTTACTCTCTTATTTGTAAAAGTGCTTACAGAACTTATTGTCGGCACTACTACACCCTCAACTGCTAATACTCCAGCGGCACTTCTTGAAAGGGTTGTATCTGAAGCGTGACCTAAATCTATTGTTGTTGGTGTTAAAGCTGCTGGTAAATCTGCTGCTCCAATAGCTGCACTTATCCAATCTGTTCCATCAGAAGTAAGAACCTTTCCTGCTGTGCTTGGAACTACACTTGGAACATTATGTGAATCTTTAATTGCTAATGCTGTAGCGAACTTTGCATCATCTTCTCCTGTATCTAATTCTGCAGCTGTTGCTTTAACGGGTATTTCAGAAGTTTTTGCTAAACCACTATCTTCTATTGCTTTGGGAGTAGCAAACTTAGCATCGTCTGTTCCCGTGTCTATTTCTGCACCCGTTGCTTTAACTAATTGACTGCCAACTGGAAAAAAAGTATCTAATTTCCAACCAGTAGAATCACCTGTATAAACAAGTAAGAATGAAGCATCGTTTATGTCTACAACTAAATTTTCCAATTCTCCCATTATTTTACTTCCATTCCTTGCAATAGTTAAATTATTAGTAGAAAAAGAACTTGTGCTATCTGAAATTCCAACAACATATCCTACATCTGGTATTACTGGTAAAGTTAAAGTCCAAGTATTTCCTGAAGTATCTGCTAAAATACCATCTCCATTCTCTGACGTGTATGTATTATTTTTAACTATCCAATCTACAGCACCACCTCCACCAGCAGCAGCTTGAAAAGTTGGAGCAGTACCAACACCATTAGAAGTTAAAACCTGTGTAGCATCTCCTGTTGCTACAACAGCTATTACACCAGCGGCATCCCAAGTAATTAAATTACCGTCTGTTCCATTTGCTAAACCACTGTAAGGTAATCCTGTGCAAGAAGTTAAAACACCTGCACTTGGTGTTCCAATATTAGGAGTTGTTAATGTAATTCCAGCCAAAGTTAAAGCAGCAGAAGTCCGATTAAGAGCCACAGAAGTCGTGCCGATATAAGTTACATCAGCTTGATAAGCTAAAGTTCCAGTAACAGCTTGTAAAGTTGCTGTGTAAGAAGTAGCTGAAGCGTTAGCCGAAGCAATAGCTGTTGAACCAGTTGAAGAACCTTTAATCGCAAGTTTAATTGTATCAAAAGTTTTTAATCCAGTAACAGATTGAATATCTGCAAGAACCATATCGCCACCACCAGCTGGTGCTGCGAAAGTTCCATCGCCTCTAAGAAAGGTTGTTGTATTATTTGGTGGTGTTGGTACTGCTCCTCCTACTGTTGCACTCATAGCTGGTAAGTCAGAGTTTATTGCAATACTTGGAACTCCTGTTGTTGTTGTATTTTTTAATATGCCAGTTGCTAACCCTGCCATATTTGTAGCATTGATAGCCACAACAGTTAGTGCCCCTGAACCTGTAGCGTCTCCTGTATGTGTAGCATTAGTTACTTTATTTGTATTTGCAACTATTTCACCCCATTTAGCCGTTGTGAGCATTCCTGCGGCAGAAACTGTTGCTGCTGGAAGAGTGACATCATCTGCTCCACCATCTGAAGTGATTGCTACCGTATTTACTCCTACTGTTCCTACACTTAAAGCTGTGGAAACATTAGTATTCTTTGCTGTATTTGCTTCAATAGCCGTAATATGTGCTACTGTAGCGTGTCCTGCAACTGCGTTTGTAGCAGCAGGAATAGAAATATCATAAGTTGTTTTAACTAAAGGAGAAGTAACGGTTGTGCTTTCTGTTGTCTTTGCGGTATTAGCACCTATAGCAGATAATTGAGTAGAAACTACAAAGTTATCATCTACTGTTAAAGTTTTAGGTGTTGTTCCACCAGTTGCCGTAAATCCTATTGTTTCTTCTGTAATTCCTGTTCCAGTTTCACCCTGTATTCCTTGAATACCCTGTTCACCAGTAGCACCAGTATCCCCAGTGTCACCAGTAATTCCTTGTATGCCTTGTATTCCTTGTATTCCTTGGTCTCCAGTCGCACCAGTCGCACCAACATCACCTCTTGGAATTGTAAAATCAAATATAGCAGCACTTGTAGAACCTGAGTTGACAACTGCAGCAGATGTTCCAGGTACTCCAGTAGTAGTAGTTCCAGCATCAGCGGTAGCAGCAGTTCCTATTTCACCTTGAATACCTTGAATGCCCTGTATGCCCTGTGCTCCCGTATCACCAGTTACACCTTGAATACCTTGTGCTCCTGTATCTCCCTTTAAATCTATTTTAGCATTTGTTAATGTAACTGTATTGGTATCATCTTTTGTAAATACCATATCATCAACAACAAACGCTGCGGATGTAATAGAAGCTCCTGTTGCTCCTGTGTCGCCAGTTAATCCTGTGTCTCCAGTATCTCCTGTTAAACCTTGAATACCCTGAATACCCTGTGCTCCCGTATCTCCAGTCAATCCAGTATCTCCAGTTAAACCTGTATCTCCTTTGAACTCAGACCTTTTTGCTTTTTTAGTTTCGTCTGTTGCTGTATCAACAACAGCTACCCAGTCATTATTTCCAACTGGTGTTAGCTCTGTGAAGTCAGTTATTTTTTTATCTGTTGCCATATTTTTAAATGTCTCTTTATGATTTTATGATTTTATGTTTTTGTTTTATATGACCAATTTGTAGAACTCTTTGTTTTATTAGACCATCTACTATCTCTGACAATAATCTTTCCGCCGTCTTGCGTAAGTATATAAGCACCATTTTCCTGTAAAAGAAAACCTAACAGTTTCTCTCTTACTTTGTTTATAAATGTTGTTGCTTTTTTTATTTTATAAGTCCACATAATGCTTTTTCGTATTGTTTAACTACTTCTTTCATATCATATTTTGGAAAGAGTTGTTTGTACTGTTGTTTAGCGAGTTGATTTCTTAACTCCTTATTTTCTATTAACTCTTTAATTCCGTTATACCAATACTTATATTTATTTTTAACAGTATAGATAACATCTCTATAAGGGTCTTCTTCTGATGCTATTACTGCTGTTCCTGTTGCGGTATATTCTAAATACTTAATAATTGATTTTGATTTATCAAACTTGTGTCCTACTATTGGAATTAGTCCAATGTCTAAGTCTATTTCTTTTAATACAGAAGCATACATTTCTGGCGGGTAAAAGGGAATATGTTTGAAGTTTTTTAACTTTCTTAACTTCTTATAAATGTTTAACTTCTGTGTGTTCATTGCAAGCATTGCTTCTTTCGGTTCTCCTCTTTCTAAAATAAGGTTTGTTGAATAAGCGTCAGCATCCCACGGTCCAGCGGTTAATCCTTGTATAATGAACTCAAAATCGTATTCTTCTTGAAGGTCGTGTATTGCTTGTAAAACAATGTCTAAATCTTCATAATGGTTTGCACCTCCTGTCCAGCCTATTCTTAATCCTTCTTTGTTCGGTCGTAGTTTAAACTTGTCTAAGTCTAAAGCGTTTGGAATAACTACTATATTCTTTTGTCCTGTTTCTTCTATAACAACTTCTTTCAATGCTTCTGTGCTTACAATAACTAAGTCTGCTTCTTTACACAATCCGCTAATATCACTTTTCATCTTCTTGCCATAGCCATCGTGTGCTGGGTTCAGTTCTGGTATGTTCCAAATATCATCGTCCATTTCATAAACTATCTTTCTTCCGTCTGATTTATGTTTCCATAAAGAACGAAATGGGTCTTGTGTATATGCTCTGGAATACATTACAATGTCAGAATCTATCTCTGTATATTCGTGTTGCCCCATAACAACATATTCCATCTTGTGTCCTAATCTATTCAAATGAATGAAGGGATTATTTATCCTTACCTGAAAACAACCAACCTGAAACTCTGTAAAGTTGCTTAAAATATATGTGCAACTTATGTTATTCGTAGTTTTGCATTGCAGGTTTAATCCTGGTGTCGTAGTCTTTGTTTCTGTTTGCATAAAACTTTCTTAATTTTATTTGAAGTTTTAGAAGTTCTCTCTCTATTTCGGCACGCTTTGTTGGATTACCTTTTGCTATACACCAGTCTAATGCCGCACCAAGACTAATTATTCTGTGAAACTCTCTTTCAATTCTTGGCTCGTCTGTGCTTTCTGATAGTTGTGTAACTGATTTACTTACTGCTACTAAAAGTCCTTCGTCTGAACTATAACTTGGTGTTGGGTAAAGAATTAAAGACCTGCCTATTATATCGTAATAAGCTGGTGTTCCACTATTCCCTCTAAACTGCTCAAGACTATCTTTTATGTTGGCAGAATCTATTGAAACTAATTTGATATACTTTCCGTTTGAATCTTTTACTTCTACTCTTTCAACCTCTCTTGCGTCTGTCGGTATAGCATAGTTATCTTGTTCTGCTACTAATGCTGCAGTTCCTATCGGTAGTTCATCTATTCCTTCGTCAAACTGCCAATCAGCCGCAGAATCCCATATGTCTAAAACAGCAATATCATAATGTATATTAAGATTTCTTTTAATAGCAATGTCTGCATATTGTGCGGACACAGTGTTTGCCAAAAAAAGTGTATCGGCTTGAAGTTCTGCTAATGTCATTGTATTATTATTATTTTATAAAACCCTTATCTTAGCCCCCGTAGGGACTAAGGAAAGATTCTATGTAGTAATTTTTACTACTAGGTATCTTGATTTGCTTCTCAAAAATGCTTTCACACCAAATAGTATTGAAGAAACAAGGTTTTTACCGAGTTTATTCGCAACATCTTTGATTTGAACATTAGGAGAGGCTTGGATAACTGAGTGTATCATACCCTTTCTTCCAAAATAGTTGTAACCATCTGGTAGGTTGTTAGAGATATAAACTTGGAAACCAAGGAATCCTCCTGCATAACCGTTGCGAAGTGTCGCATCAGCCACGCTGAATCCTTTTTCAGTTCCAACAAGTTCAATCAACATTGCAACCTCTGGGGATGTAACCACGCACCAATCTCCTGCTTCCTCAACATTTTGTTTTCTAAGAGCTAATCTTGCGTTTGCGAACACATTGATAATGTTTGCAGTTGTCGCAGTAATAGCACCAGAAGCCAGATTTGTTGCAGCATGAGCAATTGGTACACCTGTTGATTCGTAGAACAGTCCTGATGCAGCGGCAGTAGTTTCAAGTAAAACTGCTGTATCAATAACATCTCTTAATTTGTATCCTGCATTGTCTGCAAGGTCAAGCATGTAAGAGTAGTTAGCTTGTAGTTCTTCAAAATCTTCGATGTAGTTAGCAACAAGATATGCTGTGTCAACTACTAGATTTTCATCTGTAGAAGATATATCTTGCGGTGCGAAAGTTCCACCTGCTGTGTGTGCTGAAGCAGCCGTTTCGGCAATATAAGGAAAGTGAATTGTATCACCTTTAGTTAATTTTGCACGAAATTGGTTGTTAGCAACAGCCTCAGCAACTAGACCTTTTCTCAAAGGAACCTGCATCATGTCCGACCAAAAGGAAGGAACCATAGCAGATACTCCTGAGCCAGCGAAATTTGCTTTTGTTAAAGTTGTAGCCATTGTGTTTTATCTACTTTTTTCTCATCCATTCTCTAAACTTATCTATAGCTTCATAATCACCTGCTTGAGTTGCCTCACGCAAAGTATCATTAGTCCACTCTTCAAAGCCTTTAGTGTCTGGAATTTGTTTAGTAGATGGTTCGGGCGTCTTTTCCGACCTTTGGAGTTTCTCCCGTTTTGCTTCTAAGAATAATTGAACATCTTCGTTGCTTATTGCTTCGGTAGGAGTTATGCCGAGAAACTTCGCTTGCTTGAAAATGTAATCAATTTCAGCAGGCGTGTAATCTTTCATAGCAACGACAGTTTTGGCTAGCTCAGAAGAGTCAGGTGTTTCACTAACCTTCGTTTGCTTTTGTAGAATTAACTTCTCAGCTTCTTCTACTTTAGCCCTCTGTTCGGCTTTTTTCGTCCTCTCAAAGAGCTGACGATTTTTAGCTTCGATGTCCTCTTTCGGAGTTTCCTCCGTTGTTTTTTCAGAAGTTTTCTCTTCATCACCGTTTTCAGAGTCGGTGGTCTCTAATTTTTCTTCTATCATTGGATTTTAAGGGATTCCTACCCTATTACTTTATAAATACTCGTTTATGGAAGGCTCAACCTCTTCCACTTTTGCTATTCTTTGTTTTAATTTTTCCATATACTTTACTGCAATCTCTCTACCTCTGACTTCTTGTAGTGTTGGTGCATCTCTTACTGTGTCTATCTTTTTAATCTGCTCGTCAATATATTGTGTTAAAGCAACACCATATATTCCTTTTGATATTTCGTCTAACTTTTCGTTTAAGTCTTTTTCAATCATAGTCCAGGTTGCATTACTTGAGGCATACTAGGTGCTGAAATACCACCACCTTGTTGTGTTCTTTTCTCTATTGGTGTTTGTTGTGATTGTGCTTCTTCTGGTTCAATATCGTTGATACTAATTCCTACTGCTTCAAGTTGTTTGCTAAATATCTTTCTCTTTACTGGGTCTGTTAATACTGTTGGGTCGGCTACCATTGTTTGAAGTATCATTGCCATATTAGCAGCTTCTACTCTCAAATCTCTTTCTTGTCCTGTAATAACAATGTCTAATGAATACTTTAAGTCTTTGTAAAACTCTGCGGGAATTAGCGGTGAATCTTTACTTGCTTTCACTTTGTCTTTAATTACACTCTTCATCACATCAAATTGTATTGAGGTAGGTATTGTTTTCTTTTGAACAAGGAACTTAAACAGTTCAAGATTTGCTCTGGCATTAGTTTTAAGTTGATGCCATTTATCAAGGTCTTCTCCGACAAGTCTGATATAGTGTTCTCCTGTCTTTTTAAACAGTGGAATAATATCATTAAAGATTAACTCTTTAACATCTGATGCTATGTTCTCTCTAATGTGTTCAAAGTATGAAGTAATCATCTGTGCTGCTAATTGTGCTGAACCAAGAGGTGTTCCTGCTGGCATTCTTTCTCCTCTAATAACATCATAGTTAAATGCTACTTGGTCTGCATTTCCAGCCCAACTTCTTTCCTCTTCAATAAATGCTGACAGGTTTCTTTCTTCTGTTGGAACTTTCTCAATTCTGTCCATCGCAGTAATAACTTGTCCTGTTTTAACATCTTTGATAAGATTCTTTTTAACATTATCATCTCTTGTTTGCCAGATGTTTAATCCAGCAACATAAGAAGATTTAACTCGTAAGTTTGTTATTTCGTTAGTTCTTAATTGTGGGTCAGATAGAAGTTCAACTCTACCTATTCCAAGCCAAGCACCTGGTATCTTTTCAAAATGGAAATCTCTGTAAGGGAACTCATCTCTTTTAATTTTAGTAGCGTCTAAAATAATACCTTTTGTGTTGGTTTCAATTCTGTCCATATACCTTGTGTCTGGCATATAAACAATATGTCTTGCGTAAGTATATTTGTTTTCATCTCCGCCGAACTCTGATTCTGGAACTTCACCATATCTTTCTAACACTCTTACATAAGGTCTTTTAGTTTCTCTCCACATTTTAACTGCTTCCTCAATGTTATCCCAAGGTTTCTTTCTCATCTCGTCAAGCGAGTAATAATGTTGCTCAATTGTATAAGAAGCATCTTTAAGTTTATCAGCAGCTTGTTCATTGATTAAGTTTCTCAAGTCTACGAAGTGTAAATTATCGCCGACAAGTTTCAAAACTACACTACCAAAAATCGGCAAGTCCATAAACATTCTGTTAAGAATCTTTGCGAACTGCTTTTCTTTCATCCAGTATTTGAAATCTCTATCCATTATCCACGCTTTAAGGTCATCTTGACCAGCAGCAGGAATAATCATTATATCGGCTGGTAAGAACTTAATTGCTTTCGTTGAAGAATTGCAAGGGTTCTTTACAATGTTCTTGAAGTATTTTCTAAACCCTTCGCTGTCAAACTCTCCGTCTTTGAACTTTGAATTATAAAGACGAATGATTTTTTCAATAACTTCTTTTTGATTTCTTACAAACCCTTCAATAACAAGAGCTGGATTTTGTTTGAAATCTTGAACTTCGTCCGCTATGATTTTATATATATTATTCGTAGTCATTGTGCTTTATTATGGTTTCTGTTTCTTCTACGTCTGATAGTTTATTCGGCTGTAATCCCCAAGTTGCTAGTGCTAATGATATAACCATATCATCGTGCCCACTTCTTGGTGCTGAATAATTATACTTTCCAGACGCTTCTAAAACTTTTACCTCGTATTTTTTTAACTCATTTATAAGTATTTCGTTATTTGGTATCCTTATAACCCTTTGTTCGATAAAGATTATAAGTCTATCTATTAGTTGTTGTTTTGCTTTATGGCTGTATAGTGGGTATTCTTCTACAAACGCTTGTCGCATTAGGTCTGAAGCCACGCTATCTCCCATGCCCGTTGAATCTATTATTATTTTTGCGTTATTATATTTTTGTGATAATGTTAAAATGCGTTGTTTTTGGTATGGATAATCAAGTTCTTTGAACCTGTCGAGATAAACTACCTTCTTGGTTGTTCTGTCCATTACAGTCAAAGCTGTGTAGTCTGTATGCCTTGCTATGTCCACTCCTAATATATATGCTGTTCCCAATACTGGTTCTGCCAAAGTATCGTCAACAATTAAGTCTATTCCTCTAAAAACTAATCCTGCTTCTGTTAAAAACTCTGCTTCGTATTCTTGTGCGAAAACCTTTTCTGGCAGACTCTCTCTTGCTTTATTATATTCTACTAAGTCAAACAATGGGTTGTCAGAAGTCTTGAATTGAAACGCTGTGTGTTTTATTTGAAGTTCCAGGAACTTATCATAAAACCAATTTAATCCTCTTGGTGTTCCTATATAAACAACTCTACCTTTTTGTTCGTGTGTTGTTGGCTTGATATATTGTTGCCAGATGTTCTCATCTACAAGTGCTGCTTCGTCTATTACTACTAAGTTAGTAGACCTACCAAGCATACCAGACCTTGCCTCACACGACTTTCCTTCAATAATACTTCCGTTAGTCAGCGTAAGTGTTGGAAATGGTTTCATCTGTATTCTGAAATGACTTGGGCTAATTACTTTTGAAAGAAATATAACTACCCTGTCAAACACTATTTTAGAAAGTTCATAAGAAGGTGCGGCTATCCATATTCTTCTATCTCCTAAAAGTGCGTCTTTTACTATCTCATAAGCACAAGTATCACTTTTCCCAAATCTTCTTCCTGCACATATAATCTTCTCTCTTGCGTGGCAGTCTATAATCTTTTTCTGACCACTGTGTGGAGTCCAACCAATCTTTTCTTGGAGTTTTAAATCGTTAATTACTTTTGGTTTTTCAATCATATTTTATAAAGTATTTATTAGCGTAATCAAACCAATCTTTTTTCCCAGAAACTGGAGTTCTCCAATCATCATATCTTCCTGTAAGATAATCATCATATCTTTCAGGTATGTTGTATCCAAGTAGTTTAATAGTTTTTAAGGTCCATCTCGGTCTGATAACAATTCCGTCACTTCCAAGGTGTAGAAAATCATCACCCCATATACCATAAAAGAAACAGATGTCAAATATCACATTCGTCTTTTCGTGCATATAGGCTAACGACATTATTAAACCACCCCACTCTTGCATCTTAATAAGACGAAATCCTTTTGTTAAATAACTTTGATGAAGTGCATCTGTGTTCGGCTTGTATTCATCTTCCATCATTACATCTATGTCTAAGTCTAAATCGTGCGGAATTACTGTCTTATCTCTGACCATTCCAAGCAATGTTCCAAAACCAAGTTGCCAGTTGAAGTCTTTAAGTTCTTTTATCCCAGTATCAAGTGTTTCTTTCCAGTTTTTTCCATCTAATGGTCCTGCTTTAAATGGATACAGTATTACTTTTGGTCTGGGCATTTCTTAATTTTGTGCTGCTTATGTTGGGAACTCTGTCTTTATAAATAAGATAGATGTTATTTCTTTTCCAAAAACTTCTATCAACGCCACACCTCTTACTTGTTTTGCTAATATCCCAGTCATCTCCTGTAAGTCTGAAACAAGGTGCGTTGTCTATCGCTATTTTTAAAGATTCAGATTCAGAGTTTACAATATAAACAGGGCAGTTAATAAAATCTTTTAATCCTTTAAGTCTTTCTTGTTCGGTCTGACTTGTTTTCTTTCCTAAAAGTTTAGAAAACTTATCGCCGTTAATTGTGATTATAATATCTTTACTAATTAACAGAGCAAACCTGATTAACTCTTTATGTCCTTCGTGTAATAAATCAAATGTTCCTGGAATAATTACCTGCATACAAATGGATTAAAATAAAGTTGTCCTTCTGGAAGTTTAACTTTTGGGTGGTGTAGTCCTTCGTCTTTTGCTGCTCTATATTCTCCCATATCCCACTCCCCATTACCAGCGTGTATTCCAGTTATTGAAGGAATAATATAATTTATAAGTCCAGCATTTGCGGCTCTATCACTTATTTCAATATCTTCATCTCCATAAAGTCCATATGTTTCTATTAAAAATCCACACTTCTTGAATACTTCTCTACTGAAGATTCTTGGACCTATTGCTCTACACACTATAACTTCCTTTCCATTTATAATTGACTTTGGTGTTGTGTATTCTAATGTTAAAATTGCATCCCACCTCTCAACCATTGTTGCCATTATACCTGTGCCTTCAATCGCTTTGCCATATTCTAACATTTCTGGCAACCAATTATCTGGCATTAAGAAATCATTTTCTAAATCTATAATCCAGTCTCCTCTACAAACAGCGTAAGCGGCGTTCTTTGACTTGCTAAGGCAATCGTTTGGTCTTTTAATGATTATGTCTGGGTTATACTTATCCCATAGTCTCTCCACGCCATCTGTTGAACTATTGTCTATCCATATTAACTCTGGTCTTGTTGTTCCAAGTCTTGCCAGGTTGTGGTCCATAAACTGTTCTGTTAGTGGAGTTCGGTTATATGTACATACTACCCACGAAATAAGTTGCTCCATATTCTTATAGGTTTATTAAATCCTTTAAATCTTCCACTAAACTTGACTTTTCTTACAAACTGCTTGTACATATCTGCGTAAGTGGTAGGTTTTATCTTTGCAATAGCAGTATCTACTACTTGACAGAACTTATCTTGATACTCGTTCATCTCTAATTCGTCTTCGGCATCTTCTTCTGAAATAATAAAGGTTTCGTGTTTAACAAACGGTTCCCCGTAAGTAATACAATCTCCTTTTTTCTTTACTATTGATTGAAATATGTATCCGCCAAATATGTCATCGTGTCTTTTAAAATTTCCTATGTTCGGTAGAAAGAATAATGCTGGTATTGCTTCTCTTCTAACAGCAACATTCATACCAGAAAATGGAACAAAAGAAGTTGATACACGAGTTCCAGTTATTTCTGGTTTGTTTGGCTCGTTTTTACTTCTATCCGCACCATTTATGTCAAGTACATTTGTCCAAAGACCTACATTTGCGACAACTCTCTTGTCTCTTGCTGAATAAGGAAAACCTCTTGGATAAAATCCTGTGTTTTCTAAAGGATTATCCCACAAACAACCTTCTGTGTCCAGTGCATCAAGATGTTTATCTTGAAAATCTGGTTCAATCACACAATCTGAGTCAATAATAAAGACTATATCTGCTTTAGATTTGTAAAGAGCATAGTTTTTTGACGCAGAAGACTTGTGTAAATACTTAAAAAGCGGAAAGTCTCTGTAATCTAAAACCTCAAAAGGGTATTTATACTTACCACAAGAGTCATCTGTGATGTATAAATTACCTTCAAAGGTCTCTAATCCATTATTAAAGCTTTCTGTTGTCTCTATATGGACACAAGATACTAAATCCATATTCTATTCCAGCCAAATTTGACGATAAAGATACCATTGCACTACCTTCTCTAAGCTACTTCTAAAACTCTTTGGATATGAAAATCCTTCGCTTTCTAATAACTCTCCAGATAAACTATATCGTAAATCATGACCTGGTCTGCTGGAATGAAAATCCACCATTTCATATTCTAACTTCTTACCAAGTATATCGGCAATCATCTTTGCTAATGTAAGGTTGTCTACTTCCTCCTCCCCCACTATGTTATATTTACCTTGTTTTCCTGAACCGTCTAAACACTTACCATTCTCTGTTAAGAATAAAAGTGCGGCACATATATTTCTTGCGTGTAAGTAATGTCTTTGTCCTGCTCTCTTTTTATCTTCTGAAGCGTGAATAAACACCTTCTCTCCTTTCAACGCACACTTAATAACTAAAGGTATAAACTTCTCTGGATGTTGTCTTTCGCCGAAGATGTTCATCGAGTGTGTCACTATAATCGGCAACTTGTATGTGTTAGCAAACGCTAATGCAAACTCTTCTCCCCCCGCCTTTGATGCAGAGTACGGATTACCTGAGTTATATCTATCCCATTCTTTGTAGTCTACCCCGTCTGGTGCTGTTCCGAACACTTCATCCGTACTGAAATAAATAATTCTTTTTGGATTCATCTCTCGGCAGGCTTGTAAAAGATTAACAGTTCCAATTACATTGTCCATCGCAAATAACCAAGGGTCTTCTATTGAACGGTCTACATGGCTTGATGCGGCTAAATGCCATACATAGTCTGCTTTAATCGGCACATTCAATGCAGATTTTAAATCCCACCATAAAAAACTAACTCTGTTCTTTTCTTTTTCCCAGATGTCAATGTCTAATAAACGATGTAAGTTTCCAGACAAATCAAGTCTGTCTAATATAATAATATCCCAGTCAGTGTTCTTTAACACCCCCTCTACCATATGAGAGCCGACAAAGCCTGCACCACCCGTAATCAATAAAACCTCTTTTTTAGTTGTTTGCCCTGGCATATATTCTTTCATAATTTGTCTATAATGTTTATTTTAGTTGTTTTGGTTCTTGCTCTTCGTAGTCGCCTTCTTCAAAAAGTTCTAGTATTTCGTCTTTAATACCTATCCCCCTACCTTCTTTTGGGTATCTTCCTTTAAGCTTAAAAAGTTCTTGTATCGCACGAATAGAGTTTTGGTCGGTTCCACCTTTAGAAATATCTACAAGGCGATTAGCCAGAGCAGAGTCGTCTATCTTATCAAGACACTTTAACCAAGACTTTGTTCCTGCTAACTTATATGCTTTAGCAGAAGAATGAGAATATCCTTTATCCAGCTGATACTGATACATGTTCATCTTCTCACCAGAAGTAGCCCTCTCCATGAACTCCTTAAACAATGCTTCTATTCTTTTTTCTGTTGTTCTTCCTTTAGCCATCACTTGAACCACACTATAATAGGATGAATAGCAGCTATAAGTCCAACCAAGATAAGTGTGTCAGTCCTTAGTCCAAGCAAAGATGGAAAGATTAAAACCGTAGCCATTCCAAAAACAAACGAGCTAAGTTTAATAAGCCCTATGTCTAAAGTGTGTATTTTTATTTTTCTAAATAGTTTATGAGTCTTTTGCATTTGTGCAAGTATAACTTGTCCGCTGGCAGATGTCAAATGTTGTCAACTTTAAAACGCCGAAAATGCTTACGATATACCTTATTTTAAGCACAAAAAGAACAGTTTTATGCTTTTAAAAAGAATATCTCACAGCGGAATAATAAGCTTCTGCTATTGACAAGATATGCGGTTCTGATATTATGTAGTCAAGAGGTGCAGCACATACTAGTTAATAAGTGGCAGGGTACTGGCTTGTAGGTTTCCTTACAGCGACAAGTCTGGAATTGACCACTATAAATAAACGCCAAGCATACTAGTTTGCAGAATTCTAAATAAAGGGGTAAGGTTAAAACCTGAGGTATCACGGGTTCCCGACTCAACGGCTAACCAGACCAATGAGATAGGTGATGTACTTAAACTCTACCAAGAGACAATGGCTAATAGAGTTGATAACTTTATTCCCCTAAGGGGTACTGGATTGTCATAACTATATTGCACCTCTTACAAGCTTATTAGTAAGTGTCTGCATGTAGTACGAGTGAGTGTATGTGTAGTATCATAATATATATCCCCCTCTCCTGTTCAACTCTCCCTACCCTCCCCCCGTCTATGTGTGGTCCACATTTGTGATTTACATTATGCGAAGTGTGGTCCACATAAAGTATTACCTTTAAGAAGTGTGTTGTTTGATATTATGCGAAGTATGTGGTTGTGGGTTAGACAAATGAGACAAAACACTATTTACAAGACTACCATTACATTGCTTATGTGGTCCATACTTATCTCTTTTGCTTTTAAGATAACATTTAATAACTATCTCTAACTATCTCTCTTCTTTCTTTACTATGTCTCTTATCTATTGTATTATGTTGTCCATATTTATTGTTTTTAATCTTAGGCGGCGGATTTTAATCTTTTAATACTTTTATTATCATTATTCTATTGTTGGCGTGTTTGCTATACTTTACCTCTTTTCTTACCGATAACATGCTTTTTGAGTATAAGGCATTTTATTTATCGTTCTTATTTGCTCTCTAAGGCGTTTATATTCTCTTTT